>Ga0315314_1000489_pt1 | contig 43184 bp, 37 predicted proteins | sample TDP9_MG_FD_203631 | JGI IMG/M metagenome (GOLD analysis project Ga0315314, IMG submission 203631) | Freshwater sediment microbial communities from Lake Towuti, South Sulawesi, Indonesia - TDP9 | ecosystem: Environmental > Aquatic > Freshwater > Lake > Sediment | place: Indonesia: South Sulawesi... | reverse complement strand
GCCGAAGACTAAGATTGTCTGGGGCGCGAAGGTCAACCCAGCCATGGACGACACCGCTCACGTCTTCGTCTGCTTGACGGGCGTCGAAAGCGCGTTCCTGTCTAAGGATTCGTCAAGAGGATTGTGGCCCAAGAAGCTGTTCTAGAGTGTGAACAGCTCTCTTCCCGTCTTTTTTGTTTGAGCGTGTTGATGGTGGTTACGAGTGAACGGTTACGAGTGAAGAGAATACCTTGACAGTGTCAAACCCCGGAAAAAGCCGACCCGTGCAGAGTGCTTCTTCGCTGGCGGACCCATCTACCGTCGCAAACAGCGGCGTAGACTCGGAGGAAGTAGTCTCAAACAGGATCGAAAGTCCCTCGACGCCAAGTCTTCGCCGACGCATCGAGGACTCCCAGACAACGCCTAAGATAACCTCGGACTTCGAAAGAGTCTTTTCTAAAGTAATCGGAACCGCTCCCGCCAGCAAACCTGCGGAGTACAGCGTGATCTATAAACGAGCTTTCGGAGGAGCGACCGGCGAAAAGGACATCGATTTGTCAAACGAGGAAGGGTCCTCGGTGAGCCGGTCCGTCGTCGAAGCCAAGCAGGATCCTGGGCCAAGTGCGGCTGAGAAGAGTGGAGCGCGGGTCTTAAGCCATAACTATACGGCTGTCTTCAGTAGGCTCGCACGAAACGAGGATGCCAATGGTCCAGAGATTCGTGAGAGTTTGAAGCGTTGCATGGAAAGCACTGAGGAGGCGAGGATCACACTCGAAGTATCGACTCCGCTCTCGAAATCGGTCTTCGAGAGGCTTTCACCTTCGAGCTCGAGGTAAACACTCTAGGTGCGATTGTTGGGAAAATCTGTACTTATTCTTCACACCGCTTAAAAGTGGTGTAACCTCAGATATTGCCGGAATCTGTTGGTTAGAAGGGGCAAATGAGTGATGAGCTCGGATTCTGAATATCAGGGTAAAATAGACGCTTTCGACTTGATTATGAATGTTCTGAAGGAATACGAAAAATCGTTGGACGGACTAGTTCAGAAGCTTGAGAAACTTGTGAACGAGCCTGCCGGCGCCAAGGAGACTGCCCAAAAGGCTGCTACGCCGACCTCTTCTATGCAGTACGCGGACTGGGCTGACTTCAAGGAGAAGAGCTCGAGGGCGCGGCTGGTCACGTTCGATGCGGACGAGGATACCTTCCAGGTGAACTCGATATCTGACGAGGGGATCCAGAGGTACTCGGAGCTTCTCCCAAGGATAAGACTCCACTTTAGGCAGGATGAAGACGGGCTCACCCTCGACAGGCTCTCCGTGAAGAGCCTCACCGATCTGCTGTTCTTCTTCGAGAAGCGGCTCAGCTGCGGGTTGGGAGTGGGCCTGGAAACGTCGAAGATTGATCTGTCCGCGAAGGAGCACGTGGTCCAGTTGACTTCTCAGGTCGATCCTGACGAAGCCAAGCTCTGGTTGTGCGCCGAGCTGAATCTCCCTCAGGAGAGGGTGAAGAAGGGGAGGATAAGCTTCAGGGACATTCCGCTGGTGTTTCCTGAGGCGGTCAGTCACTCCAACTGGGCTAAGGGCTTGTTAGAATAGCCCTCGCCCAGCTTGATCGTCAGCAGTTCCTTTGTCTTCATGAAGTATCCCAGAGCCAGCGCCCCTCTATCCGTGATCTGGTGTCTTCTTGAGCTTCTTTCGTCCTCTACCAAGATGATGAGCCCTTGATTCACAAGCGACCTCAGTATCTCTTGCAGGGGTTTGTTCGACAGATTGGCTTTGTACATTATGTGGGTTGGCTTTTGGGCTCCGCTCTTTACCACGTGCAGGACGTCTAGGTAGATCTCCAGCCTAGATCTTTTCCTGGTCACGATCCTCAACTCTCAAGTCCTACATCATAATGCATATTTTTATGTAGTAATGCATAAGACGTTCAGTATGTATTTAAAACTTGTGAAGAATACGCGTATTTCAAGACTTTATGTATTTTCATTGTTCTATCAATGTTGATATCCTTAAAGACGGTCGAAGTCAAATTGCGGATCGCATTGCGGAGAGATGCGTCCGAGTGAGACTCCAACTCTGACTTGGATGCTTTGATGCTCGTGTTGCTTCTCGAGCGAAACAATAAAGAACCGCTGGAGGGTGGCCTTACCCCGATTGGCGGAGCCTCTATCCCGTGCTAATGACAAAAAAGCTAGTAGTCCCAAATAGCGTCTGGAGAGAAGGGAGTTACGGTTTGAAACTACTGACCTATCGAATCGGGAGGAGGCTTAGGCTTGGGGCTCTCCTGGGTGACAGTGTCGCCGATCTGAACAGGGGTTATGCGAGGTATCTGTGGGAAGAGCGGGGAGAGGACGCGCCTAAGAAGTTGGCGAATAGGGCCCTGCCACCAGACATGCTCTCTTTTCTGGACAGGGGGATGGGGGCCTTGGACGCGGCTAGGGTAGCGCTCGAGTACGTGGAGAGGCTGGATGAGAGTGAGAAGACGGGGATCGCCCACAAACTGAGCACGGTGGGCATCGCCTCCCCGATCCCAAGGCCGAGGAAGAACATCTTCTGCCTGGGCATGAACTATGCCGACCATGTCTTGGAGATCTCCAAGACCCGTGGAACGCCCATTCCGCCTCCTCCGAAGGACCTGCCCTCCCCCTTCACCAAGCCCCCCACAGCCGTCGTAGGACCCTACGACCCGATTGTCCATCCTAGGGTGACGGAGAAGCTGGACTACGAGATCGAACTCGCCTTCGTCATCGGCAGAAGGGGGAAGTACATACCCGAGGAGGAGGCGTACGAGTACGTTGCGGGATACACGGTCTTCAACGATGTGAGCGCGAGGGACCTACAGTTCGATGTGGGAGTCTTCAGGGGAAAGGGGCTGGACACCTTCGCTCCCATGGGTCCGTACCTCGTGACAAAGGACGAGGTTCCTGACCCCCACTGCTTGAGCATGGAGCTGAGGGTGAACGGGGAGGTGAGGCAGAAGTCCAGTACAGGAAACCTCATCGTCAAGATCCCGCGCATCGTCCATCTCCTTTCCGCTGGTATGACCCTGGAGCCTGGAGACATCGTCACCACAGGAACACCCGGAGGGGTAGGAATCGGAAGAGTCCCCCCTGTTTTCCTGAAGCCCGGTGATGTCGTGGAGGCAACAATCGAGAAGATCGGCACCCTAAGAAACCGAGTGATCGCCGAAGATTGACCCTCATCTCGTGCACGACGCAGAGCCTTACCAGGGCTAGCACGGAGAGGACGTGGAATCCACACCACACACTGCTGGAGATATCTTCTGCAACTCTCCATTACAGTTCAAAATCTGTTTAGAAAAATGGGAAGGGTTGACGATGGTTCGGTTATTTGCCCCGACCCGTCGTCTTAATCGGTTGCCACTGCCACCCCTCACCCTTCCGGTCCACGTGACCTAGACCTGGGAAGGGGAAGTGAAAGGCAAGCACCAGGGCCTTCTCGGTCGCAGCCAAGTTGAGAAGCCGGCGCCTAGTTGCCATGACCTGATGGGGAGCAAAGTCGACGGCCGCGCACCAATCTGGCTGCTCCACATGGATGGGATGGAGGAACGCGTCAGAGATGCACAGCAGCTGCTTACCTCCCGAGGAGATTGCCAGCGCCATGTGACCAGGTGTGTGTCCGGGGGCGGCGACGGGGCGGATGCCAGGCATGATTTCCGTTTCTTGGTCAACGAGATTAAATTGGTCTTGAATCGGTTGAAGGTTCTTGCGTGCGAAAGTGAGGAGGATTTCTTTGCCGTGTTCGTCAAGCTTCAGTTCCGCCTGTTCTGATGTCCAAAAGTTCCACTCGTCTTTCCACATGACGAAGCGGGCATTGGGGAAAGCTGGCTTGCCCTCGCTGGTGGTGTTTCCGCCGATGTGGTCTGGGTGTCCGTGCGTGATGATGACCGTGTCGATGTCTCGGGGCGAAATCCCCTCCGCCCGCAGGTTCTTCATCAGCTTTCCCGTGTTTGGGCTAAGACCGTCTGCACCTGTGTCCACCAGTACCCGGTGTCTGCCAGTGTTGATCATCAGACAGATGTACGGGCTTATCCATTCTGCCCACCGTTCTGGCCGGAGGTTGTGCTCGCGGAGCACTTGCTCAAGGCGTCCCTTTGGCGCGTTGAGGAAAAGGAAGGTAGCAGGTGGTGGGAAAGTTGGGGGTGCATATGTGTGGGTGCCGTCGCTGACGGCCATGCATTCGAAAGTCCCCACTTTGAACCGATATCTTTCTGTGCTCATGGTTATCCTCGTCTTTGGATTCCTCATTGGTCTGATATTAAGAATCTCGCGCGATAAAGTAAAAAAAGAAGCTTGGAAGAGTCAAAACATGGGAGGAGAAGAGATTATCACTGGTATCTTCTGAAGCTGAGCATCTCTATTATACATCCGGCGATGTCTTGGGTGTCCATGTAGGCCCATCCTTCCTCGGGATCCTCCATCCTGTTCACCTGCAGGGGCTCAATCCCGAGCTTCTGCCACTTCTTGAACTCGGCCTCGAAAGGCAGCGGTGTGGGCACACCGATGTGGTGTATCCCCTCTCCGTGCTTCTCTAGGAACTCCTGGTAGATCGTCTTCCCTTCCAGGGTCTGTACCAGCTCAAGGTAGATCGAGCCGACCTTCGCGTGGCCGAACTTCAGGGTGTAGTCCACCGGCTTGCCGCGTACGCTGGCTCTCGACGATGGAGTCTTGATGACCCTTATTCGGAAGGGGCCGATGCCGAGCTTCTCGGAGATGGCCTTCGCCGTCTTCTCTACGTCCCGCACCACGACGCAGACATGGACGATCTCTCGTAGCATGATCTTGTCCCTAGGAATGCTACCCATCTCAGTTGCGCTCATGGTCCCATCGAAAGATACGCTGCTGCGAAACGGTATTAATGATTATGGGTTGAAGATCACCCCAATCGAAGGCGCTACTTCCTTCCGCGCTTCCGTCATCTTTCTTCAGGCAATTCGCACGGCCAAAAACGCGAAGAGTATGGGTTTTATAGTCAATCCTTAGGTATCTTGAAGCATTGATTCAATGCTGGTGACTCGGTAATGATTCAGCTCATAGATCATGTAGCCATCACGGTTAGAGACCTCCAAGAGACGATCGACTTCTACGCTAAACTCGGCTTCAAGCCGGCTCAGAGGAGTGAGACGCCGAAACAGATGATACAGTTCCTCGAAGCAGGACAGGCGAGGCTTGAGGTCTTCGCCCCGAAGGAGAAAACCACCTCGAAGGAGTTGGATGAGCAAGATCTCGGAATGAAGCACATCGCCATCAAGGTAGACGACATCTGGAAGACATACAAGGAGCTAAAGGAGAAGGGTGTGGTCTTTGACTCTGAACCGTGGCGAACCTCCGTGGGTAACACCATTGCCTTCTTCAAGGACCCCAACGGAATACTCCTACAGCTCCTCCAAAGATGAAGATCGCCGTTTTTCGTTGTGTGCGCGCAGAGGTTGGCGGGCCCGGTGGGAATCGAACCCACGACCACCGACTCTCTTCTCCGTCGATCCGCAGGCCGGCGCCCTGTCCTGACTAGGCCACGGGCCCTGTGACAAGGCGTGTCTTTGGGCGTTAATATACTTTCCAGACCCTCGCGTCCAAAACCTTTTCGAAGGGATGCGGTCCTTAATGTGTGCTGACTCCAGTTGTCGGAGAGAGAGGTCAAGCACTGGTCTGAGGTCTTCGCCGAGAGGATCGTGGGTGAGAAAAAGGAGCCGTTTGTGATAGCCTCGGGCATCACCACGTCCGGACCCACCCACGCGGGGACAGCGTGTGAGTTCCTCTACCCGTCCGCCCTGGTTAAGTACCTGGTGGATCAAGGCTACCGGACGGAGTTTGTGTTCAACGGGGACATCATGGACGCCTTCGACAGCGTTCCCGAGCCCCTGAAGTCGTTCACTTGGCTTAGGGATCACTTGGGTAAACCGCTCTGCGAGGTTCCGGACCCGTACGAGTGCTGTGTGTCGTACGGCCACCACTTCCTGAACGAGGCTGCTGGCATAATGAAGAGGCTCGAGATCGCTCCACGGATCCTGCCGGCGGACGAGCTGGTCAGGCAGGGTAGGTACGACCCCTACGCGCGTCTCTTTCGCGAGCGGTTGGCCGAGGTCAAGGCGATCGCCAAGGATGTTCAGGTGATGAGCGGGCTGGCCGGGCTTCCCGACTGGGTTGACATCTTGATGCCGGTCTGCGAGAGCTGCGGGAGGATTGCCACCACGGTGGTCAAGTCGTTCGACGGAGATCGAATCCGGTACGCGGACACCAAGGACGTGAAGTACACGAAGGGGTGTGGCTACACGGGCGAGATGAGGCTGGGAGACCACAGGTACAAGCTCTTCTGGAGGCTCGATTGGCCTAGCAGACAGGACTTCCTCCGAGTTTCGTCCGAGCTCGCCGGGGTGGACCACCACACGAGGGGTGGCAGCTGGGACACCGCTGTTGCGATTCATAAGAAGATCTTCGGGAAGGATCCGCCCGTCGGTGGTAGGTATGGCTTCGTCCTCTTCCACGGCAAGAAGTATTCGAAGTCTAAAGGAGTGGGAATCAGCGTGCAGGAGCTTCTCGACCTAGTCCCACCGGAGCTGGTGAAGTACGTCCTCTTCCGCAGTGACATAGGTGAGAACAAGGAGCTTGACCCGTCGGGGCACAAGCTGATGAGACTTTACGAGGAGTTTGGTCACGCAGCTGACCTCCACGAGGCTAGAGGGGCGAAGAGCAGAGCTGAGAGCAAGTTGGCTCTCGCCTACACTCTCACAACGGATGAACGGCGGTGGAGGGCGAACTTCGCCGATGTTCTCCTGTACTACCAAGTGTACCGTGACTGGGAGAGGGTTGGAAGTCTTGTCTCTGATGTGGAGGGTGTGAGGTACCTTAAGCCCTACGTGGAGAGCTGGGTGGGCTCCGGGTATCTGCCTGAGGAGTATGCTTTCAAGTTCCAGCCGTCGAGGGTCGGGGAGCATGTCGATGAGATCCTGAGCTTCGCCCGAGGCCTCACAGAATCGATGGATGCCGCCGCTGTTCACAACTTGGTTTACGCGAAGGCTGCTGAGGGCGGGATAGACCCGTCGAAGCTCTTTAGGCTGCTCTACACCTCTTTGATCTCGAAGGGGAGCGGGCCTCGGTTCGGCAAGTTCGTGGAGGCTCTTGGGGTGGCTAGAGTGAAGGAGACTCTCCTTAGCCTTTACGCGTGACCGACCTTTTACACTTTTTCAGTTAAACTCGCATGAGAAGTTAGCTAGATTTTGCTAAAAAGATTTATATCTTCACCCGTTTTCCTCTCAGACTTGTCGGGAGAAGGTGGTGGGTTTGCAGGGTTTCGAAGCCAAGGCGTTCGTGGAGGGGCAGGTGGGCGAGATTCGGAAGGTTCTGGGCAAAGAGCGGGCTTTGATTGCGTGCTCGGGCGGGGTGGACAGCACCACCTGTGCGGTTCTCACGCACCGGGCGATCGGGAGGGAGCTTGTCTGCGTCTTCATAGACACGGGTTTCATGCGGCTCGGCGAACCGGAGCGGGTGGTGAAGACGCTCGGGAGTGAGCCGCTCAGCCTCCCCATAAGGCTGGTGGACATGAGAAAGGAGTTTCTCGAGGCGCTCGCCGGGCTTGAGGACGCGGAGGAGAAGAGGAAGGCGTTTAGAGGGGCGTTCTACGGCGCCTTTAGGGAGATAGCTCGCAAGGAGGGATGCCGATTCTTGGTTCAGGGGACGATCGCTCCTGACTGGATCGAGACGAAGGGCGGCATCAAGACGCAGCACAACGTGCTCGAACAGATCGGGATAAGCGCTGTGGAGAAGTATGGGTTCAAGCTGATCGAGCCGCTCGCGTTCCTCTACAAGGATCAGGTCAGGGAGGTTGCTAGGTATCTTAAGGTTCCCTCCGCGATATCGGAGAGGCAGCCTTTCCCGGGTCCTGGGCTCTCGGTGAGGGTGGTTGGAACAGTGACCGAGGAGAAGTTGGGGATGCTCAAGAGAGCCTCCCGGGTTGTGGAGGAGGAGCTAGAGAGGCTTGCTCCGGAGCAGTATTTCGCGGTTGTTATGGAGGACGCGGACGAAAAGCGTGAAACGCTCGACAAGCTCAGATCCATCGTGTCCAGAGCGCTTGGGGTGTCCGAGAGAAGGGTGAAGACTAGGGTGTTGAAGGGACGCGCCACAGGAGTCAAGGGAGATATCAGAGCTTACGGAAGGGTCTGCGCGCTGACCGCCCTGGACGAGGACGGCGCGCTTCACAAGCCCTCGCTCGACACTCTTACCTCTGCGCAAGTCAAGCTTGTTTCGGGAGTTCCGGGTCTGACCAGGGTTATCTACAGGATATCAGAGGAGGAGAGGAGAGGCAGCCTTCTCGTCGTGGTGAGGGCGATCAGGACGAGGGACTTCATGACCGCCGATCCAGCGGATATAGACTGGAGCGTTTTGTCCAAGGTCTCGAAGCGGATCTTGGGTGTGTGTCCCCCCGTGTCGTCTGTCTACTACGATGTCACCTCGAAGCCCCCCGCCACGATAGAGTTCGAGTAGGGGGCATGGTGGATGTCTGTCCCCGTGGTGAACCTCGGAGGACAGTACAACCACCTCATATGTAGGATACTCACCGAGCTTGGTGTTGAGAGCGAGCTGTTATCTCCAGATCTGACCTTGCAGGACCTTAGGAAGAAGGGCGCTATGGGGCTCGTTCTCGGAGGGAGTCCTAGGAGTATGCCTGAGGACCTGAAAAGTCTAGGGAATCTCCCGACCATCATCTACGACATCAAGATCCCCGTTCTGGGGATCTGCCTTGGTCACCAGTTCCTAGGCGTGTCTTTTGGAGGGGTTGTGCAGAGGGCTTTGCGCCCCGAGTTTGGCCCGGCGAGGATCTACGTAGACGCCGAAGACGACATACTTGAAGGCATGGGTCGCTCTTTCGTTGCTTGGCTCTCCCATAATGACGAGCTGGTTCGTCTTCCGGATGAGCTGGAGGCTCTAGCCCACTCCCGGAACTGTCGAATCCAGGCTGTAAAACACAGGGCGCGCCCCATCTATGGGGTTCAGTTTCACCCCGAGGTCGTGCACACCAGGGGTGGAGATCAGGTCTTCCGAAACTTCCTAAAGGTGTGTAGGGGACGCCGTCCGCGGTTTGGGTCTTTGCCTTATTCGTGATGATTTTGACCTACATTTTCATCGATTTTGTCTAAAACGTTTATATTGCCCGCGGCTAAACCCTCACACAGGCTTGGAGGTACGGGAGATGCCAGGTCCAGCCCCCGACCGTGTTCTCGGGGAGGGTAAGACCAAGGTCGTCCTCCGGAGCGACGAGCCCGAGCGAGTTCTGCTAAAGTTCAAGGACGACATCACCGCCCTGGATGGGGTCAAACACGACCTCCTCCCTGGGAAAGGAAGAATAAACGCCGCGGTCTCCGCCCGTCTCTTCGAGGAGCTCCAGAATGAAGGCGTGCCCACGCACTACGTTAGGATGGCGGAGCGCGACCTGATGCTTGCGACCAAGCTCACCATGATCAAGCTCGAGGTCGTATGCAGGAACAGGGCGGCAGGACACTTCCTGAAGAGGCTGACCATGTTCAAGAGGGGCGAGCCCCTTAGGATTCCTATCGTCGAGTTCTTTCTCAAGAGCGACGAGCTCCACGACCCCATGCTGACAGAGGACCACGTGGTAGCCCTAGGCATGGCGACTAGGCGTGAAGTTGGCTTGATGAAGCACTGGACGCGCGTGACGAATCGCTCGCTGACCAAGTACATGGCGGCTCGCGGTCTCATCTTGGTCGACTTCAAGCTGGAGTTCGGGAGGGACAGCCGAGGGAGGCTGCTCGTCGGGGATGAGCTGAACATAGACTCGATGAGGCTGTGGGACAGCAAGACGGGTGAGACTCTCGACAAGGACATCTACAGGCAGGGTCGTCCTCTCTCCGATGTTTTTACGGTTTACGAGGAGTCTATGAAGCGGATCTTGGGGCGGGGAGCTTGAAGACGTACGTGGTTGAGGTTGTGATAGAGAACAAGCCTGCGGCTAGAGATCCGGAGGGTGAGGCGATCTGGCGGGACCTGATCGTGAGGGAGGGGTTCGAGGCGGTCAAGAGCGTCCGCTCCGGCAAGTACCTGAGGCTCTTGGTCGAGGCGGGGAGCGAGGAGGAGTCTCAAAACCTGACGGTCAAGATGTGCAACGACCTGAGGATATACAACCCGGTTGTGCACGTCTGCACGGTTAGCGTGAAGGGCGTTCGGAATTGAGGGTGGCTGTGATCCGTTTTCCGGGCAGCAACTGCGATCTGGATACGGTTCACGTTTTGAGGGACGTTCTGGGCGTCAAAACGGACCTAGTCTGGCACCGCCATTTCAACGGGTCCGATTACGATGGGGTTGTCCTGCCGGGTGGTTTCTCGTACGGAGACTACCTGAGAGCCGGCGCGATCGCGGCTCACAGCCCCGCGATGAGGGAGGTGTCTGACATGGCCTCCGGGGGCAAGCCCGTGCTTGGTATCTGCAACGGCTTCCAGATACTGATCGAGGCGGGTCTTCTGCCGGGGGCGCTGCTCACGAACGACTGCCTGACATTCGTCTGCAAGTGGATCACGGTCAGAGTCGAGACGGACCGGACTGCGTTCACGAGCCTCTGCAAGGAGGGTAGCATCCTTCACATGCCCATCGCCCACTTCCAAGGACGGTACGTGAACGACCAGGATCAGATCAAGGAGATGCTTAGCGACGATCAGATCGTGTTCAAGTATGTTGATGACGAAGGCAAGCCCACTCCGGAGTCGAATCCGAACGGGTCGGTCTCGAATATCGCCGGTGTCTGCAACTTGGAGGGCAACGTGGTGGGTCTGATGCCCCACCCGGAGAGGTCGTCTGAGAGCGTCCTGAGCCCTATGGGCTGTAGCGATGGGGCTGCCGTCTTCAGGTCGTTGATGGAGTGCTTGAGGGTTAGGGGGGATATCCATGCCGGTTATAAGCGGAGTTAGGGTCGACCTTACTCCTGGGGAGGTCTCCCGCGTCCGGGCGATGCTGGGTAGGGAGCCCAACGCCACCGAGATCGGCATGATAGACGTGATGTGGTCCGAGCACTGCTCGTACAAGAGCAGCAGACCGGTCTTGAAAGTTCTTCCAACAGAAGGAGAGCGGGTTCTGATTGGTCCGGGCTTCGACGCGGGCGTGGTCGACATCGGAGGTGGTTATGCGGTCGTCTTCAAGATCGAGAGCCACAACCACCCCTCGGCGATCGACCCGTATAATGGGGCTGCCACCGGCATAGGGGGTATAATCCGAGACATTCTCTCCATGGGCGCTAGGCCGGTTGCGCTCCTCGACGCTCTCAGGTTCGGCTCGATCGAGGGTGGTCACTCTCGCTGGCTCATGAAGCACGTCGTGGGGGGGATAAGCGACTACGGGAACTGCGTGGGAATACCGACCGTTGCTGGGGAGATAGAGTTCGACGAGAGCTTCGAGACCAACTGTCTCGTGAACGTGGTCTGCTTGGGAGTCGTGAAACACGGTGGAGTCATGAGGGGTGAGATGCGCAAACCGGGAGATTTGGTGGTTCTCACTGGTGGTTCCACGGGCAAGGACGGGATCCATGGCGTGACCTTCGCCTCGAAGACCCTCGACGAGAAGTCGGAGAAGGACAGACCGTCCGTCCAGGTGGGCGACCCGTTCCTCAAGAAGCTCGTCATCGAGGCGACGCTTGAGACTCTTCAGACCGGTTTCGTTCACGGCTTGAAGGACTGTGGCGGTGGGGGGATCACCTGCGCGACCTCCGAGATGGCGGCCGCGGGAGGTGCCGGGGTTGAGGTTTGGCTTGAGAGGATCCCCCTCCGCGAGACCGGCATGGGACCGTTTGAGATCATGCTCTCCGAGTCGCAGGAGCGAATGATCCTAGTTGTCGACCCCAAAGGGTTGGACAAGGTAGCCCAGATCCTCGGCAAGTACGAGCTTCCTCACTCAGTCATCGGGAAGGTCACCTCGACAGGGGAGGTGGTAGTCAAGAGCCAGGGGCAGGTTGTGGCACGCCTTCCAGCCCGGGATCTCGCGAAGGCGCCTGTGATCATCCGTAGAGCGAAGAGGTGGAGGTCCACCGAGCCTGAGGATGGGGCTCCTCCTACTCCCTCCGACCTTTCGCAAACGGTTCTGAGCCTTCTCAGCTCGCCGAACATAGCAGATAAGGCGTGGGTTTACCGACAGTACGACCACGAGGTAGGAGTCCGAACCGTCATCAAGCCGGGTGACGCGGATGCTGCGGTACTGCGGCTTCTGGAGCTTGAGGGGAAGGGCATAGCCGTGAAGAGCGATGGGAACAGTCGCCACGAGTACCTTGACCCGTACAAGGGGGCGGCGGGAGCGGTTGCTGAGGCGGCTTCTAACGTCTCCGCGGTTGGGGCTAAGCCCATTGCGATGGTGGACGAGCTCAACTGGGGCGACCCGAGGAAGCCTGAGGTCTTCTGGCAGTTCAAGCAGGCTGTCTTAGGCATGGCGAATATGTGTACAGGGCTCGGCATTCCCTGTGTCGGGGGCAAGGTCAGCTTCTACAACGAGGACGAGTCCACTGGGAGGTCTGTGAAGCCCTCGACGGTGGTTGTCGTGGTGGGGCTCATCGAAGACATGGGCAAGGTTACGACGCTGCCCTTCAAATGCCCGGGAGACGCGGTGATCGTGCTGGGCAGAACACACCGGGAGATGGGAGGTTCCGAGTACTACTACCACTGCCACAGCCTGTCCGGGGGAAAGCCTCCTGCCGCGGACCCCAGCCGGACGAGGTCATCGATTGAGAGCGTCTTGGAGGCTATTGAAGGCGGCTTCGTCACCGCCGCCCACGACTGTTCGAGGGGTGGTTTAGGTATGGGGCTGGCTCAGATGTCGATAAAGTCCGGTCTGGGTTTGAGAGCGGATTTAGATCTCATCCCGAAGCAGCCCATGAAAATAGATGAACTGCTCTTTTCGGAGTCCTACTCAAGGTTCATACTCGCCTGTGACGAGTCCAAGGTTCAGGATGTTCTCCGAATCTGCAGAAGGCAAAGTATCCCTGCAAAGCGAGTGGGTACGGTCGTTGACAGTGAACGCTTCGTGTTGGTCCAAGACTCGAAGCCGGTCGTGGATTGCTCGGTTCAGGAGATGAGGGAGGCTTGGTCAGAGGCTATTCCAAGGATGATGGGGGTGACGAGTTGATCCGCGAGAAGTGTGGGGTAACCGGGGTCCGGAGCCTCAACGGCTCCAGCGGGGTAGCTCCGCTCATCTGCCACTCCTTGTACGCGCTCCAGCACAGAGGTCAGGAGAGCTGCGGTATCTACGTTCAAAACGGGCTTGAGCTCGTCGGGCACAGATCTATGGGGCTGGTGGCTGACAGCTTCGACGGCGCGTTTCTGAAGAAGCTTGGGGGGGTGGCGGGTGTTGGGCATGTCAGATACTCCACAACGGCGAGCTCAACGATCGTTGAGGCGCAGCCCTACTTCTACGAGTCTGAGGGCACAAAGTTTGCACTCGCTTTCAACGGGACGATCAGCAACTTTCTGGATGTAAAAGACTTGTTAACCCAGAGGGGGCACAGGTTTGAGACAGCCACAGACACCGAGGTGCTCGCCCACTTCATAGGTGAGCAGCTGAAGGATAAGGGAGACTACTTCTCAGCCTTTGGCGAGTGCATGCAGACGCTTGACGGGGCTTACTCGCTCACTCTTGTGGACGAGCGCGGCGACGTGTACGGGGTGAGAGACCCGCTGGGCTTCAAGCCGTTGTGCCTCGGCTACGTCGGTAACGACTTCGCTGTGATCGCTTCGGAGAGTGTTGCCGTTGATGCTCTCGGCGGGAGTGTGGTCGGGGAGATCAGTCCGGGTGAGGTGGTCAGGATTGGGGAGGGGAAGGTTGATAGGAGGCAACTCGCGGAGTCGCCCAGACACGCCTTCTGCATGTTCGAGTACGTCTACTTCTCTCGACCAGACTCCATATTCCATGACAGGACCGTCTTTGATGTCAGGGTGAGGCTCGGGAGAAACTTGGCTAGGTCGTGCCCCGCCGACGCCGACCTAGTCGTGCCTATACCGGATTCCGGGCGAACGGCGGCGGCTGGTTTCGCCGAGGAGCTCGGGGTACCCTTGTCCGAGGGTCTGATCAAGAACAGGTACGTCGGTCGCACGTTCATCATGCCCAGTCAAGACACTCGAGAGGTCTCCGTGAAGCTGAAGCTCAACCCAGTCAAGACGCTGACTCGCGGTAAGGACATCGTCTTGGTTGACGACTCTATCGTCCGCGGGACCACGATGAGGCACGTCGTCAGATTACTGAGGTCGGTTGGCGGGGCGAAGAGTGTGCATGTCCGGATCAGCTGCCCCCCGATCTGCAGTAGCTGCTACATGGGGATAGACTTCCCAACGGGTCGGGAGCTTGTGGCTGTCTCCAAGTCCGTTGAAGACATCCGGCGAGTGATTGGTGCGGACAGCCTTGGGTATCAGACTCTGGACGGGCTAGTCGAGGGTATAGGTCTCCCCGAGTCCGAATTGTGCAGGGCTTGCCTGACAGGGGTCTACCCCCTGAGGAGGCAGCCGGATATGGTGCGTTTGGAGCAGGAGTTGGGCTTGAGAAGGTAGGTTGGGAGCTGTTAGGATGAAATATCGTCAAGCGATCGGGACTCCTCTCCTCGAGGGCTCGACCAAGATACTACTCCTCGGCGCCGGCGAGCTGGGCAAGGAGATAGCGATAGAGGCGCAGAGGCTTGGGGTTGAGACGGTCACGCTCGACCGCTATGACAACGCGCCGGCAGCTCAGGTAGCCCACAGGCATTACGCCGTGGACATGAGGGACGGGCGAGCTCTGAAGGCGATTGTTCGCAGGGAGAGACCGGACGCCGTGATACCCGAGGTCGAGGCGATAGACACCGACGCTCTCTTGGAGCTCGAGGAGGAGGGCTTCTTCACCGTGCCCACAGCCACCGCCACAAAGACGACCATGGACCGTCTGCTGCTCCGAAAGCTGGCGGCGGAGAGGGCGGGGGTCCCGACATCGCGTTACGCTTTCGCGTCCACCTTGGATGAGCTCTATGCAGCCTGCCAGAACGTCTCCTACCCGTGCCTGGTAAAGGCTAGGATGAGTTCGGGCGGACTCGGATCCAGCGTTGTTCGAAGCCGCGACGATGTCAAGGCGGCTTACGATGTGGCAAGGACCCAGGCTCGTGGGTTCGGCGGGGAGATGATCGTTGAGGAGATCGTCAAGTTTGACTTTGAGATCACCGAGCTCGTCCTCGCGCACCTCGGGAACGACGAGCGGGTCAAGCTCTCCTTCCTTGAACCGGTCGGGCACGTCAGGTCTGGCAGCCACTACCACTCGAGCTGGCAGCCCTTCGTCGTGATAGACGACGATACGGGAGTGTCCTCAACGCCCCTCCATGCCTTCGGAGGGAAGCTTCACAGACGGGAGGACCCCTCGAGGAGAGACTTTCTGTGGGAGTCGTCGTGGGACGAGAAGAGTGTGCCTTCGGGGGTTGCAGAGGAGATCAGGAAGCAGTGCTACGAGATCGCCGGCATGGTTGTGCGGCAACTCCTGTCTTCCAAGGGCGGGCTTAGGGGCTCCGGAATCTTCGGCTGTGAACTCTTCGTGAAGATCTCCGACGAGCTACACGGTGGTAAGCCGAAGGTCTACTTCAACGAGATCTCGCCCAGACCCCACGACACGGGAATGGTTACGCTCGTAACTCAGGACCTCTCCGAAGCCGCGTTGCACGTGAGAGCTGTCCTAGGTCTCCCGATTCCGGAGATTCGGATTCTCTCCCCGGGAGCCGCCCACGTCATTCTGGCTAGTAGGGGCGGGTGTTGGGCTCCGCGGTTCGGAGGCGTCAGTGATGCTCTCAGGGTTCCGGGCGTCTCCCTCCGTCTCTTCGGCAAACCCGTTACGTATACGGAGCGGAGGATGGGATTGGCTCTCGCCATAGCGGGTGACGTGGAGGAGGCCCGAGTGAAGGCGATGAACGCTGCTCACACGATCGAGGAGAGAATTGACTATGGAAAGTAGCGGACCAGCTGTCTCTGTTGTGATGGGGAGCAAGTCTGATCAGGCGGTTGCCGACGCCGCGACCAAGGTTCTGACCGAGTACGGAGTGTCCTTCGAGGTTAGAGTCCTCTCCGCCCACCGCAACTTTCGGGAGCTGGACGAGTATCTGCGCACGTGCCGAGCCTCGGTCTTCGTCGCGATCGCCGGACTATCCGCCCAACTACCGGGGTACATAGCGGCGAGGACCAGCAAACCCGTCATAGGGGTTCCGGTCAGCGCAAAGCTTGGGGGAATGGATGCTCTGCTCTCCACGGTCCAGATGCCCCGCGGAGTCCCTGTTGGCTGTGTGGGAATAGACAGCGGAGAGAACGCGGCGCTTCTGGCTGTAAGGATACTAGCCCTCTCCGATTCCGGTCTGGCTGAGAGACTGAGGTCCAAGGGTCTTGGCTGAGAAGTGGACATACGCCAAAGCGGGAGTCGATGTAAAGAAGGCCGGCAGAGCCCACAAGGAGATAGGTGAGCTGGTCGAAGAGACCTTCAAGCTCAGGACGGGAAGGTTCGGCGAGGTGACGAGTCGCTTCGGGCACTACGCCTCCCTAGTCCGTATTGGAGGAGGCAGACTACTAGCCCTCCACGCTGACGGTGTCGGAAGCAAGGTTCTGATCGCCCAGCTGATGGATCGGTACGACACTGTCGGCATCGACTGTGTGGCTATGAACGTGAACGACCTCATCTGCGTCGGAGCCGAGCCTGTGGGGATTGTCGACTACCTTGCGGTCGAGAGGGTTAACGAGGAGGTCGTCAAGGCGATCATGAGAGGACTTGTGTCGGGGGCGAAGGAGGCGGGTGTCGCCATCCTAGGGGGCGAAACGGCGGTTCTCCCCGATATCATTCGCGGAGCCGTTGAGGGAAGGGGTTTCGACCTCGCCGCGACCAGCATAGGGATGGTCGATGAGGACAAGGTCATACTGGGGGACAGAGTCGCTGAAGGCGACGCCGTGGTTGGACTGGTGAGCAACGGGGTCCACAGCAACGGATTGACCCTTGCCAGGAGGGTCTTGATAGGTGAGAAGCTTGAGATGGTCCATGAGAAGCTCCCCGGCTTCGATCGGAGTGTTGGGGAGGAGCTGCTTGTTCCAACCAGGATTTACGTGAGGGCGGTCAGGGAGTTGCTCCGCAGCCTCGACGTGCACGGTCTCGCTCACATAACCGGTGGATCTTTCGGCAAGCTGAGAAGGCTCGGCGAGTACTCTAGGACAGGTTTTCAACTTGACTCGATGCCTGACCCGCAACCACTATTCAAGGAGATTCAAAGGAGAGGGAGAGTGTCAGACAAGGAGATGTATGGAACCTTCAACATGGGCGTCGGGCTGTGCGTCGTAGTCGACCGAGAGAGCGCGGAGGACGCGGTCGGCGTGTGCGAGAAGGCGGGATTCGGGGCCTCGGTCGTAGGGAAGGTCGTGCAAGAGTCTGGGGTCAAGGTTCGCCCGCCCAAGGGAAGGCGGGTTTCGCTCCGGTAGAAACAACTCAAACAAGTCAAAATTGCTTAAATAGCGTTGCTAAAAAAGAAGCAGAACTCGTGCTGGAAAGGGGTTCTCTATGATCGGAAAGGATGAGGTTGGCAAGATCCTCAGGAAGTACGACGAGAAGAAGATCACGATAGGCGTTCTTGGAAGCCACTCAGCCCTAGACGTGTTGGACGGGGCGAAGGACGAGGGCTTTCCAACGCTAGTGGTCTGCCAGAAGGGGAGGGAGGAGCCCTACAGGCGGTTCAAGAGGCTCGTCGACGAGATGATCCTCCTTGACAAGTTCGCGGACGTGATGAAGCCCGAGGTTCAGGAGAAGCTCAGATCCAAGAACGTGGTATGGGTTCCCAATCGGTCTTTTGTGGTCTACACAGGTGTGGACCGGATCGAGAACGAGTTTCTGGTCCCGGTCTTCGGCAATCGGTCCATCCTCAAGATCGAGGACAGGGAGAAGTATGAGAAGAACTACTACTGGCTGTGCGACAAGGCTGGAATACCAACCCCGAAGCGGTACAAGTCCCCCAAGGAGATCCGCGGCATGGTCATGGTCAAGGTTCCCCACGCTCAGAGGAAGGTGGAGCGGGGATTCTTCACGTGCTCAAGCCTGAAGGAGTACGAGGAGAGGGTGGCTGAGCTGATGAAGGCAGGGGTGATTGTGGAGGAGGACCTGAAGTACCAGTGGATCGAGGAATTCATAGTCGGGCCGGTCTTCAACTTCAACTACTTCTACAGCCCGCTCAGTAGGGATACCGAGTTTCTCAGCATCGACAGAAGGCTTGAGACGAACCTGGACGGTCTGGTCCGCATCCCTGCTCGGGAGCAGCTGGAGGCTAAGATCCCTACCACATACATCATCGTCGGTCACACCGCCGCTACGATAAGGGAGTCCCAGGTGAACATGGTCTTCAAGATGGGAGACAGGTTCACAGGCGCCTCCAAGAAGCACTTCCCACCCGGGATCATCGGTCCCTTCTGCCTCCAGTCGATCGCGACCTCCACCTTTGCGAATCTGGGCACCTCCGAGCTGACCTTCGTCGTCTACGATGTGGCTGTCAGGATAGGCGGGGGAACCAACATCTATCTCGGCATGGGGAGCCCTTACAGCAAGCTCTACTACGGGAAACCCGTCAGCATGGGCAGAAGGGTTGTGATGGAGATCAAGAAGGCGGCGGAGATCGGAAGACTGGACGAGATAGTTACCTAGCCAGAGAGAATGTTTAAAGAGACCTTTCACCCCCCTCTCGAGGGAAGGTCTACCCATTGTCGCGCAGAAGAGGCAATGTTCTCTGCCCGAAGTGCGGAGCGCAGTTCGACATCTCCTACGCCCGAGTCTTCGCGTGTGGTAGTTGCCCGTCGGTCATCCAGTGTTCTCAGGTGAAGTGCCCGGAGTGCGGCCACGAATTTCCTAGATCCTAGCCATTTTGGGTGCGTGGGGATGATCGGTCAGGGTCGTAGTCGTGCTCTTGGGATCTTGGCTTTTCTCGTCGCAGCTTCCGTGATTGAGACTTTGGTCGCGCTTTACTTTAGTTCTCTCGGGTTTTCAGACGCCAGTATATTCCTTCTCGTCTCCGCTGGGGCTGTGGCGGTTCTTGTCACTGGGTGGACTGAGGTTGGGCTGGAGCCGGTCTCCAAAAGGACGGGGGCGGAGGGCAAACCGCGGAGGAGGGAGATGAGGCGGGCTAGGGAGAAGGTCGGTGAAAAGCCTCTGATCGGTCAAGAGGTGCGAGGAGCGATACTCGTCCTCTCCGTTTTCTTGGTCTCCCTCGGGGTTCCGTACGTTCTAACGTCTTCCGCTGTTTTCCCGAGTCTCCGATCGCTTCATGGAAGTCTGCCGGAGCAGCTGGGAGAGCCGCTGAGCGGCTTGTGGCAGTTCCTGAACCCTGTCTACAGGCTTGACCTTGTCTACAAGTACGCCCTGTCCCAGAATCTAGCGGCGCTCTGCTCCTTGGCCTCGGTGCTACTGCTAAGGCGCTGGAGGAGAAGGTGACATAGAACGGAAAGAGGTTAAGAAACTAGTAGCAGGGAAAACAAGGGATGGTTAAACGATGGAAGCCGCCTATGTGGGGGTTATGATAATTGGGCTCTTGCACGGACTTGAGCCTGGTCACGGTTGGCCGGTTGCCTTTCTATACTCCACGAAGACGAGTAGACCTTTCTTTTATGGCTTTGTCAGTTCAAGCGTGATATCATTTTTTCATTTCCTTTCGTCGATAGCCGTGGTCTTTGCCTACGTTCTGCTCAGTTCCTTCATCAACGTTTCGACCCCTCTCATGAAGTATGCGGCAGCAGCTGTTCTGGTTGTGCTTGCCTACAGGTTTATCACAGAAGAGGTCGAGGACGAGTTTGAGGCTCAGCACGGACACTTACATGAAAGTCTAGGTGAGACAGAACACGAACACGCGCATGAGCATCCTGATCAAGGTCAACACACTCACTGGCACAAGCATGCGAAAAGGATAGCGTTGAGCCTTTGGGGCATAGCTACGTTTGCTTTTATCCTCGGCTTCGCTCATGAGGAGGAATTCGCCCTCTTGGCTTTGGCCGTTGGTGGCATCAATCCGTTAACCCTGATGTTATCATACGCCGCATCAGTCACAGCATCGCTTGTAGGGGTCACGCTCCTGAGCGTCAAAGCCTACAAAAGTCTGCAGCCCAGAATCAAGCGGTATGAGAAGCACATACCCAAGGTAAGCGCGATCATCCTTCTGTTGATGGCTATCGCCTTTGTTTTCAACCCAGCCTGAGACATCCCTGCGTAAGTAAGGTGTAAACTTGGATGCGGACTTGCCATTGCACTTCCTGTGCATCGGAACGTGTGCGAAACAGAGATCTCCCGATTAGAGTCGGAAGATGGTCAACCGAGGACCGTAAGTCCTGTCTCAGCCGTGGGAATCAGACCCCAACCCCTGCGCTCCATCTCTTTCCTGAGCTGATCTGAGCGTAGGGCTTGGAGAAACAACTGTACTGGCTCTCTATTCAGGCGTTGTTTGTGCACGGCAAAATCGTACATCTCGTCGGCGACCGGGATGAAGTCCAGCCCGTACTGGTCGGCGACCGTCTTTATGCCCAGTCCCACGTCAGCCTTCCCCATGAGGACAGCCACGGCGACGGCTGTGTGGGACTTCGCCTCAGCCCTGTAACCCCTGATTGTGACTGTGAGATCCTCCATCTTCTTTCCTCTGTCTTGGCACAGCCTCCTAAGTTTCATGTCCAGCAGGACTCTCGTTCCGGACCCCGGGTTTCTGTTGATCACGGTTACGTCCCCTCTGAGGAAGTCTTCGAGGTTCCTGATCCCCTTCGGGTTCCTCTTTGCTACGATCAGCCCTTGCTTCCGGATGTACCCTCTCACGAGGACGGCCTTTCCGCCCAACCCGTATCTCTCAAGGAAGGGAATGTTGTACTCTCCTGTCTCATCGTCGAGAAGGTGAGTTCCGGCGATGTCCGCCTCTCCCCTCCTCAGGGCTGCCAGCCCGCCAGACGATCCGACGTTCATCACTTTTGCGTAGAAGCCTGGATGCGTTCTTCGGACGAGGTCCAGTATCAGGTCGACCCCGACGCAATGGCTTCCGATTATCATGAGATCCGCCGGCTTCATCTCAGGGCTGAAGAGATGGACTTTGACCCTTTCTGACTCCTCTAGAAAGGCTCGGTCTTGGGGTATCTCTATGAACCCGTCTGCCTCGGCGACGGTGGTGATCGCCCCTGAGTCGCCTGCGACGGGGTATGTTGAGTACTCTCCCGCCTCAGTCCTCACTAGGTTGACGGGGACGTACTCGTGTCTTCCGCCACTCGAGAACACCTTTTGGGCTAACTTTGCCTCCACAACCTTTCTCTCGATCTCGGGGCTCAGACCAGCCATGGTCCTGACGATCGGGGCGACGAATACGTCGAAGATCATCAGGGCCGAGGTCGGGTAGCCGGGCAGACCGAAGATGGGTTTCCCGTTGACAACGGCTATGATGGTCGGTTTTCCCGGTCTGACTGCGACGCCGTGGACGAGCATTCCAGGGCTTCCGAGATCGTTGATTATCCGGTGGAGGAGGTCCCCCACTCCGGCTGAGGTCCCGCCCGAGATCACGACCATGTCGGCTGTGGAGAGTCCAGTCGTGATCTTCTCCTTGATGTCTTTCTCCTTGTCCTTCGCGACGCCTAGGAGGATCGGTTCTCCGCCGCACTCTATGACGGAGTCGCGTATCGACTGGGTGTTGATGTCGTAGATTTGTCCATACTCGAGCCTTGCGCCGGGGGGTACTATCTCGTTTCCGGTGGAGGCTACTGCGACAACCGGTTTCTTGAAGAGTTGTACCTCCGTTATGCCCAGCGCAGCCGCCACCGCGGTCTCCCTCGGGGTCAGGACAGTTGCCTTCCTGAGGATGAGTTCTCCCGCCATGATGTCAGAGCCGGCGGATGCCACGTTCTCGCCGGGTGCTACTGGTCGGTAGATCCTGAGGGAGTCGTTCCTCATCCACGTATACTCCACCATCACCACAGCGTTGGCTCCCCTCGGGATCGGAGCGCCGGTGCTGATCTCGACGGCGGTTCCGCTTTCGACCTCGACGTCTGGTCTCTCCCCAGCCCCGACCTTCCCAACCACGGTCAGCTCGACGGGTTTGTCCTCCTCGGCTCCGAAGGTGTTCTCAGCGAGAACCGCGTAGCCATCCATCGATGCCCGGTCGAAGGGGGGCACATCAGTCCTCGCCTCTATGTCTTGGGACAGAACTCTCCCGAGCGCTCTGTTCAAGGGCAGTACCTCGACGCCGCTCGGCTGGGGTGTAAAGTGTTCTGTCAGCCTGGCTTTAGCCTCCTCGATCGATAAGAGTTCTCTGAAGACCTTCCGGCTCAAGGCTCCTTCAATCCTCCAGCGGTCTGAGAAGGATGACCTCCGTCTCCTCGCCCTCCTCGATCCCCTCCCTGTCCTCGGGGATCACGAGCAGACCGTTCGCCTTGACCATGGATGAGATGATCCCCGAGCCCGTTACTCTGAGGGGTTCAGCCACGTAGCCCGACTCGGTCTTCTTCAAAGTGACTCTTACGTAGTGCCTCATTCCGACTCCAGAGGGGATTCTCCTGAGAACCCTTGCCCTAACGGTTTCCTCCTTCCTTGGCTTTAACCCGGACATGATACCGATGATGGGCTTCGCGAAGACGTTGAACGCCAAGAGCGCGGCAACGGGGAATCCGGGTAGGAGAAGGACGGGCTTGCCGAGGGCTACCCCCAGCGCCGTTGGTCTGCCCGGTCTCATCGAGACGCCGTGGACTATGATGCCTCTTCCCAGGCGGTTTATCACGTCTGGCACTAGGTCTCTTGTGCCGACTGATGCGCCCCCCGTCACTATCAGCAGATCGGCTTGAGCCAGTCCGGATCGAATCCTGCGCTCGATCTCCTCCGCCCTGTCCTCAGCGATCCCTAGGTCTAAGGGGATGGCTCCCTCGACCTCCACCGCGGCTGTTATGGCGGGTCTGTTGGCGTCGATGATCTTGCCGGATTCGGGGTTAGACCCGGGGTCGATTAGCTCGTTCCCGGTGGAGAGCACTGCCACCCTTGGTTTTCGCACGACTCGAACAGTCGTCCTGCCGACAGCGGCGAGGATCCCTATGTCCTGGGGTTGTAGGGTTGTACCCTTTCCGAGCACCAGATCTCCCTTCCTGACGTCTTCGCCTACCTTGGAGACGTTGTCTCCAGGCGTGGAGGCTCGGAGGATCTCCACCCCTTCCTTTCCGATCTCCTCCGTGTACTCAAGCATTACCACGGAGTCCGCTCCCCGGGGCAGGGGTGCACCCGTCGCTATCTTCGCGGTCTCAGATCTTCCCACCAAGAGCGTTGGCATCTCTCCGATCTCGACCGAGCCGACGAGTTTGAGCACAACCGGGTTTGTGCTGCTAGCTCCGAACACGTCCTCCGACCGGACTGCGTAGCCATCTACCGCGGATCTGTCGAAGTGGGGAACGTCGACCTCTGCGAAAACGTCTTCGGCGAGTACCCGGTTGAGGGCGTGTGGGATCTGGGCCTTTTCGGCTTCGAGTGCCTTGGCTTTCAACTCTTCTAGGAATAGTCTTAACGCCTCGTCAACTCTCTTGTACTCGCTGAAGCCCTTTCCTCTGACACTCTCCATAAGATGACCCGCCTTTGGGGGTCCGTCACTTCGGGCGGATTCCTTCACTCGGTGGCTTGAAGGCTGATCGGCGGCTCGTCAGGTAGAGAATTGTCGCGAGAGCGGCTAGAGTGTAGATCAAAAGACCGAGATAGAGGACTAGCGTATTGAGGTCTGTGGGGGCTCCTAGATACATGGCTGAGCCGTACATCGTTGCTGCTCCGGCTGTTATCGTCATTATTCCCGATACTACTCCAACCCAAAGACCCCAGCTCTTCCTGAACCACACTCCAAAGGCAGCTATGAGGGAGATAACGCCTAGTACCCCAAGGAAAGTAATGTTAAAGCCAGACGCGCTGGCGATCGCTAGGTCGACGGCTCCTATCACGGCTAGCACAGACGAGCACAAGACGATATCTCGCTTTCTTCCGTCCTCTCTCTCACTCGACGCTGCAGAGTCGCGTTTCGCCTTCAACTGGTCCGCCGACATGATCTTGGTTCAATGCGTGTTTGGAGGAAGGGATAATTAAAGGTCGTGTGGATGGGCGGTCCAGTCCTAGCGTGTGGGGAATGAGCCAACCCCGGATCCGCTCTCCCGTGAGGAGGTGGGGCAGGTCTGGTCATCTGCTCCGAACCAGCTTGGCTATGAAGCACCCGTTGGCTTCGTCTGAGTGCGGGTAGAGCCTCTGGCATTCTTTCAGTCCCTTCAGCCCGGCTGAGCCGAGCCTCGGGGTGGCGTCTGCAAGCTCAAACCCTGGTCTGGACTTTAGGAGGTGTTCAACGACGTTCTCGTTCTCCTCGATCGTGATGCTGCAGGTGGAGTAAACGAGGACGCCTCCGGTCTTGACGTTCTCAGCCGCAGACTCGATCATTGCCGACTGGAGACGCGCGAGCCTCCTGACAGTGGACTCCGTGGTGCTCCACTTCATAGCCGGCTCTCTCCAGAAAACTCCGGTCCCCGAACAGGGTGGGTCCAAAAGAACTCTGTCGGCTTGAAGGTTGAGGGGTAGGGCTCTCTTGGCGTCGGCGGTTATAGGCTCCACGTTCGTTACCCCCAGTCTTCTCAGAAACGTCTTCATGCTCCTCGTTCTGCTTCCTGAGTAGTCGATCGAGTAGATGGACCCCTCGTTCCTCATCTTCTGAGCGATCTGGGTCGACTTGACACCGGGGGCTGCGCAGAGGTCGAACACGACCTCGCCGGGCTTGGGATCGAGAACTTCAACGACTAGAGCGCTTGATAGGTCTTGGAGAGTGAACTCGCCCCGGGTGTGAGCCTGGAGACCCACAAGCTTGGTCTTTGCGCCCTCCACTCTGTAGACATGGTCAATACGGTCCACCTTGGACAGCTTTACTTGATTGGTGGAGAGCTCCTCGAGGAGGTCTATGTCGCGGGCTTTGAGGGTGTTCACGCGAATGTAGCTGGGCGGGGGCTTCGCGTTCCTCTCCAGTAGTCTTAGCGCTTCCCCTCGCCCTAGGAGGTTGATGCAGTACTTGACGTACCATAGCGGGTGGTACGTCTGAAGACCGACCCTCTCGTCCTCGCTTATTCCCCTGAGTAGCTCTTCGATTTGAACCATCGGAATGGTCCCCATCGCCTCTTCTACCGGCGCAAGATCCCTCCAGCCAAGGATAGATCTTCCCCACTCCGCGATCCTGCCGGCTTCATTCTCCCCTCCCCGGAGTTTGGTCTGGAGTGTGTAAACGCGCAGGAAGTTTCGAACTCCAAGCTTCAGGCTCTCAAGCCTGGTTGGTGCTATTGCCCTCTCAACGATTCGATCGATCAGGTTTTTTCGGCGTAGCGTCTCGGTTGTCAGTAAGCGAGCCTCTCGCATGGCCCTCTTATCGGTTATTCCGAGCTGGCTGAGAGCGCTTGAGAGGGCTAGCTGAAGGCCGTAACCTCGGAGCTCGATCCAGCTCAGCGCCTCGATGGATACGGCGAGGGAGTCCTTCAACTACCCAGTACCTACAGGATAGGTTTTATCAGAAATACACCTAAAGGCTATGGTGGCATGATGAGCTTTAAGTCAGGTGAACCCGCCTCGAATAGGAGCGTCTCCCCCTCGGCGACGGTTGAGGAAAGGTCGAGAGAGAGGGATTTCCTGGTCTTCAAGCCAGCTGAGACGGTGGATCTGTCGGAGGCCTTCTTCGTCTCCGCCAGCTACGATGGCGGGAGGCGAGCCGCTTTCGTTAAGCTCTACGAGCCTGAGTCGAAGAAGATCTACTTCTGGTACGATAACACGGGTCACAAGCCCTACTGCCTCTCCGACCTGCCCGTCGAGGAGCTTCGGAAGATCGAGCCGCTGGTGAAGCATCAGGGGTTCGACCACCTTGAGGAGGTAACCAAGGTCGACAGCCTTCGCGACAAGGTTTTGAATATGACAAAGATCGTCGCGACGGACCCGTTGGCGATCGGGGGAAGACCCGCCGGCTCGATAAGGGATATCATCCCGAAGGCTTGGGAGGCGGATATCAGGTACTACGAGTGCTTCGTCTACGACCGCGGTCTGTTCCCGGGAATGCCGTACCGAGTCGAGGGCGGGAGCTTGGTTCCCGTCAAGCCGAAGCTGTCGGAGGGGGTCTCGAAGAGGCTCTCCGAGGCTCTCGCCAGCGAACCCGAGGAGTTCGGGGAGTTCATCAGAAGTCTGACGGATCTCTTCGAGTGTCGGATCCCCGAGTTCAGAAGGGTGGCTCTGGACATAGAGGTGGCCTCAGACGTTCCAACGAGGGTACCCGATCCTGAGGGAGCAGAATACCCTGTGGTCTGCGCCACCCTCTTGGGCAGTGATGGCGTCAGGAGGATCCTCCTGCTGAGGAGGGAGGGGGTCGATAGTGGACCGGGTTTTCCCGAGGGCGTGAAGGTCGAGTTCTGCGATAGGGAGGTCGACCTGATCACCGAGATCTTCAAGGCTCTTCTCGACTACCCTGTCGTTCTCACCTTCAACGGAGACGAGTTTGACCTCCGATATCTCTACCATCGGGCTGAGAAGCGCTTCAAGTTCGCTCGAGAGCAGATACCGATCGAACTCGGGAAGCAGTTCGCGCTCCTCAAGTACGGGGTTCACATAGACCTGTACAAGTTCTTCTTCAACAGGTCCCTCCAGATCTACGCGTTCAGCCAGAGGTACCGGGAGAACACGCTGGACGCGGTGGGCGAGGCGCTGATAGGGAAGGCGAAGATCGAGTTTGAGGGCTCGCTGAACGACCTTGCGTATTCCGAGCTGGCCGAGTACTGCTACCGGGACGCGGAGATCGCCATGGAGCTTACCACCTTCGACAACGACCTGGTGATGAAGCTGATTCTGATCCTGACCAGGATCAGTCGGATGCCTATGGATGACGTCTGCCGTCAGGGTGTCTCCAGCTGGATCAGGAGTCTCATGTACTACGAGCACCGGCTGAGAAACTACCTGATCCCGCGGTCTGAGGACCTGCTCGAGCTGAAGGGGATGACCTCGACGGAGGCGCTGATCAAGGGGAAGAAGTACAAGGGTGCCATAGTGGTCGAGCCACGCGCGGGAGTCCACTTCAACGTCTCGGTCTTGGACTTCGCGTCCCTGTACCCCAGCATAATCAAGATGTACAATCTCTCCTACGAGACGGTTCTGTGTCCGCACTCGGACTGCCGCGACAACAAGGTGCCCGACCTGCCGTACTGGATCTGCAAGAGGCGTAGGGGGCTTTCCAGCCTCATCATCGGCGCGATGCGGGATCTGAGGGTCGACTGGTACAAGCGGGTTGCGAGGGACAAGTCGCTTCCCGAGCCGTTGCGGAATCTGTATAACGTCGTGCAACTGACCCTCAAGGTGATTCTGAACGCCTCGTACGGGGTGATGGGTGCCGAGGCGTTCGCCCTCTACTGTCCGCCTGTGGCAGAAGCGGTGACGGCCATAGGGAGATACGCCTTCACCAAGACGATAGAGAAGGCTCGTTCTTTGGGAATCGAAGTCGTTTACGGTGACACCGATAGTATATTTTTGGAGGCGCCCACAGCGGAGCAGGTGGATGAGCTTGTCAACTGGTCCAGAGAAGAGTTGAGGATGGAGCTGGAGATCGACAAGTCCTATCGATACGCTGCCTTTCCCAAGCTGAAGAAGAACTACTTGGGCGTGTACCCCGATGGGACAGTGGACATCAAAGGCATGACTGGCAAGAAGCGGAACACCCCCGCCTTCCTCCAGGCGGCGTTCATGGAGATGGTCAGGACTCTCGGCGAGGTCCAGTCGCCCGATGACTTTGAGAAGGCGAGGGCGAGAATATTCGACGTAGTCAAGACTTGCTACGTCAAGCTGAAGCGGAGGGAGTACCCGCTCGAGGACTTGGCGTTCAACATAATGATCAGCAAGCCTGTGGAGGGCTACAGGAAAACTACTCCGCAGCACGTGAAAGCCGCCTTGCTCCTCCAGAAGAGCGGGATTGAGGTGAAACCGGGCGACGTTATCTCGTTCGTCAAGGTGACAAGCGACCTCGGTGTGAAGCCTGTCCGATTGACATCGTCGAGGGAGGTTGATGTGAGCAAGTATATGGAATACGTTCAGTCAACCTTCGAGCAAGTCTTGGATGCGCTGGGGATTGACTTCAAGGATATTATGGGCGTTACCAAGCTGGAGTCCTTCTTCGGAGCCGGTTAGAGCCGGCCTTTTGCTTGACTTTGTTCGGGTTCTTCCTTTGCATTTCGGGTATTCCTTTTAAGCCGAGCGTTTACCAAGGAGTACTGATGGCGGTGAGCTGTTTGAGCCTCAAGAAGTCGGACTTCTTGGATGAGCTGGACATGAAGATCCTTTCTGTCCTCCAGGAGGATGCCCGACGCAGCTACCGGGAGGTTGCTGAGATAACCGGAGTGGCGACTCAGACGGTCTACAACCGGCTGAAGAGGATGACCGATGAGGGTGTAATCAAGGCATATATTCCTCTCCTCGATCCGTCGAGGGTTGGGTACGACCTCACCGCTGTGATCCTTGTCCAGGTGGACGGACAGTTCTTGGTTGACGTGGAGAAGGCGCTCGCCCAGTACCCCGAGGTTCACGGGGTCTACGACATAACCGGTGAGTTCGACATCGCCATCTTGGTGAGGTTTAGGGATAGGGCCTCGCTCAACGGATTCATCAAATCGGTTCTAAAGATGCCTCACATTAAGAGGACTGTGACGAACGTCGCGTTGAACGTGGTGAAGGAAGACCCGCGGTTGAAGCTATGGTCTGATAACAAAGCCGCCCGTAAGTCTACAGCGTGAGTCCTTCCAGTCTGTCCACGGTCTCTATCTTTCCAGCTATCTTCTCCGCTGCCTTCATGTCTTTGAAGCCAACACCCGTCGCGTCCAAGACAATCGTCTCATCGGGTTCGACAGCGCCCTTCGAGATCATTTTCTTGAGGACAGCGTATCCCGTGGCAGCCGCGGGCTCGCAGAAGATTCCTTCTCTTGAAGCGAGCTCTCGACAGGCTTCGAGGATCTCCTGATCCGACGCCGTGCCCGCGACGCCGCGGGACTCTCTAACGGCTCTGAGCGCTCTGTCTCCACCGGGTGGCTTCGGGTTCAGGAGCGCCGTCGCGATGGTGTGGGGATTGGGGAAGGGCTCGACCTTGTCGCTTCCCCTTTCGAAGGCTGTGGCAATCGGGGCACATCCCTCCGACTGGGCTAGAAGTAGCTTGGGAAGTCTGTCGATCAACCCAGTCTCCTTGAACTCTTTGAAGCCTTTCCAGATGGCGTAGAAGTTCCCGCCGCTGCTCGTCGGAACGACCACCCAGTCCGGGACAGACCAGTTCAGGTCTTCGCAGAGCTCATAGGAGAACGTCTTCTGCCCCTCCACTCTGAGCGGTGAGTTGGAGTTGATCATGTAGACGCCTTGCATCCCGCCGATTCTGTGGCTCTGGTCGTACATCTGGTCGTAGGGGAGGTTTCTGATCGAGATCAGCCTAGCTCCGTAAGCCAGGGTCTGTGTCACCTTCTCGGCTGTGACGAAGGTCGGCACGAACACGAAGCATCGGACCCCAGCCTTAGCCGCGTAGGCTGCTGTGGAGGCGGCCATGTTGCCGGTAGAGACGCATCCGACAGCCTTCATCCTCCGCTCAAGGGCGAACGAGACCCCCGCGGCGGAGCCCCTGTCCTTGAAGGATCCGGTCGGGTTGAGTCCTTCGAGCTTGGCGTAGAGACTCTTTGTACGCAGCTCTCGACCCAGCTCGAGGCACTTGACTAGCGGGGTCCCTCCCTCGCCGAGGGAGATCTGTGAGGATGCGTTGCGGATCGGCAGGAGCTCTTTGTAACGCCACACGTTGTGGGGTCTTCTCTTTCCGCCCAGCCTCTTCCTTGTGAGGATCTGGCTGATCTCCTTGTAGTCGTATCTGACTGATATGGGGCGGTTGCAGTTTGGGCAGGTGAAGAGGGTTGAGAGCTCGAGCTGCCTGCCACACTCGTCGCACTGCATACCTGTTGAGAGTGACATCGGCTCAGACACCAGCCTATGGTTTTACAGGTTAGACCTTGATCTTCTCTTCGCCTTTAAACCATAAATACGGATGCGCTGAATACACGTAGCCCGTTTGACCGGGAAGTCAGGTTGTTTTCGACATCGAGGGTGTGTTAGATGAGAGAGATGGCATCCCAGAGGGCGCTGAAGACGGAGCGTTCCCTCTTCTATGTGGTGGCGGAGATCGCGTCCAAGTTCAAAGATTCGATCTACCTGAGCATCGGTGAGCCGGACTTCACCACTCCGAAGCACATCATCGATGAGGCTAAGAAGGCGCTGGACGAGGGCTACACTCACTACACGGGTGACAAGGGAGCTCTCCAGTTCAGGCAGGTGATAGCCGACCATCTCAAGAAGACCCGTGGGATCGACGTGAGCCCGATCGACGGGGTTGAGGTCGCAGTCGGTGCGGCGGCCGCCAACTTCGCTGTCTTCCAGGCGTTTGTCAATCCGGGTGACGAGGTTCTGCTTCCAAGCCCGTACTATCCTCCCCACGAGGCGGTCACTAGGCTGGTCGGAGGAGTGCCGAAGTTCATGCGCCTCAAGGAGGAGCTAGGCTTCATGCCCGAACCGCGTGAGGTCGAAAGGCTGGTCACGAAGAAGACGAAGATGATGCTGATCAACAGCCCGGCAAACCCGACCGGAGGGGTCTTCGACGAGAAGTGTTTGAGGGCGCTGGCTCAGATCGCGATCGGGAACGACATGCTGGTCCTGACGGACGAGTGCTACGAGAAGTTCGCCTACGATGGGATGGAGCCCAAGAGCATCATCTCGTTGCCGGGGATGTTCGAGAGGACCGTCCTGACGAACAGCTTCTCGAAGACCTACGCCATGACCGGCTGGCGGATCGGCTACGCTGCTGGCCCGTCGAATCTGATCTCCGAGGTTCTGAAGATGCACTACAACATGCTGGTCAGCGCGCCTTCCATATCGCAGAGGGCGGCGATGGCGGCCTTGCTCGGTCCGCAAGACTGCGTTCGCGAGATGGTTGCCGAGTACGATCGGCGCAGGAAGCTGATCGTCAGCGGGCTGAACAAGATACCCGGCATAAGCTGCGTGATGCCCAAGGGGGCCTTCTACGCCTTTCCGAACATCAAGGAGCTCCGCATGCCTTCGGTCGACCTCGCCATGTACCTCGTCAAGGAGTTTCACGTCGCGGTCACGCCGGGATCGATGTTCGGTCCCGACGGAGAGGGACACCTGAGGATCTCGTATGCCACCGCGTACGAGAAGTGCCAGGAGGCGCTGGCTCGGATCGAGAGGGCTGTTGAGAAGCTGAAGAAGACCTGATTCTTGTGCCGGGCAGGCCACCCAGCCCACTCTTTTTTGGGGTGCTCAGTGTCCTGTTTGTATCAGCGATGAAGAGGCTTCCTGTTAGTTTTTTGGCTGCTCTTTTACTCCTTGTGATGCCTGTTGGCTGCTTGAGCCAGGGGTCCTTTTGAGGCGGATGCTGGCTTCGATGGTGCCGATAGAGGCTAGCCACCCAGCCGTGACCATGATGGTGGCTGGGAAGAAGCCGATTCCCGAGTTCAGCAGGGCATACTCCTCCACCAGGAAGACCAGGCTTGAGACGCCTAGTGAGAGGAGTCCGGTCCTCAGTCCGTACCTCTCCACCGTCTGGATCGCCAGCATCCCCGCCAAGAAGATGTCCCCTAGACCGAGAACTATCCTCCCATCAGAGGGGAACATTGGAAGCATCACCACAACGGGCAGCCCGAGGGCGATCAGTTTCTCGGCAGATACGACCATGAGCCTCGTCCCAAAGACCTGTACGACGTCCATTACCGTCAGCAGGCAGGCGAAGACCGCGGCGGTCCTCCAACTGAAGAGCGTTCCGAGGAGTGTTGAGACCAAGATGGAGAGGGCAATGGCGAAGAAGTTCAGGGATACGGAGTTCCAGAAGAAAGCGTAGGCTAAGATGTATATTCCTGATGCGGCTACCGCGACATACCACCTCTTTGTGAGGGCGTAGGTGAAGGTGAAGAGCACAAGCATGTAGGATGCCGAGAAGAATGCGAGGATGGCGATTTGAGGGATGAACGCGATGACGGTCACCACGAGGCCCATCGCGACTACGAGAGTAATCGCGTCTCGAATCCTGAACTGGGTCTGACCCATGATCGACCTGAACTTCTCTCTGAGCCTAGGGTACAGGAGAGTCGACGCAAAGGTGACGGAGAAGAGGACCAAAGGAAGGGTTAGATCTATCTTCACAGACAGAGATTCGTCTGGTCGATCTTAAAAGTGGAGCTATGCTCACGGCTATCAGATTTCCCCCAGAATCTTGTGCGAATGGAGGAAAGACTCAATAAGGGAGATACCCGACTACTCCCTTCTGCCTGAAATCCGGCTAGAGCTTCGGCAGCGACTCACATTCCGGCACCGAGGGAGCACCTTTTGGGATACCTTCGCGAAGGCAGACTCTGGCTCGTTCCCTACGTCCCCCACGAGGCGGCGTTTGGAACAATATCGGTTCTAGTTCCCCTCTACGTCATCACCGACCTCAAGCAGAGCATGATATTTCTCGGCGTCCTCGAGGCGGCTTGGGGTGCCTCCATCATACTTGGCTCACTCCTTTCCGGCTACGTTTGTGACCGCCTAGCCAGGTACAGGCTTCTCGTGTTCGTTTCGTTCGCGGGTTCCGGGCTTGCCACTATCGGTCTTACTATCTTTCATGACAGCCTAGCCTTTCTTCTGCTCTACTCGGTTCAGGCTCTCTTCTACTCGGCTTTCAGACCACCGAGTAATGTGCTCGTGACGGAGTGGAATCCTCCGGACGAGTGGGGATGGGTTATGAGTGTCTATACGTCGGTTCGAGCGATCTCTTGGGCGGGGGGTCTTCTCATAGGGGCCTTTCTGACGCCTTTCTTGGAGTTCGGAGGGATCTTCTTGTTGTGCGCTGGATTATCCCTCCTCGCCTCGCCGCTCTCTCTGATCTTCTTGCAAGATCCGCCATCGTTTCTGGACAGGAGGCTGGCTTCTCTCGAGAGGGCGGTGACACGCGCGGAGTATGCCGTTGAGCTTCTTCCGTTGATCCACTCGCCTAGCCTCTCTCGGTTTGCCAGGAATGAGCTCGTACAGATCGGGAAGACGGGCTTCGGAAGATTTCTCTTGGGCGCCCTGAGCTTCTCGCTAGCCACGAGCTTTCTCTTTACACAGATGCCTGTCTTCCTCAGGGGTGCTTTCCTCAACCCGACTCTCGTCTTCGCGCTCTTCTTCTCGGGTACTATGGCAAGCGCACTGATTCGCCCCGTTGCAGGGGCCTGGGGTCTCAGCGGAGTGAGAATCATCAGGATGAGCTGTGTCTTTCGATGCCTGCTCGCGATCCTAATCGTGCCGGCTGCCGCGCTTTCGTACCCCTCATCCCTGTACGCGTGCTTCGCGATCTTCGGGGCGCTGGGGGGTATGTACGCGCTCTTTGATGTGGCGAGTAACCTTCTCTCGGTTGAGCTGAGCCCAGAGGGTAAGGTTGGCTACTTCTTCGCCTTCTTCGGGATAGGGGAGATAGTGGGAGCTTTCCTGAGTGGTGTCGTCTCGACTCTGTATGGGTTCTCTGTCACGTTAGCTCTGTCTGGGCTTATGTTCGCCGTTGCTCTCGTGATGTTCTGGATGGTTCCTGAGCCCTGAGCGAGCTGAGTTTGAGTTTTATGGCAAGGAGAGGCCGAGCAGTTTGGCCGGGTTTCCTTTTGTCATCAGGTCGATCTCTTTCCTGCTGATGTCGTACCGCATCATCAGTCGCATGAAGAGCCTCATCCCTTCGATGGGGTGGGGGTTGTACCACTGTCCGAAGTCGGTTGCCATGATGCAGTGCTCCGCTCCCGCTCTCTTTATGGCGTCGGCTATCAGCTTCGGGTCGTATCTCTGCCCGAACGGCATGCAGGGGTTGAGGCAGTGTTCCAGCACCGCGCCCATCTCAGCCATCTTTTCCTGATCCTCGATCGAGAGGCTGACCGCCTCCCAGGCTGGGTGTGTGACCAGAATCTTCTCCACGCCAGCCTCCTTGGCGGCTTCGATCAGGGCAAAGTCCTCCTCCACCGAGAGGTGGCTTGTACCCAGTATCACGTTTGCGTCCGCGATCATTCCCAGTATCTCATGGACCTGGGGGACTACTTCTCCTCGAGGTGAGAGTATTGTTATGCCCTCGACTTTTCGGGGCTTCTTGGGGAGTTCTTTGGCGCGTCTGTGCTTGGGGTAGTCGGCGACGCCTATCTTCTTGATGTGGTTCGCTGCGTGGAGCGTTGGCATCCAGACCTCCTTGGCGCCGAAGCTGATCGCCGCCTCCACAGCGTCGGGGTTGAGCCCTCCCACTGCGCGGTTTAGGACAACCCCTCCGAATACCTCGATTCCGGGAACGAGCTTCCTCAGGGCGATCGCCCGATCCGCGTTGATGGCGTGGTGACACTTGAAGAGGATGGCTCGGTATCCCACGTCTCTGGCTTGCTTCGCCAGCTCCAGCTCGTCGAAAGGTCGATCGAAGACACAGGGCATTGCGTGAACGTGAAGCTCACAAACGCCTCGTATGAGCTCGTGATCGGCTTCAGGAAGCTGAATGGACATGGTTATCTCCTAGCACGGGTCCGAAGAACTATTGGCACGGCAGCCACTTAAAGTGAGAGTATATGTAGCCGATAATCGGTGATTCTGAGGGAAGTCCTCATTCAGTGATGCCGTTTCAACTTTCTCATTTGGGGGCTCTCTCGATCAGTTTTCTTATCCCGTCCAGAAAATTGATCGGATCCCTGGTTGACAGGATTTCGCATCCCGCCTCAGCCATCTTCTGGATTGTCGGTTCGCTGTATTTCTTGTGCCTTGGCTCGTGTGCTACGGGCGAGACGCCGAAGACTACTGTGGCGCTTTCCTCTCCGATCATCTGTCGGACTATCTCGTAGTTCTCAGCCTGTTTCGCTGCTTCTTCAGGCTTGGCGCTCGGATCCTCGAAGACGCAGTCGGTGAAGACGAAGCAGTACTTCTCGGAGCGGTCTCTGAGCATGCGCAGCTGGTCTCTCGCCCACTTCAACCCCGAGTTGGGAACGGTTCCTCCCCACTGCCCCTCTCCCGGATGGGTTTTTTCCGCGTAGGCAAACTTTCTCTGAAGTTCGCCCGACGTGGAGACGGCTGCGTCAAGGATGGAGTCTATCAGCTCCTCTTCTCCTTTGGGCTCGAACGTGTCCTTCAGCACGTGGGTGTTGCTCTCGAAGAGGGCGATGCCGTAGCGTTCCTTCCTGAAGGCGTAGATCATCGGGACGAGTGATAGGGCTGAGAACTGGATCGATGTGACGCCCGATCCTCCGCCGGCTATGTCGTCCTGCATGGTGTTGCTGATGTCCAACAGGTATACTATGGACCTCCTCTTCGGCTCGTTCCTCCTCATGAGGAAGTCGTGGTTCTCGATCTCGTCCACTCTCTTGCCCTCGTCGACGAAGATGTGCTCCAGCGACCTCTCCTCGTCGATCAGCTCCGGGTCCTCGCCTGTCTCGTAGGGTCTGAGGTGGGGGACTTGAACCTTCCTTGTGACCACTTCTAGGTTCCATCCGAGCCGGATCAGCTTCCACTTGAGGCTCTCCTTCAGCATCGCCTTCGGTTTCTGCCTCTCATCCCACTTCAGGAAGTTTAGCAGGGCCCTCAGCAGCTTGTCCTCGCCGAGACCGACCCCAGGGGCGGGGAGGTTCCACTTCTGGAGCATCGATTCTAGATCATCCGACTCGTCTAGGTAGTAGATCGTGACGGCTTCCTCGAGCCACTTCTTCGTTTCGTCCGCTCGTTTCTGCAGCTCGTTCTGCTGTGTCGAGTCGAGGTAGTCCTCGAGTGTTCTCTCTCGTGAATCCGGCAGGAGGTCGCCTTCCTCTTCATCAGCCGGGAACGTTCCGAGTATTATCTCCCAGGCGACTCGCCTCGCGAGGTCTTGGTTCTCCGGCTTCGAGGTTACAACAGCGGTCTCGACGAAGTCCTCGTACCGGAGGTGTCCTTTCTTCAGGTAGATCGGGAGGAGGAGCCTGAACATTCTCATGGGCTGCCTTGTGCTGGGCTTCTCGAGCACCTCTGGGTGGTCGCGCATCTTCCTTATGAACTCGGGTATGAAGTGCTTGGAGAAGGAGATTGATGCCTCGTCTATCTCGGTCATCCGTGCTCCTCGTCTCAGCCTCACATAGATGGGAGCGTTATTTAAGGTAGCCGTGTGTCCTGAAGTGTCTTGAAAAAGAGTTGCTGTTTGGGCTGAAAGGTTGGGAGAGGGTGGTCACGCGGCGCTTTGCTTGTCCATGCCTTCGTACTCGGCGTATGCTTCGTCCGTCGCTTTCTGGATCTCGGTGATGTCCTGGTCGGTTAGGTGTCTGAAGCGTCCTTGTGCCTTCAGGTACTCTGAGACGGGTATCCTCTCCTTGGGCTTCAGCGTCAGCCTGAACTTCCCGTCCTCGATCTCATAGAGGGGGAAGAGTCCGCTCCGAACCGCGAGCCGGGTGACCTCGATCGCCTTCTCGGTGGCGTAGCGGTGGCCTGTTGGACACGGAGAGATGAAGTGGATGTACTTGCACCCGCGGATGGAGATAGCCTTCTTCAGCTTCCTCTGGAGGTCCTCCAGGTGGGATGGGCTGGCTGTCGCCACGTAGGGTATTCCGTGAGCCGCCATGATCGCCGCGAGGTCCTTCTTCTGGCCTCCCTTCCCTTTCTTGACGCTTCCCACGGGCGTGGTGGTGGTCCATGCTCGGAACGGCGTCGTCCCGGACCTCTGGATGCCCGTGTTCATGTAGGCCTCGTTGTCGTAGCAGAAGATGAGGATGTCCTCGTTCCTCTCCGCTGCTCCGGAGCCGGACATGAAGCCCATGTCTCCGAAGCTGCCGTCTCCTGTGAAAAGGACCACGTTGACCTCGGTCTTGCCTTGCGCCCTCAGGCCGCGGGAGATACCCGAGGCGAGGGCTGCGCCGGCTGGCAGCGCGAGGAGGAGGGATGGAACGGCGTAGCCTGACTTGCTGGGATCGGTCGACGCCCAGGCTCCACACCCGGCTGAGAGGGCGAAGATCGTGTTCCTGCCGAGCGTCTCCAGGATCGTTCTGAAGGCTAGGACCATCCCGCAGCCTTGACAGGCGGCTGTTCCTGGCACTGTCAGCCTCTGTAAGCTAGCCACCTTGGTTGGGGGCGGGGCCTCAACCTCTGTGATCTCAAATTCGGGATACCACTCCACGTCCTTCTCCACGGAGCCCTTCGCGGCTGCCTCGAGCGCGCGCTCGCCGAGGTACTCGAAGTCCTTGACTCCTATCTCATTTCCGAGGAGGCCCGCCACAAAGCTGACGATAGCTGGCTTCACCGGCTGGTTCAGAAACGTTGACTTCACCTCGTAGCCGAGGACGCCGTCTGCTCCACCGAGGCTCGTCGCTCTGCTGATCACGGCGAGAGCCTTCAGCTTCTTCCCAAGCCTCTGGAGGTCCTCGACTGGGAACGGTCGGAAGGTCCTGATCCTGATCAACCCGATCTTTTTGCCGTTGCTCCTTAGGTTCTTGACCGCAACCTTGGCGTTCCCGCTGAAGGAGCCCATAGCCACGAGTGCAGCTTCAGCGTCGTCCAGCATGTACTCCTCAACCAGTCCGTTGCCGTATCTCCGCCCGAACTTCCTGGCGAACTCTTCGTTTATCTCCCCTATCACCGCTTTCGCCCGTTGCTGCGCCTCCTCCATGGAGTACTTCATAGCCATCAGCCCGAGTGAAGGAATGTTCTGGGGCGGGTCGATTGTCATGGGTCTGGCTGGGTTGTTCGGGTCTAGCGTGACTCCGGGCCTGTACGGGGGTAGGAACTCGTCGACCTCCTTCGGGTCGGGTACGTTGACCAGCTCTGTGGTGTGAGAGAGGTAGAATCCGTCCTCGCAAACCATGGATGGAAGTAGAACCCTCTTGTCCTCGCCGATCCGGTATGCCTGTATGACCGTGTCCAGTGCTTCCTGGGCGGTCTCCACGTAGAACTGCATCCATCCGAGGTCTCGGCTCGACATGGAGTCTGAGTGGTCGCAGTGGATTGTTCCAGGCCACCCGATTGGTCTGTTGGCTATGCCCATGACGATGGGAAGCCTGAATCCTGGGACGTTGGCGATGTTTTCATATCCGTACGCGAACCCGAGGGAGCAGGTAGCCGTGAAGGTTCTGGCGCCGGTCACGCAGGCGCCTATCGCCTCTGCCATCATCCCGTGCTCGCCCTCGGCTTCTATGTACTCGGCGTCGAGATCGCCGTTCGCGACGAACTCGGAGAGGTACTCAACGATGGTTGAGCTCGGGGTGATCGGGTAAGCCGCTATGACTTTCACCCTGGAGAGCTTAACCCCGGTTGCGACGGCAAAGTTGCCGCTCATTGGCTGGATCTTTCCCATCTTTTCTCACCTACCCTTCACGGACCATCTTGATCGACTTGGTGGGGCACTCGTTCGCGCAGATCCCGCATCCCTTGCAGTAGATGTAGTCTATCACTGGCGCGGAATCTCCCTTGCTGATCACCCCTTCGGGGCAGAACTTGACGCAGGTCCAGCACTGGGTGCAGGAGGACTCGTCTAGCTCCGGTTTGATACTCCGCCAAGATCCCGTCGGGTTGCTGCCGACATCGGTGCTCCACCCAGCAACATACAGCTTGACCTTGACCTTTGGCTTGGGCATGCTCATGAGCCTCCCATCCTCTCAACCTTGGTCTGATCGTAGGCGATCTGCACTGCCTTTATGTTCCGCTCTCCCATGGCTCCGCCGAACCGGTACTTTACCGCTTCGTGGATATTCTCAGGCTTCACCCATCCGGTCGCCTTGGCTAGCGCTCCGAGCATGGCTGTGTTCGTTATCGGGATCGCTGTCGGACCGAAGACCTGCAGGGATACGCCTGTCGCGTCCACTGTTGCCAGAGCGGAAAGCTCGGCGGTCGGCTTCGGTGCCTTACCTTCCGGAACGTTTAGGACGGCTAGACCGCCTTTCTTTATCCCTCTCTGCCAGGGCACTATCCCCACGAGCCCGGCGTCTAGGACCACAACCGCGTCTGGCTCGTAGACCTGCTGGCGTACCAGGATGGGTTCACTGTCGATTCTTAGGAACGAGGTCACGGGCGCCCCTCTTCTCTCGAACCCGAAGAAAGGGAAGGCTTGGGCGTACTTGCCCTCGCGGCTCAGGGCGTAGACCATGAGCTCACAACCGGTGACCGCCCCCTGTCCACCTCTACCGTGAAACCTACACTCGATCAAGAGAAGCACCTCAGGTTGGTTGATGATAGGGTAATCCATCAGCCCTCCAACTGAAAAAGATAGCGCTTGTCACAGCCCCGGGAGCGTTCTCAAAGGGTTATATGCGTTGCATTCTCTAACTGTTCGTGATAGATTAGTCAGGGGTGAAAGGGATGAAACTCGTGTTCTACAACGACTTCGTGCTTGGCGCCCTGAAGAAGGAGCGTGTTGTTGACCTAGCACCTGCCCTTGTCGGGCTAAAGAGCGCGACGCCACAAGGCACACTTGAGCAGGTCATAGCAAAGTTCGACAAGCTCGCTCCCAAGATCAAGAAGATCGTTGAGGCTGAGAAGGGAGTGCCGGTCAGCGGGGTGAGACTGAGACCCCCAGTCCCGAAGCCGACGCTTCTCCTCTGCGCCATAGGCAACTACAAGGAGGGCGGTGTCCGACAGCCTCAGCCTATAGACTTCTTCCTCAAGTCGCCGAGGTCGATAATCGGGAACGGGGATACCGTCGAGCTCCCACCCGCTCAAGCCAACATATTCCACCACGAGGCTGAGCTGGCTTTCGTCATGAAGAAGCGGGCGAGGAAGGTAAAGGTGAAAGAGGTCACGGACTACGTCTTCGGGTACACCGCGTTCATCGATGTCTCGGCGAGGGGGTTGAGCAAGTGGTTCTTCAACCACAAGTCCTACGACACGTTCGGTCCGATGGGACCCGCGCTGGCCACGGCGGACGAGATACCTGACCCATACGATCTCGACGTCAGGCTCCGGGTCAACGGCGATCTGAGGCAGGAGTACAACACGAGTGACATGGAGCATCGCCTTCCAGAACTCATCGAGTGGCTCTCCTCGGTCGTCACGCTTGAGGCTGGAGATGTTGTCTCCTGCGGCACGAACCACCAGGGGCTGGGGCCACTCCAAGACGGGGACAAGGCGGAGATCGAGATCGAGAGGATCGGGAAGCTGGCTGTGAAGGTTCGTGACCCACTCAAGCGGTCCTGGCCTAGGGAGATCGACCTGGAGACGGCGAGGAGAGTTCGGGAGACCTAAGTCTCTCCTGACTCTGTTTTTTCAGGTTTTTATGACTCGCTTCAGTTGCTCTTTCCTCAGTCTTTCTTCTTGTAATCCTTGTTGGAGGGACTTTGAACGTCTGTCCGTTACACAGGCAATTCGGTGAGCAAGCTCTTCGCGCCCGACTTGGCGAGATAGTATCCCAACAAGCTCATGACAAGGGTCTCGGCAACGACCAGAGGCAGCGCAAAAGCGGCTATAGAACTTGAAGGCGCAACAAAGAACGCGTAGAGAACCGGAGCCAAGACCACGCCCATCGTAGCCAAGCCGACCAATGTTCCTATCATGTATCCTGACGGGGTGAGAAACCTGCTCCTCGGGATCTCCTGAAAGTCGGGGTGCCTCGCGCCGACGGCGAGTCCGATGAACGTCTCTGTTAGCACAAGCAGAGCCGAAGCCGCGCACAGCTGGAGAGCGCTCTGGAGGCTCATGTTCATGAACCAGGCGACCGCTGATGAGAGGGCTATCGCCGGGATCAGTGAGATCAGGAGCGTCACGGTGGCTTTTGCCCTGATCAGGTGTCCTGGGTCGAGGGTGGATGCGTGGATGTGCCAGACAGCCCTCCCCTCCTGCCCCACACTGATCATCGACACGAAAAGCGCCAGGAAAGCGAAACCGATGGAGACCGTGAACAGGAGCGTTCCTCTTTGAACAGCACTCGGATCCCGGATGCTCAGGATCATCGGGATAATCATAGCCACGGGTAGCGCGAGCATCCTAATCATCTCTGTTCTTCGGGTCATCGCCCTTAGGTCCTTCCGGACGATCGCCGACTCCGCTGAGGTTAATCCGATCTTGCCGAGCAATCCAATTCTGGGTGCGTAGGGTCCGCTCGCCAGCTTGATCGAAACCTGGGTTGGAACCCAGTATTTCCCTCTGAGCAGAACCGCCACGTAGAGCAGGGCGCCCGTGAAGGCAGCTGTCAGCACTCCGTAGGTGAGAGAGAGGGTGAGCTGGGCCTCTAGGCTGGATGTGACGGCTAGTGAAGGCCAGACGATGGGCAGAAACCAAAGGCTCTTGATCCCTTCAGCCTGAGTCTGGAAGAAACTGAAGTAAAGCTGAGGCTGGAACATGAGCTGGAAGACAGCCACGAACAGTATGATGACCACGAGCCTGACAACAATGGAGGATCTGCCTCCCCGTCTGTAGAAGGTTGAGGACGCCCTGTTCATCACGGCACGGACAATCTCGACCGCGAATGCACCAAGGAACATGGCGATCGCGTTGATGAGGGTGAAGGCTATTGCGCCCCATATCTGTCCCACCCAGATCGCGGTTCCGAGGGAGATCCCGGCTACTGCTGCCAGAATGAATGAGTAGGTGTACACGGTTGACAGTGCGCAGCCCAGCACGAAGTCTGAGGCCGTGACTGGAAGCCAGTTCACAATGTCGCTCGACGCAAACTGAGTTGGCTGAGAGACCTCCAGCATAATCCCGATCATGACCGTCGCGGAGATGACGTAGATTGGCACACCTGTCAGGGCCTGGACTAATGCCGTAGTCAGTGCCTGAGGCGGAGCGGGGATTCTGATGAGAATTTGATATGCCCCGATGGAGACTGCCGCAAAGATCACCGCATCCAGCACTGCGATCGCTCTGGCACTGTTGATGAGGCTGGCTACGGTGGTCCGGCCTCCGCTTCTCCCCGCCCTGAGAAGGGAAAGGACTAGGACATTGGCGATTCTGCGGATCGCTCGAGGATTCAAGTGGCTTCACTGCTTGTTCTTGTAGTTAGACGGTCTTGCGCTGTATGAGCGTTTTGGCTGGGTTAGGCTCGGTCTAGTCTATATTACTGTCATTCGTCGAAAGGCAGAATAGATGTCCGTGAGTCTAGACTCACTATTGGCAGGGGGAGCGGGTTGCTGAGTCGGGATATGTCTCACTTGTCGGGGGTCTTCGGAGACAGGATCTATGCCCTCTCTGAGCTTGACATCCACCGCCTGAGGCGAGCTTCAGAGGTTGGAGATGTGGAAACGGTCTCCAAGATCCTTAAGATCAGCCCCGTAGAGGCGGCTAGGGTCGTTGCGAAGTACGCTGAGCATGCCCTCGGCCGTAGGGTCAAGGATACTCTGTGTACGCCTGACTCTCGGCAACTGCTGCAAGATATACTCGGAATTCTCTCGCGCTACCTCCTTACCAAGGTTGGAAGGGAGAGGGTTAGGCTTCTGACTCCGTCCCTCGACAGGAGGGAGGTTGAGAGCCGTCTCCTTCTGGCCGATCGGGCGGTGAGGCTTCTTGAGTGGCTGGATAAGGAGGGCAGGCTCTCAAGAGTGACCGACCTGCTCTCGGGGGCTGTGTTTGAACCTGTGAAGGCTGGGAAGCCGCCGCTGCTTGCTGTTACAGACAGAGGGCTGTATGAGGAGGTTCTCGAGAGGTTTGGGGCCGGAGCGAGAGTGGAGCTGGTCGAGTCGAGGGAGGGGGTGGCAGATCTGCTGAAGGGTGGGGATGTGGTTCTTCTCGTCGGGAGAGGGGCTGAGGGGTCGGGATTGCCGGGTGTGATATCGATGCCCGCAACTCCCGAGTCGATCGATGTCGATCCGGAAGCCTTCGTCAACTACTTTCTGGAGCGGAGAAGGGTCGTTGAGTCAGCGGCAGCTCTCGCATCTCAGTTGGAGGGGTCCGGCTCGGCGGGGGAGCTCTTCGATGTCGATGCTAGGTCCCTAACCAAGGCTAACTCCGTTCTGAAGAGTTTGGAGACGACTCGGGAACCCGACCTAGAATCAGCCCTCTTCGAGGCTCAGGAGAGGCTCAACGAGGAGGCTAAGAGGATCGCTGATCGTGGTGGAGGAGCTAAGGAGTTCAGGGAGGCACTCGACGAGGCGCTCTTCGAGCTGACCAATTCCTTTAGGCTCGACCGGGAGGAGCAGCGGGTCCTACATCAAGCGGCGTACGAGCAGTTGAGTGTCCCCTTCGAGTTCTCGCCGGT
>Ga0315314_1000488_pt1 | contig 43305 bp, 42 predicted proteins | sample TDP9_MG_FD_203631 | JGI IMG/M metagenome (GOLD analysis project Ga0315314, IMG submission 203631) | Freshwater sediment microbial communities from Lake Towuti, South Sulawesi, Indonesia - TDP9 | ecosystem: Environmental > Aquatic > Freshwater > Lake > Sediment | place: Indonesia: South Sulawesi... | reverse complement strand
ACCTGACTTATGAATTAGCGCCATATGCTTCAGGGCGTCAAAAATCTCCTCGATTGAGTCATTCACTGGCAAGACAAAGCACGCGGAAAGCTGGCCGATATCTGTTCCAGCGTTCATTAAGGTCGGAGAATTTGGCAAGAATTCGAGGCTGGTCATAGCCTCGCTAAATTCCGCTTCCGTCTCATTTACATCAACTGTTTTGTTGTAGAGGGAGTCTTGAGCGGCTATGGCCTTGGCTACTCGGCTAAACATCTGGCCAGGTGTCTCGACTACATTTCCCCTATCATCCTTCCTGAGATATCGCCTCTCCAGCACGCTAGCAGCGTTGACTGTTAGCTTTAGGTCATCTCTTACACCAAGGAGCTTCTTTCTGTCCCTTATCTCGGCTCGCTTCTGTCTATACAGTATATAGGCCTTGGCGACCTCAGCATAACCGGCTTTGATGAGAATCTTTTCGACAATGTCTTGGACATCTTCAACGCTTGGGACTCTGTCAGAGAAACCTCTTCCAAGGATGTCCACGACCTCTCTCGAGAGGCGATTGGCGAGATCTCCATCCCCCACTTTCACGGCTTCCAAAGCCTTATGGACGGCATTCCTTATCTTTTCAGGATCAAAATCAACGATTCTTCCGTCTCTTTTCCGAATCTTACTGATCTTTCCACTCACAACTTTCACGTTCTTCTTTTTCGATCCGCAATATTATATGGGGTGGAAATCCTCTATTAACATTGCTGTTTGTTCGATGAGAAGCATGAGGAGGCTCTGTTTTATTGCCTGTGTCTGGAGCTATTTGACAGTACATAGCAAGGCAGAATACGCTTACGGTCCTAAATCCTTCAAAATCCAATATAAGTCTATTCGGGAAAGAAAATCCACAAAGGGTTCGAGAGGAAAAATGTAGATGAAGAGGTTCTTGAGATGACTGACCGCGAAGATGTAGACGTAAGTATTGTAGTCGGACTCAAAGTACTGTTCAGCGGGCTTTAGCGTCGGTTAAGAGAGGAGGAACAACAATTGCTGTAGGTCCTAGAAAAGGACATAACCTCCGCAAACAGATATGCATTGTCCTGTAACGTAGTCTGACAGATCCGTGACGAGGAATTCGACAACTTTGGCGACGTCTTCGGGGTAACCGAGGCGTCCGAGAGGTATCTGTTTCTCAAGCGCTTCTGCTGCCTTTCCTTTTCTACCTTCTGCAACCGCTCTCGACGTGTATATCCATCCGGGGGCTACGCAGTTAACGTTGACGTTGTAGGGACCAAGCTCGGCGGCTAGACATCTCGTGTAATGTATGATGGCAGCTTTCGCGACATTATATGACATGGCTTTGATCATCTCTGGTGCTGCATGTAGGCCGGCCTGCGATGCCACATTGACGATTTTGCCGTATTTCTGTTCCTTCATAGAAGTACTAGCAGCTTGGCAACATAGAATAGTGCCCGTTAGGTTTACATCCATGATGAAGCTGTGGTCCTCCGTTGAAGCGGAGGATGGGAACGTGACAGGTGGTCCAGCCTTTGAACCTAGTCGGTTGAGGTTGCCCCCAGCGTTGTTTACAAGTATGTCAAGGTGTCCAAACTCACCTAGTATCCGCTTGAACATCGAATCAACTTGATCTTTCTTCGCTACATCCGCTCGAACTCCAATCGACCGTCTGCCAATGTTCCTTATTTCATCCATCACTGTTGGAGCAGTAAGTTTCTCACCGTATTCCTTTGCGGACTCAAGGTTAATGTCGTTTATCACTATGTCGGCACCTATCTTGGCAAGATGAAGAGCGTAGGCCCGGCCTAAGCCCCTGCCTGCGCCTGTAACTAATGCCACCTTTCCGGCAAGTTTCAGGGACATGGATCTAAATCTGTGAATGTCCATATAACAGTTTGTCAGATGAAAAATTGGATTAGAAAAAGCTGCCTACAGATCATATTCTATTTGGAGAGGCCTAAAGAAAGATCAACCATATGCTCTTAGGTTTCTCTCCACCTAGCCTTAGTCAAAGTTGCAGCACCGCATACTGTCATCGTTGCCAGTAGGATTAACCATCGTACAGAAATCATTGTTACGGATGCACCTAAGAGACCCGAGTAAATCCTGATCAGACCGACGGCGTTTGATGTTGGAAAGAGCAAGGCCATCCAGCTGAGGTTGCCAAGAATCTCTTCCGGATAGTAGACTGGTGGCAGAAACGTCAAGGCAAAACCAAGAAGAGTTGCCAGATTATTTACAGTGGAAAGGCTTGCCTTTTGAAGATATGTTGATATTATGAAACCTAGGCTACTCAGTGTTCCCCAACAAAGAATCAGGATGATAACTGACCAGAGTAGAGAACTAGGCGTCAACGCTCCCAACCATAGTGCAAGCACTACGAAGACTAGCAATGCTGGAGATGAGATTATTAGTGAGGCAAGAGATAAGCCTATAGCATAGGAAAACGGATGGACAGGCATAGCAACGAGCATCTCCCTTATTTTCAGATATCTATCTCCTGCAATGTCTTGAATTGGTGCCAGTAAACCGCTAAAACTCACAGACCCAACCATTGCGCCAATGAGACCATGGCTGATCTGGGCCCCGAAAATAGTCATGAAGAATAATGGTAAGGCACCCACCAATCCTAGGATGAGAGACAATAACGGTTGCCTCTTTAGATCAGGAATGGATTTGATCGTCGCGATTATCAGAATGTCTCTCGCGATCTTAATGTTCACTCTGCTTGTCCCCCACGACTTTTACAAAAACGTCCTCGAGCGTGACAGGCGCGGTTTCAGCCTTCAATCCCTTTTTCAACGCTGCCCTGACAATTTCTAAGGCTTCTTCTTCATCCTCAAGATAGACTATCCACTTACTGCCAAATTTGGTAACTCGGCTACTATCTTCTGGAATGCCTAGACTACTTAAGCTGCCCTCTACAACAACTCGGAATCTCTCTCTTGCAAGACGTTTGATCTGTTCAGGAGTGCCTTCCGCAATCACCTTGCCGTTATTCATTATTGCGAGCCTGTCTGAAACCATTTCAGCTTCTTCCATTATGTGGGTTGTTAATAGTATTGTCTTGCCTTGCTCAACCATTTCCCTTAGAACAGCCCAAACACTTCTTCGCGCTACAGCGTCCAGGCCGCTCGTGGGTTCATCAAGCATGAAAATGTCCGCATTTGAGGCTAGGGCTAAAGCTATTATTGCACGCTTTTTCTCCCCACCGGAAAGTGTTTCACATGCTCGGTGACGCAGGTTCCAAATCTCAACCGCCTTCAAAGCTTTTTCTGCAGACTCTTTCGCTTCATATTTGGACATACCGCGGAGCATTGCAAAATAGTAGGAGTAGTCCCATGGTGTAAAGTTGCCGTATGTAGCCACATCCTGCGGAACCACTGCAATATGCTCACGCACCTCTTTTGGCTGCGTCAAAACATCATATCCTAAAACGTACGCCTCGCCCTTTGTCGGCAAAAGCTGTGTTGAAATGATCCTAAGGAATGTCGTCTTGCCTGCACCGTTCGGTCCGAGTAACGTGAAGAGCTCACCTTTTCTTATGGAGATAGTAACGTCCTTCAAGGCCTCGACAGTTTCTTTGTTGCGATAGACCTTGCTCAGGTTGACCGATTCTACGGCTTCTATGAGGCCGAGCCTCCTCTTACATCCAAACAAGCAACACTAAAGGAACTGACTTATATCTATATGAGTAGTTCCCCACTATTCTAGATTCCTAGAGCCCGGATCCTTGTTGCCTGGAAAACGATTTAAGGCCGAACCAACAGATTACATCGAAATCAATCCGGAGACCAGCAAAATATCGGAGGTCCAGTCTTGTTCAAATTCAGGAAAGAACAGATCACCCATGAGATAGGTGGAGTTAAGGTTGGGGGGCAACCAGGCCAGAATCCAACGGTGATGATTGGAAGCATCTTCTATAAAGGGGACAAAGCTGTCCAAGACGAGAAAGCTGGAATCTTCGACAGCGAGAGAGCCAAGGAACGCATCAAGAAGGTGGAGGAGATATCGGAAAGAACAGGGCTACCTGCCATGCTCGACGTGGTCTGCACAAGTTCTTTGGTTGCGGAGAAGTACTTGGAGCTTGTTGCCAACGCCACCCCCATGCCCATTCTCATCGACGCTGTCTCCGAGGAAGCAGCGCTTTCAGGGTTGGAATATGCAAAGGATCTTGGGATACTCGGTAGGACGGTCTTCAACTCTCTAAATCCAGAGACCAAGGGATCGATCTATGACAAGATCAGTGAGGTTGGATTGGAGAGCACTATTCTCCTCACCTACAGTGCTAAGGCTATTATCTCGTCCAGTGAAAGGGTTAAGCTCTTGGAGACCATGGTGCCCAAGGCGGAAGCGGCCGGCATACGCAAGATCCTCGTCGACACGGTTGTCTTGGACATCGCAACGCTCGGATTGGCGTGTAAGGCTATTTATGATGTCAAGGATCGGTACGGATATCCGGCTGGATGCGGAGCCCACAACGCAGTCGAGTCTTGGGGCGCTCTCAAGAAGAAAGGCGATAAGACGCTTACGCTGGTTTGCTCAACAATGGTGAACGGTTTACCCATAGCCATCGGCGCGGACTTTGTCCTCTACGGGCCGATAGGCACGGCAGAGTATATGTTCCCGGCCATAGGTCTCATCAACGCATCCTACGGTCAGATTGCGATGGAGGAAGGAAAGCGTCCAAGCCCAAACCATCCTAGATTTAAGATTTCCCGCCTGTAGGAGGTACAGCTGTAAACGCGGATGGCTTCACACTTTGGCGCGCTGGAGAAGATTCGAGAATAGTGAGATTACAGTTTTGAATTAGCTGAATTAAGCCACACTATACAGGGCAGAAAAGGGAGGGGTAGAGGGCTTCAAAATAAGTGGGGGCCTCCTTTCTAGTATAGGTGAAAAAAGCTATATGTTAATTCGAACTAAATAGGAGTATACATTAGTTTGACCAACAATACTCGAACTAATATAGTTACATCCCGAGCTCTGAGGAGTATGTGGGGGGTGCAACGGTTAGGTTGTTGACAAAGAGCGGGAAACTGATATACGCGATGGCTAGGCTCGGGTCATCGGCGCTGCTTTCCCTCATCGATCTCGCGACCTTCTGGATGTACTTGGACTATTTCGGTTTGGGCGGCCTGCTTACGGGCATTACGTTTGCCATTGGGAAGCTTGTGATCGCATTCTTCGGTTGGTACTTCGGCTACCTGAGCGATGTGACCGTGTCGAAGAGGTGGGGAAGACGCAGGCCCTACATCTTGGCTGGCAGCCTACTGCTGGCCTTCTCGACAACTATGCTGTTCGTGCCCGACTATTTCATCGCGATTGGGAATCAGTGGTCATTGTTCCTATACGCCACGTTCTTCCTCAGCCTAGCAAACCTTAGCTACGGCCTGCTAAGTACCCCCTACATGGCATGGCTCGCGGAGATCGCCGACCCTGGAGAGCGAGTGGGGGTATCTGCCTATCAGAACATCTTCGCCATGGCAGCACAGGTCGTGGGGACGCTGATCAGCTTCTCACTTCCAGTACTTCGGACGGCGGGCCCATCTCAAGTACTTTTTCTGTTGTTGGGGCTGGCGACGTTTGAGATTCTGCTTTACATCCCAGCCGTCGTCAAGATAAGGGAGATGGAGAGGCCGATCCCGAAGCCCAGCGTCCGCCGCGAAATCGCGAAGGTTCTAGGCAACAGGAACTACCGGCATTGGTTCGTCGTTCAGGGCCTGATGTCGATGCCAACGGCGATCCTCGGGAGTCTGATCCTGAGTTACTTGCAGAAAGTCCTCATGGTAACCGGAGTGGAATTCATGATGGTCGGCGGCCTAATGCTCTTGGTTACAGCGCTGCTCTTCCCCATTTGGGCGATGATATCTCGGCGGGTGGGAAAGAAGTTGCCCATTTCCGCATCTCTCGCAGTCCTGATATTCTCTCTACCCCTGACGCTGATCATCGGCCAGCCGTTCCTCGGATTTGTCCCCGGCATCTTCCAAGCAGTCCTCTTCATTACGTTGATCGGGGTAGGCATTTCCGGCTGGTATCTTCTCCCCAACCCGGTGACGGCGGACATGGCCCAAGAGGATGAAGTGTTGGGAGGCGAGGCGAGAGCGGGCAGCTATACCGGCCTTATCTCCATCCCGCTAAACGTGCTTCAAGCCCTGGCTCGCTTCATCGCAGGATTCATCGCGGATTTGCCAATGGCCATTGGTCAGACCTACTCGATGGGGTTGCTCGTGTGGGGTCCAGTGTCTTCCGTCCTGCTAGTTCCCTGTCTAATTGTCTTGGTGAAATATGTGGAGACGGATCCTTTACGGAAGTAGATGACCATAGGCGGAAGGAATTGTACTCGTTCAAGTACACGTGTACGTTGGAGAGAGCCTACATCGATGAGGAGAGGATACCGGCTCTCATTTTCCACACGGACGGCACGAAGAAACCTCTCGTCATCTGCCAGCATGGTTTCACTGGAAACAAAGAAAGTATGCTGACGACCTGCCTGATGTTGGCGGATGCTGGCTTCGTGGCCGTCTCCATAGACGCTGAGAAACACGGCGAGAGAAAGGACCCCGAGATTCTCAGGAGGCTTAGTCAAGATCCCGCTCAATTCTTTCACGTCTTGGCGGGAACGGTAGAGGCTGTTAGAAAGGTGATCGACTACGTGGGGGAGAATCTGGACGTCGACCTCGAACGAGTAGGTATGATGGGCGTGTCAATGGGAGCCATCATAACCCTGTTGGCGGCAACTGCGGAAGAAAGGCTGAAGGCGATCGTCTCGGTGATAGGGGGCGCGAACTTCCAGGTTCTGGTCAGGAAATCTTCGCTCTACAAGATAGGGTTGGAGAGGAAGCTAGTGGAGAAGTTCGCCCAATCTCCAGGAGAACTTATCGGGAAGTACGATCCGATCAACAAAGTACACCTCTTCAGATCCATACCTGTGTTACTACTGAACGGCGAAGGCGATGATCTCATTCCGCTTGAGTGCGCGACTTCATTGTACGAGGCTTTGAAGCCCCATTACCAAGACGCTCCTGACAGGCTGAGGATGAAAGTCTACAAAGGGATAGGGCATGAATACACATCAGAGATGGAAAGAGAGGTGGTTGAGTGGCTGAGGAGGAACCTCGTCCAATGACGAAGTGCTGAGGAAAAAATAGTAGCCCGCAAGACATCTCCACCCAAGGAAAACCCAAACTCCTTCACATTGTCCAAATCCCTGATAGGGCGATGAAACCAGGCTTAACTGAAGAGCATAGTCCTGAACGAAGACTTGGAGCCAGTGGACACACGCAAGCAAATAGGAACTACCGGTGGTTTCCATCCACTCCAGGTATAAGAGGTTACTCTTTAAGTAGAAAAAGAAGAAAAATAGAATTATCCTTGGCCACGGTCTTGTTCTTTTTCTTCCAACAGTCACGAGAATTCGGTGGAAATATTCAAATACGCTGAATTAAAATTTGACCCACCACCATTAAATTAATAGAGCAAGTAGGCGCCATCACTCCTATGAGCCCAGCGGGGTTGGGCTCACCCCTCTTCTTTTTCCGACATACGGGCTCTCTTTTAGGAAGCCCCTCTTTGCCATGCTCCTATGCCTCGCGCTTATAAGGAGGCGCACGTCAAGCTTCAGCAAGGTGGTGAGCTGAGAAATGGGTAGGTACTTGGTAATCTGGCGTTCGAACCTAGCTGCATGGCCTAAAGACCCCGCAGAAGGCTTGAAGCTCCTTGAGTCGTCGTATGCTTTCATCGAGGAGCTCATGAAGAAGGGTCTGGTCAAGGACTATGGCGACTTCGTAGACGGCATGTCCGGATACATTGTCTGTGAGGGGGAGCCCGCGGACATCCTTAGAGCCTCCGGCATAGGCCTCCCATTCTGGCTCAGCGAGGTACATGAGGTAGTGCCATATGAGAAGGCGAAGGAGGCCTGGAGAGCTGTTTTCAAAGCCTTGATCGAGGCGGGAAAGTAGCCGCTCCCAGACGCAGAGCCCACCCTCCTTTTTTCCCACACCAAGACTTAGATACCCGATGTCCTAGACTTCCGTTTCCTCCACCTGACAAGCTCATTTCAAGAGAAAATGGGGGGTTAGAATTCTTAACTTACTTCATAGCTACTCAACAAATTCTATACGGGTACCCAACACCATCTTCGCTTCAACGTACCTATACCAGGGTAGTTCTTCGGTGAATTTGTGATGCCTCTGAACAGCTTCTATATCTGGATACTCAGTAACTCCAACCAAGCCCCACTCCTCATTTGACCAACGGCAGTGGCACATGAGGATAGATTTCGCACCAACCTCTTCATGGTTCTTGGTTAGTTTATCCAATAACTCTTTCTGCGCCTCTCCAGATAGATCATACCATGCTTCCTTGAATCTCAGAAGGAATACTTCGAAGATAGGTTTCTCTTCTACCTTAAAAGTGAGCCCTTTCTCAGCCATCTTATCACCTCCCTTCAGATCAAAACGCAAAAATCATGTTTGTTTCTTTTGGCTCTTATGACTTTCGGCAAAAGCATGATCCAAATAAACCTCACTGGCATCTGAACGCAATAGGTGCCTTGCCAGAAAGACAGGGTCAAGGCATTAGAAGCTTATTACTAAGCCATCTATGTTATAGGAAGAAAGACTTAGGAATACCTCACAGGTTTGAGATATCCCAAATCTTGTTGATGAGTTCGGAGACATCTCCACCCTTGATATGTTCAAGTCCCCTCTCCAGTCTGTCAAGCATACATCGAGGAGATCTGCAAAACCACAAACAACTGTACGGACTTTACCCAATAGACTTCATCATCATAGATCAAGATCTGGAGAGGAAGAAAAGGCTCCAAGAATGGCGATTACGTCCGCTTCATCAGCCGTCTCGACAAACTTGTCCAGATTTGTCTGGTTCAGCAGAATCGCCAAAAAGGTTCTAGGAGTAAGCCCGTAGAGCTGAACCTCAAACCCGGGTCTTGGTTCTTCAGGAACACGCCTTCTCAACGTAGCCCAGATCTTCAAGAGCCCCAACTCTACGGTAAGAAGTCAAGGGACCGCGTTGAGCAAGGACGGAGCTGAGACATGTCCAGAGAAAACTATTTTTGAGGGAACATTCACTAATAATCTTCGCTCTGGCGAGAGCATGTTATTCGACGAAGGAGAGACACAGTTACCATATGGCGGCCGTGGTCTAGTCTGGTTTAGGACTCAATCCAACGTGGAGTAAGCCTTCCAAGCTTGCAATCCCGGGTTCAAATCCCGGCGGCCGCACCACTCCTATGGGTCTCTTTTAGCTTCAGAACCAACTTTCATCACTAGAAAGGCTACAAAAGTGGATTCTATATCCCCTCACTAGAACATGGGGGTCATATCCAATACTCTTTGACCTGTCTGTCGGTTCAGAAAGATGTAATTTTCATACATCGTGAGAAAACGTACTTACATCTTCGTAAGAAGCTTTATTCCTCAGACTAGAGCATTCTCTGATAGGTGAGTCTCTTGGTTGAGAAGGTGAAGGTCAGCGCTCGTGGGCAGGTTGTTATCCCGAAGGTATTCCGGAGAAGACTACGCATCGAGCATGGAACCATCATAGAGATCGAAGAAACCGACAAAGGTCTCCTCCTGAGGCCGTATAACCCGGTGGCTGAGATGAAAGGATCAGGAAAGGGGGTCTTCGGCGAACCCGTCGAATACCAGAAGAGACTCCGCAGAGAGTGGGACCTGAACGTTGAAGGTCGCTCTGGACACTAATATCTTCATCTTCTTTCTCGAGGGCGTAGAGCCGTACGCCAGCAAGGTTGAAAGCATCTTGAACTCGTTTGCAAGAGGGGTGAATGAAGGAGTGATCTCGACGATCAGCATCGCCGAGGTTCTGACCGGATTCTACGCCGCAGGATATCCGGAGAAAGCGACCAAGACCAAGGAATTCCTCAGGGACCTCACCCTTACTGGTGTAGAGACTGTGCAGGTCACCCTTGAAATAGCAGATATAGCAGCGAAACTAAGAGCCAGAAGAGGGGGAAGACTGCCAGAAGCATTGATCGTGGCATCGGCAATCGACCGAGGGGCTGACCTCATTTACTCTCAAGATGAGGACCTTCAAAGATTCAGCAAAGACATCAAGATCTCAAAGATGTAACAGAGCCGGTGTCGCTGAGATAACATGATTAGCCAGAAAGGTTCGTTCGTAAGAGAGAGCGAAAGAAATGAACCATAGCCCGCCTCGTCGATTAGTCCAAATCCGAGGGGACAAGTCACACTCTTGAATTCAAAGCTGATATGACCTCAAACACTGGGCTGCAGAAAAACGTAGAGGGAAACCCGACATCGGATTCAGTGCACTTTGAGCCCTCTTGAGATAGGATTCTCGGTCAAGTAGACTTTGCGAAAAGATTTCCTTCTAGGTCACCTTAACTCGGTTCTTCTCGATGTAGTCCCAGTCAATTTCCATGCCAAGCCCGGGTGTCTGTGGAACTAGGACGTTGCCCTCGTTGTCCACGGGGTCGCAGATCTTCTTCAAAGGAGGACGCGGCGTCTCATAGTCATGGCCGGGACCGAGCAGCCCTCTTTCATACCATTCGCAGATCTTCGGACTTGTCGCGCCAAGGACCTGCAGGTTTCCAAAACCCCCGCCGTGCAGTTCGCACTTGACGCCGTAGGCTTCACATACATCCACACACTTCTTGACCGCCGTTACGCCTCCGAGGGAGCATTCCATCCTTATCATGTCTGCTGCCCGCCTGACGAGCCATTCAGCCCTTGTGAAGAAGCACCCGACGCTCATTTCAGGCGCAAGAATCGGTATCCTCAGCTCACGACATAGCTTGACATACGGCTCGATTCTATCTTCCAACAAAGGTTGTTCAAACCAGTAGAAGCCTAGCTTCTCGAGCTCCTTTCCAACCCAAATTGCCTCTTCAAGGGAGTACCCGCCAGCCGCGCCAACTGTCCAAGGATCGAACATCAGGACCATATCATCACCAACCCTATTCCTAACCGCCTTGCAGATCTCAACATCCTGTTTTGGAAAGGTCCGCGTGTCCGGGCAGGGCTCCTTCTTTATCGGGTCATAGAATATGTATGGATGTATCTTGTAGCCCCTATACCCCTGTTTCCTACACATCTCCGCATGCTCAGCGTAATCCTCCGGCATCCCTAAGTTAGGACCGGAACTTCCATATGCCTTCACTCTGTCCCTGAAACCGCCCAGAATCTTGCATATGGGAACGTTGAAGTACTTCCCGGCTAGATCCCATAGAGCCATATCGACGACGCCGATCATTCGCTCGCTGGCTCGCCACCTTGTCAGAGAGTACATCCACTGCCAAAGTTTCTCCCTGTCCAATGGGTCTTCCCCGACCAGAAGAGGCTTAATCCATCGGTCGGCTACCGCTTTGTCCCCGCCGAGACATAGGCCTTCAACCCCCTCATCAGTGACTATCCTCGTTAAGCTGGATGTTACTTTGTACTTCGGACCGAAGAAGTCATATTGGTATCCCCAACGCGAATGAAGAACCGTACTGTAGGTTTTGAAATCTATCGTTTCAATACCGGTTATTTTCATCTTCTGCCCATCTACACCTAGCTTCGAGATAGGTCATATAAAATCTTAATTGTCTCGCGCTTCCAAGCTTGCAATCCCGGCGGCTGCATCAGATCATCTCCTACGCGCGCTTTTGGGACAGCAATTGTTTTCTAATATTGTTTCTCATAATTGCATTGGGATGCCCGTGTTTGCGCGAGAGTAAGTCACATGATCCATGTTTCCAGCAGGTGATTCCCACTCATAAACCTCGGACCTTCACGATTTGCTCAAGCTGACAGAGGTTCATACGAGAACCTTAACTAAGTATATTCTGGTTAAGGCATTTCTTCATTCTACTTTACTCTTTGTGTATTCAGCTCCAGTGGCATCCTAGATCACCTTATTCAGAGAACTCGTCAGTATCGCTGCTGAGATGGGCTATCTGAATCCAAAGTATTCAAACTGGTTAAGAAGTCCGCCAGGGCGAACCCAAGAGAACGAGAAGAGATGGAATACGAGGAATCAGGGTGATCAATGATATAAGTTACCAACTAGACCAAACCCATGAGAGGAAGATTATCATGGACATGGAGAAGACGAAGCTATCTTGCAGGAATATTCTGTCTAAGATGAAATGCTCCGAGAACGATGAGGTTTTAGTTATCTTCGATGAGGAAAAACAAGATTTGGCTCAGATCTTGGCTCAGCAGGTTATTGTCATCGGGGGAGAGCCCTACATGCTTAAAGTGCCTACTCCGACTAAAGGAAAGTTTGCTTCATGGTTTCCCGAATTTCTTTCAAAAATGGTCAAAACTGAATTCACTGTTATCTTGCTCAGTCATTCGATGCACAGAGCCAAAGGGATAATAAATGTAATTGGTCGACCGGATCAAGAACTTGGAGAGCTCTCATCCCGCTTCTTCTGTGATTGGGCAATACCCACAGATTCGTTGGTTCGGGTGGAAAGCGCAGATCCAGTTGAAGTCGAATCTTATCGCAATGCATTGCTCAAAGAACTCGGCATAGGGAACGCAATCAGAGTTACGACATATTTAGGAACAAATGTCAATCTGAAAGCTCGTAGTTGGATTGCGAGGGATGGCGAAGTCCTCACCTCTCCTGTCGAGAACTCAGCGAATGGTGTAGCGATACTTGACTCTTCCCTTTATTGGGGCAAGCCTGAAAGCCCAATCAAGGTTATCATTGAAAATGGTAAGATAGGGGGTGTTCACTGTCTGGGAGTAGAAGGCGGGCAGTATCAAGTTTTCTTGACAGACATCAAGAGAGATGAGGGCGCCTCTGTTCTCGCGGAACTCGGCATCGGCCTGAACCCTAACGCTGACCCCTATGGATGCGTAATGGAATCTGAACAGGCTCGCCGTACTTGCCACTTTGGCTTCGGAAACAACGTTCAGTTTGGTGGCTACAATCGCAGTTCCGTTCACTACGATGGGGTGGTATGGAGTCCGACAATATACGTTGATAAACGCATTGTCATAGCAGAAGGCAATCTCATATCCTGGAAAAAGCACGAACAACAAGTATAGCATTTTGAAGCCATAGCACAGAAGATATTTTCTATCTCTGAATAATCATTTATGAAGAATTGTGTCCTAGCGCATTGACAGCAGGATCTCCAGTTCTCTCTTGGATCTTGAAAACCACTTGATTTCTGGGTATGACGATCCCCCGAAGATTTCAACCTTCCAGACTTGGCAAGAGCTAGCGAAGAGTTCCACATTTCATTCTTGAGCTTTGCTCAGAGAGGAACAGTTGATGAGAGCATCATCATGAGTGACAGTTTGAGCGGTCGGTCTAGGATTTAAGGATTTGAGTCAAGTTTTAAACCTACATGACCGCGTCACTGCACGGTTATCGACACGATTTTTTGAGGACTAATATGAGTGCGGAGAGTGACTTTAGGCCGCCGTCCAATGGACGTAGAGCCGTGGAAGACTTAACGCTTAGAGTAAGGGAGAAGATCTTCGCGGTTCTCATGGGCCACCCCCCCGGCTCAAAGTGGAGACTCTAGAGCACTATGGTCAAGCACTCAGCCTCCTTGCCAAGAAAGGAGACGCAGACATTGTTCCAGACATGGAACAGATCATCGCAGGCATGAGTTCAAGTCCGCTGATTCCAAGACAAGAATTTTCAACCGATGTAACCACCACGGTCACATTTTCTCGGAACCGAGCTGACATTGAGGCAGACTCACTCCAAAACCAAACAAGATTTGCCGATCTGCTGAAAAGTTTAATATACAGGTATATCGCCCAATATTATACCTATTGCGTGGAAACCTTGGAAACCCAGCAGAGCGGAGGAAAAAGCGGAAAAACGAACAGAAAGAGCGACAGCAAAGTAGAGACGCTGAAAGATCAAATCTTGAGAGACGCCGAGATCGTGGCCAGATGGAGCAAGGATCCGTTCTACATCGTCTAGTCTGCACCAGTCAAGTCAAAGATCTGCCGCATTCAAAGCATTTGTATGTTCTTACGCACACCGTTCTGGTTTTGCACTCGGGACACATCAAAGATTTAGACACATACATACATCCTTCACATTTCAGCATCACGGGAACAGGACACCAAGACGCCCTCTTTACATCCATATACAACACCACTTGAAAAGCAAAATACCGAGGAATCTCCCTTATAAGGTTTTTACAGAATCATACCCAAATCGTACTTCGCCCTTCTGCCAACCCAAGCAGATCAACCACACTTGACCGATTTCACCCGTCAACGAATCCGGCCTCCATGCAAAGAATGGCCTCAAGAAGTCCCTATTCTCGGACAATCACTTCAGATGGGCCAACCTCCACTTACTACGCCTGGAGAAGCCTAGCGAAACAGACCATGCAGTCGTTCCTTCGACCTTGGAAGAAGACGAAAGGGTATTTTCCGGGAAGACCTTACAGCCTTGTCTGAAGCCTCACTTCGACGAAGTCTTCGTAGAGCGATACGGCCGGACTGCCTGTGCAGCCTGAAACCGATGTTCCCCATCCGATCGGTTTGCCGTCCGCGTCTGAACCAGGGAACTTTTTTCTCCGAAGATGTCCCGGGATATTCTCCGTGAAGGGCTAATGATGGTTGCGTCGACTACTAGATCCTTCCGATACTTATCTCTTCCATTTTTCGGGAGAATTCTGTATCCAGCAATTTATCTACGTCTCCTAATGCTTCTTCGATTTTGATATCGAAAGGTATTTCCCCCCAAAACTTTACATCCATCTCTTCAACGTAGGGCTGGACAGAGCGGGATCCTTTCATCTTCATGTTTTCGATGACGCCTATCACGGGAATTTTTGATGTCAACAACAGGCATATCAGTTTCCTAACGGTTTCGAAGGCTAATTGGGAAGATGTGGTAACTATGAGAAATCTGATTCTTTTAACGAGCTTGATGATGTCCAACATGGCGTCGCTTATCCCAGGAGGCATATCTATAATCAGGAAATCTAAGTTCCCCCATATTGTCACAGCAAACAACTCTGCAAGAACATTAGAAACATCTATCCCCCTCAAAGGCAAAGGATGTTCTCTGGAATAATAAACGATTGACATATACTTTAAGCCATAGATTTCCGGCGGAACTATGCCCTTATCTTCTTTGGGACACAGGTCCCCCATGTTCAAGATTATATGCGTCGACGGGCTTGTAAAGTCTATGTCCAAAAGTCCAACCTCATAGTTTCTCTTCGCCAATATCAACCCCAGCGTAGATGCTACGAGGCTTTTGCCTACACCGCCTTTACCGCTTGAAATAGCAAGGATGTTGCTTATTCCATTCAGTCTCTCGTCTATCATGCTGAGTCTGGGGTCAGCCAAGGCTATTTGACTCCTTTTACACCTTCAAGCCATACTCCACGTCCATGCAGAATTTCCAAATCCATACTACCGCATTTGGGACATTTGACATAGGCCTTCACAACCTCAGGAATGAAGTGGATAGCATCCGCGTTTTCATCGTCCAGCGTCTCCTTGTCAAAGATCCACTTATTTCCGCAATTTCCGCATTTGAACCATGCTTTCGCGATTTCTATCTCGAGTCTGGTCTTTTCAAAGATTGAAGTTCTAATCTGTGACAAAGCGAATCTTAATACGTCGGGTTCTATTTGCTGTAGTTCTCCGATCTTGATTCTGACCTCTATAACCTCCTTTAATCCTTCTCTTTCCGCTATCTGCGAAATGGTGGAGATTATTGCTTCAGCTAGGGCCCATTCATGCATAGTAGCAGTCTCATTTCCAAACTATTTAAGAATAGTGCAGCAGCTAAATTCCATATCTGCACTTAAAGAGGAATTGACTCTCATATGATGCAGGGGAAAAAGGAGAAAGACAGTTGATTACAAAAGATGAGCGTATAACTATGCTACATGGTGCTGGCGGACAAGTTATGCACAGTCTGATTGAAGACTACATCGTGCGGTATTTTAGATGTGAAAAGAAGGCGGAGGTTCCTTTAGAGGCTCTGGACGACGCAGCCGTGATAGATGACATAGTCTTGAAGAGTGATTCCCACGTGGTTAAACCAATCTTCTTTCCAGGTGGAGATATAGGACGGCTAGCCGTAGCTGGAACCGTAAATGATATTGCCGTTTTGGGAGCTGAACCCTACGCCTTAACTTGCGGCTTAGTTCTGGAAGAGGGCTTGTCCATGGCCGATTTTGAAAGAATCTTGGCTAGTATGCAACAGACGTGCAAGGAAGCTGGCACGTGCGTAATTACAGGAGATACGAAGGTAGTGGAGCGGGGAAGCCTAGGCGGATGCGTCATAAATACCTCCGGAATTGGGAAGAGAAGCTCTGCTCTAGAAGAAAACCTCAAAACCGTTGAACATTTCAGAAGTGATTTTGAGGCAAGATGGATTTTGGACTCGAACTTGAGAGGTGGAGATAAACTGATAGTGTCCGGGACAATAGGCGACCACGGTTTGGCAGTTCTTTCAGCGCAAGAAGGACTAGACTTCGGAAGTGAGATAGCCTCGGATGTTAAACCACTAAACCGTCTTATTCAACATTTACTCGACGAGGTGGGAGGTGTAGTTGCCATGAAAGATCCCACGAGGGGAGGATTGGCAGACGCTTTAAACCAGTTCAGCGCAAAATCCAACGCGGGTATATTGATCCACGAAGATAAGATCCCGATTCGAGAAGATGTGCAAGCCGCCTGTGAGATGCTGGGCCTAGATCCCCTCGAGATCGGAAACGAGGGAAAAGTCATGGTCGGAGCGGTGAAAGAAAAGGCTGAAGAAACCATGCAATTTTTGAGAGGAACGAGCGAAGGGAAAGAAGCTGAGATAATCGGCGAAGTGACAACAGAGTTCAATGGTGTTGCCATGCAAACAGTTGTTGGAGGCAAACGAATAATCAGCAGACCACTAGGTGACCCAGTTCCAAGAATTTGTTAGAAGTCAGACAGATTTGGAGACACTTGCCCATATTCGGCATGTTCCTTCAACGCTCACCATACAAGCGCCCATTGGTTTTTGCGGAGTACAAACCTTCATGAATAATGAGCATTCATCTGGCCTAATCTTGCCAATCATCACTAAGTGACATTGGCAACCTGGCAGTATATCTCTGCCATGCTTAATCTTGATGTCGAACTTTTCTCGTGCATCATAATGCAAGTACTCCTTCCTCAGTCTCAAAGCAGAGCTCGGCAACCTGCCCAACCCTCGCCAGTATCCGTCCAGAACTTCAAATGCTTTGTTCATAGCTTCCCGCGCCTTCAAGTTTCCATCGTAGCTTACTGCGCGTGTGTATTCATTCTCCAAACGTGCCGTTCCTTCCTTGAACTGTTTCAAAATGCGATTGATGGCGAATAGAACGTCCAAAGGTTCGAAGCCAGCTACAACCGTTGGCATACGGTAGACCTTGGTAAAAATCTCGTACGGTTTCAAACCGATGATTGTGCTTACGTGTCCTGGCGCGATAAAGCCATCAATGTGTAAATCTCCGATTCCTAGCAGGAGCTCCATGGCAGGCGGAATCAAACGGTGGGAAACCAGAAAACTGAGATTTTTAGATGGCTTTTTCAAAACTTCTACGGCGGTTGACGGTGCCGTTGTCTCAAAGCCGATGGCGAAAAATGCGACTTCTCTATTTGTCTCTTTTCCAGCCATTTTGACTGCATCAGCAACGCTGTATACGACTCGAACATCCGCGCCTTCAGCTTTAGCATCCAAAAGCGACATCTTTGAGCCTGGAACACGCAGAACATCGCCGAAACATGTGATAGCCACGCCTCTGAGAGCCAACTCCACAGCCTCATCAATTTCGGACGCAGGCAATACACAGACTGGACAACCAGGTCCGGCAATGACCTCAACGTTCTCCGGTAGAAGGCTACGGATTCCGAAATGGGTAATAGTCCACTCATGTGTCCCACAGACATGACAGATTTTTATATGATCCCCTTTTGGAGCGACTCTATGAATCTGATCGGCCACTTGTCTCGTTAGGTTTGGATCCCTGAACTTTGATTTCGCAATCATTCTTAGGTCAACATCTAACTTTTACTTCTCTTGTACTTTGTTTTCTGCTTCTAAAATTTCATTCCATAAACGTATCGTTTCTTCAGCTTCTACCTCGCTTAGAACTTCAATGGCATATCCAGCGTGAACCAGAACGTACTCATCAACCTTGACGTCAACGAGAGCTATATTAACTTCTCTTAAAACTCCTCCACCGAAATCCACTCGGGCTTTGTCTCCTTCAACGGACACAACTTTAGCTGGGATCGCTAAACACATGATCATCACTTTTATGGAAAAACGGCCGAATAAATCGATTATGGTCTAAAACTGTGAAAGGTTGACTGCGAAAGCCTGGCCAAGGGCCAAGCCACCATCACCCGGCGGGATTACCTCATGAACCAGAAACTTCAGGCCATGATCTTCCACAATTCTCCGCATCGTCAGAGCTAGAATCTCGTTGCATGCAACTCCGCCTGAGAAGCCTATATTTCTTACATTGTTTTCTAACCCTTTTTCAATGGCTAATGCCGACAAACCCTTAGCTAAGTATGCATGAGCAGAATAAGCCAAATCTGCTTTAGAATATCTTTCTCTGTTTTCAAATACTTCTACAAGCATCTGCGTAGTATCTAGAGCGTTGCCCCTGATTACCGGTTCAAGCTTCAATACTTCTCTGCCCTTTAACGCGATGGACTCCAACTTCATAGCGGGCTCACCCTCGTATGTGCGTTCGTAACATACGCCTAAAACCGCTGCAACCGCATCCAGAACCCTCCCGCAGCTAGTAGTCTCTATGCTGTCCCTTCCAAGCTGGTGAAGAACTATACGGGTCTCTCTCTCACCATGAGGGAAGTGTTGCTGGTTTTTTAAAAGCCAGTCTTCTATGTCTACTTGCTTGTGCAGTATTCCAACGGCAACCCTAAGCGGAAAACGTGTTGCCAAGTCTCCGCCGATTAATGGCTGTTTTTCAAGGTGTGCTAGACGTTCAAAGCCGAAGAAATCTCGCTTGCCAAATAGAATCTCGCCGCCCCATGCCTCGCCATCCATGCCGTACCCATATCCGTCGCAACAGATACCGACGATCTCTTTTGCGCCGTATTCGGCCATTAGAGCAGCAATATGCGCATAGTGATGCTGCACTTGAACCAGTTGCCAGTCATATTCCTCGGCAAAATCGTGAGCAAGCCCCGTGGTTGTAAACTTTGGATGCAGATCACATGCAACCACTTCGATTTTACTGTTTGTCAAGTGAATTAGGTGTTTGACAGCATTTTCCATGAAGTCACGGGTTTCAACGTTTTCTACATCGCCTATATGCTGAGACATGAAGGCTTTGTTCTCAAATAGTATACACGCAGTATTATTCAGTTCTCCACCTAAACCTATCGCACAATGTTTAGTCTCCTCTCTTAACATTACGGGTGACGGCGCATAGCCTCGTGAACGTCTTAAGAAAACCTGAGATTCACCATGAACGCGAATGACTGAATCATCGCATCTATGGGCTATTTTTCTATCATTGAAAAGAAAATAATCTACAACATCGCCGAGCTTCTCTAACGCCTTTTCTTCATCCCTTATTATAGGTTGATTGGGCGGATTTGCGCTCGTCATAACGAAGGCAGGCTCATCAACACCGTCAAAAAGCATATAATGCAAGCCAGTGTACGGAAGCATAACACCTACATTATGCAAGCCCGGAGAAACCATTTCTGAAAGATAATAATCATCATTCTTCTTCAACAGAACTATTGGACGAGCATAAGACCCAAGGAGATCAGCTTCCCTTGAACTTACTTCCGCAAACGATCTTATAGACTCCAAACTTCGAGCCATAATTGCGAAGGGTTTCTGTCTCCTATGCTTGACCCTTCTAAGCCTGTTCAGGGGCTCATCTCTGGTCGTTGTGGCTGCGATATGGAAGCCGCCATATCCTTTAACAGCAACTATAAAGCCCTCTGATAGAAGTTTGCCAGATTTCCGTATAGGGTCTCTAAAATCTGTTGACTCGCCGTTCCTGGTCGTTAGGTATACCTTGGGACCACATTCAGAGCAGGCAACCGTCTGTGCATGAAAACGTCTATTCAAAGGGTTTGTGTACTCGCTTCTGCAGAATCTACACATTCGAAAATCTCGCATGGTTGTGTTTTCCCGATCGTAAGGAAGTTTTTCCATTATCGTGAATCTTGGACCGCAGTCAGTGCATGTGATAAAGAAATAGTCAGATCTTGGATCTTTAGGGTCTCGAAGTTCTCTTAAGCATTCATTGCATATGGCTACATCCTGTGGAATCACGCAGCCGGAGAGCTCCGTTTCTTCCGAGCTTTGATTAATGGTGAAGGTTTCATACTTGTTTTCTCCTTTCAACGATGAGATGATTGTCTCATGGATCTGTGCCAGAAGAGGCTTCTTTTCCACTAGATCCCTCTGGAAATTTCTGATGTTATCTTCTTTACCTTCCAGAAATATTTCGACTCCTGCGTCGCCCTTGTTCATAACGTATCCGGTTAGACAATTTTTCACTGCTGTTCGATAAACGAAAGGACGGAACCCCACACCTTGAACTATGCCGGTGACTTTGATTCTCACACGCACAACGACCATCTTCTGAAAATATGCCTTAACTATGCTACAAATTCAGACATCTCAGGAGAAACTCGTACAACAACTCTCACAACAATGACTATTGTACTAGTTTCCTTCTGGTAAGTTATATACAAGCTGGTCGTCTCGCTCGCCAACAATTAATATCTTTCCAAACTTCACCATGGCGACCAGATGATTAAGAAGTTTTGACTTTTCCATGCCTGTTGCCTTTGAAAGTTCATCCAAAGTCAAGGGACCTTGATCTTTTATCTCCTTAAGTATAAGACTTCTTTCTCTGTTCCGTTCCTGTATCTCCTTCGCCTTTTCCCGATCTATTCTAGGTTTTTCAGACATGGCTTTCACTTCTATCCGAAATGTTCAAAGTGCTATATAAACTGCAAGCCAGAATCAACATACCACAATCGACCAAAAATTGACGTGAGGACCTTGGGTCCGTAGAAAAACCATTTGCGTGCTTACCTTGGCCCAGTACGGACTTAGGGAAACCTCACGTAATGGCTCTTCAGTCTTCCTTCTACTCCCCGCTCAACCTGGAACGCAAGATATTTTCCTTATTTCGGGGTTGGAGCTACGCCTTTTGTCCTTTCAACTCATATATTCTATTCTTCAGTTGAGGGACGATTCTGAATAGATCATCTACAATCGCGTAGTCGGCGAAGCTGAAGATTGGAGCGTTCGGATCCTTATTTATGGCTATGATTAAATCCGAGTTTTTCATTCCCAGGACATGCTGGAAGGCACCGCTTATTCCAATAGCAATGTAGAGTCTAGGCTTTACAGTTCTTCCAGAAGTACCAACTTGGCGGTCGCTTGGAAGCCAACCCTTGTCCACGATCGGACGCGAACATGCAAGGACTCCTCCAAGTGCCTTCGCCAACTCCTCAATCATTGGCATGTTGCCCGCATCTTTTATTCCGCGTCCGACACCTATGAGTACGTCTGCAGTTGTTATATCGACCCCGCCAGATGGAGGTAAGACATAGCTTACAAAACGTTTTTCAGTTATTTCCTCTGGCAGCAGGGAGGGGACTTCAATGATGTCTCCATTCATAGGGGATAGTTCTCGAGTTGGGAATGCTGCTTGGCGGATTGTGACAACATAGCTTTCGGATTTGCGGACTGTTGCCTTAACGTTAACCTTTCCACCGTACATCTGCCGTGTTATGACAAACGTCTCATTTTCAAACTCTAAGTCTAAGCAATCCGTTGCAAGTGGCAGATCCAAAGCGGACGCGAGGCTTGGAGCCAAGTCCACACCGGAGGATGTATGTCCTATCATGGTTAACAGTGGTTTGCGTTCATTGATCAGGTTGGATAATACCTTCTGATAGGCTTCGGAGGTAAAGTTCTCTAATTTAGCGTCTTCAATAAGCAAAACCCTTTTCGCATATTGAGACAATGTTCTTGCATGTTCTTTAACGTCTTTCCCAAGAACAACCGCTGATAAATCTGTGCTTGTTTTCTCAGCTAGTTCTCTGCCCTTCGTCAGCATCTCAAATGTTATGTCCCTGATCTGTCCTTGCCTGTGCTCAGTCAAAACAAAAATCTCCTTCATCTAGATTAACCCCCTTGATTTGAGGATTTCGGCAGCCTTAGCTGCCACTTCTTCTGGGCTTCCTTTAAGGAACTCGGCTTGTTTCTCCGTGGGAGGCACAAATATGTTCTCTATCCTTATCCAAGAGCCTGCTTCGCCAATCTCGCTTTCGGCCAAGCCTATGTCAGTCAGTCCTAACACTTTTATCTCCTTCTGCATGGCTTTTCTTATGCCCATAATCGAAACGTATCGCGGCTCATTTATTCCCGTCTGAACGGTGAGAACTGCAGGCAGTTTCACCTCAACGACCTCTTCTAAGCCTCCTTCCAATTCCCGGTTAACCCGAGCGATACCCTCGCCAAGCTCGATTTTCTTAACCATTGTTGCATGTCGAATCCCCAGTAATTCTGCAAGTATGGGTCCGACCACTGCATAGCCGTCATCGCCAGCTTGAGCACCAGTTATTATCAAGTCAAAGGGCAAACCTTTAATCGTGCCATACAGAATCTTTGAGACTGCAAAACCGTCTGAGCCTTCAAACTTTGCATCCGTCAGCCTTATCGCTCTGTCTGCTCCTCTGGCTAGGCATTTTCTCAACGTGCTGCTTGCATCTTCTGGACCCACCGTTATCGCTGTGACTGTCCCTCCGTACTTCTCTTTTAGACGGACTGCTTCTTCCACGGCGTAGTCATCCCATTCGTTAATGTCGAAGACTAAGCCTTTTTTCTCTATGTCTCTTCCACTTGCGTCAATCTTTATTTCTGCTTCAGATGTCTCTGGAACATGTTTCACACATACAATGACGTCCAAGCCTTTTCCTCCAAATACTAGATCCTGTTTTCTACTATCAGATATTCTGCCTGATTTCATATAATCTTTGCTTATTAGTCTGATCTTGCGCGTTGTCATCCTTCAACTGGTTATGTGCTCAATCCGTTGTCTTAGAGTGGCGCGTTTTTCCGTGGAGATCGGCCCGAATTTCCTGATTCTCTCTGTAAACATAGTGAATAGCTCCGCAGCCTTCTTGTAGACTGGCAGAGGTACATAGCTGTAGCGGACCCGCATACCTTCTATTCCAAATTCTGAAAGGGTACGTCCCATTTCAATCATTCGCTTCTTCGTAAACTTTTCATCAATATCTTGCTGTCCCTCAACCACTAGGATGCCGTCTGCTCCGAAAGCAAAGGCATAAAGCAGATGTATCCGTCCTAGGATTGCTGTTGAGGGAATAGGCACAATTCGTAGGCTTTCTGGGTAGTTGATACGGTCAAGTCCAAGAAAATCCATGCCGGTGTACCCGACATTTTTGTCAACAAAGGCTACGATTCTAACTTCATTAGGCATCTTGTCACTAAGTACACCTCTTAAGTGGCCAGTCATCTGCTTCATTGTTGAATTCTTAAAGTCAATAGCCTCCCTTGGACAGTCAGGAATGCATGCACCGCAACCAGTACACATGAAGGGGTCGATTTTGGCTCTTCCTTCTTGCATAGTTATCGCGTTTGAGGGGCATGTTTCAATGCAGATTTTGCATCCATCACATAGCCCTTCAATTACAAAAGCCTTCTCGGGGCTTGTAGTAACGAATTCCTCCTTGAGGAATAAGGAAGCCTTAGCAGCAGCCCCTAAAGCATCAGAGACGGTGTCGCGAACATCCTTCGGACTCAAGGCGCAGCCACAAGCATAGATTCCAGTGACCAAAGAGTCAACGGGATCGAGTTTTGGATGCTTCTCCTGTATGAAGCCATCTTCGCCTAAGGAAAGCTTCATATGATCTGTAAGATCTTTCAATCCCGATGGAGGGACCATAGGAGTAGCCAAAGCAACCAAATCGAATTCTTCTTCGTTTACATTCCCTGTTAATGTGTCTTCAGCCACGACGACAATCTTGTCGTTTTTGTTTCTCCAGACTTCAGCTACTTTTCCACGAACGAAGACAACTCCGGCTTCTTGGTCACGCCAATAAAGCTCTTCATAGCCCTTGCCGGTAGCCCTTATATCTGTATAATAAATGGAGACGTTTATTCCGAGCATTTTCTGAAGTACAAAAGCCTGCTTCAAAGAATACATGCAACATATACGACTGCAATATGGAATGTAGTTCTTATCCCTCGAACCAGCGCAGAGAACTATCGCCATTTTTCTAACATCCCTACCGTCAGCCCTCTTCACGTATCCCGCGGTTGGACCCCCAGCAGAAGTGAGCCTCTCCAAATCCATCATGGTAATGACATCTCGGTAAATCCCATACCCATAATTCTTGAGATTTTCAGCGTCATAAAGATCATATCCCGTAGCCAAAATTATGGCACCCACATCTAGTTCAGTTGTTTTTCCTTGGTCTTCTAGGTTTATGGCTTTGGATGGGCAAAGGCGTTCACACTTTCCACATTTTGTGCAAGCGTCGAAATCAATCACGTAAGCAGATGGGACGGCTTGCGGAAACTCGATGTAGGCAGCTTTCCTCTTTGACAGGCCTACATTGAACTCGTCTAGCACTGCTACTGGGCATACTTTTGTGCAAACACCGCAGCTTCTACATTTCTCAACATCCACACCTCTAGGCTTCATGAAAACTTTCACATTATAGTTGCCTGGTCTCCCCGCGACATCCTTCACCTCAGCGTAAGTGAGCAGGTTTACGTTTGGGTTTCTTCCAACCTCAGCCATCCTCGGAGTAAGTATACATTGTGCGCAGTCGAGAGTTGGAAAGACTTTTGTGAGCTTGGCCATGTTGCCGCCTATGCTTGGCTTCTTTTCTGCGAGGTGAACCTTAAAGCCTAAGTAGCCAAGTTCAAGGGCAGATGTGATTCCAGCTATTCCTCCGCCTATTATGAGGATCTCCCTTGAGCCTTTTTCGCTTATGGTTTCTAGGGGTTCAAGCTCTAGGCTTCGTTCATAGCCACCTCTGATTAAGCTGATAGCCTTCTTTGTTGCTTCCTGTGACGGATGTGGACCGTGGATCCACGAGCATTGTTCCCTAATGTTTACAAACTCAAGCATGTAGGGATTTAAGCCAGCCCGTTCTAAAACGCTCTGGAATGTTGAAAGATGCATTCTCGGCGTGCAGCTAGCAACTACGACTCTATCTAGATTTTGTTTCTTTATAGCCTCGATTATCATTTCCTGAGCTGGTTTGGAACATAAATAAGTGTGTTGCTTAGATGTAACAACTCCTTCCCATTTTTTAGCTACCTCAACAACAGCCTTGACGTCCACAACCTCGCCTATGTTTCCGCCGCACTCACAAACGAAAATGCCCATCCTCGGCGACTTTTCCATTATGCAATCTCCCCAGCGCTCTTGGTTGCTTTGATTGATAGCGAGGAAAACACTTAAAAATCTTACTTAGGTCTGCGAAGATGTAGTATCTTGAGACGTGCGTTTTCAGGTTTTATTCGCTCTGGTTTAGACAAATGTACTATGTGATCTCCAGTGGCTCCAAGGTGTGATGTTCAAGACCCTCTTTTTCACATATTTCCAAGATTTTAGACATCGCTTTCAAATCGATGGCTCTTATTTTCTCCTTTGGCCCTGTGCATTCAACAATTACGCCTATGCCGCCCACGCCACAGCATGCATAAACATTTTTGTAGACATCTATGCTGTATTCGGATGGAACACCCATTTCCATTATGGCTGACTTCACCCTTTCAATTAGACTATCGATATTCTTAACGCTCGCTTTGATGAAATAACATTCTCTGCAACTTGTCCTAGACATTCACGTCACCAAAACAGGTAGGACCTGTATTTATTCGACTATAGTTTTCGCGGCAATAATGGTTACCGTCTCTTTTATGCCTGGAATTCGTCGCACCACATCAAATATGAAACTGTCAAGTTCCTCAATCTTTTCAAATCTCACTTTGATGAGCAGATCGTATACGCCATAGGTCGCGCTGGCCTCTTTAATCTCTCCTAGTTTCCTAATTCTTGCAAATATTTCCTCGTCCTTTCCAGCATCTATTTTGGCTAGAACATATGCTAAAACCAAAGTATGATCCTCTAATTCGCTATAGTATCGATAACTTGTCCCTCAGAGTTCAATATATTTAGTCTAATTGCGATTCTGCCGGATAGGTCGTGTGTGGCGCAGCTTAAGCATGGATCATATGGTCTGATCACCATCTCAATCTTGTTGAGGGTTCCTTGGTCATACTTCCCACCTTTAATAAGCTCTTTGGCTGCTTTCTTAACCGCCAAATTGATTGCTGCGTTGTTTTGACCTGTGGCAACGACTAGGTTGACATCTGTGACGATCCCGTTTTCATTAGCCTCGTAATCATGAATCAACGTGCCACGAGAAGCTTCTACAACGCCAACCCCGCGACCAGCTCGAGGCGTCACTGGAATCCTTATGTCTTCACCGGTGATTTCAGGGTCTTCAAGCAATTGCAACGCCCGTTCAGCAGCGCTTACCAATTCAATTAGCCTAGCCCAGTGGTATAGCAGTGTCTGTTGGGCTGGTCGCCCGAAAAGTTTCCTGAATTCCTGTAACTCTTTCTCAGCTAGTGGTGTCGGCATTTTGTCACAGACGTTTATTCTAGCCAGCGTATTTACTCGATAAACTCCGACCGGGTTGTCTGGGTCAAGAATGAGCTTTCCCACTTTCTTGTAGTAGGGGAATTTCAGATAGGTCCAGGGCTCGATATGCTCCGCTATATAATCTAGGTAGTTTTCAGGTACAAACTCTTCGTATGAGCCGTTTGGCTGCATCATTCTAAGCTTTCCGTCGTAGAAGGTGTGATCGCCATCTTCTGTGACTAAACCCAGAAAGCTAGTTTTAAGAACGGCCAGAGACTTCACCATGTCCAGGTATTTCGGAAAGATATTTTCTTTCGCATTATCGATAGTGAATGCTGCAAAGTCTAACAGTTCCTTAGCCATCTCGAACGCTTTGTCTCTTTCTCCCTTCGTTAAAGGTTTAGTGAAGCCACCAGGCACCGCAGCGACGGGATGTATCCTCTTTCCTGCAACAAGCTCCACCATTCTATGTGCAAGGTGATGATGTCTAATTACGTCTTTTGCAAGGTCTGGATTGGCTTTCGCTATTCCAATGACGTTTCTAACGGAGCAATCGGCTTCAGGGCCAATAACAAAATCGGGGCCAGATAAGATATAGAACTGTAAGATGAAGTCCATGACCTTGTCTCCAACGTATGCGAGTTCCCTCAGTTTTTTAGCGGTCTCAGGAATTTCTACATCAAAAACGGCGTCGGCGGCTTTCGCTGATGCAATGTGGTGTGCCCAAGGACAGACCCCACAGATTCTGGGTGTTATGAGTGGCAGTTCTTCGATCGGTCGACCGATACAGAACTTCTCAAATCCTCTAAGCTCAAGGGTGTGCACTCTTGCGTCGGCTACGTCTCCTTTGTCATCAAGTTGGATCACAACTTTTGCATGACCCTCTATTCTGGTTACGGGTTGGATGACGACTTCCTTAGTCAAACTTATCACCTCAAACTTTACGGGGCCTAAGTATATTGTGGGCTCCCACAAACCGATTAAACGTCGCGAGGCGATCGGGTATCGTCTTTACATCTAAACCTATCGTCGCGAGGGCGCCCATCATGTCTACCATTTGGTTTCCCCCAGCACGAACTGGACCGAAGCATCCTCTGCACGGGAAGCCACCCGCTATACACCTCGGAATGTCTTCTTTTCCACGACAGCCAGTCCGAGTGGCGGGGCCTAAGCAAAGATATCCTAGCTCAAGTAGGCAGCGTCCATCCTTAGGAGGCCAATATCTGTCCAATGGTCGCTTTATGGTTGCAATGGCTTTCTTTTCTCGCTTCAATGGACAGTCTTCGCACACAGCCTTTTCCTCAATCTTAAAAGGTTTACCTTCTAGCATGGCAGTCAATGCGTCAACGATGAGGCCTGGAGGAGGGGGGCATCCAGGCAGTGATGCGTCTACTTTAACCACTTCGTCCAAGGCGTAGACTCGATCTGTCCATGGCGGGATGGCTAAAGATGGATATTCTCCTGGAACAGTGCTTCTGGTAGTTTTGTAGACCTTGTCAAAAATTTCATCTTTTGCAAACATATTGGCTAATGCTGGGACTCCTCCAAAACAGGCACATGAGCCAAACGCCACAAGGTTTCTGCACTTGTTTCTCATTTCTCGGGCTATTTCTTTATGTTCTTCGGTTCGGATGCCTCCAGAGATCATGCCAATATCGGCTTCTGGAATCTCCAGTTTCGTGCCTGTACCAGTTCGTCCAAAGTATTTGTGGTCCATCAAGACGGGGATATGGACGAACTCCAGTTGAGGTAGCAAATCTAGAATCGGTTCACCGACATCCAGAATGCTACATTCGCACCCTCCACACATGTTCAGCCATTCTTCAACAACTTTGACAGGCATAACCTTCACACCAACTTCAGAAATACTGCTAAGCGCATACCTTATAAATCTTTTTACATATCGCATAGAAATATTGCATTTCGTTATACATTTCGTTAAGGAAATCGAAATCTATATATATATTGCTTAAATACTTATGAAGAATCGTGACTACATTGAAGGTGGGCTAATGCAAGAAGGAGAGTTTGAACCCCTCATAATAGCCTTTTGCTGTAATTGGTGTGCCTATGCAGGAGCTGATTTAGCCGGAACCTCCCGAATATCATACCCTACGAATGTGAGGATAATACGGTTAATGTGTTCTGGTATGGTTCATCCCGCCTTAGTAATGGACGCGCTTATGAAAGGTGGAGACGGAATATTAATAGCAGGATGTCACCCAGGAGACTGCCATTACACCGATGGAAACCTCAAGACAGAACGTCGTGTTGAAGCGTTGACTGTGATGATGGAGGACATGGGCATTGAGCGTGAGCGTTTACGTTTAGAATGGGTCTCTAGCGGTGAAGGGGAGAAATTTGCCCGTGTTGTTCATGAAATGACTGAACAAATCAAGAAACTTGGTCCTAACCTATTCAAGTTGGGATGACTTCATGACTAAACCTCTACTTATGAAAGCTCCTTGATCCTCAAAGAGAAAAGTAGGAAAATGTCTGAAGAAGGGCCTAAGATAGGTGTGTACGTCTGTCACTGTGGTACTAACATAGCTGGCGTCGTCGATGTTGAAGATGTAACCAGATATGTGGCAACCTTGCCGAATGTTGTGGTGGCTAAAAACTATCTTTACATGTGTTCTGCTCCGGCTCAAGCTATGATTAAAGAGGATGTTGAGAAGCATAGACTGAATCGCGTTGTTGTGGCTTCCTGCTCACCTCGCATGCACGAACTCACCTTTAGAAAAGTTTGTGAAGAGAGCGGGCTTAACCCGTACCTTTTTGAAATGGCTAATATCCGAGAACAGGTAGCTTGGGTTCATGTGTCTGAACCTAAGAAAGCAACAAGAAAGGCTAAAGATTTAATCAGAATGTCTGTGGCCAGAGCTAGACTTTTAGAGCCTCTTCAAAAAAGAGAGGTGAACGTTACAAGAAGAGCCCTGATAGTTGGTGCGGGGATCTCCGGTATGAGAGCCGCTTTGGATCTGGCCCAAAGAGGCTTTGACGTTTATCTGATAGAGAAGGCGCCTTACGTGGGAGGCAGGATGGCGCAGCTAGACAGATTATACCCGACAGGTGAATATGCGCTCGACGTGTTGAAGCCACTTATGAAAGCAGTTGCGTCTCACTCAAAAATTCATCTTCTAACGAACTCTGAAATAAGCACAGTGGATGGTTACATAGGAAACTTCAGGACGAAAATCGCTATCAAACCAAGATATGTGACAGAAAAGTGTGATGCTTGTGGCAAATGTGAGATCATATGCCCCATTGAAGTCCCGAACGAGTTTGACTATGGCCTAAGCAAAAGAAAGGCCATCTATATTCCCCTCCCGGACGCCATGTCCAAAACGTATCTTATTGACCTCGAAAACTGCACTAGATGTGGGAAATGTATCGAGATCTGCGAAAATAGGGCGATTGATGTTGAACAGCAGCCACAAGAGATTGAAGTTGACGTTGGAACAATAATCGTCGCAATAGGTCATGACTTATACGATCTGCCGGAGGGCGAATATGGCTACAGAAAATACAAAAATGTGATAACAATGCCTCAGCTTGAAAGGCTACTAGATAAGAGTGACAAGACGAACGGGGAACTACTCAGCGGCTTCACGCCTAAAAGCGTAACATTCATCTCTTGCGTAGGGGTGAGGCAAGAACCTGGAATTTATAAACCGATCAAAGAGGGTCAGCATTTTAATAGGTATTGTTCTCGTGTATGTTGTACAGCTACCCTTAAGAACGCTTTAGAAATCAAAAGAAGATACCCTGATGCCAGGGTTTGTTATCTCTATCGTGATATACGAACATTTGGAAGAGGGCATGAGGACTACTATAGAAAGGCCGGCGAATCTGGAGTTTTATTTATTAGATACGAAGCCGAAGAACCACCAGTACTTTCCAATAATCCCAAGGGCATGCATGTCACAGTTCGCGATGCGTTAAGCGGTGAAACGCTAGCCATACCCGCAGATCTGGTAGTTTTGAGTGTTGGCATGGTTCCGCGCATAGACGCCTCTGACATACAGACTAAACTGAAAATCGCCAAAAGCGTTGATGGATTCTTCCAAGAGGCTCACGCCAAGCTTAGACCTCTGGATACACCTTCAGATGGGATCTACTTGGCTGGCACAGCACAGGGACCCAAAGATATCACTGATAGTGCAGCCATGGGAAGCGCGGCAGCCGCAAAGGCGGCAATTCCTTTGGCCAAGGGCAAAGTTGAACTAGAGCCAATTGTTGCTTATGTGGATTTAGCCAGATGTGACGGATGTGCGATGTGCGTTGAACCGTGTACATTCAAAGCTATCTCCATTGCAGAATACGAGGATAAAGGTGCGATTAAAAAGCGGGCGATAGTAAATGATGCGTTGTGTAAGGGTTGCGGTGCCTGCGCCGCTACATGCCCGCCCAAATGCATCTATGTAAAACATTTTACGCTCGACCAGATATCAGCCATGATCAACGCAGCACTCATGGACTAAAGAAGTAGTAGTGAGAAGATATACTGTATAGAAGAGCCATTATTTCGCTAGTTGCAAAGCGATTCTTGCTGCCTTCGGTATTGATTTTTTCACAGGATCAGAGAGACTCGGTTTGACAAGTTCGGGTATTCTTTTGACTTGACACGCAACGATAGCAATATTCACACCACATGTGTCCCGCAGTTCTCTTAATAGGCCTGTTTCTGGAAACAAGTGGGATGAGAATTCGCTGATCTTACTTCCTTGCAGTTCTTCTATTTGGATTTCAAAAATCTCTCCGGGTTTTCTTTTCATGTTAACCGCATCAAGGATGATTATCTTTTCGGGCTTTATCTCGCTCAAAGCAAGCGTAAGAAGCAGTTTACTCGCCCCTGTTCCGACATCCATAACATGCACATCATCCGGAATATTGCACTTCTTCTCGATATATTGCACTGTTGCTGGCCCGAAGCCATCGTCGCCGAGGAGCATGTTACCGCACCCTAGAATCAAAACACGTTTCTTCGCATACTCCGGCTTGGCCTCCTTTGACATCATGTAGCCTCTATCGGAATGTGTCGTCAAAATCTGCTATCAGAATCTTAAATAGCTTTGTAAGAAAAGTGCGGTTCACAGCAGATAACATAGCCTTCGTTAGAAAATTCATCAAAATTGGTTGTCAGCTTCCAAATTCTTTATAACTTACGAATGTTGCTTTACAAATTGATAATCCTGGTTGAAAAGTAGGCCAAGATGTTGAGGTTTCGCGTATGCCTCGGAAGTTAGACAAGATTGACCTCAAAATAATCAAATGTTTGATGAGTGATGCAAGGCAGTCTGCTAGCCAGCTATCAAGGGATGTGGGAGTCTCTCGTTTAACAATTATTAACAGGTTGAAGAGATTGACAGAGGAAAACATCATCGATACTAAAGCTGGTATAAACATCGGAAAACTAGGGTTTCAAGCAAGCATAGTAGCTCTTGAAGTTAAGGCCGATCTTAAACAGCAAACAGAAAGAAACCTATCCGAATGCCCGCGAGTCCTAACACTTCTTAGACTTAATGAAAAAGCGAACTTACTTGTCCTCTTATATGGCGAGAATCAAAACACTCTCGGATCGACAATCGAATGTCTTCGAGATCTCCCCAATATTAACATAGTATATGTGCACTCTTTAGTACCATGGTTTTTTCCCAAAACCTTTAGCCTTCGTATCTTTCCGGAGAAAAATGACTTAGCGCCCTGTGGAAGAAAATGTAGCGGCTGCATACGCTACGAGAATGATCAATGCGTCGGTTGCCCAGCCGTGACCGAATACAAAGGACCGCTTTAAGACACTACAACCACTTGAGACGCGAGCTTAGTTGCCAATTCCGTTTTAGGTATTTAGGAAGTAATTATCGTAAACCGCAAGACTTAAGAATTCCCTATTCCCATTTTGGGAAAATGTGATGCTGAAGATGAACGCTCAGGAGCTCATTCAGAAACATAAACTGCTTGAATGCATTCAGTGTGGAATGTGCACAGGAGGCTGTCCAGTTTCTAGGAAAGCGGGATTAAACATTAGAAGGTGCATGCGAGAGGTTGCTATCACGGGAAAATTAATAATGTGCCGCCCGAACGAGTTGTGGAGCTGCACAACATGCTCAACCTGCGGCATCCGCTGTCCAAAGGATCTAAACCCCTATGAATTTCTAATCGACATTCGTAGCTTTGCTGTTGAAGAGGGACAAATTGCACCAACAATTCGAGATGCTTTGGAAAGTATTTTTAAAAACGGCAACCCTTGGGGAAGAATAAGAAACAAAAGGTCCGAATGGGCTCAAGGCTTAACCATTAAGCATTTCTCAGAACGCCCTGAAAACCTGTACTATGTCGGTTGTACACCAGCTTACGACCCAAGAGTCCAAGAAGTAGCGAAAGACTTTGTAAGATGCCTGGAAAAAGCTAATGTGGACTTTGGAACCTTAGGCGATGAGGAAAACTGTTGCGGGAATGAGGCTTATGGAATAGGTGAAAAGGGACTATTCGATTTTCTAATTGAGGAGAATAAGCGAATCTTCAAGGAATACAACGTGAAAAAGGTTGTTACAACCTGTCCGCATTCCTATCACGCTTTCAAGAACCGGTACGGGGAAACATCATTCGAAGTTCAACATCATTCACAATTGTTTTCCAACTTGGTTGAAAGCGGAAAACTTACATTTTCAAGGGAGATAAATAAAAAGGTCATATATCATGACCCGTGCTTTTTGGGTAAACAAAATGGGATCTACGATGAGCCTAGAAAAGCTATCGAAAGCGTTCCAGGTGTAAAACTGCTAGAATTTGACCGTTCAAGGGAAAGAAGCCTTTGCTGTGAAGGCGGTGGAGGAAGAATGTGGATTGACATAACAGGGGAACGTCTAGCCGAAATCCGTGTCAGAGAAGCTGTTGGATCGGGAGCCGATATCTTGGTGACAGCTTGCCCCTTCTGTCTCTTAACCCTTGAAGACGCTGTCAAAACCACCGGATTCGAAGGTAAGATTCAAGTCATGGATATAACGGAACTGCTTTCACTTGGTTTATAATTGGAAAATGGACATAACAGCGAGCAGGAATATTCGTGTCTCAATAGAGAAAAAGATAAAAGGGAAATAATCTCATAATCCAAAAAATGGAGTGGAAAGTTTATGGTCGAGATCAAAATTGATGTTAGCAAATGTGACGGCTGCGCGACATGTGTCGACGTATGCCCCGTGGAAGTGTTTGAGATTAAGAACGATAAGTCAACCCTCGTGAATGCTGATGAATGCCTTGTCTGCAGAGTGTGCGAGGTTCAATGTCCAAACACCGCTATAGAAGTCATCGAATGAACTTTCCCCCACTGCAAAGATCAAAAAAGAAAGATATTGCAGAACGCGAAATAAGCTAGAAGCAGTTTCAACACCTAACCGCTCAAACCTCCCTCACATAAGGATGCGTATAAGAATATATTATTGAAACGCAGATAACTAAACGGAGAAACTCTTGAAGAAGAGCTTGTTAGAAGTCAGATTTGAAGAGGTGAAGGATAAGGGTTTCGAAGTAATTCTCGTAGTTGAGATGTTATGTGAAGTTTGTGGGAAACCGTTGGGTACAAGGGAGAAGTTTCTTAGGAGGATTCACATTTCAAACAGAGAGGATTACCAGAATCTCTTGGATAGGTCAAGGGCTCACGATCGAGCGGAGGTCGATCTAGAAGGCGGCAGAATCTACTTTTACGATCACGACTTCCCAGGCGATGTTCATCCTGAGTGTTTAGAAAAACTGTAGATTGTTTCTCCGCTCAGACGAGTCTATAGAGGTATTGCCTGTTCTTTTCCCCAGCCTCGCTTACCACGCCGTTCTTTCTGAGAGCTATTATATGCTGCATTATTCTACTTGGTAGAAGACCAGTCAATTGGGAAAGCTCTTCCACCGTCAGTAGGCCTTTCTCCTTTATTGATCCAATTATCATATGCCTCTCTATCTCGTCTTGCATTATTGAATCTGCAACTTGACGATACCTTTTCTCATCGATTTCCACACCAATTTGCGATCTTCCGATAACCCATCGAAGCCTTTGAGATTTGAAGGCATCCACCGCCGCACTAGCTCTTCTCATTAATTTCTCTCTTTCACTCATCTTTCCCACCTATTTCGGGTTGCCCGTAAGCCTGAAAGGACTTGGACCTAACTGCTCTATCTGCTGCGTCATCTCTCTGATCAAAGCGGCGAATTTTCCACCTTCGCTGGCCGAAATCCACTCTAGTCTTATTCGTTCCGGTTCCATTCCTATGCTCTTGACGGCATTTTTGACATAGTCAAATCTTTTCTCCATCATATAGTTTCCTCTCTGGTAGTGGCAGTCACCAGGATGGCAACCAGCAATCAAAACTCCGTCAGCACCCATTCTCAAGGCCTCTAGCACAAGTGTCAGGTCAATTCTTCCCGTGCACATTACTCGTACTATTCTTATGTTCGCGGGATACTCGAAGCGGCTTGTGCCAGCTAGGTCTGCTCCTGCATAAGAGCACCAGTTGCAGCAGAAAGCTACGATCGTCGGCTCAAACTTCTCTTCTGCCACTAGATCTCAACCTCCTTTAGGCTTTCAGGAGTAAAAAGTGCTTTTACCTGCGCGAGAATCTGATGATCTCCGAAGTGTCTCATGATTATTGCTTGTCTGGGGCATTCTGCAGCGCATGAACCGCATCCTCTGCAGAGTATCTCACGGATTTTTGATTTTCCATCCTCAACCTTTGGCGCTCCGTATGGACACAACTCTTCGCACAGGCCGCATCCAATGCATAGTTCTTCGTCTGCGACAGCAGTTATGGCGTCTGTCCTAACCTTTCTGTTACCCATGAGGATCGATGCTCTTCCGGCTGCGGCTTCGCCTGAAATTATACTTTCAGAAACATCTTTTGGCCCTGACACTGTGCCAGCGAGAAAAACTCCGTCAACGTTTGTGTCGACCGGTCTAAGCTTCAAATGGGCTTCCATTAGGAAACCGTCTGTGCCTATGGGTATCTTTAGCATCCGCGCAAGTAGTACTTCGCCCCTGCGGGGCCTCATGGGTGTTGAAAGCACAACCCAGTCTGCTGGAAATTCAGTCTCTAATCCGGAAAGAGAGTCATAAGCTACAAGTTTAAGTCTGCCTTCAGGCGTGAGAGTTATTTCCGGAGGAACTTCTTCTATATGCCTTATGAATCTCACCTCAAGGTCCCTTGCCCTCTTGTAGAAGTCTTCATATTCTTTGTAAACCCTCAGGTCTGTGAAGAGGATTACAACATCCGTTTCCGGTGTTTGCTCTTTTATGAGTATAGCGTTCTTGATGGCATTCATGCAGCATATTCTTGAACAATATGGCCATCCTTCCTCCTTCCGCGCTTTGAGGATTTTCCTTAGAAGTTCTGCTGTATCCGATTTTGGGAAAGCCTCAAGCTCATGTGGGCGAATTTCACCTTTTCTTGCACCCACGCATTGTATCATTACGATTCTTCCGGGTTTTCCTAGGGCTCCTCTTTTCAGCATTCCGTCCAGTTCTTCCTGAGTTATAACTCTGTCATAGACCTTATACTGATACAACCCCTCTGGTGGCCGATAATTTAGGGCGCCAATAGCCACGATGATTGTACCTACATCTATTTCTTTATCACCACTCATGGTCCTTAAGATGACGTGGAAGTTTCCAACATATCCTGAAGCTTCTTTTACGGTCGTCAAAGTCGTAAGCTCAATATTTCTATGAGATTTTACAGCTTCTATTAATGGATCTACAACCTCTGAAGAATCAACCAGCGTCGGATATAGCTTATAGAGTTTCCGAGATAATCCGCCTAGCTCTCTATCTCTCTCAATCAAATATACCTTGAAACCCTGATTTGCCATAGAAAGTGCCGCCGTCATTCCAGCCACACCAGCTCCAATTACAAGTGAAGCATCTTTAACCTCGACTTCGGGTTCTGTTTGAGGTTCAAGCAAGGCGGCTTTTGCAACAGCCATCCTAATGATGTCCTTAGCTTTCTCAGTTGCTTTATTCGGTTCGTGCGCGTGTACCCAACTGCATTGTTCCCGGATGTTCGCCATCTCAAAGAGATACGGGTTTAGGCCCGCCTCTTTACATGTAGCCCTAAATAAAGGTTCATGAGTACGTGGTGTACAAGAGGCGACAACCACGCGGTTCAGTCCATGCTTCCCTATTGCTTCCTTTATCGCTACCAAACCGGCCTCCGAGCAAGTGTACAAGTTGTTTTCAGCACAGGTCACATTTGGTAGGATTTTAGCGTATTCTGTTACCTCTGGGACGTTAACCACGCCACCTATGTTAACTCCACAATGACATACGAAGACCCCAACTTTTGGTTCTTCACTCATTTATGAACCCTCCATACCTGTCAAAAGTTCGGCAACACGCGCAGCGACAGCACTTCCTTGCGTTATGGAATCTGGAACATCACCAGTTTTTGGACCAAGACAATAACCGCAGGCGAAGATTCCTGAAACTGTTGTGTCGACAGGTTTTCTCACAGCATCAGCGGCTTTGAAAAATCCGTAATTGTCCAATTCTACGCTAAATGTTTTGGCTAGATCTCCCACTTCCCTTCTTGGGGTTAGAGCTGTACATAGGACAATTAAATCAAACGGAAGGCTCTTAACAGTCCGTGTTATGATGTCTTCAAACCAGATCGTAAGATTTCTGGTCACAGGATCTTCCGAGATTTCTCCAGGGCTGCTTCGAACAAATAATATCCCGAATTCAGATTTGGCTCTGTTCACGAACTCTTGGAATCCTCTTCCGAAAGCACGCATGTCTATGTAAAAGATCGTGATACGAGAATTTGGTTCGTGCTCTTTTATAAGAACTGCATCCTTAACTGCGTATTTGCAGCAAATGCTTGAACAGTAGGGGTGGTTGATCCACTCTCTCCGATCACGTGAACCTATACACTGGATGAATGCTATGCTTCTAGGGATCTTTCCATCCGAAGGCCTTATCAAACGTCCTCCAGTGGGACCCGACGCGCATAGCAAGCGTTCTAACTCCATCGCTGTTATGACGTTTTTGAAACGCTTGTACCCGTATTGTGGTATCACTGATGGATCGAACATATCGAACCCTACAGCAATGACTATGGCTCCTACGTCTAACTCGATTTCTTGGGGCTGTTGTTCTCTGTCTACTGCTTTAGCTGGGCAAACACTGTCGCAGAGGCCGCACTCTAGGCAAATATCTTTGTCTATAACCATTACCCTTGGAACGGCTTGTGGAAAAGGCATATAGACTGCTTTTCTTACTCCTAGGTTCTCATCAAATTCGTTTGGTGCTTCTGCTGGGCAGTGGTCAGCGCAAATTCCGCAACCTGTGCATTTCGTTTCGTCAAGATACCTCGGTTTTCTAAGAATCTTAACTTTGAAGTTTCCAGCAGAACCATTTACTTCCTTTACTTCGGAATAGGTCAATAGTCGAATGCTTGGGTGATGGGCACATTCTATCATTTTGGGCGCCAGAATGCATATAGAACAGTCCATGGTAGGAAATGTTTTGTCCAACTGAGCCATTCTTCCACCTATGCTTGGACTTTTCTCTATTAGGTGTACCACAAAGCCTCTGTTCGCCAAGTCTAGTGATGCTTGTATTCCAGCAATTCCGCCGCCGACCACGATGACTTCCTTTTGCATGATTTACTTTCCCTCCTTGATCTTCAAAACTTTTGTCAGTGGTACTCTATGGGCTCCAATCTCCCAATCTTCAAGTTCTATGCCGATAGCCATTCTGAGTAGCTCCGCAAAATGCAATACAGGCAGGTTATATTCTTCTTTTAGGTGCCTTTTGATCTCCAATTGACCCATATCAAGTTCGATATGACAAAATGGACAGACGGTAACTATGCAATCGGCACCGGAGCTTCTTATGCCGTCCAACTTTTGCTTTGCAACCTGTGAGGCGACCTCATCGTATATGCCGCGTAGAGGACCCCCGCAGCAAGCTTCTTTCCATTCATATGCAATCGACTTTGCTCCTGTTGCGTCTACAAGTTCGTCTAAGGCACTGATGCCCATCCACTCGCCGAAGTGTATCCTTTTAGGCTTTGTCAAATGACAACCAGGTTGCACTGCCACCTTGAGCCCATTGAATGGTTCTTTAACGGAGTTTTTCACTTTTTCTAACCCTATATCTTCATGGAGAACATCGATGAAGCTCTTTACATCTATTTTCCCCTTGAATTCCAAGCCGACATCTGAGAGAATTTCGTTTACTGCGTCTCTGGTTTCCTTGTCCTCTTTCAACAAGGTATTTGTCATCAGAAGCGACTCATAGCAGTCGTTGCACAATGTTAAGATGTCAAGTCCCATTTCTTCGGCGATGCAAAGATTTCTTGCGGCTAAAGCGAGCCAGGTTGCATAATCCAAGGATTGTATGCTGAATGGGGCGCAACAGTTTGCGCCTTTCATTTCTACGAGGTCTATGCCTAGTTCTGGAGCGACTTTTCGAACAGAATTTTCGTAATTTGGCTCTCTTGCCGGTATTAGACAGCCTAGAAAGAAAGCGTATCTCATTTGCTTCACGACCCTCTATTGATTAACTTATCAAAGGACGTTCTCCTCAAGATTTTTTGAACAGCCTCCACCTCAACTTTGGGTTCTTTTCCAAGCCCATATTTTCCTCTTTGAATCAGCGCCATTCTGGTCGGTGTTACGACACGTCCCGTATCAAATAAGCTCTGCGCTTGAACAAGTATTCCTCTCGGGATATTTCCTTCTCTGACTGCCAGATTCCTAATAGCAAACATTGATTCGCCTACATCTCCACCCTGTGGGCATCTATCGAGGCATGTAAAGCAAGAAAGACAATACCATGGCAACCGCCCATGCAAAACCTCTGAACGCAACCCAAGTATGGTCATCTCCATCAACTTCCGCGGGTTGTGTTGATCTATCACCCTAGCGACGGGACAGCTGCCCGTACACCTTCCACACTGTATACACGTAAGAATGCCTCGCCCTCGCGGTGTATTAGCGACATCGTGCATAAAATTCACATCTAATGAACTCAAGCATACTCCACCATTTGCGGTTTCACATCTCTCTTTTATAAATCGACTTTCGCATTTAAAATGATTATGGTAATACCCTTACGCCGTCAAGTTTCTATTTTGATTGGCGCGTTGTAAAATGTTATAAATGCTTCTACAAATGCTTTGCACTTTTGAGGCCGGAGTTGTTTGAGAATTTGTTGCTGAATCGTCTGTTCTAGCCTTTAAGATGCCGAACCAGTGTTCTCTGGGGTTTTGCATTCGAAGGTCATATGCTTCCGAATGGGAGTATTGTGAGCCGTTAGCGAGTTGTTCGAAAATTGGCATATCGAACTTTGCCTCGAGTTAGATGGTCAACCCAGGGTTCAATGTGCGGAAGAGACGCATGGCAATTGATGTGGGAAAAGGAAGCATCACCTGAAATCAGGAGAAATTCGAACATTTTTTCCCATTTGCGATGCAAATGGAGCAAAAGTGCGCGAATAATCAAAAGCTCGTGCCAATTAGGGTGTAGAATGATACAAAACTTCGCAACGAATAGTAAAGCTTATAAGTTCAATACTGCGTACTGCTAAGTGTAGGGGTTTGTTCATGGAGCTAAATCGAACTTGTAGACTTATTGAAACGAAGGGATGCCCTGGATTATGGGCATGCCACCTTCCAGATCTGTATTGTAAATGTGCGTATGATGAACACGAAAGAAAGTCGGTTAGGCATAAATATGTCGAAGGACAGCTCTGCGGATCTGAACCTCTCCATGTGGTACTATGCTTTGCGGACAATGAAATACGTATTGCAAATCAGATGGGTAAAGAAAATTACCTTGGTATGCTCAAACAAAGACCGAAACGGTTGAAATGCCCGACGATGGGAGCCTAGCCCAAAGCCTTTCGCTTTGCTATCTCTTTTCTGGTTAATGGAAACCAAAAAAGCCAAGTTAAATTTATAAGCAATTTGACTGATAAATCATTACTGAAAGCATTATGAAATTCTCTACTTCTAGACACTCGACATACGGAGAGTTAACATAGATGAGTAGAACCAAAATATCTAAGCTTTCGAGTCCGTGTGGACTTACCTGTGGTTGGTGCGTGTATCGAAAAATTAGGGAAACAGACGAGTCCGGTTGTCCTGGTTGTTGGGAAAGAGAAAAGTGTCCCATAAGAGACTGCGCCAAGGAAGAAGGCCGCGAGCTATGCGATAATTGTACTTCATTTCCCTGCTACACGTTTCTGCAAGGCTATCAATGTCTGCGGGAGTATTACACGTTCTAGTACTAGGTTGTTTAGAAATTCAGGCGGCCATATTGATGCTTATCTGTTGGCAAGAGAATTCTATTCAACGACATATCCCAGTTTTGAGGGCTACTTGCTTTTCTATCTCTGTCGGAAAAGATTCATATCTAAAAATGTGGGACTCTTAACATATGTCAAAATGGTCATGACACTTTGAATCTAGCGTTCAATCTGATTCTCTTAGGAACAAATTGAGGTTGTTTCAAGTAACGGTTTCTACGCTGAGGAGATTTCTGACCGGGAATCCCGCGCGAAACCTTGTCCAGCAAATTCGGCACAACAAGCACACGCTGTAACCAACGAATGCTCTCAAGAGAGAAGCATAGAATTAACTTCTAGACGCCTTAGTATGAGAGAAATTCTTAAATGCCCCACTGGGGCAGTTTTAGCAATATCTAAAGTTTGGAGTATTGGAGATTCGCATGAATTGTTGACGGATGATAAACGCCTTACAATGCTTCAAAAAGTCATGGAGGAGCATCAGTATCAGAGAAGCGCGCTTCTAGAAATACTTCATAGCGCTCAAGAACTCTACGGATACCTTGATAGAGGCTTATTGACGCATATATCTAAGTCTCTTAATCTTCCGCCAAGTCAGGTGTATGGCGTGGCAACATTCTATAACTTTTTCAGGTTGAAAAAGCACGGGGAGCACATAGCTACAGCGTGCATGGGTACCGCGTGCTATGTGAGGGGAGCTGAAGAGATAATATCAGCAATTGAGCGAGAGTTTGACCTCAAACGGGCAGGATCCACCGCCGACGGAAGGCTTTCTCTTTTTATTACGCGTTGTATGGGCGCATGTGCTATGGCTCCAAACATAATCGTTGACGAAGAAGTCCTAGGTAGAGCGACAAAGGAAGCCGCATTAGAAAGAATAAAACTTTTGATTGAGGGCCTAAAGGTTGAAACCCGCTGATATTTTGAAGATAGCTGAAACTGAGCTGGATCTTCAGAGGTCATATAGACATAGAATAAATGTGTGTTGTTCCAGTGGTTGTGTTCCTTTTGGCGCGCTTAAGGTGTTGAAAGCATTTGACGATGCTGTCAAGGAGTTTGGTGTTCAAAAAGAATGCAAAGTTGCTAGAACAGGTTGCATAGGGACATGCTCTGTAGGTCCAGCTGTAGTTATAGAACCAGGAGACTATCTCTACCAGAGTCTTACTCCCGAAAAAGCTCGAGAAATTGTGAGGGACCACGTAGTTTTGGGATTGCCCTTGAAAAATCTCCTGTATAACAGCGAAGCATTCTTCAAAAAACAACTCAGACTAGTTCTTAGGAACGCTGGGAAGATAGATCCTGTCAGAATCGAGGACTACATAGCAAGGGGAGGATACTCTGCATTGGTCAAGTGTCTAACCAAAATGAGCCCCCAAGAGGTTATCGATGAAATCTCTATTAGCGGACTGAGAGGCCGCGGAGGCGCCGGTTTTCAAACAGGCCAAAAATGGAATTTCGTTGCGAGAGCCCATGGCTCTCCTAAATATGTAGTGGCCAACTTAGATGAAGGTGATCCTGGTGTATTCGCGAATCGGGTTCTTGCCGAAGCGGACCCGCATGGAATAATCGAAGGTATGCTTATAGCCGCTTATGCCATAGGAGCGGAACAAGGTTACATTTATATAAGGGCAGAATATCCTCTGGCCATTCAAACCCTGAAAAAAGCCCTGCACCAGGCAAGGTCACTGAACCTTCTAGGAGAAAACATCCTTGAAACTCTGTTCAAATTCAACATTGAACTGAGGTTGGGAGCAGGAGCATTTGTAGCAGGCGAAGAAACAGCCATACTTGCCTCAATTGAAGGCCGTAGAGCCTTGCCTCGTCCTCGTCCGCCATATCCAGCGTCCTCGGGCTTATGGGGAAAACCGACCTTAATACAAAATGTTGAAACCCTAACGAATGTCCCATTAGTAGTGCTAAATGGCGCTGCATGGTTTTCAAGGATCGGTGTTCAGAAATGCACTGGAACCAAATGTTTCTCTCTCACTGGCAAAGTTAAGAACCCTGGGCTCATAGAAGTTCCGATGGGTATCGCATTGAGGGAAGTTGCCTTTGATATCGGTGGAGGGGTACCAGACGGCAGGACGTTTAAGGCTGTCCTGGTTGGGGGGCCTTCAGGCGGATGTCTTCCCGAGATTTTGCTAGACCTTCCCCTAGATTACGAATCATTAACAAAAGCTGGAGCTATAATGGGCTCGGGCGGCATAGTAGTAATTGACGACGAGTCTTGTATCGTGGATGCCGCGAAGTTCTTCACGGATTTTTGCGTAGACGAATCTTGTGGCAAATGCGTTCCTTGTAGGGCAGGTCTCGTCAAAGTGAAAGAGATATTTCAAGGAATCACCGGAGGTGAGGGAAGAATGGAGGATTT
>Ga0315314_1000487_pt1 | contig 43319 bp, 49 predicted proteins | sample TDP9_MG_FD_203631 | JGI IMG/M metagenome (GOLD analysis project Ga0315314, IMG submission 203631) | Freshwater sediment microbial communities from Lake Towuti, South Sulawesi, Indonesia - TDP9 | ecosystem: Environmental > Aquatic > Freshwater > Lake > Sediment | place: Indonesia: South Sulawesi... | reverse complement strand
CCCGGTGAACATGGTAGATCACCAGAGCACTTGCAAGTATACTCCCCTTCCTGTCCCCTCGCCACTTTCCCACTTCCCTCGTAACATACTAACATAATGACATTCGGAAAGGGCTTCGGGTAAATCGCTTGAATAAGGAGGGATCAGATGCTAGTCAAGGAAAGGATGACCAGGAACCCCATCACCATCACGCCGGACACCTCCTTCGAGGAGGCCTTGAGGGTGATGCGGAAGAACAAGGTGCGCCGCCTGCCGGTGCTTGACAAGAAGAGGAGGCTGGTTGGCATCGTCTCGGAGAAGGATCTGCTTTACGCCTCCCCATCGCCGGTGACCTCCCTGGATGTTTTCGAGCTCCATTATCTCCTGTCTAAGATAACGGTGAAGGAGGTGATGACCAAGGAAGCGATCACCGTGAAGGAGGACACCCCCTTGGAGGAGGCAGCTCGCATCATGGCCGATAACAAGATCGGGGGGCTGCCCGTGGTAAGGGATGGCGTGCTTGTGAGCATCATCACCGAGACGGATCTCTTCAAGGTCTTCTTGGAGCTCCTTGGAGCCAGGGAGAAGGGGCTGAGGCTGAGCTTGCTGGTTCCGGAGAGGAAAGGCATGCTGGCCAGCCTCACCGGGGAGATAGCCAGGCTGGGCGGCAACATAGTCAGCCTGGGCACCTTCCTGGGTGAGGATCCAACCAATCGGCTCATCGCGGTCAAGGTGCAGGATGTGCCTAAGGGGGAACTGCTGGCTGCCATGGAAGGAATCGAAGCAAAGCTCCTTGACGTGAGGGAGGTATAGGCATCATCGGCTAAAGCAGGGTAGGTGATGATTTTGTCTTGACAATGTGGGACATTCGTGCTATGATTGTAATAGCATCATCTACTAAAGCAGAGTAGGTGATGACGCGCTTGCTTGCCCATAAGGACGGATCCCACCCTTCGGGCTTGAGCTCCTTCGGACACTGAGTGTCCTCAGGACACGAAGTGCCTCAGGGCGAAGCCTTTAAGGCGAGCAAGAGCGTCAAAAACAAGAAGTCTCTCCGAAAAATATGAGAGTAGGATGGAGTAGCAAGAAGCGCGATACTCCGTAAGCAAACGGAGAGAGTTTTCGTTAAAGAGAATGTATAGTTGAAGGGAATGCAGAACTCCGTGAAACGAAACCTCTCTCCGAAAAATATGAGAGAATGCGTATATAGCAAAGCAGCAAGACTCCGTGAGCAAACGGAGAGAGGTTTCGTTTGAGCAAACGGAGAGACTTCTCGTTAGGGGGAGTGGGATCCCCTGCAGGCTATAGTGAGTTGGAAGGAGGGATGGCTATGGCAATCGAGAGATGGAGACCTCGTTGGTGGCTAAGGCCCTGGAGGGAGATGGAGGAGGAGATAGATCGAGCTTTCGAGGAAGCCTTCGGCAGAAGGGCGTGGCCAACTGTATGGCGGCGAGGGCGTCCCGTCATCGAGACCAGGGGATGGGCGCCGGCGCTGGAGATGTTCGACAAAGAGGATAGGCTGGTAGTCAGGGCAGAGCTTCCTGGGGTAAAGAAGGAGGACATAGACGTCTCCATCGTGGGCGACACCCTGACCATCAGGGGGGAGCGGAAGGCAGAGGAGGAGGTCAAGGAGGAAAACTATTACTGCTGCGAGCACGCTTACGGCAGCTTCTATCGGGCTATCTCCCTGCCCACCAACGTAGAAACGGGCAAGATCGAGGCTAGCTACAAGGATGGTGTCCTCGAGGTTACTTTGCCCAAGGCAAAGGAAGCGAAGCCCGAAAAGATAGAGGTGAAAGTCAAGTAGCCTTTTGGGATCTCACTCCCCCCTTTGCCGCTCTTTCAGGTTGCCGTTGGCTCTCACCCCTAGGTGGAGGTGGGTGCCAACGGCTTCCTGCTTTTGAGGCTTTGTTTTATGGAGGTTCAAGATGGACAGTTTGTTTAACCTCTTCTGGCTCTTCTTCGTGGTCTCAGCTCTACTGCCCATGGTGCAGAAGAGGCTACTGGAGATGAGGCGGTTGGGTCTGATCCATAGGATAGAGCGCATGCGTGGGTCCAGATTGATTACCATGATCCACCGCGAAGAAACCATGAGCTTCTTAGGTATCCCCATCCGCCGTTACATAGATATAGAGGATTCGGAGAAAGTCCTACGGGCCATAAGGCTTACCGCTGAGGATGTGCCCATTGACATCCTGCTCCATACCCCAGGGGGGATGGTGCTCGCTGCGGAGCAAATCGCTTGTGCTCTCCAGAGGCGTAAAGCCAAGGTTACGGTCTTTGTCCCCCATTACGCTATGTCTGGGGGCACCTTGGTGGCCTTAGCTGCCGATGAGATCGTAATGGATCCCAATGCTGTGCTGGGACCGATAGACCCCCAGCTGGGGGGCCCTGAAGGCGGGTACTATCCCGCAGCTTCGATATTGGCAGCCCTGAAGCAGGATAATCCCAACCGCGACGATCGGACCTTGATCCTGGGGGATGTGGCCGCCAAGGCGATCAAGCAGGTATACCATACGGTCTACTCCCTCTTAAGGGACAAAATGGGAAGCAGAGAGGCTCAAAAATTGGCCAAATTATTGAGCGAGGGGCATTGGACCCACGATTACCCCATCACCTTAGGGGAGGCTCGAGAGCTGGGTCTGCCAGTCAAGGAGAGCTTGCCTGAGGAGATCTATTATCTGATGGAACTTTACCCTCAAGCTGTCCCTCGTCGGCCCTCGGTGGAGTATATCCCTGCTCCCTACCGGCCTGCTCCCAAAGCGCCTGAAGGCGGCAGAGAAGCACTGTGAAGTTCAAAGGATTGTCGAACTGGAAGCCCACTTGAAAGGCATAAAGGGCTCTGAGAGGAGGGTTATAAAATGGGCCTAGAAGGAAAGCGTGTGGCTATCTTGGCCGAGAATCACTACCAAGAGCTGGAGCTTTGGTACCCCCTCCTGCGCCTGCGGGAGGAAGGGGCTGAGGTGGTGGTTGTGGGGACGGGGAGCGCCAAGGCATACACCGGCAAATACGGCTATCCCGTGGCGGCGGATGCGGCGGCCAAGGAAGTGAGCGCCGACGATTTCGACGCCATAGTCATCCCTGGCGGTTACGCCCCGGACCTCCTGCGGCGCTACAAGTCCATACTGGATTTGGTGCGGGAGGCCTTCGAGAGGGGCAAGGTGGTGGCCGCCATCTGTCATGCCGGATGGGTTTTAGTTTCGGCAGGCATCCTCAAGGGCCGCAAGGCCACCTGCTTCAGCGGCATTAAGGACGACCTGATCAACGCCGGCGCCGCCTATCTCGACCAGGAGGTGGTGGTGGACGGCAACCTCATCACCTCCCGCGTTCCCGACGACCTGCCGGCCTTCTGCCGAGCCATCATCGCCGCCCTCGAGGGATAAGGAGGTCAAAGCTATGCCTAAGGTGCTCATCCTTTACGATACCAGCACAGGCAACACTGGTCAGATGGCCCGCGCCGTGGCCGAAGAGGCGAAGTCGGTGGAGGGAGTGGAAGTCGTCCTCAAGAGGGCTGGAGAGGCTCAGAGGGATGACCTGGACGGTGCCGATGCCATCGTCCTGGGCTCGCCCACCCACAACACCCAACCCAGCCGGGCCATGAGGAGGCTTTTGGCTGACCTGAGTAAAGTCCCGCTGAAAGATAAAATGGGGGCTGCTTTCGGCTCCTACGGCTGGAGCGGGGAGGCGGTGGGAATCATAGCGCGAGCCTTGAAAGACCAAGGCGTGCGCGTGATAGGTGAAGGGGTGCGGGTAAGGAGGGCGCCAGACGCGGAAGGCTTGGCCAGGTGCAGGGAGCTAGGCCGCGCCGTGGCCGAAAACATCACTACGATTGGGAGGCAGAAGGATGCAAGCGAGAAAAATTAAAGACGATATCTACTGGGTGGGGGCCATTGATTGGGATAGGAGGCTCTTCGACAAGCTCATCCCCCTCCCCGATGGTACGAGCTACAACGCTTATCTTATCCGGGGAAGCGAGAAGACGGCGCTGATAGACACGGTGGACGCCACCATGGGGCATGTGTTGGCCGAGCGGCTGGACCAACTAAGCGTCGAGAGCATAAGTTACATCGTCGCCAACCACGCCGAGCAGGACCATTCGGGCGCCCTGCCCAGCATGCTGGAGAAATTCCCCACGGCAAAGGTCGTGACGACGCCCAAGGGCAGGGAAACGCTGATGGCCCTGCTCCTCATCCCGGAGGAAAAGTTCATCACCGTAGGCGATAAGGAGGCCCTCTCGCTGGGGAACAAAACCCTCGAGTTCATCCACACCCCCTGGGTCCACTGGCCGGAGACCATGCTCACCTATCTGCATGAGGACAGGATACTCTTCCCCTGCGATTTCTTCGGCTCCCACTTGGCGACATCGGACCTCTACGCCACCGACGAGGCGCGGGTCTACGAGGCGGCCAAGCGGTACTACGCCGAAATCATGATGCCCTTCAGAAAGGCCATTGAGAAGAACCTACAGAAGCTGGAGGGCTACGAGATAGAGCTCATCGCCCCCAGCCACGGGCCCATTTACCATCGCCCCGAATTCATCCTCGAAGCGTATCGGGACTGGGTTTTCGGCCCGCCGAAGAACATCGTGGTCCTCCCTTACATCTCCATGTATGGCAGCACAGGCAAGATGGTGGAATATTTATTGGAGGCTTTGATCGAGAAGGGGGTCGGCGTAAAACAGTTTGACTTGGCTGCGACGGACATCGGCGAGCTGGCGATGGCCCTGGTGGACGCAGCTGCCCTCGTCGTGGGGACGCCGACGGTCCTGACCGGAGCCCATCCCAACGTCGTCTACGCCGCCTACCTGGCGAACGCCTTGCGGCCGAAGTTGCAGTTCGCCTCCATCATTGGCTCGTACGGCTGGGGCAGCAAGATGGTTGACCAGATCGAGGGGATGCTCTCTAACTTGAAAGTGGAAATACTGGAGCCGGTCATCGTCAAGGGCTTCCCTAGAGGGGAGGATTTCGATGCCCTGGACAGACTGGCGGCCACCATCGCGGAGAAGCATAAGGAGCGCGACTTCGCTTAGGAAGGAGGTGAGCAAAATGGCTGAGTTGAACGAGGTAGGAAAAGCCATCCTCGTGGCCTTGGCGGCGATGGAGGAGCCGGCTGGCTGCGGCGAGATCGCCAAGAAGGCAGGCCTCCCCACCCCCAAGGTGGTGGGGAAGCTCCGCGGCCTTCTCTGACGAATGGTCTCGCCGGCATTGGAGCATAAATTGTCCTGAATCGAGATAGCTTCTCATTGAGGCGAGACCATTCGTCATCAAGCAGGGGCTGGTGGCAAGGCCGGTGGGGGGCAAATACGTCATCACCAAGGCCGGAAAGGCCGCCATAAGCTAAGGAGGTATGCAGCCTCGAAAGTAATCGCTTTCCCTCGCACGGCAGTTCTTAATTTTAGCTGTACAAAGTAGCCCGCTTGTAGATCGCTCCACGGCTAAGGTGAATGTTACCTGGTGGGAAGTTGATGGCTATCACGGTTCAGACCTTATCTCAGTTGCCATTCTTTGCCGGGCTTGGCGAGGACGCCTTGCATGAGATTGCCTCCCAAATCCACGAGCGCACCTTCTCGCCCGGTCAGGCGATCATATGGGAAGGCGAGCCCTGCCAGGCGGTATACTTCATCGTCCAGGGGGTGGTGCGGACCCGCCGGGTGTCCCTCGAAGGCCGTGAGCACGTGCTGGCTTATCTCGGCCCCGGCAAATCCTTCAACCTCGTCCCCGCCCTCGATGGCGGCCCCAATGTAGCTACCGTGGACGCTTTGACGGATGTAACGCTCTACACCACCCCTTGCGAGCACTTCCGCCAGATCATGCGCGACCACCACGAGGTGGCGTTAGCTGCCTTGGAGCAACTGGCGGCTGAGGTGCGACGGCTGAACGATATGGTGGAGGACCTGGCTTTGCATACGGTGCGCACCCGCCTGGCGCGTTTCCTCTTGACCCACGCCTCGGCTGAGCTCGGCGAAGTCGCCGAGGGCGCCAAACCGTCCCAACGCTGGACGCAGGAAGAGATAGCTGCGCACATCGGCACCGTGCGGGAGATGGTGGCGCGCACGCTCCGGGCCTTTTCTGCCGCTGGGTTGATCCACCGCGAGCGTGGGCGGATTGTCGTGGTAGACCGCGAGGGACTGGAACGTGAGGCCACGGGAAAATAGGGGAAAGGACTTTTGTCACAGACGGACGGTTGCTCCGATGATATAATAAAAATAACGTTTCTGGGTATAGGAGATGGAGATGGGTAGGCCATGGGCTTTGCCTCAGGTAGACGAGGCTCGTTGCACGCTCTGTGGGCTATGCGTGGAGGCTTGCCCCTGCCACGCCGTGAAACTGGGAGAGCGAGGACCAGTCTTCGCCTGTCCTGAAACCTGTCTCCTTCTCCTCACCAGCACTGAGGCTTTCGACTGCCGCTGCCTGTGCGAGGAGGTCTGTCCCACCGGCGCCATCGCCTGTGCCTTCGAGATCGTCCTGGGGGCGGAGCGAGGCAGCGGGTCACCAATCGCCCTACTAAGTTGATAGACTCAGCGGACCGCAATCGTAGCGGCGGTGACGAGTGGACACACTCATTTGCGGTTTAGTCAGCAATCAGCGCAATTCCCGTGTGTCCACTCGTCAGGACGGCTCTATCCTGACGGACCTTTTCGCTGAGGACGTCGGAAAAGCTTTGCTCCCCTTACGTGAAATTGCGGTGTACTGAGACTCATCCATGAGGAGGACAAAATGGCTACATTAACTGAACAGACCGTCCGCGAGGCATTGCGTAAGGTCATTGACCCGGAAATCGGGATGGATGTGGTCACCCTGGGGATGATCCGCCAAGTAGAGATCGACGAGGCAGGGAAGGTGGAGGTGAAGATGGTCCTCACTGCTCCCTTCTGCCCTCTGGCCTCCTACCTGGTGGAGCAGGTCCGCCAGGCTACAGCTCAGGTGCCCGGGGTCCAGGAAGCCGAGGTGACCCTGCTGGACGAGCGCTGGGATCCCAGTTGGATGGAACGGTGACGGGTTCTCTCGGCTGAAGGATAGAGCTTCCTTAGAGGGTAGATTCCCTGCAAGGCATCTACGACTTCTGCGGACTACTGTAATGGAGGGATCTGGGGTCCACGAGGGCGCCGCCTGGCAGGGCGCTCTTCTCTACGATGCCCCTTTCAGCTATTTACCCCTCATTTTGCGGAACTATACAGAGTTGGAGAAGGCGATGGTCGTGATTGAGGCCTCCATCCTGTCAGCAGATTTCGCGCGCTTGGGCGAGCAGGCCCGCGAGGCCGAGGCCGCCGGGGTGGACGCGATCCAGGTGGACGTGATGGACGGATGCTTTGTCCCTGACATCACCTTTGGGCCGGGCGTGGTGCGGGCGCTACGCCCCCTGGTGAGCCTGCCGCTGGATGTGCACCTGATGATCGTTGAGCCGGAGCGCCACTTGGCCGTCTTTGCGGAAGCCGGAGCAAACCGCCTGATCGTGCACCAGGAAGCCTGCCCGCACCTCCACCGCGTGTTGCAGTCCATCCGCGAGCTCGAGATTGAGGCGGGCGTGGCGATCAACCCCGGCACGCCCCTGAGCGTCCTGGAAGAAGTGTTGGACCTGACCAACCTGATCCAGGTGATGACGGTCAACCCCGGTTGGGGCGGGCAGCCTTTCCTGCACAGCCAACTGGACAAGATCCGCCGCCTGCGGGGCATGTTGGGGGAGCGCGGGCTGGACATACCCATTGCTGTGGACGGCGGGATAGACACGGCCACCGCGCCGCTGGTAGTGAGCGCCGGGGCGACGGTGCTGGTGGCAGGATCGAGCATATACAACGACAAGGCGTCGGTGGCCGAAAACGTGGCCGCGCTGCGTGCAAGCGTAATGTGACAAGGAGGGAGCAGAGGTCAGGGTTGCAAGTTGTCTCCCCGTCTTGCGGTGAAGCTCTTTGTGCGCTTACGGGGGAGACAACTTGCAAGGATGGCTGAGATCAAGGTTGACTGCCGGGGCGAGATCTGCCCCGTGCCGTTGGTAGAGGTGCGCAAGGCATTGCGCCGGGCCGCGCCGGGTGATGTAATCGAGGTGCTCAGCACGCATCCGGCCTCGAAGAAGGAAATCCCCATGGCCGTTGAGGCTCTGGGTTTGAGATTGCTGAGCGTAGAGGGCGAAGATAACAATTGGGTTATCCGCATACAGAGGTAACCGGGTGAGCAAAGGCTGAGATAGCAGCCCGATGGGGGACGGAGTGCAGTTGATGTGACGGAGGAGAACTGATGAGCAAAAGGGTTGTTCTTCCCATAAGCGGGATGACCTGTGCTTCCTGTGTGGCCCACGTGGAGAAGGCTCTGAGGGGGTTACCCGATGTCCTCTCGGTTCAGGTCAACCTGGCTACCGAGCGAGCTGCCATGGAATACAGCCCCGACAGCGCAGGCCTGGCCGACTTCGTCCAGGCTGTGCGGGAGGTGGGTTACGACGTCCCGGTGGAGAAGACCGCCTTCCCCGTCGCCGGGATGACCTGTGCTTCCTGTGTGGCCCACGTGGAAAAAGCCCTCAAGGGCGTGGAGGGAGTGCTTTCCGCCACCGTCAACCTGGCCACCGAGCGGGCCACGGTGGAATACGTCCCCGGCGTAGCTTCCTTTGCCGATTTCGTAGCAGCCGTGAAAGATGCCGGTTACGAGGTGGTCATTGAGCACGAGGAGCTGGGCGAGGAAGCCGAGAGCGAGGAAGAGCGCAAGATGCAGGCCGCCCGCCGCCGGATGCTCATCGCCTGGGGCTTCACCCTCCCCGTCATCCTGTGGATGATTCCGGAAATGTTCTTCGGCATTATGTGGCCCACCCCCATCCTTTATCAAATCGGCATAATCCTTCTGGCGGTGCCTGTCCTGGCCGTGGCCGGGCGTTCCACCTACCGCTCGGCCTGGAGCTCCGTCCGCCACGGGGTGGCCAACATGGACGTGCTCATTTCCCTGGGCACCCTCACCTCTTTCCTCACCGGCCCCCTGAGCTTCGTCATCCCCGTGGCCAACTACGCCGGGGTGGCGGCCATGATCATGGCCTTCCACCTCACGGGCCGCTACGTAGAGGCCACCGCCAAGGGCCGGGCTTCCCAGGCCATCCGCAAGCTGCTGGAGCTGGGGGCCAAGATGGCCCGGGTGCTGGTGAACGGCCGCGAGGTGGAGGTCCCCATCGAGAAGGTGGCCGTTGGCGACTTGATGGTCGTCCGCCCTGGGGAGAAGATCCCCACCGATGGCGTGGTGGTCGAGGGGGAGAGCGCCGTGGATGAATCCATAGCCACCGGCGAGTCAATGCCGGTCAACAAGCGCCCCGGCGATGAGGTCATCGGGGCCACGGTCAACCAGGAGGGGCTCCTGAAGGTACGGGCCACCCGCGTGGGCCGGGACACCTTCCTCGCCCAGGTGATCAGGCTGGTGGAAGAGGCCCAGGGCTCCAAGGTGCCGATCCAGGAGTTCGCCGACCGGGTGACGGCGGTCTTTGTGCCAGTGGTGCTGGGCATTGCGGTGGCGACCTTCCTCCTCTGGCTCTTCTTCCCTGACCTAATGAAGCCGGTGGCGGCCTGGGCCTCGCAGTTCCTCCCCTGGGTGAACCCTGAGGCGGGAAGGCTCACCCTGGCGATTGTAGCTTTCGTCTCGGTGGTGGTGATCGCCTGTCCCTGTGCCCTGGGGCTGGCCACCCCCACCGCCCTGATGGTGGGCAGCGGCATGGGAGCCCAGAACGGGGTGCTCATTCGCTCCGGCGAGGCCATCCAGACCCTCAAGGACGTGAAGGTCATCGTCTTCGACAAGACCGGCACATTGACCAAAGGGAAGCCGGAAGTCATTGATATCGTGACCCTTGATGCGTCATCCGCCACTGATCACGCATCACGCATCACGCTTTACTTCGCCGCCTCCGCTGAGCGGGGGAGCGAGCACCCGCTGGGGAGGGCGGTGGTGGAAAGGGCGGAGGAGTCGGGCATCGAATTGAGCGAGCCGGTGGAATTTGAGGCCCTTAGGGGCCGGGGGGTTAAAGCCACAGTAGACGGGAAGCAGGTCATCGTAGGGAGCCGACGCTTCCTGGGGGAGGAAGGGCTCGACCCCTCGCCGCTGGAGGGGGAGATGAAGCGGCTGGAGGGGGAGGGCAAGACGGCGATGCTGGTTGCGCTGGAAGGGGAGATCCTGGGCGCCATCGCTGTGGCCGACACCCTCAAGGATGATGCCATCCCGGCTATCCGGGAGCTGGAGGTGATGGGGATTCAAACGGCGATGCTCACCGGCGATAACCGCCGCACCGCCCAGGCCATCGCTCGCCAGTTGGGCATCAACCACGTGTTGGCTGAGGTGTTGCCCGAGGACAAGATGGCTGAGGTGCAGAAGCTGCAGGTAGGGGCAGCCGGCGGGTCGCCTGTGCTGGTGGCCTTCGTGGGCGACGGCATCAACGACGCCCCGGCCCTCAAGCAGGCCAACGTGGGCATCGCCATCGGCACCGGCACCGACATCGCCATCGAGGCTTCCGACGTGACCCTGGTGAAGGGGGACCTCTCGGGGGTGGTGAGGGCGGTGAGGCTTTCTCGGGCCACCTTCGCCAAGATTAAGCAGAACCTTTTCTGGGCTTTCTTCTACAACGTGGTAATGATCCCCTTGGCGGTGATGGGGATGATGCACCCACTCCTGGCAGAGATAGCGATGGCTACCTCTTCCGTCACCGTGGTCAGCAACGCCAACCTGCTACGGCGGGTAGACATCCGACCAGAGTACGGGAGGATTTAAAAACCGTGTAAGGAGGTGCAAAATGGCGCAGGTAAAAGATGTGGTCTGCGGGATGATGGTGGATCCCGAGAAGGCTCCGGCCAAGGCTGAGTACAAGGGCAAGGCCTATCACTTCTGCTCTCCGGGCTGCAGGGCGGCCTTTGAGAAGGACCCGGATAAGTACCTGAAGGCCGAGGCCGAAGAAGGTCATAAGGGCGGCCACTGTCACTGTTGTTGCTAGAGGCCCTGGGCGGAGGCTTCGCCTCCGCCCAGACATGTAACGCATCTGGGGAGGTGACTGTATGAGCGAGTTGTTCGGCAGGGACAAAAAGGAGGTCCTCAAGGACATCATCAGAAAGCTGCATGAGGGTGCCAACCCGGAAGCGGTGAAGGCGAGGTTTAAAGAAGCCCTGGAAGGCGTCACCTCCCTTGAAATCGCCCGGGTGGAGGAGGAGCTCATCAAAGAAGGGTTACCCCGAGAGGAGGTCCACCGGCTCTGCGAGGTCCACCTGGCCGTCTTCCGGGAGTCGCTGGAAAGGGAGAAGGCCCTGGCGCCTCCAGGCCACCCCATCTGCATCTTAGTGGAAGAGCATCAAATCCTGCTGAGCTTTGCTGATGAGCTGAAGGGTATCGCCCGGAGGCTAAAGGAAGCTGGGGAGATGGATTCCGTCAGCCTGGAGCAACTACGGCGCATTGAGGAGCACCACAAGGACTCGGAGAGCCACTACGTGCGGGAGGAGAACGCCCTCTTCCCCTATCTTGAGAAGCACGGCGTCACAGAGCCTCCGGCCATCATGTGGATGGAGCACAACCGGATAAGGGAAACAAAGAAGGGGTTCTACAAGCTCATTGACAGCCGCGAGGAGATGGAATTTCGGGGCTTTGCTGGACAACTGAACGAAGTGGCCTCATCCCTGGCCGAGTTGCTCACCAGCCACTTCCACAAAGAGAACAATATCCTCTTCCCCGTCTCCCTGAGGGTGATCGCCGAGGATGAATGGAGGGACATAAGGCTCCAGTTCGACGAACTGGGCTATTGCCGCTTCACCCCTGAATCGGCCCTGGCACGCCCTACAGCAGTCGAGGCTCCAGCGCCGGCGCCTGAGGTGGTGGGCAGAGTGGCCTTCGAGACCGGGGCGCTGTCCCGGGAGGAGTTGGAGGCTATCCTCGACACCTTGCCGGTGGACATCACCTTCGTGGATAAGGAGGACACGGTGAGATACTTCAACCGGGGCCAGGAGAGGATCTTCCCCAGGACGAAGGCGGTCATCGGCAGGACGGTGCAGCAGTGCCACCCTCAGAAGAGCCTTCATGTTGTTAACCGGATCATCGAGGATTTCCGGAGCGGCCGCCGGGACGTGGCCGAGTTCTGGATCAACCACAAGGGCAGGTTCGTCCATATCCGCTACTTCCCCGTCCGCGGCAGAGGCGGTGAATATCTGGGTGTTCTGGAGGTGCCCCAGGACGTCACGGATATAAAGAAGCTGGAGGGGGAGAAGAGGTTGTTGGACGAGACACAGCTTAATAAACTTTGATTTACTAAAGGCTCTCTAGAACCAAAAAGGGACAATGCAGCGCTTGTATTTGACCGTCCTGCCCGTCTTTGCTATAATCTCCACAAGCCAGCGCGGAAGGCTCCAGTCCCTTGAAAAGTCAAAATCAAGGAGGCTTTACGATGGAAAAGTGGGAATGCGCTGTCTGTGGCTACGTCTATGATCCTGCCAAAAGAGATCCAGACGGCGGAATCCCTCCTGGCACTCTCTTTGAGGAGCTGCCCGACGACTGGGTCTGCCCCGAATTCGGCATCGAGAAAGACATGTTTGAGCCCCTAGAGGAGTAAGCAGGCTGACCGATGCGGCACATCATTGTGGGCAACGGCGTGGCCGGGATCACCGCAGCTATCGAACTGGCCCGCCGCCAAGCCGGAGAAATCGAAATATACACCTCCGAGCGGCATCCCTATTACTTTCGACCTCGCCTTCCCTATTTCCTGGCCGGTGAAATCTCCCAAGAAGACCTGTACGTGCATCCTCCCTCCTGGTACGAGAAGAAGGGCATAGAGGTGCATCTGGGTGCCAGGGTGATCCGCTTAATGCCCGACCAGAAACGCATCCTCTTAGCCGATGGCACCGAGGTGCCCTACGATTGCCTCCTCCTGGCCACCGGCAGCGCCCCCTTCGTCCCGCCCCTCGAGGGAACCGACCGGAAGGGGGTTTTCACCCTGCGCACCCTGGACGACGCCCTGGCCATAAAAGAGTATGCCTCCCGCTGCCGGGAAGCTGTGGTCATCGGCGGGGGGCTGCTGGGACTGGAGGCGGCCAGGGGGCTGAAGGTATTGGGCCTCGCCGTCACCGTGCTGGAATTTTCCCCCCGTCTGCTTCCCCGCCAACTTGATGACGAAGGGGCAGCCATCTTTCGACGCCTCATCGAGGGACTGGGTATCAGAGTAGCCCTCAATGCCGATGCCAGGGCCATCCTGGGGAATGGAGAGGTGAGTGGAGCGGTTCTGCGGGACGGGCGGGAGTTTCCCGCCCAGATGGTGCTCATCACTGCCGGGGTGCGGTCCAACACCGATCTGGCCACCGAGGCAGGTCTCCCGGTGGACAGGGGGGTGGTAGTGGACGAATGTATGGCCACCGGTGCACCCGACATCTACTCTGCCGGGGATGTCGCTTCCTTTCGGGGCCGCTCCTGGGGCATCATACCGGTGGCCCAGGCTCAGGCCGTGGTGGCGGCAGCCAACATGGCCGGAGACAACGCCCTTTACGAGGAAGTGGTGCCTTCCAACACCCTCAAGATCGTGGACATAGACCTGACCTCGGCCGGAACGGTGGTGCCCGAAGGGGAGGGGTTCGTGGAGATCCGCCGCGCTGCTCCTGAGGCTGGCACCTACAAAAAGCTTGTGCTGAAGGATGATACTCTGGCAGGGGCCATAGTCATCGGTGACAAGGCCCTGGCCAAGAGGCTGGAGGGCTTGGTCACCCGCCGGGCCAGGTTAAGCCGCGAAGAGGCATTAAATCTGTTGGAAGAGATGCACCACAGTTAAGTCCTTGGGTGAGCACTTTCGGGAGGCGGACGGGAAGGCCGAAAAACCCGGTTCGGCCATCGAGTGCTCCTCGGAGGTGAAGGCCGGGGAACTGTTCGATGTCCAACTGTGTATTTTCATCTATGCGGAAATGAGTCTGTATAATCATTAGCTGGGCAGCCCGTTGTTCATCAGGAGCAGTCAAATGGAAGATGATTCTCAGAGAATCACAATAACTCCGGTGCCTGCCGAAGCTACGTCCTCAGTGGGTATTCCGACAGTCTGGATGTCCGACAACTTTGCGCCGGACTGGTTTGCTGATGCACTTATTGAAGCTCGAACTGGAAAAGATGATAACGCACGTCGTCGCGAGATCATCTTCGCTGTATGTTTCGCGGAAAGTTACATCTTCGAGTGGACAAGGCGTAAGGTCCAAATAGAAGAGCTCAATGATTACTTCCCTCCAAATCCTAGATTCGATAATGACCCCAGGTATAGGCGGAAGCTCAAAGACAAATGGAGATGCATTCCAAAAGAGCTTTATGATGCTGGAAAGATCTCAGCGGACCCGAACCTTAACTTGTCGGGACTTGGGACACTATTAAAGTATCGTCATGGCTTAACACATGCAGCCGCGAGTCGTCCAGCAACTGACTTTCAGCCGAAAGAGACAAAACCGTTTCCTACCAAGGGCGATCTAAACAAACTTCAACCAGGCTGGGCTGTGAGAATAGTAGTTGAACTTGTCACAGCTCTGCATAAAGCAGTAGGTGACCCTCTCCCAGAGTACCTGCAGAATCCCTGATCAAGTTGGTGTCTTGCGTGAAAGTGTGTCACTCCAAGAGTGGTGGCTGCCCAACAACTCTCCAGCCGACGCGGCTAACGCCGCGCGTTAACTGGCGGGGTTTTCTCGCAGGGTGTATGGTAGGCCAGCGACTTGGCCTTCACCTGCCGCGCGGCTGAGCTCGACCGTTAAGCCGCCATATGGTCAAACCCCAACCACCAGGAGAGAAACGCAATGGACAAACTTGTCATTCGAGCACTGTCGCCCGACCTTATTGAGGACTACCTTAGTTTCTTTGACCGTAACGCATTTGCCGACAACCCTGAGTGGGCGTCATGCTATTGCTACTTCTACCATGCGCCCCATAAGTTAAAGGCGTGGGAGGCGCGAACCCGTGAAGAGAACCGGGCCGCCGTGAGCGAACTTATTTCCAGTGGTCGTATGCACGGCTACCTTGCTTACATCGAGGGACAGCCTGTGGCTTGGTGTCACGCCGCCCCGCGCATTCAAATTCCTAATCTGCAAGAGAAAGACGAATTGCGTGTTGATGACGTAGAGCGCGTTGGGGCAATTGTATGCTTCATTGTAGCCAAGCCTTACAGACGCCAGGGCATCGCTCGGCGGCTATTGGATGCCGCTTGTGAGGGTTTTCATGAGTTAGGATTGGTGTACGCCGAAGCCTATCCCCGCATTAATGTATCAGACGATGCGGCAAACTACCACGGTCCACTCAAGATGTATCTTAAAGCAGGATTCAAGCCATTCCGTGAGTTCCGCGACTTTATGATGGTGCGTAAGTTGCTTGAATAGGTGAATAGGCGGTGATAGATAGCTGAATGATCAAGCCGGAGGGCGGGGTTGGAGGGATGACGGGGACCATCATAAACGTGGCTGCCGTGATAGCGGGCGGCACCCTGGGCACCGTCCTGGGCGAAAGGCTGCCTTCCCGCATCCGCCATATCGTGATGCAGGGGGTGGGCCTCACGACCCTGACGGTGGGGATGAGCATGGCCCTCACCACCGAGAACTTCCTGCTGGTGCTCGGTAGTATCCTCATTGGTGGCATCCTGGGCGAATGGTGGCGGCTGGAGGAGCGGCTGGATGGAGCCGGCAGGTGGCTGGAGGCCAGGGCCTCTCGCTTCCCCTTTCTGGCCCGGGGCGAATTCACCAGGGGGTTTGTCACCGCCAGCCTGGTCTTTTGTGTGGGCCCGATGACCATCCTGGGCTCCATCCATGATGGCCTCTCCGGCGATTATACCCTGCTGGCCATAAAGAGCGTGCTCGACGGCTTCTCCTCCCTGGCCTTTGCCGCTTCCATGGGGATGGGGGTGGCCTTTGCTGCCGTCACGGTGCTGTTCTACCAGGGGGCCTTGACTCTGGGGGCCTCCCTCTTACAGGCCATCCTCACCGAGGCCATGATAAGGGAGATGACAGCAACCGGTGGGGTCATAATCCTGAGCATCGGCCTTTTGCTCCTGGAGATAAAGCGGGTCAGGGTGGCCAATTTCCTCCCCGCCCTGGCCGTGGCCCCGCTGCTGGTGGCCCTATGGGAGAAGTGGGGACCAAAACTGTAGGAAGAACCGTTTACCCTCCCGCAGGTTTTCCCGAGCCTGCGGGAGGGTTATTGGGGAGAGAAGGATGAAGCAGAAGAGAGCCGGGAGCGAGGACATCGTCCGCCTACAAGGGTACTGGCGGGATGAGATGGAGGCCGCCCAGACCTACGAGCGGCTGGCGGAGGCCGCCTCTGACGAGCGGGCTCGCCGTTTGTTGCTGGAGATGCGGGACGCCGAAAAGCGTCATGCCGCCCGCTGGGAGGCCCGCATCCGTGCGCTGGGGGGCGAACTCCCCCCACTCCCCTCGGACCGGAAGGCACGCCGGCTGGCCCTCATGGCCCGGCTGGGAGGGGAGGAGCGGGTCTACCGCCAGTTGGAGACGGTGGAACGGGAAGCGGTGGCTGGCTATGGGATGGGCCTTAGGGACGCCGAGAGTGCCTGCATCGCTGCTGAGGCCCAGGCCGATGAGCGGCAGCACGCCGTCACCCTGCATGCTATGTCCCGGCCTGAGCCCCCGGCTCTGGAGGAGATCATGAGCCGCGAGCGGTGGCATCGGGGCGGGGGTGGGGAGATGCGGGAGCTTATCTTCGGCATAAACGATGGCTTGGTCTCCACCCTCAGCCTTGTCTCCGGGGTGGCTGGGGCCAATCCGGGAAGGGGGGTGATCCTCCTGGCAGGGGTCGCCGGTTTGCTGGCTGGAGCCATCTCCATGGCTGCCGGCGCCTACATCTCCTCCAAATCGGAGCGGGAGGTCTACGAGGCGGAGGTGGCTCGGGAACGGGAGGAGGTAGAGCTGGAGCCTGAGGAAGAGAAAGAGGAATTGCGCATCCTGTACCAGCTCAAGGGATTCAGCGAGGAGGAGGCAGAGCGGCTGGCGGAGCGAGTCAGCCAGGATCAAGGTCTCTTCCTGGAGGGGCTGGTGCGGGACGAGCTGGGGTTGATGCCAGAGGCTTTCCCCAATCCCTGGAAGGCGGGTGCCTTCTCTGGTGGTGCCTTTGTCCTCGGCGCCTGTATTCCTCTGATCACCCATTTCTTCTTGGAAGGATTGCCGGCGGTCTTCGCCTCGGCTGCCTTCAGCATCGTCGGCCTCTTCATCATCGGCGTGTTGAAGACCCTCTTCACCGGCCGGTCTTGGTGGCGCAGCGGGTTGGAGATGGTCGGCATCGGCTTCTTCGCCACAGCGGTCACCTACCTGATCGGCACCCTCTTCGGGGTGCAGGTCGAATGAAAAGGAGGGGCTGACAATGCCAGCCGTTGAGATCAAACCCGATGTCTACTGGATAGGCGTGAACGACAGGACGACCGACCTCTTCGAGGGCCTCTGGCCCATCACCGAGGAGGGAGTCTCCTACAACGCCTATCTCATCAACGACGAGAAGAAGGCCGTCGTTGACCTGGCCAAGGCCTTCAAGACGGACGAGTTCTTCGGCCACATCGCCGAAATCGTGGATCTTTCAGAGATCGATTACGTGATCATCAACCACATGGAGCCGGATCACACCGGCGTGCTGCGCATCCTCAGGAGGATAGCCCCGGAGGCAACCATCCTTGGCTCCCCGAAGACGAAGGAGATGCTGGACTCCTTCTATGGGATCACCGAAAACGTCAAGGTTGTTGAGGACGGGGAGACGCTCCCCCTGGGCCGAAGGACGCTCCAATTCTTCCACACCCCCTTCGTGCACTGGCCGGAGACGATGATGACCTACGAGGCATCGCATCGCATCCTCTTCTCCTGTGACGGCTTTGGCGGCTACGGGGCCCTCCGCGGCGCCATCTTCGACGATGAGTGCCCGGATCTAGGCTTCTACCAAAAAGAGGCGCTCCGCTACTACGTCAATATCGTGGCCAAGTTCAGCAAGCCCGTGCTTCAGGCCATCGAGAAGCTGGCCGATGTGCCCGTGGAGATCATAGCCCCCTCCCACGGGCTCATCTGGCGGAAGAATCCCCAGCTCATCGTTGACCTCTACCGGAAGTGGGCCGAATACGCCACGGGGCAGACTGAGGTAGGGATAACGCTTGTCTACGGCTCGATGTACGGCAACAGCGAGACGATGATGAACGCCGTGGCTCAGGGCATATCCCGGATGGGGGTGCCTTTGGATATCTTCGATGCGGCGAGGACCGATGTCAGCTACATCCTCCCCTCCCTGTGGACGAAGGCGGGGGTGATGGTTGGCGCCCCCACCTACGAAGGCACGCTCTTCCCACCGGTGGCCCAGGTGCTGGAGATGGCCGCCCTCAAGCGCGTGCTGAACAAGAAGGTCGCCATGTTCGGCAGCTACGGGTGGAGCGGTGGGGCCTTGAGGCACCTCAAGCAGATCATAGAGCCGGTGAAGTGGGAACTGGTGGACTCCTTCGAGTTTGCCGGGGGGCCCACCGCGGAGGACCTCAAGAAGGGGGAGGAGTTCGGGGCCCGGTTTGCGGAGGTCATAAAGATCTAGTCTTTAAACCCATCTCAGTACATGGCGAAGCCGGAGGCCGATCGGGTCTTTTTCCACGGGGCCGATGGCTACACAAGTTACCTAACCCTCGAAGAGGCGATGGATGAGGGCGTTTTCCTGGCCTGCATGGTCAATGGCCAGGTGCTGCCCAGGGGACACGGCTATACCCTGAGGCTCGTGGCCAGGGGCAAATACGACGGCCGCTGGGTCAAATGGTTGATGCGCCTCGAAGTCAAGTAGGAGGTGAAAGATGGCTCTTTTAAGCGAAGACGTCCGCAACCGCCTGCAGAAGGAATTCGAAGGGCTTCAGGAGATCGAGTGCGAGTATTGCCGCGAGAACACCTCCCTCGCCCAGGAGGTGGCCTCCCTCTCGGACAAGCTAGACATTGAGGTCTACAACTTCGCCCTGGACAAGGAGGCGGTCGAGCGTTATAGGGTGGACAAAATCCCGGCCATCGTGGTCGAGGGGGAGAAGGACTACGGCATCCGCTTCTACGGCGTGCCCGCCGGCTACGAGTTCACATCGCTCTTAGAGGCCATCAAGGCCGTCTCGGCAGGGAAGTCAGGCCTTGCTCCGGAGACCAAGGAGGCCCTGAAGGGGTTGAAGGAGCCCCTCCACCTCCAGGTCTTCGTAACCCCCACCTGACCCTACTGCCCTATGGCTGTGCAGTTGGCACAGAGGATGGCTATCGAGAGCGACATGGTCAGGGCGGACATGGTGGAGAGCTCGGAGTTCCCGCACCTGGTGTACAAGTACAACGTCTTCGCTGTGCCCAAGACGGTGGTGAACGAGGAGGTGAGCTTCGAGGGCGCCTTGCCCGAGCCCCTCTTCCTGGAGCAGGTCATGAAGGCGACGGCGAAGGAGGGATAGCCCTTTGAGGGGGGCGATAAAATCGCCCCCGAAGATTTAACTGCAAAGGAGGCACATCAAATGACAGAATTAGGAGCACGCATTCAGAAGGCTGATTGGAAGAAGGAGAAGCACGTGCCGGTCATCGAGTGTCCGGACCAGGTGAAGGCAGATGAATTCTTTGAGGTAAAGGTCAGCTTGGGGAAGGAGATTGCCCACCCCAACACCACCGAGCACCACATCCGCTGGATCTCCCTCTACTTCCACCCGGAGGGGGAGAAGTTCACCTACGATGTGGGCCACTTTGAGTTCAACGCCCACGGCGAGTCGGTGCAAGGTCCTGACACAAGCTCGATCTACATGCACCATGAGGTCACCGCGTCGTTCAAGACCAGCAAGCCCGGCACGCTCTATGCCCTGGCCCTCTGCAACATCCACGGGCTGTGGGAGAGCAGCAAGGAGATCGGGCTATTGTAGAAGCTGCCGCAAGATGGCAAGCCAGGCTTCCATTGATACACTCACTCGCCCCATGAAGATTACCTCAAAAGCGAGCGAGTGCATCACCGCCTAGCATTCTGCGGCGTGGACTCCCTGCTCCTAGACTGCGTTAACTGTGGGAGGAGGTGATGCTATCGCCGAACTTTATGTGCCATGGAAGCGATGTTTTGACGCTATTGACAGAAAAAACCAAAGGAGGTAGGAAAAATGCCTGAGTTTCTCAATCCCTTCAGTGGGAAGTTGCCGGATCGCAAGCTCACCCTCGAGGAGCTGATCCGGGCCATCCGCCTGGACCTCTCTGCCGAGGAGGAGGCGGTCCACCTTTACATGGCCCACGCCGACGCCACCGACCATCCCCTAGCCAAGAAGGTGCTCGTGGATATCGCCAATGAGGAGCGGGTCCACGCTGGCGAATTCGCCCACCTGCTCCAAATCCTGACAGGGGATGAAGACAAATGGCTGGCGGAGGGTGCCCAGGAGGTGGATGAGATGGCCGCTGAAATCGGCGCGCCTAAGGGGGAGGCCGCAGGTGATGACAAGTTGTCTCGCCTTGCCAGTGCCCAAAGTAGCAATGAGGCAAGACGGCGAGACAACTTGTCAGAGGAGGCGACCATCGGGTCGTTGAAGGAGTGATCGAGAGGAGGAGATGACATGGTGAACAAGTATTTGGCTCGAGAGGAGGCGCCCATCGGGCTGGAAACGTGGAAGGTGCTGGACGGCGCGATGGTGGAAGCGGCCACAAGCGTGCTGGCCGGCCGCCGCCTGCTGCACATCGAAGGCCCCTATGGGCTAGGGTTAAAGGCCGTGCCCCTGCAGGATGCCAAGGTGGAGGCAGGCCTGATCGCCAGCCCCATCATCCCCGTTTCGCTTATTGAGACGACCTTCACCCTCGGCAAGCGGGACCTGGCGGCCTACGAACGCGATGGGGTGTTGCTCGACACAACAGTGGTAGCCAAGGCCGCCATCGAATGCGCCTGCCTGGAAGACGCTCTGGTATTCAAGGGGACGCCGGGCGTGCCCGGCCTGCTGACGATAGAGGGCGCCAAGGCGCTAGAGCTCTCCCCCTGGGACGAGGTCGGGACTGCCGCCGCGGACATCATCAAAGCCGTGACTACCCTCGACAGCGCTGGATTCCACGGCCCTTACTGCCTGGCCCTGGCGCCTGAGCGGTACAACCTCTTGCTCCGACTCTATCCCAGGGGGCCTTTCACCGAGCTGGAACATGTGAGGACGATGGTGACGGACGGCGTCTTCAAGGCGCCGATACTCGAGAGCGGCGGGGTGCTGCTAGCTTCGGGCCGTCAATTCGCCTCCATTGTGCTCGGGCAGGACATGGCCGTTGGCTTCATCGGCCCTGTCGGGGAGAAGCTGGAGTTCTCCGTCTCCGAAAACCTGGCGCTGCTTATCCGCCAGCCCCGAGCTATCTGTGTCCTGAAGGGGTAGATTGCTGCTGTATCCCCCAGGCCCCTTTGCCTGGGGGATACAGCCCCAACCAAGGAGGGACAATCCGTCCTTGCCACTCCGCTCAATTCGACCTGAAAACAGGTGCGGTTATCGCTCAGCCCCTCAAGTATCCCCCGACCGAGCCTTTGCCTTTTCATCAGGTCGAGGTGGAGGGCGGGGATATCTTAGTCGCCTTAGGCGAGGCGGAAGCGATCTAGCCAAGGCCAAGCTGGGCGAGAGGTGGTATCAATGATGGATAAATGGGAATGCATGGTCTGCGGGTACATTTACGATCCCGCAAAGGGCGATCCCGACGGCGGCATATCGCCGGGCACGCCCTTTGAGGACCTGCCCGACGACTGGGCCTGTCCCGAGTGCGGGGCTGGGAAGGACATGTTCGAGAAGCTCGCGTGAAAAGGGGGCTCGAAGAGGCACTTGTCACATCGGCAACGGGCGCCGGCAGCCATGCTCACCGGCGATAGCCGACTCGTGGCCGAATGGGCCGCCGGGGAACGGCTGGACATCCTTTTTGCCGAGGTGTGGCTGGAGCAGAAGGCCCCCAAGGTCGCGAGGCAAGGTGGCGGCCTTGGTCAGCGATGGCATCAACGATGCCGGTTCAGACCGACATAGGCATCACCGTCGGCGCCGGGACCGACGTTGCCATCGAGTCGGCGATGTGGCGCCGGTGGGGTGACTTACTCAAATATGACGTCGAGGAGTTCCACTTCGGGGCGGAGATGGCGCTCTCAGCCCTTAAATCCTAAGGAGATAACAATGGCAAAGGAGATAGAAGGGATAATCCGGCAAGCGATAGCTCGCGAGGAGGATTCCTACGCCCTCTACACTAAGGCCAAGGAGATGGTGAGGTCTCCCCACGTTGAGGGCTTGCTTGGGGATCTAGCCCAAGAGGAACTGGGCCACAAAGCGAAACTGGAGGGCTTGTTAAAAAAGGATATGGAGAGGGCCATCGCCCGCGAGCGTCGCGATAAGATGGTCGACTTGAAGATAAGCGACTACCTGAAGCCCATGTCGCTGGATGAGCTTGTAGATATCCAGGATGTGCTGTTGTTGGCTATGCGGAAGGAGAAGGAAGCTCACGATTTCTACGCAGGGATGGCCGGGCTCACCACGGGAACAGCCAAAAGCCTCTTCGAATTCCTGGCCAGTGAGGAATTGAAGCACAAGAACAAGGTAGAGACGATGTACGAGGAGATCGTCTATCAGGCTTTCTGATCTAAAGATAAGGAGGCCACGAGAATGGATCGGCTGAACTTCCTGGGGGTGATGATGATCGAGGAGAGGGCGGCTAGGGACAAGTATCAGGTGGCCGTTGACCTGGCTGATGATCCGACCATGAGGGCCGTCTTCGAAAGGCTCAGGGATGAGGAGGCCCTGGCCTCGAAGGATTGATTCAGAGGAGGTGTGGGAACTATGAGCAAGCAAGAGGAGGCCCTCGCCGTCTTGCGCCGGGCCATGGAGAACGAGAGGGATGGGTATCGTTTCTATCTCGAGGCCTCGGAAAGGAGCGCCGACCCGGCAGGCCAGGGCACCTTCCGCAACTTGGCCCACCTGGAGGAGGACCACCTGCGCCTGCTTTTGGTGGAGCACCAGTCCCTGAGCGCTGGCCAGGGGTGGGTGGCCCCGGAGGAGGCCCTGGCTCGCCAGGTGGAGGTGGACATCACCAGGCCCCTCTTCCCTGGGGAGGAGTTAGCGCCGCAGGAGGAGTCCCCCTTCGCCGCCACCTGGGCCGCCTACGAGGTGGACAAGCTGGCCGGCGACCTGGCGGCCCTGGAGTTTGGCATGGAGATGGAAAGGCGCTTCTACAAGCTCTACCAGGAGGCTGCCACCCAGACGGAGGATTCCCTGGGCCGCCAGGCCTACGAGTTCCTAATGGGGGAGGAGAACAGGCACTTCAAGATCCTGCAGGAGGCCCACGGCTATCTCAGTGACAACAGGCACTGGTGGGACGACTGGGAGCTTCCCTTCTTCGAGGGCTGAGGGTCTTAGAAGATGATGGAGCTCTTGGAGGGCAACGTCATTGCCCTGGGCTTCCTGGCCGCCATAGGGACGGGGTTGGCTACGGGGCTCGGGGCGCTGCCTGTGCTCTTCGCCAAGGGCATCTCGGACCGCCTGCTGGACGCCATGCTGGGCTTCGCCGCTGGGGTGATGCTGGCCGCCACCGCCTTCAGCCTCTTGGTTCCGGCCATCGAGCTGGGAGGCATTTGGGCAGCCATCCTGGGTTTGGCCATAGGTGCTCTTTTCTTGGATGGGATGGACAGGGTCATCCCCCACGTCCACTTCATCGCCGGCCCGGAGGGCCCCTCCTCCGCCCTGCGGCGCATCTGGCTTCTGATCCTGGCCATCACCCTGCACAACTTCCCCGAGGGGCTGGCGGTGGGGGTGGGCTTCGGCAGCGGGGACATGGCGGCGGCGATGGTCTTGGCCATAGCCATCGCCCTGCAAAACATGCCCGAGGGCCTGGCGGTGGCTCTGCCCCTGGTGCGGGAAGGGTACAGCCGGGGGAGGGCGCTGTGGTATGCCACCCTCTCCGGCCTGGCCGAGCCCATAGCAGGCTTGTTCGGTGTGGCCGCGGTGACCATTGCAAGGCCGATGCTTCCCTTAGGCCTGGCCTTCGCCGCCGGGGCGATGCTCTTCGTGGTCAGCGACGAGATCATCCCCGAGACCCACCGGCGGGGCTACGAGCGGGAGGGGACCTTCGGGGTAGTTGTGGGTTTCCTGGTTATGATGCTGCTGGATAACCTTTTTGGCTAGATGAGGAGACCATGAAACCGGTCCACACTTTTACCGTCGTGCCGTCCCTGCCGCCCAGGCTGGAGCGCCTGCGGAAGCTAGCCTACAACCTGCGCTGGACCTGGGACCACGACACCATCGAGCTCTTCCGACGGCTGGACAGTGACCTCTGGGAGACAACTGGCCACAACCCGGTGCTGATGCTGGGGACGATCGCCCAGTCACAGCTGGAGGCTGCTGCCGCCGATGAGGGCTTCCTGGCCCATCTGGAGCGGGTCTGCCGGGCCTTCGACGCCTATATGGCCGATAATTCCACCTGGTGCCAGCGGGCTCACGGCCCTGCTGGGGCTCCCCTGGTCGCCTACTTCTCGGCTGAGTTCGGCCTGACCGAGTGCCTTTCCATCTTCGCTGGCGGGCTGGGGGTGTTGGCCGGCGACCACTTGAAGTCAGCCAGCGACCTGGGGGTGCCGCTGGTGGGCGTCGGGCTTCTCTACCAGCAGGGCTACTTTCGCCAGTATCTCAACGAGGCTGGCTGGCAGCAGGAGGCCTACGAGGACAACGACTTCCACAACCTGCCCCTGACCCTGGAGCGCCGGGCGGATGGTGACAAACGGCCTCCTACGCTTATCGAATCGCCCGGGAACCTTTTGTCAGGGGCGCCGGTGGCCGTCGAGGTGGACTACCCCGGCCGCAGGGTCATGGTCCAGGTATGGCGGGCCCAGGTGGGACGGGTCCCCCTCTACCTGCTGGATACCAATGTCCCGGCCAACCGCCCTGAGGACCAGGACATCACCGACCAACTCTACGGCGGCGACCTGGAGATGCGCATCAAACAGGAGATTATGCTGGGCATCGGCGGTTTCCGCGCCCTGGAGGCGCTGGGCATCCAGCCCACCGTCTACCACATGAACGAGGGGCACTCCGCTTTCCTGGCTCTGGAGCGCATCCGTCGGCTGATAGAGGCCCACAACCTCTCCTTCGCCGAAGCGCGGGAGGTCGCCACAGCCGGCAATGTCTTCACCACTCACACCCCTGTGCCGGCGGGGCATGACCGCTTCCCTCCAGAGCTGATGGACAAGTATTTTGCCGAAACCTACCGCGCCTTGGGCCTCTCCCGCCAGGAGTTCCTGGCCTTGGGGCGGCATAACCCCGCCGACGAGGGCGAGCCTTTCTGCATGACGGTTCTGGCCCTGCGGCTGGCAGCCCACAGCAACGGGGTCAGCCGACTGCACGGCCAGGTCACCCGCCGCCGGTGGCGGGGGCTCTGGCCGGGGGTGCCCGAGGACGAAATCCCCATCGGCCATGTGACCAATGGCGTCCATTTCCAATCCTGGATATCCCGTGAGATGAACGAGCTCTACGACCGCTACTTGGGGCCGCGCTGGCGGGAGGAGCCAGCTGACTGGGCGGTTTGGGAGAAGGCCGAACGCATCCCGGCCGAGGAGCTGTGGCGTACCCACGAGCGCCGGCGGGAGCGGATGGTGGCCTTTGTGCGACGACGGCTGCGTGCCCAGCTTGAGCGGCGCGGCGCACCCCAGGCCGAGATCGAGGCGGCTGACGAGGCGCTGGATCCCGAGGCGCTGACCATCGGCTTCGCCCGCCGCTTCGCCACCTACAAGCGGGCCACCTTGCTGCTGCGCGACCCGGAGCGGCTGGCGCGCATCCTCAACGACCCCGATCGCCCGGCGCAGGTCATCTTCGCCGGCAAGGCCCATCCCCGGGATGATCCGGGCAAGGAGCTGATCCGCCAGGTCGTGCAGCTATCCCGGCGCGAGGAGCTCCGGCGACGATTGGTCTTTCTCGAGGACTACGACATGGCCGTGGCTCGCTACCTGGTGGGAGGTGCCGACCTATGGCTCAATACCCCTCGCCGACTGGATGAGGCCTGCGGCACCAGCGGCATGAAGGCCGCCGCCAACGGAGTGCTCCACATGAGCGTCTTGGACGGCTGGTGGGACGAGGCCTACGACCCGAAGATAGGGTGGGCCATCGGCCATGGGGAGGTCTACGACAATCTGGATTATCAAGATCAGGTGGAATCCAGCGCCATTTACGACCTGCTGGAGAGGGATGTCATCCCCACCTTCTACGACCGCGACCCCGATGGGCTGCCTCGCTGCTGGATCGCCCGCATGAAGGCGTCCATGGGAACCCTGTGCCACTTCTTCAACACCCATCGCATGGTCCGCGAGTATATGGAGCGCTTCTACCTGCCGGCGGCCGAGCGCTACGGGCGATTATCAGCCGAGGGGATGGCCCGGGCCAAGGAGCTAGCTGCCTGGAAGGTCCGTCTGCGGGAGAACTGGCCCCAGGTCCGCATCGAAGCGGTGGAGGCATCCCCGCTCGCCGAACTCAAAGTGCGGGCGCGGGTCCGCCTGGGAGCGCTCTTGCTAGAGGATGCATCCGTGGAGCTCTGCCTGGGCTGCGTAGATGCCGCAGGGGAGACTGTGGGAGCCGAAGCCACACCCATGCATCTCGTAGGGCCGGGCGAGGGAGGGAGCTATCTCTTCGAAGCTGCCGCCGTCCCCTGCCGCAGGAGCGGCCTGCACGGCTACACGGTGCGGGTGCTCCCCCACCACCCCGACCTGACCACACCTTTCCTACCCGGGCTCATCGTCTGGGCCGGGCCTGACGTAAAAGCGGGGTGAGAGCGCATGACGGCTTGTCAGGAGACCAGCTTTTTGAAAGGGTGAAGCGATGCAGAGCAGATCCCCTAGGATCCTCGTCGTTGACGACGAGCCAACCATTGTCAAGACGGTGCAGGCGTACCTGGAGAAAGAAGGGTATACGGTCCACACGGCGCTGGATGGGCCAGCAGCGCTTAAGGCGGCCCGCGCCTTCTGGCCAGACCTCATCGTGCTGGACATCATGCTGCCCGGCATGGACGGCCTGGAGGTGCTCCGGCGCCTGCGCCAGGAATCCGACGTCTACATCCTCATGCTCACAGCGAAGGCCGATGAGACGGACAAGGTCGTGGGCCTCACCGTGGGGGCCGATGACTATCTGACCAAGCCCTTCAGCCCGCGGGAGCTGGTGGCCCGGGTGAAGGCCATCCTGCGCCGGGGGCGGGGCGCTGGCCTGAGCGAGCCGGTGCTGGCCTTCCGCCGCCTGCGCCTTGAGCCCGACGCCCGCCGGGTCTGGAAGGATGATCGGCCCGTCGAGCTGACCTCCATCGAGTTCGAGCTCCTGCATGCACTGGCCCGACATCGCGGCCGGGTGTTGAGCCGGGAGCAGCTCATCGAACAGGTGTGGGGCTATGACTATTACGGCGAAGAGCGGGTGGTGGACGTCCACATCGGGCACATCCGCAGGAAGGTGGAAGACGACCCGGCGAACCCGACGCTGATCGTCACCGTGCGGGGCGCCGGCTACCGCTTTGAGGACGAATTGACATGAAGCTGTTAATAACACTCCAACAACGGCTGAGCTGGAAGCTCTTTCTCTCCTATCTGATCATCATCGTGGTTGGGGTAGTGGTCCTGGCCGGTACGGCCGAGTTCCATGCCCCCGTTGCCCTGGCCCGCCACATCGCCCGCATGGAGGCCCTGGCAGGCTATGATCCGGCCCTGGCGGCCGACCTGCACGCCAGCTTCCGCGCTGCCGTCAACGAAATCCTGGTTGTCGCAACCCTCGCTGCTTTCCTGGCCGTAGTGGCCGTGAGCATCTTCACCGCGCAGCGCATCGTTGGGCCCCTCCAGGCCATGATGGAGGCCAGCCAGCACATCGCTGCCGGCGATTATCGCCAACGGGTCCAGGTGCCCGGTCAGGATGAACTGGGTGCTCTGGCCCGGGCCTTCAACCGCATGGCCGAGGCCCTGGAACGGACGGAACAGCGCCGGATGGAGCTTATCGGCGATGTGGCCCACGAACTGCGCACCCCCCTCAGCAGCATCAAGGTCATTATGGAAGGCTTGGTAGACGGCGTGCTGGCCGCTGATCCGGCCACCTTCCTGCTCGTCCAGCGGGAGGTCGCCCGGCTCCAGCGGTTAGTATACGATCTCGAGGAGCTCTCCCGCGCCGAGGCGGGCCAGATCCCCCTTGAGCCCCGCCCGGTTGCCCCGGCTGACCTGGTCCACGCCGCCGCAGACCGTTTGCGCCCCCAGTTCGAGGACAAGGGGGTGAGCCTGCGCTTAGATGTCCCCACCGACCTGCCTCAGGTATGGGCCGACTCTGGCCGCATCATCCAGGTGTTGCTCAACCTGCTGGGCAATGCCCTGCAGTACACGCCCTCCGGCGGCCAGGTGACCGTTCGGGCTTGGCGCGACGGTCAGGAAGTAGCCGTCGTCGTGCAGGACACCGGCATCGGCATCGCCGCCGAGCACCTGCCCCATATCTTCGAGCGCTTCTACCGGGTGGATAAGTCCCGCTCCCGGGCAGGCGGTGGCAGCGGCATCGGTCTGACCATCGCCAAGCACCTGGTGGAGGCTCACGGCGGGCGCATCTGGGCCACCAGCCCCGGCCCCGGCCAGGGCAGCACTTTCAGCTTTACACTGCCCATCGCCTGACCCCTGAACCTGCTGCCACGAGCGATGCCCCGACAGGGCATCGCTCTTTTTCTTTACCAAATCTTTAAATTAGCTTCATCGTGGCTTCACACAGGCCTGCTATACTGGGTTCAAATCAGACAACGTGAAACGTGATGTTTCACGGTCTGAAATGGAGGTGCGGCATGATGGGTATGGGCTTTGGCTTATTTGGCCTACTGTTCATGGTCCTTTTTCTGGTGGGGGCTGTTGCCCTGGCCATCTGGCTGATCAACGCCCTTTTTCCGCGCACCGCCCGACCGGCGGCCCCTGATGACCAGGACTTGAGCGCCCGCCAGATTCTGGACGTGCGCTACGCGCGGGGTGAGATCACCCGTGAGCAATACGAGACGATGAAACAAGACATCAGATAAGGAGGTGTTGACGATGAAGACTGTAGCGATTGTGTTGGGCATCATTGCACTGGCGGTCGTGTTGGTCACCGCTGGCATCTGGCTGGGTGTTACCTGGACACAAGGCCGATGGGGATACGGGATGATGGGCCCGGGCATGATGGGTGGCTGGGGCTGGGGCTATCCCGGCATAGGTACGCCCCTCACTCTTGACCAGGCTGTTGAAAGGGTGCAGCAGTACCTGACCGCCTACGGCAACCCCGACCTGGTCCTCACTGAGGTCATGGAATTCAGCAACAACTTCTACGCCGAGGTGGAGGAAGAGAGCACGGGTGTCCACGCCTTCGAGCTTCTCATCAACCGCTACACGGGAGCCGTCTATCCTGAGCCCGGCCCTAACATGATGTGGAATACGAAGTATGGACACATGGGCCGCTGGTGGGGACGGCCGGGCGGTCCGATGACCGTGACGCCTGAGCAGGCCCGAAGCTACGCCCGGCAATGGCTGGATGCCAATCTGCCGGGAACAACTTCGGCCGATGAAGCCGACGCCTTCTACGGCTACTACACCATCCACGTGCTCCGGGATGGCCAGGTCTACGGCATGCTCAGCGTCAACGGCTACACCGGCCAGGTCTGGTATCACACCTGGCACGGTGACTTCGTCGGGATGCGGGAGCTGGAGGAATAAGATGTGGTGCATGTGGATGATGAACCACGGCCAGCATGGAACGCATCAGGGTCAGAGTATCGCGGGGGCGCAAGCCGCTGGCAAGGCTTGCACCCACTGCGGTTACCCTGTGGAGCCGGCCTTCGCCTTTTGCCCCAACTGTGGCATGAGCCTGCGCACTACGACCTGTCCTTCGTGCAGGCAGGCAGTGGACCCGACCTGGAAAGCCTGCCCCTACTGCGGGACGGCGTTGGCTGCCGGTGGCCCGGCGACGGCCGGGCACGCACATCACTAGGATGAAAATGATGATTACACGACGAATATGGTTACCAGCGTGGCCTTTGTTGTGTTGATGTTGCTCGTGATGGCCTGCACTCAGGCCCCATCTATTACGACGCCCTCGGCCGTCGAGAGGACGTCGGCCATGTTCACTGTTAGGAGAAAACGATGATTGCTTCTGCATTGGTTACGTTACGTGAAGGACTTGAAGCCGCGCTCATCGTGGGCATTGTGCTGGGAGCCTTGCGCAAACTGGGGCAGGCCGATCGCAGCCGGCCGGTGTGGATCGGCGTGCTGGCGGCTGTGGTCGTCAGCGTCGCCGCCGGGCTGGCGCTCAACGCCCTGGGGGTGACCTTGGAAGGGCGCGCAGAGGAAATCTTCGAAGGAGTGGCAATGCTCTTGGCCGCAGGGGTGCTGACCTGGATGATCTTCTGGATGCAGCGCCAAGGGCGGCAGATCCAGGCGGAACTTGAGTCAGATGTGCGCCGGGCTGTCACCATTGGCAGCGTGTGGGCCTTGTTCAGTCTGGCCTTTGTGGCCGTGGTGCGGGAAGGGATCGAGACGGCGCTCTTCCTGACAGCGGCCGCCTTCAGTGCGACCCCTGCGCAGACCCTGATCGGCGGCGCGTTGGGGCTCATCGTCGCCATGGCACTGGGCTGGCTGATGTTCGCCGCGGGCAAGAGGCTGGACGTGCGCGCTTTCTTCCGCGTGACGAGCATCCTGCTGATCCTCTTTGCTGCCGGCCTGGTCGCCCAGGGGGTGCACGAGCTTCAGGAAGCGGCACTCTTGCCCACTCTGGTCGAACATGTCTGGGACATCAACCCTGTCCTCGACGAGAACAGCCCGGTGGGGGCGTTTCTCAAGGCACTCTTCGGCTACAATGGGAATCCGTCGCTGTTGGAGGTCATCGCCTACGGCATCTACTTTGCCGTCGTTGCATCATCAGCCTCCGGCAGGTTTGGGCGATGGCTCCGGCTAAGGCCGGTTCCTAAACTCGGAAAAGGAGGCGAGCAAAAATGGTGAAGGATCTGGTCTGCGGGATGATGGTGGAGCCCAAGACTGCTCCGGTCAAGGCCGAGTACAAGGGCAAGACCTATTACTTCTGCTCTCCGGGCTGCAAGGCGGCTTTTGAGAAAGACCCGGGGAAGTACCTGAAGGAGGCTGCGGGCGAGGAAGGGCACTAACACCATGGGGGCTGAGCCCCTCCCGCCGGGCAGCCGTCGGCGGGGCACCCATTCTCCCATATCCGCTGAACAGCGGGGCGGAAACGGGCCAAATCCGTCGTGTTATCGGGAGGTCGCTGTGGCCAAAAATTATGGCAAAATAGAAGCAATATGACAAGGAGGGGAAAGATGATAGGCAACACGCTGCGGCTGGGACGTCTCTTCGGCATCGAACTCAAACTTCACTATTCTTGGGCCATCGTTTTCGTCCTCGTCGCCTGGTCCCTGGCCAGCCACTACTTCTCCATGATCCATCCCGGCTGGTCGGCAGGGGTCTACTGGGCGATGGGCACGATCACTGCCCTGCTGTACTTCGCCTCGGTGGTGGCTCACGAGCTGGCTCATAGTTTTGTATCTCAGGCCTACGGGGTGCCAGTGCGCGACATCACCCTGTTCATCTTTGGCGGGGCGGCCCACATCGTCGAGGAACCCCGCCAGGCCCGAGACGAGTTCCTCATGGCCCTGGCCGGGCCGGCCACCAGCCTGGTTGTTGCCGCCCTCTTCGGCCTGTTGTGGCTGGTCAGCCTGCCGGTCAGCCCACTCCTCCACGCCCTGGCCGGCTGGCTGGCGTGGATCAACGTTGGCTTGGCCTTGTTCAACCTCATCCCCGGCTTTCCGCTGGACGGCGGCCGGGTCTTCCGGGCCATTGCTTGGGGCGTCACCGACAATCTGCGGCGGGCTACCCAGATGGCCACGGGGCTGGGCAGGGTGGTGGCCTACGGCTTCATCTTCTGGGGCATGTGGCAGATCTTCAGGGGCAACTGGGCCAACGGGCTGTGGATCGCCTTCATCGGCTGGTTCCTGGAGAACGCGGCCACGGCCAGCTACCGCCGCGTGGCCTTGCAGGAGATGCTGGCCGGCCATACCGTCCGCGAGGTGATGATGACCGATTGCCTGCGTATTCCCCGCGGGTTGACCCTGGACGTCTTGGTGGACCAGGTGGTGCTGCCTAGTGGCCGGCGCTGTTTCCCGGTTATGGAGGACAATCAGGTCTTTGGCCTGCTCACCTTGCACGGCATCAAGGAAGTGCCCCGAGAGCGGTGGGCGACCACGCGGGTGGAGGAGGCGATGATTCCCCTGTCCGATCTGAAGACGGTGCGGCCCGATGATGAGCTTACAACCGTCTTCGAGCGGATGACGGCGGAGGACGTTAACCAGTTCCCTGTGGTAGATGATGGGCGCTTGCTGGGAATGGTGGCTCGAGACAACGTGCTGGCTTTCCTGCGCACCCGGGCGGAACTGGGCCTCTGAGAAGATAGGGTTTCAAAGGTGAGATCGCAGCCACACCGCTGGCCGAGGTGGTCGCCAACAGGAAGCCACTGGATCTGCGCCTGCCGGAGTTGGCACGGATGCTGGCAAAATGACGACAGAATCAGGGATTGACTCATCTGATGCCCTCACTCGTCTCGCATATTGTTAAACTTAATGAGCACAGGGAGATCATTATCGATCCTGACTGCTCGACTTCCTGTCCAGGGATCTTTGCGGCAGGGGATTCACCGAAGCCTTTGGGAAGAGGATAATCATAGCCTCTGGCGAGGGTGCAAGGGCTGCGATGGCAGCAAGGAAGTATACACTGGACCTCAGGAAAAGCTAAGATAAGGGGGGTTGAAATGAAGAAGGAGATGGTTTATTATGATGTTTAAGGAGTTCATGTCGCAGAGACGTCCCGCAGGCTTCGAACCCACGGGAGGTTGAGGGGAGGATCAAATGCGTGAGATGGAGGTTACCCTAGCATTGAAAGATTTCGTGGGGCCCGACTGCCCCTGCCGCCTGGAAGACCGCATCCGGGCGCTCCACGGCGTCCACGAGGTACACATCAATCCGGTGGCCGACACAGTCCACCTGGTCTACGATACTGACATGGTGAGCATCGAGCACCTCAAGCATATGCTGGCCCAGCTGGGCTGCCCCTGCGAGGGAGAGCCGGAGCACACCGCCCACGCCCACATGGAACACGAGCACGCCAAAGCCGAGGCCCACGATCACCACGCCATGATGGAGCAGGACTTCCGCCGTCGCTTCTGGGTGGCACTGGCCTTCACCCTTCCGGTGCTGTTGCTGTCCCCAACCATCCAGGGCTGGTTCGGCTACAGCTTGACCCTTCGGGCTGAGCCTCAGGGCGAAGCCTTCCCTGGTGTACGATACGTGCTCTTTGCGCTGGCGAGCGTGATCGTCCTCTACGGCACCTGGCCCTTCTACAAGGACGCCCGCAAGGCGCTGCGGAGCGGCGTATTGGACATGAGCGTGCTGGTCAGCATCGCCGTCTCGGCGGGGTATCTCTTCAGCGTGGGCGCCACCTTCTTTTTCACGGCGGTGGACTTCTACTGGGAGATCAGCACCCTGGTAGCGGTGCTCCTCCTGGGCCACTGGCTGGAGATGCGCGCCGTGCGCGGCACGGCGGGGGCGCTGCGGGAACTGGTGAAACTGATCCCGCCCACTGCCAACCGCGTTGTGGACGAGCGGGTGGAGGAGGTGCCTACTGCGGAGGTCCAAGTGGGCGACATCTTATTGGTCCGCCCCGGCGAGAAGGTGCCCATTGATGGAGAGGTCATCGCGGGGCAGAGCAGCGTCAACGAGGCGATGATCACCGGCGAGTCGAAGCCGGTGTCCAAAGAGACGGGGGACGCCGTCATCGGCGGCACCATCAATGGCGAGGGAGCGCTGCGCATCCGCGTCACCCGCACCGGCGAGGAGACCGCCCTGGCCCAGATCATCAACCTGGTGAAGGAGGCCCAGGCCTCCAAGCCCCCCATCCAGCGGCTGGCCGACCGGGCAGCCCACTGGCTGACCATCATCGCCATCACGGTGGGGCTGGCCACTTTCCTGTTCTGGCTCTTCCTGGCCGGTCGCCCTCTGGTCTTTGCCCTCACCCTGGCGGTGACGGTGCTGGTCATTGCCTGCCCCCATGCCTTGGGCCTGGCCATCCCGGTGGTGACCACCATCTCCACTGCGCTGGGCGCCCGCAACGGGATGCTGATCCGCCATGCCGAGGCCGCTGAGACGGCTCTACGCCTGGATGCGGTGATCTTTGACAAGACCGGCACCCTGACCAAAGGGGAATTCGGCGTTACCGATGTGGTGCCCTTGGCTGAGTGGGACGAGGCGACGTTGCTGGGGAGGATGGCAGCAGTGGAGGTCAACTCCGAGCACGTCATCGCCCAATCCATCGTGAGGGCTGCCCAGAAGCGGGGCCTGCCCCTGCCTCCAGCGAGCGACTTCCAGGCCGTGCCCGGCAAGGGAGCGAAGGCGGCCGTCGAGGGGACGCAGCTCTTCGTGGGCAACCGGGCGCTGATGGAGGAGATGGGCGCGGCGGTGCCAGAGGACCCCCATCTGGCGGCCGGCTCGACTGAGCTCGCCGAAGTCTTGGGCCAGCAGGGAAAGACGGTCGTCTACGTCGCGACCAACGGGCGTCTGTTGGGGGCCATCGCCCTGGCCGACCTGATCCGCGACGAGTCGCGGGAGGCGGTGCGGGCGCTGAAGGGGATGGGCATCCAGGTAGCCATGCTCACCGGCGATAGCCGACCTGTGGCCGACTGGGTCGCTGGGGAGCTGGGACTGGACGTCGTCTTTGCCGAGGTGCGGCCGGAGGAGAAGGCGGAACAGGTCAAGTCGCTGCAGGTCCAAGGCAAGGTGGTGGCCATGGTGGGCGACGGCATCAACGACGCCCCCGCCCTAGTTCAGGCCGACGTGGGCATTGCCATCGGCGCCGGGACCGATGTAGCCATCGAGTCAGCCGATGTGGTGCTGGTGAAGAACGACCCTCGCGACGTGGTGCGGCTGATCCGCCTGAGCCGGGCGACGATGAGCAAGATGCGCCAGAACCTGGTATGGGCCACAGCTTACAATGTCGTGGCCATCCCGGCGGCAGCGGGGCTCTTCCAGCCCTGGGGGATCACCCTGCGGCCGGAGTGGGGCGCGTTGATCATGGCCGCCAGCACCATCATTGTGGCCTTCAACGCCCTGCTCCTGCGGCGGGTCGAAATTGGAGTTGAAAGTGAATCCGATTGAGAAGATCCTCAAGGAGAGTAAGACCATCGCCGTGGTGGGGCTTTCGCCCAACCTGGATCACCCCAGCTATGGGGTTGCCAGCCATCTCCAGGCTCAGGGCTAAAGGATCATACCGGTTAATCCTACGGTCCAGGGGGAGCTGATGAGCCCGGCAAGCGTACAGCTCTCAGCGCTGACGGCAGGGGCGATGTACGTGATGATATTGCCAAACACAGGGTAATGTAGTATAATATGAGCGGCAGCTAGGTTGAGTGGAACTCCCATCTACGTCGCCGAAGCTCATCTATGCGACCTGGATGGGCTTTTGTTGTTTGAGAGGTTTGATCGCGTGCCAAGCACGATCTTCTCGCTTAGCGCCCTCGATTTGAGCGAAAGTGAAACCCATTCGTCTGCTGCACACGGGCTAGCACGGGGACAGGAGCTTGCGGCGTCGCTGATCGCTGAACGATCTGCAAGCTCAGGTGGACGAACTCACCACCTTGCAGGAGGCGGCCCAGGCCGAGTTGGATACGCTGCTGCCGTCGGCACTGGGTAAGGCGTTCCGGTAACCGTTGGATAAGGAGAGGTATTGACCACCTTAACCGCTGACGTCGTCATCTGTGGCGCGGGAATCGCTGGAATCAGCGCCGCCTATCATCTGGCCGTCCGGCATGGTGTCGAAGATGTGATCCTGGTGGATGAGCGGTCTCCACTCAGCCTGACGAGCGACAAATCTACCGAATGCTACCGCAACTGGTGGTCTGGCCCTGGGGACGCTATGGTCAGCCTGATGAACCGCAGCATTGACATCATGGAAGAGTTGGCCCGCGAAAGCGGCAACGTTTTCCACCTCAACCGGCGGGGCTACCTCTACGTCACTGCCGACCCTGCCCGCATCCCGGATTTCAGGCGGGCCGCAGAAGAGGCGTCCACGCTGGGCGCTGGCCCTGTGCGTACTCACACTGGCCAGCCGGACGATCCCCTCTACCTCCCTGCCTCGCCCCAGGGTTTTGAAGATCAGCCTACCGGCGCAGACTTGATCCTCGACCCGGCCCTGACTCAAAAGCACTTCCCCTATCTCGTCGAACAGACGGTAGCCGTGCTCCACGCCCGGCGATGCGGTTGGTTGAGCGCGCAACAGTTGGGCATGTACATGCTAGAGCGGGCACGCGAGCGCGGCGTCAAGCTCCTCTGCGCCCGCGTGGAGGGGGTGGATGTGAGCAGTGGCCGGGTACGGAGCGTTCGCCTGAGCGATGGGGCCACCTCGCTGGTGATCTCAACGGGTCACTTCGTCAACGCCGCTGGCCCCTTCTTGAAAGAGGTCGGGCGAATGATGGGGGTTGATCTGCCCGTTTTCTCTGAACTGCACGCCAAAGTTGCCTTCAACGACCACTTGGGAGTGGTACCGCGCCACGCTCCCCTGCTCATCTGGACCGATCCCCAGACTCTCCCCTGGTCAGGGGAAGAGCGCGCTTTGCTGGCCGAGTCGGAGGAGACACAGTGGCTGCTGAAAGAACTCCCCTCTGGCGTCCACGTCCGCCCCGAAGGCGGCCCCGAGAGCCGCGTTCTACTCATGCTGTGGGCCTATAACACCCCGCTGGTGGAACCCATCTGGCCGCCGACCTTTGATCCGCTCTATCCCGAGGTCGTTCTGCAAGGCCTCTCCAGGATGATCCCTGGCCTGTGGGCCTATTTCGACAGACTTCCTCGCCCTGTGGTTGATGGTGGCTATTACACCAAGACCCGCGAGAATCGGCCCTTGATCGGGCCATTGCCCGTGGAGGGCGCCTACGTGATCGGGGTGCTGTCGGGCTTTGGCATCATGGCCGCCTGTGCGGCAGGAGAACTCTTGGCTGCCCACCTGACAGGCAGTGCGTTGCCGCCCTATGCGCCTTGGTTCGCTCTAGAACGGTACGAAGCCCCAGCGTATCAGAGTCTGTTGGAAAAGTGGGGAGAGTCAGGGCAGTTGTAACGACCTATGACCAAAAGAGAATTCAGGCTAGAAAACGAATACCACTACAATCACTCCGGACCGGTGCGCTGGATCATCTCCCACACCCTGCGCTATCCGCTATTCCCGCTGGCGATGGTCCTGGCGGCTGTCTTCAACAATGCATTTTACAGCTATATCCAGGTCTTTATCGGCCGGGGGTTTGACCTGATTACTACCCCCGGCTGGCAGACAGCCGCACTGCTGGGACTGGCGGCGGGCGTGATGGGATCGGCCATCGGGCAGGGCGTGACGGGACTGATGCGGAACTTCAGCATCGAGTTCGCGGCCCAACGAGTAGAACGGGATGCCCGTGATGAATTGTACGTCAGCCTGCTGGGCAAGAGTCAGACCTTCCACGGCCGGCAGCGCATCGGCGACATCATGGCCCGGGCCACCAACGATGTCCACATGCTCAACCTGATGCTCAGCCCCGGCGTGATGCTGATCACCGATTCGGCCATGGCTGTCGTCGTCCCCGTCGCCCTCATCGGCCGGCTCAAGTTGGAACTGCTGCTTGTCCCTTTCATCTTCCTCATCCTGTTAGCCATCACGGTGGCCGATTACAACCGTCGTCTTAAGCCGGTCAGCAATGCCCAGCGCGAACAGTTTGGGACGATGAATGCAGGGCTGGCAGAGGCCATCGCTGGGATCGAAGTCGTCAAAGCCAACGTCCAGGAAAAGTACGAGTGGGATAAATTCGCCCAGAACGCCCGCCTGTTCCGCGACTACTTCGTGAGACAGGGGGAAATCGAAGCCCGCTACCTGCCCATGTTGATGTTCAGCCTGGCCTGGGCCGGGGGCTTTTTGCACGCGCTGCTGCTCTGGCGGGGAGGCACCATCAGCCTGGGCCAGGTGGTCACCTTCATGGGGCTGTTGGGCACGCTCCGCTTTCCCACGTTCATCTCCATCTTTTCCTTCGACCTGGTCCAGTTAGGGATTGCCAGCGCCAGGCGGATTTTGGAATTGATCAACACGGAAACAGAGCTGGACGAGAATCCAGCCGGCGTCGCCCAGCCGATTCGGGGAGAAGTAGTCTTCGAGAATGTCAACTTTAGCTGTAATGAGAAGCCGGTGCTGAAAAACATCAGCTTTGCCGCCTGGCCGGGCGAGACCATCGCCATCGTGGGGCAGACTGGTTCGGGCAAGACCACCTTCACCCAGCTCATCAACCGCATATTCGACGTGGATAGTGGGCGAGTGCTGATTGACAGTGTGGACGTGCGCGACTGGAGCCTGGAATCGCTGCGTTCGCAGATCTCCACCATCGAGCAGGACATTTTTCTCTTTTCGCGCACGTTGGCGGAGAACATCGCCTTTGGCTACGCTGACGCCAGCCAGGAAGCTATCGAGCAGGCGGCTCGCGAAGCTCAGGCCCACGAGTTTATCACTGGCTTTAACCAGGGCTACGACACCGAGATCGGCGAGCGCGGCGTGACCCTCTCTGGCGGAGAACGGCAGCGCATCGCCATCGCCCGCGCCTTTCTCACCAACCCCCGCATCCTGATCCTCGACGACAGCACCAGCGCCATTGACAGCGCCACCGAAGACCAGATTCAGCGGGCCATGCGGCGCATCAGCCGCGAGCGGACTACCTTTCTTATTACCCACCGCCTCAGCCAAATCCGCTGGGCAGACCGCATCCTAGTCTTGCGTCGGGGTGAGCTGGTGGATCAGGGGACGCACGAGGAACTGATGGCACGCTGCGAGGCTTACCGACGGATCTTTGCGAGGTATGATTAGAGGTTGGAAGTTAGAGGGCGGAGGTTGGATGTTGGATGTCTCTCTAACGTCCAACGTCTAACTTCTAACTTCCAAAAGAGGACACTATGGGCTTCGTTCTAGACGGCCTCGACACCGAGGCCTACGACCGCAATTATAGCGATAGGGAGCTGCTGAGTCGGATCATCGGCTACTTCCGACCGTACGCCCGGCAGATGATCCTGGTGGCCATCATGATCGCGCTGACTTCGGCGAGCGGTACGGGCGGCCCTATCCTCATCTCTAAAGCCATTGACCTGGTAGCGCAGGACTCAGCCATGGAGAAGATGCTCCCGCTAGCCGGAGGCGTGCTTCTGCTTGGTGTATCAGCCTGGGTCTTTAACTACATCCGGCAACTGTTCTCCGCCCAGGTTGTGGGCGACGTGGTCCTCAAACTGCGAGAGGATGTCTTTGACGCCACCGTCGGACACGACCTTTCCTTTTTCGATGAGCACCCTTCCGGCAAGATCGTCAGCCGGGTCACGTCCGATACGCAGGACTTTTCCACAGTCGTCACCCTGACCATGGATCTGATCAGCCAGGTGTTGCTGGTGGTTATCCTCTCCGTATGGCTGTTCACCATCAACCTCTGGCTGACGTTGCTGCTGTTGGGCATGACCCCCATCGCGGTCACCATAGCGCTCAGCTTCCGGCGCGTTGCACGGCGGGTCACCCAGCGCGCCCGCCGGGTGACGGCCAAGATCAACGCCCAGATTCAGGAGTCGGTCAGCGGCATCATGGTAGCTAAGAGCTTTCGGCAAGAACATGCCATCTATGCGGATTTTGACGTCATTAACCGGCAATCCTACCAGGTGGGGCTACGGCGCGGCCTGACGCTCAACACGATCTTCCCCGCCATGGGCATCGCCTCTGGCCTGGGAGTGGCGACGCTGGTCTACGCTGGCGGGCTGGCTACCCGCAGCGGAGCGGTCACCCCCGGCAACTGGTACCTATTCATGCAGGCCGTGGGGTTTTATTGGTGGCCCTTGATGAGCATCGCTTCTTTCTGGAGCCAGTTTCAGGATGGGCTCTCGGCTGCAGAACGGGTGTTTGCGCTGATTGACGCCGAGCCCAAGGTAGTCCAGACGGCGGCCGAACCGGTGGAAAGGCTGGACGGCCGAATAGAATTCCGTCATCTCACCTTCGCCTACAACGGCAAGGAGACTGTGCTACCTGACTTTACGCTGGAAATCCGCCCCAAAGAGATGCTGGCGCTGGTGGGTCACACCGGCGCCGGCAAAACCAGCGTGGGCCGGCTGGTGGCGCGTTTTTACGAGTTCCAGGAGGGAGAGCTTTTGATTGACGGGCGGGACATCCGCCGCCTGGACCTGAGCCAGTACCGCCAGCACATCGGGCTGGTTCCGCAGGAGCCGTTTCTCTTTTCCGGTACAGTGCGTGATAACATCCGCTATAGCCGGCCGGAAGCAACCGACGCGGAGGTGCGCGAAGCGGCCATGCGCATCAGCAACGGCGACTGGCTGGCCGATCTGCCCGATGGACTGGACACTGATGTGGGCGAGCGCGGAGCTAACCTCTCGATGGGGCAACGGCAACTGGTCGCCTTGGCGCGCGTCCTGCTTAAAGACCCGGCCATCTTTATCCTGGACGAAGCAACCGCCAGCGTTGACCCGTTTACTGAGGCGCAAATTCAAGAGGGGTTGGAAACCATCATGCGCGACCGGACGGCCATCATCATTGCCCACCGGCTGTCCACAGTCAAACGCGCCGACCGAATCATTGTCATGGACCATGGCCGGATCATCGAAGAGGGCACGCACGATGAATTGATGGCCCAGGGCGGCCATTACGCTGAACTGTACAATACCTATTTTCGACATCAATCGTTAGAGTATATTGAGAGCTTTGGCAGTTAGAGGCGTTTGGATTACGAAGCACACGAATGGGACGAAGTTTCCGCGAGCCTGGTGAATCAGTGGAGGGGCCTGAGTTTGAAGAAAGGGAAGCCCACGCTGGTCATGGAGCTCCATGGCGGCCCGATGACGGTGTAGGAGGAGGCCGCCTGCTTCTGCGGCGGGTCGAAATCGAGGCTGAAAGTGAATCCGATTGAGAAGATCCTCAGGGAGAGCAAGACCATCGCTGTGGTGGGGCTTTCGCCCAACCCGGATCGCTCTAGCTATGTGGTTGCCAGCTATCTCCAGGCCCAGGGCTACAGGATCATACCGGTTAACCCCACGGTCGAGGAGGTGTTGGGCGAGCGCAGCTACCCGGACCTGGCCTCCGTGCCGGAGGAGGTGGACGTGGTGGACATCTTCAGGCGTCCCGAACACGTCCCGGCCATCGTGGAAGCGGCCATCGCCAAGGGGGCGAAGGCAATCTGGATGCAAGAGGGGATCGTCCACGAGGAAGCGGCGGCTAAGGCGCGGGAAGCAGGGCTTCTGGTAGTGATGGACCGGTGCATGTTCAAGGAACACCAGCGGCTTAAAGCTCATCGTCACAACCGTGGCTAAGGGGTCGAACAGCGTTTAGTCCATTGCAGAATAATGAGGAAGAGGTAGGGAGTAGAATAAATGTCTGAGTGGTGGCAAGTGGTATTGGGTGTGTCAGGGGAAGAGAGGGCCGCGGGCGAAGGGAAAGCCGCCCCACGAGCCGAACCCACCGATGAAAGCGGTTTGCCGGATGCCTATTCCCATGTCGTGGTGGGCGTGGCCGAGAAGGTCAGCCCCGCCGTGGTGAACATAAACGTGGTGCGGCGGGGGAGGGGACTGAGGGGGAATGGCTCTGGGTTGATCGTGACCCCAGACGGTTATGTGCTGACTAACAGGCATGTTGTTCACGGGGCAAAGGAGATAGAGGTCACCCTCAACGACGGCCGGACATTCCCCGCCGAGTTAGTGGGTGAAGACCCGCCCACCGACATTGCGGTGCTCTGCATCTCCGCCTCCGATCTGCCCATAGCCCGGCTCGGCGATTCCCAAACCCTTAGGGTTGGGCAACTGGTGGTGGCCATCGGCAACCCCTTCGGCTTCCAGTGCACAGTGACGGCCGGGGTGATCAGTGCCCTGGGGCGCTCTCTGCGCACCGAAGCGGGACGCTTGATTGAGAACATCATCCAGACCGACGCTGCCCTGAATCCCGGCAGCTCCGGAGGGCCCTTGGTGAACTCCAAGGGGGAGGTGATAGGCATCAATACGGCTCTCGTCTACCCCGCTCAGGGCCTCTGCTTCGCCATCCCTATAAACGCGGTGAAAAGGGTGGCGGGGATGCTGATCGCCACTGGCAAGGTCAGTCGAGGCTATTTGGGCATCACCGCCCAGCCGGTGCGGCTTCATCCCCATCTCGCGAGGGCTCTGGAACTTGCCCAAGAAGGCGGCGTGGGGGTGCTGGAAGTGATCCCTGGCAGCCCAGCCGAGAGGGCGGGCCTCAGGCCCAGGGACATCATCCTGAGCATCGCCGATGCCCCCATAGCCAGCGTGGACGACCTGCACCGTTTTCTGGACGAACATCCGGTGGGAAAGAGCTACGAAATGGCCATTCTGCGCGGCGGGAAGGCGGTGAGGCTGGTCGTGAGGCTGGAGGAGGTGCCCGCCTAGGAGCAGTGAAAAGGAGAGAGTGGTGGAAGCTCAATTTTGGCAATCCACGCTATACGGCGGTCTGGCTGGGATGGCCACCTTGGTCGGGGTTTATCTGGTCCTCCGGAACGAAGAGCGAGCCCGGCGCAGCAGCATCTACCTCATCAGCTTTGCCTCCGGAGCCCTGCTGGCTTCCGCCTTGTTAGAAATCTTGCCTGAAGCGCTGGAGCTGAACGAGGGCGTCTTCCTCTTCGCCCTCCTGAGCTTCCTTGGCTTCTATATCTTAGAGCAGAACGTGATGGTGCACGCTGGCCATGAGGAGATAGACCTCTGTTCCCGAGAGAGCGAAAGGCACCGGCGTCACTCCATGGGGATGGTTTCCCTCTTGGGCGTGGGTTTTCATTCCCTCCTTGATGGAGTGATTATCGGCGCCGGCTTCGCCGATAGCACCGCCACCGGCATCGTCGCCGCCTTCGGCGTCATCATGCACGAGTTTCCCGAGGGGCTCTCCATGATGTCCATCCTCTTCCATGCCGGCTTCAGGCGGGGAAGAGCTCTGGCCTATTCTGTTGCCGTGGCTCTGGCTACGCCTTTTGGGGCAATGGCTTCCTCTGCCCTCTTGCAGGGGATAGAACCTCTCCTCCTGGGAGCCCTGTTAGGGGTGGCGGCGGGCTCCTTTCTCTACATCGCCGCCTCCGATCTCATCCCTGAGACCCGTTGGCGGTCTAACCCCTATAATGTCCCATTGGTAGCCGCGGGGATGGTGACCTTGCTGGGGCTGGATTTGTTGCTGCATTGAATGAAAGGCTATGCACAACACTGCTGCCGGTGTGATCGAATATGACTTGAGTCTGGCTAAAAACTGTGGGAAGCCGGAAGACTGGTTGTAGGATGACAACAGCGAGTTGAAAGACATCGCTCCTTGTGCGATAATGGGATGGCACTATCCACCCATTATCCGAAAGGAGGCTAT
>Ga0315314_1000486_pt1 | contig 43340 bp, 46 predicted proteins | sample TDP9_MG_FD_203631 | JGI IMG/M metagenome (GOLD analysis project Ga0315314, IMG submission 203631) | Freshwater sediment microbial communities from Lake Towuti, South Sulawesi, Indonesia - TDP9 | ecosystem: Environmental > Aquatic > Freshwater > Lake > Sediment | place: Indonesia: South Sulawesi... | reverse complement strand
GATGGGCAACACCCAAAAACCATAGATTTCACGCCAGCTTAGCATGAAAATTCCCATGAGAATACTAACGGAGAAGGGCCCGAGCGACACCCCTAAGGTGCCACCTCCATTCCAGAAGCCGAGTGCCCTCGACCTGTCTCTTGGCTCGGTGATGCTTGCTACATAGCTTTGTGCTGGCGGATGATAGGTTGTTGAATCCAGTATGAGTAGAGTCGAAGCGATGATGTACATTATAGGGTTCACAGATATGCTTGCTAGGAACGACCCCGTGGCCGCCATGATGATGCTCAGAGCTATTAGCTTTTTCGCCCCGAACCTGTCAGAGAGGAAACCTGTCGGGATAGAGAACAGAGTTTGGCAAAGGGTCGGTATAGCAAGAATTAGACCTATCTGCTGATTAGTCAGCCTGAACTCTTCCTTGAGAACAGGGAAAAGAGTGCCCCGTATGTTTCCAGCAGCATGAACCAAGACGTGTGTAAGGACAATCAGGAGAAGGGTCAAGCCATACCGCCCATCTTTCTTGCTAGGGACTCCATGCTCCAATCAAACCACGACCTCACAGTTCAATCCAGAAGTTCACATGGGTTTGAATACCCTTTCAGTTTATTTCCCTTGTGCTCCTATCGTACGAATAATCGCCATCGAGTGCCATAAGAAGCGCTGAATACGCTCACGAACCTGCCTTGGAAAAGGTCTGACACCCTAACTAAAAGACATCATGAACCCGAAACATGATAACGTTTTGATGTTCCCCAATCCTCTCTCAGAGGACTTTCACTCCCCTAACCCCCTTACAAGCGTTAGACCTCCCTTCCTGCCTAGGGTTCCATAGAACAGTCATTCACGTGCAGTGCATGAGAGATGTTAAATACCTAGGTATTCACACGATCAACGTTGTAGGAATGTTCACTACGATTGGGTGAGTGATTTGGGTTCCTGTCTTGACTCAAAGGTCGAGTTTGATGACTCGTCAATCAAGTACATATTCACGAATCCTGGCGAAGTGCTTAAAGACATACGAGGGTTCTGGAAGAAGGAAATCCCATACAAGACGACGCTTGATTGGTCTGATGCCACGAGGGTTCCGATAGATTTTGAAGATTTCAAGAAAAACTTGGAAGAACTGGAAAAACAGTCCCTAGAAGACCGAAGAAAACACGAGGCGTACATATTGTTTGAGAAGATAATGGAGAACACGCCTGCCTTCAAATCTCGAGCTCTGCCCCATGTCTGTTCCTACCTGCCAGCTAACACCAAGATCAATGCCATGGTTCAGATAGCTTGTTTCATGCCTCCATGGGCCTACTGTGCCATGGGAAACGTAGTCATAAACACGTCCCACAAGCACTGGAACAGCGATGTTGCGATGGTTCTCAACATCGTGATTCATGAGCTCTTTCACATGGGCTTCGGTCAATATCTTGAACCAGTCGATTTCAGTCAAATAAAGACAAGGGAACAGACTGACGAACTGATAATGACGAGTCTGCAGAACGAGGGAATGGCGACATACGTCGCGTACAAGGCGAGGCACATCTTTCCCTCGTCGACTGTTGACCCCGATTACAGGATGCTCGAAAGCAGGGGGGATGTGTTGAGGCTGAGTCAAAAGATCAATTACCTGTTTAGGCTGAGCAAGTCGGAGCCCTTCGAGAAGAACAGGGATGTGATCTGGAAAGAAGGTGTGATGACTAGGGCTTTCTACGTCGTAGGGGCGTACATGGCTGGCAAGATAGAAGGGGTATGTGATAGGGATATGCTGGTTGACACTATTATCAAAGGCTCCAAGTGCTTTATTGAGACCTACAATGAACTCCCCTCAGACGGCTTCAAAATAGCATTTGACACATAATCCTAGGATTCTCAGTGTAGATACTTCAACCCCCTACTCTCCTGGGGGTGATACAACCTGCTTGTGTATCTTCCTAATCACCAACTTCCCGCGTTTCAATTCTCTCTTCTTGAAAGCTGGAAAAAGAGGGTTTTTTTCTGATTCCATACATACACCTTCTTTTTATTTCTTCTCTATTTCATGGATGGCGCGTATGAAACTATCAAAGGTATCTATTGATCTCTCCAACTGGTCTCCACACTGTTCCTTGTTGAATTTAAAGGGCTCCTCTAACAAGATTATCGTGTTGGGGAACCGAATCCTCCCCCAACCTATGGACTCCACATAGAGGGGAAACTCCTGGGACACGAGGCATCGAACATATTCCCTTGTAGCTTCTGGTCCATGCTTTAAGGCTCTGCGAACGAACAGACCTAGGTCACCCCAATCTACAAGGGGTATCGAGTCACAGGCGAACTCCAATGCCCCCTCTAAACTGAAAGCCGTCTGACATTCGCTTGGGTCAACTTTCTCACCTATGTAGCCGAGGACACTTTGATCAATGAGACTGTACTGGTTGCAGATCCCTACGGCCTCCTCCAGATTATGGGGGGCGTATTCGTCTATCAAAGTCTTCTTAGTCACCCAATCCAATCCGTCTATGAAGTACTCTAGGCGCCGCTCGCCCAGAACCTGTAACGTGGCTTTGATAAGATTGAAGCCCATCCTATCAACTTGGTTGGAATCACTCTCATCCAACATCCTCTCTACCCCTGCCAAATAGAATCCGTCAAGGATCTCTGTTATGGCGTCCACTTCTCTTCCATTCTCTAGTGAGACTTTCCAGTTGAACTCCTCTGCGTCCGCAGATATCGTCTTGATCGAGTTAATGGGATTCGCTATCTTCGGGGCGTTTTTGAGGAAGCCCTTCTCGTAGGCCATAAGGACGAGGGTTTCAAGACAGTCTCGGAGATAGATCTGGTAGGGGCTCCTGAGGCCCTCCCAGTTGATGTCGTGGAGCCTCCAGTATTTTTCCTCATTGGCGTGGGGTTCATCCCGCTCGTTGAGTAATCCCCTATAGTCGACGGTATCGTTAGAGGATACCGCCCTGATGAAGGCCGCCCTAGGCGAGATCACGTACTTCAAGGTCTCACCCTGAAGTTCCTTCCCACACTGTTGGAAGCTCCCACGACTAAGGCAAGGTACAATGTCCCCACCCCCGATTAGAAGAACCCTGGTCACCATGTAGGGTATCAAAGCCTCTGCTACTTGCCCCCACACGTGTGGATTACAGACTCGTCGGTCTAGGATGGTGCTTGCATGGGTGGAGTAGGAGACGGCGGAGAAACTGTCTCCGCTCTTCTCTACGGCATGGGTGTTGGAGATGTTGTTTTTGTAGATGTTCACCTCGTTGAAGTAGTTTCCGAGGTTCTGGACCGCATAGTAGGTGAAGAGTTCGCCAACCTTGTCGTAGATGACTGCCTCAAGCGGCGTATTGTAGGAGGGAGTGGACAGCTCCAAGTGGCTCATATCGTTGTATATCCTGAAGCCGTTTAAGGCCATGAAGTCTAGTCTCTCTTCCTCGACCCTGATTGAGGTGAGCAGCCCTATCTTCTTCAACTCCTCCATCGCCATGCCTATTAGGAAGACCAGTGAACCATTGGGGAGCGGGGGATAGGTATTCATGGCTAACTCTTGTTCGACTCCTCGGATCTTACTCTCCATCAATCTTTTGGACACCTTGCATCATTATTTCACTAGACATGTGGACATCAATTAGGATGGATCTTTCTTAGTAGCTCTATTGTTTTCTTATCTCCATGTTTCGCCCTGTACGTAAGCACTCCTGCCCTCACGACCGAACTTATCTGCCCCTGGCTTGGGTCGAAGAGATCGATAAACTTGTCGCATGGGAAGGCGCTGCACAAACCACAATGTTCTACATCTTGCTCTTTTGCACAGAAGTACAGTTTGCATTCACCCCAGAAGGGTCTTCCTTCTTGGGCTTCGCAGCCTGGGCATCTAGGGCTTTTTTCACCCTTGTAGTATTCACAGTCATTGCAGAGAATTCCACAAGCTGAAAGAATCAGAGTTTCAGGCATAATGGGAATAACTAGGTGTTTGGGATAAAAGTCTTGCCCCTGAACAGATGTGCTATCATAAGTTTTCTCAGACATGAGAAGAGTTATCTCTTGTCTTTAGAGAATTTGAACTCGATTTCTCTTATCGTTCTGTCTATCTCGTCCTGAGTCCAGCCGACAAGGTTTTGAAAGGGGTGAGAGAGAAAGGAGTTTCCGTTTCTTAGTTCGATGTGCGACCAACTCATCTCCTTCAGCGAATCTCTGAAGCGAGCGGCTAGGGCAACTCTCAACCCCCCTCGGCTCGACTCAGGTGGCTTAATGAAGGCTTTCTCTGTCTCCCTTTTCGAGACAACTTGTTTGAAAGCGTGTTTCTCTGCGAGTTCATCGAACAATGGATCGGTGACAGCGGTGTACTGAAATGCGGCTGCCCTCTTGGCAGAGTCTTCGTTGAGTCCTTCTTCTAGCTGGAAGTTTTCTTGAAACCCTCTCTCGATCAAGCTAAGTTTTGTTACCCACTCGATGGATCTGTCAAGACTCTCGATCAGTCCTTCTCCTAGTTTTTCCAGCACCCATTTGAACTCCTTCAATGCCGTTCGGTCATGTTCCTTTGACTCCCTCTCTTCGAGAACTTTCTCAATTCCCTCGAGGTAGTAGGAGGCTATGTAGTCTGTAACTCTCATCCTTCTCCGATCTGCCAGATTCACACTCCAGTCTCCTTCGAGATTCTTCGATACCTCTTGTCCAGAAGCTATGGGGTCATCCAACATAGGAGCTTCTCTTATGTGTCCGTCTTGAATAGCCGTGAGAATGTAGGAGGTTATGCTGTGTTTGAGGAAGGTGGTGTAGTCTGACCGAGCGCCTTCCCCGTTTACAACGTGGACTCGGAAATATCTCTTCTCAGCATGCGGCTCATCTCTTAGGCTAACTATGGGCCAGTCAGAGCTGGTCTCCGAGTAGACGGTCTTTGGGAACATGGCTCTAGGCGAGACTAGGTACGTGTCCCTGTAGTATCCGCCGACTCCGCAGAAGACCTGTCTCAAGACGAGGTAGGGAACAAGAAGAGATGCTTTCTCAAGGTACTTGCTCCTTTCGACGAGGTAGTTCTCGTGAGCCCCCAAGGTTGCATATGTTGCCTCGTCTTCGTCTCGTAGGGCGATGCTCGTCTTGTAGCAATGGATTCGAAGGTTTGTCTCTTCTTCGTAGGACCACGAGGCTAACCTAGCGTAAGCTTCGCTCGCCTTGTCGTACGCCAACAACTCAAGGGCATTGCGGCACTCGGGGGTGGAGACCTCGAAGAGGTTTGAGTGGACATAGCAGAGCCCTCCGTTCCTGAGATAGGCCCGGGGGATGCCCTCAGGCGACCTGAAGACGAAGACCCCTGTCCTTCCTAGGGACTCAAATAGGGCAACGGGTTTGGAACCAACGGCGAACTCCTGTTCGGCGCCCTGCCACGTATCAAGCGACATGCTAACTCTAGACACGATTCCTGCATGTAAGAGTATATGAGACTTCCGTGTTTCTTTAGGCCCTTGAATTACTTGTTGGTTCTCATAAGCTAGTTAAGTAGCCTATTGCGCTCCTACGGATCGCCATCCAGCCTCGCTCGCTGATAAAGGCCTGAACCCGCTCATGAAGATCCCTCCGACGAAGAGAAGCAAGGTCAAGGGCGAACAGGAAGCGTCGTCAAAGCCTTCGAGGGAAATCAGGAAGAAGGAAAGCGGTTTTCTCTGACGATTTCATGGGGGAAAGGCTATTTCTTCTTGAGTTCATCCCATCGCCTCATTATCCTGTTCAGCAGCTCAGGCTTCAGGGTGTAGAGTTTCTTCGCCTCCCCCTTTGGTATGAAGATGCGGATCAGGAAGGTTCTGCTGGCTGGGCTGATACTATCGAAGTAAGCCTCAGGCTTCCTCAGATTATCTTCTTCGTACGCATCATAGAACTCGTCGATGGCAGGCTGAATACACTTCTCGATGAGGATGTCGTTGGCAAATTCATGTGCGAAGCTAACCGTGAACGTGTGTTTAATCAAACCCTCGTGGGTCATGTGCAGGACCCTGCTGTTCATCACTTGAGTATTAGGAAACTTCAATAGGTTGTACGTGGGCGTGTAGAGGCACGTGTAATTGATGGTGATCTCCTCAACCTGCCCCTCAAGATCACCTATTCTGACATAGTCCCCAACCTTGAAAGGTCGTGCAATCAAAACATAGAATCCCGCGACGAAATTATTGATAGTCTGGGATGAGCCGAAGCCGATGGCAGCGCCGATGAGGGCGGAGCCGCCGAGGAAAGCGGTCGTAGGAACCTCGAATATGGCGAACACAGTAGAGGAGGCGACACCAATTGCCCCAATACGGAGCAGAAGCCTTAACGCATTGATGGCATGTGGGTCTAGCTGAAGGCGCGCAGCGGTGCGCGACATAAATCGACTTAGGAGCTTGTATCCGATGGCAACAGCAGCTATGACCACTCCGCTGAATATGAGATCATAAGCCAAGGGATGAAGCTGTTGAAACCAGTCCAAGAGATCTGTCAAGTCCATGAACTCACCTCAGGAAGATGAACTCCTAAGTATTAAGGTTCTTCATTGAAGAATATTTTCCGTTAGCTACCTTGACCAACATATTAAGGCAATATAAAGGGAGTCTTTTCTTAACTTCTGATCGTCGGAGCATGCTCAAGAAGGAGTGATCATCCGGTTATATGAGATTATGTCTCCTAGATCTCGTTGATTTTTTCTTCCCTCCCTCTTTGTCTACGGGAAATCATAATTGATCCAATAGATGTGACTATGTTAGTGAGAATAGTCACTGTCATCACTACAGCGGGGAGATCTCAGCATTAGGAAGCCCCAATTGAAGAGGAAGAATGGTGAGCGTGGCGTGGGCAAGGCCTTGACCACAAAGCAAAGTCATAGCAGTCTTGTCCACAGCCATATCGCTCCTCATGACGGTAGGTTCACCGCTAGATGGCTAAGGGGATGTTGAACCCAGTAAAGACTAGCTCGAACGAGAGTCCAAAGTTTAGTGCCTCAAGGAGAGTCACAACATGAAGGACATCTGTTGCCAATGGCAATGCAAGTCGAGAGAACAAGTAGTTTAAGGGGTCATTTGGAATAGATGTTTTTCAGTGGTGTTCGGTTCTTAAGTCTTAGGCTAGTGGGAGTCGAGAGCCTCTGGTTGATCCTGTGAATATATTGTTGCTGGTTTCTGCGACCCTATTGCTGGGCTATATCGGCTCATTGTTCTATAATAAGACAAAGATACCCGATCTCAAGTTTGAGAGGTTCTATAGGAGGTTTGTATGCGGGAAGGCTCAACACAGCAAAGAAGCATGTGGAGACCATGAAAAGCTATGAAGTTGGCTCCCTCTACAGAACCCTCAAATCGACCGTGAACGGAGTACGTCCCAAAGGATACTCAAAAGCTGGTATAAGTCAACAGTTTAGTCCAGTTTAGGCTCGTTTATGTCCTCTCTTTGTTATATCATTGTTACTATGGTGCCTCGCCCTGTTAAGATGCTGATTTGGGTCTTCCTTTGATTCAGTATGTTTCAACCTTTAGATTGGGGATTCTGCTGAAATGTTCTACGTTCCGTGTTACAATTGTGTTGCATCCGTTAGCTAGCGCTATCGTGCCGATCATCCCGTCGAGCACGTCAACGGTCTTTCCCTCTCTGCTCAGTGTTCCCAGCACCTTTCCAGCCTCGATGGCAGCTTGGACATCCAAGGGGAAGACCTCCAGCTTGGCGAGGAGCTTCTCGGCGTCGGATAGGAGGTGCTCGTGGTCTATATCTCTGCTCTTGTATATTCCGTAGGTGATTTCTAGGAGGTTGACAACAGTGGTTGCTGCTCCACCCGACTCATCCATTTCCCTTGCTTTTCTGATGGCGCCAGCGTTGCCTCTGAGGAGGTCGATGAGGAAGGTGGTGTCAACGGCCTTCAATCTTCGCCGCCTCTAGAGAAGCTAGACGTTTTATCTCCATTACGCCCGCTTTCATCTCCTCTATCGCTTCATCAGACAGGTCTGACCAGAGCCCTGCACAGTCGCTTATTCTCCTGTCTTTCACGAGGCGTCTGATGGTCTGGGAGAAGCTCTCCTTCTCCAGCTTCACTTTTTTGAGGAGGTTGTAGACATCCTCTGACACGGATATGGTCTTCGAGGTCAAGGAGCCTCACTATGTCTACATATCGATGTGTAGAATTTAAGGATGCAGGAATCGGTCTCTTAGGACCCTAAAAAACAGCATCCAATTCGCTGGGGCTTCTCATGTCGGTGAGGTGTAAGCTTCCAGCGTTCACTCTCCTTACATGCCTCACATTTATGGAGGAACTCTAGGATTTTGTGTCCTTATTCTGACTCTTCTTCCTGTTCCTCTGGTGCCTCGCCCTTAGCCATATCCAAGAGTTGAAAAAAGCGATTAACTGTGCGAACTGCTCCGATTCCTCCACCCTGCAGAAAGCACAGTCCCTAGGAGGGGTGGGATGAACAAACTTTGTTGACACTTCGCCGAGGGGGCGGTGTCAGTTCAATTGCATAGGACAGGATTTCCCTCATTGTCAGTCTCTGGCTAATCTTGGCGAACTCCTCCGGCGTGTAGGCGAGAGCTTCTAGGTCCTCACGGTAGTCCCACAGGTTTTCTAGTATCCCTTCCCTCTTCGGTACAGGCATCCCGATGAAGGCCTTCGAAACGATGATGAGGTCAACATCACTATTCTTGCGACGAATTCTCTTGGCTGTGGAGCCGAAGAGATAGACCCTCTCAATGCCAAGCTCAGCGTCCAACTTAGACACGTAGTCATGGATTCTCCCACTGAGAGACCTACTATCCTGCATCATGATCGCCTTCATCACTAAGCACTCTCCGCCGCAATGCGAGCCTTGATGGCATCGATGATCGGCAACGCCATCTCCATGTACTGCTCTACGATGTCTTTGGTACAAATTTCGCTTGGAAGACCCGGAGCTACATCCACATATCTAGCTCTTCGAGCTACGGGTGTAAGTTCGCCTAGGAAGCGCAACTGTTCAGTTGTCAACGGCACCTCAGCAGAGACTTCGGAGTATAACAATCAACCGTCCCTCCCCCCAACTTTAAGCCTATGAAAGAGTCCCAACGCAACCAATTACCTTAGGCAATGAAGCATGAACTGAAACAAACCTGTATATAATATGGCAATTTCTTCCCACGAGGCGCAGCGTCATTGCAGAGCCCAAAAACAGGCGTAACAACCGTTGTTGCAGAGCCGTGCATGATCCCTGATTTCTCCCGGAGACTATGGCGTAAGGCTGATATCTCAGGCTATTGGGGGCTGCAGGCTAAACGCCTCGCCCGAAGGCTTGGCGCGTACACCCCAGCTCCATCAAACCCGTGTTCTACAGGGTGCCCTCGTCTCCGCCTCCTGGGTCCTCTGAAGGAAGCCTCCCGAGGGAGACCTCCCTAGAAAACCCGCTTGACGGAGAATGGCTGTCTATTTTCGGGAGCGGCTTCGGGCTTAGATGCTTTCAGCCCTTATCCAGCGACAGCGTGGCTGCCCGGCGATGCCCTGTCGGACAACCGGTAGACCAGAGGCTGCAGCATCCCGTTCCTCTCGTACTGAGGACACTCTCCCCTCAGACAGCCAACATCCCCAGCAGATAAAGCCCGACCTGTCTCACGACGGTCTAAACCCAGCTCACGTTCCCTTTTAATAGGCGAGCAGCCTCACCCTTGGCCCCTTATGCAAGGCCAGGATAGGAAGAGCCGACAGCGAGGTACCGAGCCGCGAGGTCGATGGGAACTCTCGCCCGCGACTGGCCTGTTATCCCCGGGGTAACTTTTCTGTCACTACCAGCCCTCATCAAGAGGGACATGATAGCTCGTTAAGCCAGGCTTTCGCCCTTGGATCCCTTACTGTGGAGGATCCAGTCAGGCCAGCTTTTGGCTTTACCCTCTACGATGGGTTTCTGTCCCATCTGAGCTGACCTTAGGGCCCCCTCGATATCTTTTCAAGGGGGTGCCGCCCCAGCCAAACTGCCCATCTGCCGTTGTCCCGGAGCTCAGGGCTCTGGTAAGAGACGCGGCCATGTAAGGGTAGTGTTCCATTGGCGCCTCCCCCACCCCCAAGAGGATGGGCTCAAAAGCTCCTACCTACTCTCTGCAGACACAACCGCATCCCAGCAACAGACTGCAGTAAAGCTCCACGGGGTCTTCTTTTCCCGCTGGGGATTGCTGGACTGTTCGTCCAACTTACGTGGCTTCACCGGGTTCCAGGCGGGGACAGCGGGGCCCTCGTGGATCCATTCATGCACGTCGGAACTTACCCGACAAGGCATTTGGCTACCTTAAGCAACACTTAAACAGTGTTGGACTATATCTTCACCTGAGTTTTCTTCTCCAAGTGTCCGGCTTGTAGTCTCTGAGGCGCCCACCCGCTCATCGATGTTTTTAAGAACATCCTCCAAAAGATGTTTCCTTTCTCCAGTTCTCTCATATATCTTCTTGATCATCTCCTTAAGTCTCTCAGCCTCCTTGTGATCACCTCGGTGTAAAGCCTTGACAACTTCGTCGAATAGTTCGAATTCCTCGCGCTTAGCTATGGGCTTATGTTTTTGAAAGAAGGGAATAACCTTCTCGACCAAGTGGCGTCTGTTATCAACAGTATACTGCAATACGCTTTCTTCTTGCCCTGGTTTCGGAATGATTCTCCCACAGCCAAGTACACGTCTACATATCTCTAATATTACTCTGCGGTCTTTGTGTTGAGTTATGTGGAATACCGGATCTACGACCCACCCGAATTTTGTGTCCTCTTGCTTCTTCAGCGAAATTGAGAAGCATCCCTCGCCATCCGTGAACCCAACAACGTAATACGCCAGATAATTCTGCCTTTTTGGAATCTGAACAGCATCGAAGATATCCTTTGATTTCTTTGTCATAGAGTATCCGATCCTCCATGAGAACTGTTGATGCTCCATCTAATTAAGCTGAGCGAGTGGTTCCCTGCTGATCATGTTCACAGCTCACGACTCTGTTCCTTACTCAGGGGTCGCCTGCTCCCACATTCCAGCATACAGCCGGATTTAACGACTCCCATCTGAGAGTCAGAGTTACTCCCGTCGTTTAGCGGCCCTTAGCCCGGTTGAATCCGAGTTTGAGGTACCGCCACTGGACAGGATTCAGCAGCCGTACACACCCTTTCGGGCTAGCGACTACCTGTGTTTTTATTAAACAGCCGAGACCCCTTTGTCACTGCGACCTACGGCCCCAGCCTTAAGCAAGGGTCGTAGGCACCCCTTATCCCGAAGTTACGGGGCTAATTTGCCTAGTTCCCTCGCCTGGAGTGACCCGACACGCCTGGGGCTTCTCACCCAGGGCACCAGTGTTGGTTCTTGGTACGGTTGCAGAGGATCCCTCTCCACGCACTTTTCAAGGTCTCCAAGGATCAGCTGAACCCCCCTGTGCGGGAGGCTATTCCTGCCTTCGCCTGATTCTCACCATTACGGTACTCCTCAGGCTTAAACAGTTAAACAGGGCGACGGCCCTGCTCGACCTACCTCGAAGCGTCATGCGTGAAGCTTGTGTCGCCACATGTACCTCTACAGTACAGGAATTTTAACCTGTTTCCCATTCGATCAGTCATGTTAAAACTGGCCTTAGGACCGACTAACTCCCAGTTGACGACGCGTTGCTGGGAAACCCTTGCCCTTTCGGCGGTCAGGATTCTCACCCGACTTTGCTGTTACTACCACCGGGATCTGCAATCCCGATCGGTCCACTGGACCTCACGGCCCAGCTTCTGCCCAATCAGGACGCCCTCCTACCAGACTGAGTCTACCGACTCAGCTCCACGGTATCGGTGGCTGGCTTGAGCCCCGTCCATTTTCAGGGCCCGGAGCCTCGGCGGGTGAGCTGTTACGCTTTCTTTAAAGGATGGCTGCTTCTAAGCCTACCTCCCCACTGTTTTGGGCTCAGGACGCCCTTCGGTTTGACACTTAGCCAGCACTTCGGGACCTTAACCGTGGTCTGGGTTGTCCCCCTCTCGGAACGGGAGCTTAACCCCCGCAACCCACCTCCTGAGATCTAAGGCGCTGGCGTATTCGGAGTTCAAAAGGGAGGCGAGATCTTTCGATCCCTTACCACCCGATTGGTGCTCTACCTCGCCAGCAACCTCCCTCAGGGCTTGGCTGCGACCAACTTCGGAGGGAACTAGCTATCTCCGGGTTAGATTGGTCTTTTGCCCCTAGACCCAGGTCAAGGGAGTGAGTTGCACATCAACACCCCTTACGGACCTCCATCGAGCTTTCGCCCGACTTCGCCCTGCCCAGGCCTAGATCACCCGGTTTCTAGTCTTGCCGATGTGACTTCAGGCCCTTTCAGACCCAGCGACTCACCGGACTGAGCCGGTTGTTCGCTCTTTGGTTTCCCTTCGCCTACGGGCTTCAAACCCTTAAGCTCGCCACATCAGTAAACTCCCCGGCCCGTGTTTCTAGACGGAACGTGTGACCTTGGTCCTCTCCCATCGTAACACTACGTTGCCGTAGCCTCCTTCTGGGAGATTCTGCCCTTTCAGGCCACACACGTCTGTAACTATCTGGTTTCAGGCTCTTTTTACACCCCTCCCGGGGTACTTTTCAACTCTCCGTCACCGTACTAGTGCGCTATCGGTCTTGGGTAGTATTTAGCCTTAGGAGTTGATGTCTCCTATCTTCCCACGCCAGTCTCAAGGCGCAGTAATCTGGAAGCCAGCCCGATTCCCCTCAGCCTATGTCTACGGGGTTATCACCCTCTACGACGGAGCTTTCCAGAACACTTTGACTTCGCCGAGAAGGAAGTGGCCGACTCCAAAACCCCACATCCGCGCCAGCTCGTCGCCGGAGCGTTCGGTTTAGGCTCTTTCCTTTTCGCTCGCCGCTACTAAGGAAATCCCTGTTGGTTTCTCTTCCTCCCCCTACTAGGATGTTTCGATTCGGGGGGTTATCGCTCCTCACGGAGCACCGCCCTTACGGGCGGTGGGAAGTCCCATTCGGGTATCCTCGGATCAAAGGTCGCATGCACCTACCCGAGGCTTATCGCAGCTTGCCACGCCCTTCATCGTCTCCCAAGCCGAGTCATCCACCAGATAGCGTAGTTTACCAGCCATGTGAACCACAGTCTCCAGTTGGAGTCAGAGGCCTATGCACGGCATCATTGCAAAGTCTTTTTGACAGTTGCTAGCCCTTCATCCCCGACCTTTTGATCGGGAATTGCATTTCATTAGAGGTCGAAAGACGCTCCTGAAGACTCTCCCTCTTAACTAAGGAGGTGATCCGGCCACAGGTTCCCCTACGGCCACCTTGTTACGACTTCACCCTCCTCACGAAGCTCAGGTTCGATGCGGCCAACTTTCGACCACACCTCACCCAAACCTCATTCGGGTGGTGCGACGGGCAGTGTGTGCAAGGAGCGGGGACGTATTCACCGCGCGCTGATAACGCGCAGTTACTAGGCATTCCATGTTCACGAGGGCGAGTTACAGCCCTCGATCCCAACTGAGGTGGGGTTTAGGGATTGCCTTCCCCTTTCGGGGTTGGAGCCCTCTGTCCCTACCATTGCAGCCCGCGTGTAGCCCGGGGGATTCGGGGCATACTGACCTGCCGTTGCCCGTCCCTTCCTCTACCTTATCGGTAGCAGTCCCTCTAGAGTGCCCGACATCCCTTTAGGATTCGGTGGCAACTAGAGGTACGGGTCTCGTTCGTTACCTGACTTAACAGGACACCTCACGGCACGAACTGACGACGGCCATGCACCTCCTCTCAGCTCGTCCAGCAAGGCCTTCAACCTGGCCTTCATACTGCTGTCGCCCCCGGTAAGTTTCCCGGTGTTGACTCCAATTAAACCGCAGGCTTCACGCCTGGTGGTGCTCCCCCGCCAATTCCTTTAAGTTTCAGCCTTGCGGCCGTACTCCCCAGGCGGCAGGCTTAACGACTTCTCTGTGGCACTGGAGTGGTTCGTGACCACTCCAACACCTAGCCTGCATCGTTTACAGCTAGGACTACCCGGGTATCTAATCCGGTTCGCTCCCCCAGCTTTCGTCCCTCACCGTCGGGCGTGTTCTAGCCAGCAGCCTTCGCCACTGGTGGTCCTCCTGGGATCAGAGGATTTTACCCCTACCCCAAGAATACCGCTGGCCTCTCCCACCCCCTAGCCCAGCAGTATCCCTCGCAGCCCAACGCTTGAGACGCTGGATTTAACGAGGGACTTACCAAGCAAGCTACGGACGCTTTAGGCCAAATAACCGTCCCCACCACTCGAGGGGCTGGTGTTACCGCGGCGGCTGACACCAGTCTTGCCCCCCTCTTATTCCCACGGCTTATTACACAGTGGAAAAGCCGCCTTCTTCAGGCGGCACTCGAGGTAGCCCCATCGCGCTTTCGCGCATTGTGGAGGTTTCGCGCCTGCTGCGCCCCGTAGGACCTGGGTCCTTGTCTCAGTACCCATCTCCGGGCTTCCGCTCTCACGGCCCGTACCGGTCAGAGGCTTGGTGAGCCTTTACCTCGCCAACTACCTGATCGGCCGCAGCCCCATCCTTCGGCAAGGCATACGACATGGGTACGCCCCCTTTGAGTGAGAAACCGTTCCAGGCATCCTCACCTATCGTGGATTAGCCCCAGTTTCCCGGGGTTATCTACGTCCCAAGGGTAGGTTAGCTACGTGTTACGGAGCCGTCTGCCACGCTCTCACCATGGTCTGAGAGCGTGCGACTCGCATGGCTTAGTCCCACCTCGATAGCAGTGGGGTCCGACAGGATCAATCGGAGTTAGCTATTTTGCAAGGCTTTCGAGGAATCTTCGGGAGTGTCTTTCGACCCATCTCCGACCTGAGGGGTTATTGCAGCCCTTGTTCAGGTCGTCATGTTTGTTTCCGCCTCTGGAGATCGATCGTTCATTTGAAGGCGTTTCGCCTCTATCAGATCGAAGCCACCGTCTAACGGGCGGAAGGCGTTCCCGCCAAAGGTATGGTGTTGATCGTCCGAATAAAAAGGTTATGTTTGACTTGCCTTCTAGGTTAATGTGGTTCTGGGTTGATGATTCTCTGAGGTGGGACGGTCGTAGTTCATATGTTTTCAGTAGGCAAAGCTTCGTTGTTGCTAGGATTCTGCCAAGAGTTTCTCCACTTTCTCGAAGTTCCTTTCCTCGAGTTCATAGAGCTTTCTACCTTGCTCTAGAGCAAACATTTCTGGCCTCTTTGCAATGTTGATGAAGGACTGACCATTTAATCTATGATAGTAGGAGATCCTCCTTCTTAACCCCAGATTGTTCGAGTACTCAGAGCGACGGATAGGATCTGGTTCTATCTCTAATCTTGGCTACTCCTTTGCTTCTATGGAACGCCTCTCAATCTTCTCAGCGTCACGTTGTACAAAGATGATGCCTGCGTCACCGCAGATGACCCAAATCGCATTCACAGGTCTCCCATAGAACCTGCGATCCACCAGAGTTGGTTCTTGGGTGAAGAGGATCTCTTTCTTGAAGGATAAGAGATGCCTCACAACCGCTTGAGGTGCCTCTTTTGCCTTGAGTAGGAAGTGGAAGTAGGGGGGGAAGCTTCATCTATGACTGGAGGGTCTGTTCTTCTCATCTATTCCTTAGAACCACACGTAGGGTTCGGGATAGAGTATCCCTTGGTTGATATCTAAGAGACAGAATGTAACTTGCGATACCTACTCATCTAAACTGGGCAAGATCTTGTCCAAAACGCCTTCTCTAATGAGCTAAGGAATGGTTGCTGTCTTGGTCTTCTTCTCGACTTCCACCTCGCCCTTGTCGGCATCGACCTTCAGATAATCTTCTGTCTCTATCACTTCTAGGGGATCTCTCTCCAATCTGTCTACGACAGGTATCCCTGCTAATGCGCACCCCGTTGCGATGATTATCTCTGTCTCTTTGTTTATGATCGCCTTTGGTGCGGTTCCGAGCTTCTTCATCTGGTAAAGGGTGTAGGAGCCGACTGTACTCCCTTTCCCTGTGGGAAAGACGAGAACAAGATCAGAGATGCGTTCCCCCTCAAGTTCATGTCCACGCTCCACTACGTGCCCTGTTCCTGGGTCAACTCCTCCATAGAAGGAAATGGGGTGATGTGACACCACAGCAATACCTTCGGCATAGCCTCCTACAATCTTTCTCCCTTTAAGTCTCAATACACTCATCTTATAGCCTCCCTTAAGAGGTGGTCAATGTTGTCTAGTGCCACTTTTATCCCTCTGTTGGACAAATATTGGGCCGCCTTACAGGAATTGGTTGAAACCTCGACAACTCCCATCTCTTCCAGCGGAGCAACAACCATACAAGTATCGGTGAACACTCTTCCACCAGAACCCTCGATCACATCCACAAACCCTCTCCTCTTAGCACTGGTATAGACACCTCGGGACGTAAAGACCCAAAGCCTTTCCTTCAACCGCTTATCCTTTAGGATTTTTGCAACTTCCGCAATCTCATTTAGGCTGCAGTGAGGGCAACCGAGACATATTATGGGTTTCTCAACCTCACTTGAGAGCCTTGAAACTGCCTCTTCCAAGAGTTGTCGATCAATCTTGAGCTTCTCCAACCCCTTTAAGCCCCGAGCAGTGAAGCCTTTGCTTTCAGGTGTAATCCCTTCTATGTGGTAGAGAGCCGTGCCACCGGACGTCGCCGCAGCGGCCCCTAAAGCCTTCAGATCTTCTAAGCTCGACGCGACTATCCCTTGAACATAGGGAACCCCGTTTCCCATGTTGGCGCCGATGACATAGCCTAACGCGCTGAACTCAAGCCTAGAACGAGGAGAGCTCTCAACCTCTATGATGCCTGTGGGCGCTCTATTCTCTACAAGACGATAACCATAGAGGGCAGCGCGACCGGTCATAGCACTTGCCAGTGTGGTTGGTCCAGTCTCACGGTTTGTCCGTGCTCCGAGAACAGAGTTAGAGTATGAGATAGCTGAGGACTCCGCCCAAGAAATCTGCTCTCCAAACTTTGGTTCGTTGCCTATGAGATACGGTGTACAGGTGCAGGTCGTCTCCACATTCATCCTCTCGAAGGCTGAGATGACTTCGAGCTGTTTCTCTGCGAAGCTTTGAGGGATCGCCATCTCCCTCCAGCGCTCCAAGTCCATGCCAGCAGGATTAAGAGTTGCACGAATCTGTGCCCTAGCTCTCGCCTCAGCTTGTTCTTCCAAGAAACTGAGACCAGCTTCGCCGAGATTCAAGTAGGAGACCCCTGAGATATGAGCACTTTTCACCTTTACAAGTCTCTTAGCTCCAAAGACTTCTCCCAGAGTAATGAGGAGCCTTATCGCTCTCTCAAGAGCTTCTCCTTCTTCGCCTTCCAGAAGCCTTTCCTCGTAGTGGGTCAGATACAACTCAGCCTTAACCTCGCTCTTTTGAGCCTCTCAGCCTCTCTAGGAATGCCTTTAGTTCCTCGTTTACAGGTATCTCAGCTCTACTAAACTTCTCTTTCGACTTGGCCATGGGGCGCGTCGCATCGATACCAACTTTGCAGCCTAGCTCCATCTCCTGATCTGCGGTGGGGTCGAGGCTTGAGACGCGGACGTTAGGTACGATAAGGAGATCCTCGTCGCCCTTGAACCTTGTCGCGATCGCCCATTCAACCATTTCCATGTCGAAGGGGTCGATGTCCTCGTCAACGACTACAATGTGCTTGAGGCTTGGATGAGCTGAGAAGGCAGCCATAAGGACATTCTTAGGGTCGCCCTCCCTGAACTTCTTGAAGCTAACGATGCAGTGAAGCCAGCCGCATCCTCCCAACGTTAGGTTGATCCCTCTGACGGTGGGAACGATGCTTTGAACATAGTTCCAGATCCTCACCTCTTGGGGCATACCCATGAGAAGACGGTGCTCAGAGCCTGCAGGAAGGAGAGCCTGATAGAGGCAGTCTCTCCGACGCATGATGCCAACTACTTCGAGGACGGGTTGACGGCGCTGAATATCATAGGTTCCTGTAAGGTCAACGAAGGGCCCTTCCATAGTCTCCTCATCCAGCAGAATCCTCCCCTCCAGAACTATCTCAGCATCGGCGGGAGCTAAGGCATCCACATGCTCGCATTTCACCAGTTTCAGCCCGCCGCCCATAAGTGTGTTGGCAACCCCAAACTCGCAAACACCGAAAGGTGCAGGTGAAGCCGCCGCCACCATCAAGGCGGGGTGAAGACCAAGAGATATGCTCACATCAAGGGCTTTAGCCTTTCCACGAGTCCCTTGGCAGAGCCTATAGAGATGTCGGGGGACGATCCTCAGCGCCGCACGTCCATCGTCGAGGATTAGGATACGATGAAAAGAGACGTTTTCAACTGAGCCATCAAGGCTTTTGGTGTAGAGGATACCAGATGTGATGTAGGGACCGGGGTCTTTCTCGAAGTGCGTGAGTACTGGTAGTGTACTAAGTCTCGGCGCCTCTACAACTTCTTTCACTGATCCATCGTCTACAATCTTCGCCCCTGTCGGGTGCTCTATTGCGTGGAGGAGGTGCTGATAGAAGTTTTCTGGCTCAATTCCAAGGGCTTGACATATGCGCTTCCTTGTTCCGCAGATTCCTGCAATAATCTTGTGGTTGAAACCTTTCACCTTGTCGAAGAGGACTGTTGGTCCACTGTCCAGAGTCCTTAGGGCCGCAGCTATCTCGAACCTTGGTGAGAGTTCCTCATCTATGTGAAGGAGTTCTCCTGTCTTGTCAAGTTCTTCTACAAAACTTCTAAGGTTAGTCAAGCATGTCTCACCTTCTGCTGATTATGAAGATGAAGCGCGGCTCTTAGCTCTCTCACTGATAATCTCTTTGACAAGTTCGAGGATCTTACTCCCAACAGTTTCTCCTTTCGAAATCTTGAGGTTAACAGAGATTAGAGCCATCTTTTGAAAGTAAGACGCGAGTTGCTCTCCGACAACCTGTCCAAAGAGTGCATCTCTGTCGCCTAGCAGTTGGGAAGAGATTCGACTGGGCAACGTAACTGTGAGAGTTCCGAGCAAAGGTCTGATCCCCTCCCAGACAAAGAGGAGGACGGCGTTCTCCATCTCCATCAAAGCTACGGTAATTTCCTTTCCCTCGTAGGACAGCCTACGTGTAGAGAACTCAAGGCTCATCTATATCCAAAAATCAATCAAGAGCCTAAAAGTTAAACCTATCCCCAGCAGTGAGTCTAATGGAGCACACGAACCTTGAGGGTACTAATCCTCTCCGATGTCCACAGCAACCTCTCTGCTCTTGAGGAAGTCATAAAGGACGCTGGTCCGGTAGACTGTATCCTCTCAGCCGGGGACATTGTCGGATACGGCCCTTGGCCCAATGAGTGTATCGACCTCTCAAGGGAACTCGGCTTCCATTCTGTAGCTGGTAATCATGACGAGGCTTGTGTGACAGGTCTTGCCTCAGACTTCAACCCCTATGCGGAAGAAGCCATCCACATTACTCATAGACTTCTCAGAGCTGAGAACCTTGCGTATCTAGCCAGATTGCCAAAGAGCTTAGAGAGGATTCTGGGCAATTGCAGAGTGGTTATCTATCACGGAAGTCCCCGCGATCCTCTAAACGAATATATTTTTCCCTATGCAGCAGACAGCCTCCTAGAGTCCCTCATCCAGCAGACCCGTTCAGAAGTCCTAGTTCTGGGTCACACCCACGTCTCCTTCGTACGCCGCCTCGATGGACGCCTTATCGTGAACCCAGGTTCAGTGGGTCAGCCGAGGGATAGAGATCCGAGAGCGAGTTATGTTATTTTAGAGGATAAGGGTGAAGGAGTAATGGGTTGGGTGAAGAGAGTGGGGTATCCTGTGGAGTCGGTTGCGAAGAAGATGCTTCAGGAAGGGTTTCCAAAGGTCCTCGCTCAGAGACTCTTCTACGGATTGTAGTGACTTCGTCTCTCAATCATAGTAAACTAAATAAAACCAAGGTCATCCTATAAGGGGATAGGTACAGGATGTCTCGCAAGGTCTTGCGGGTAGGGCTTAGCGGCGCTAAAAGAGTAGCAAGTATCCTGGGAAGACTAAGCTTAGGAATACCTATATCCAGCAAACGCTTTGTAGAGATATCTGCTATACTTCTTATTCTCTTCACCGCCTTCACCATTAGGTTTCTTCCAACAAGATGGGGACCTTACCTTGCGGAGTATGACACCTATTTCCATTATCGGATGGCTAATTACGTCGTAGAGAATGGATTCCAAGCATGGTTTACTTGGTATGATCCCTTAACCTGGTACCCGAAAGGGATTAACGTGTCCGCCACAGCCTATCCAGGAGTTGCTTTCTCCGCGGCTCTGATATACCTGTTTCTAAAAGCCCTTGGCATAAACATCTCTCTCCTGAGCATCGCCATGTTTTTCCCCGTAGTGATGGGGACTCTTGCCTGTCTTGCTCTCTACTTTCTCGGAAAAGATATAGGCGGAAAAGAAGTTGGGCTTTTCGCTGCCTTCTTCTTGGCCATTAACTCCGCCTTCATAAGCAGAACTTCCATGGGATTCTTTGACAATGAGAATATAGGAATCTTGGGCATGATCCTCACCTTCCTATGCTTTCTCAGGTCAATCGAAGAAGAGAAGCCCTTGAGAAATAGACTGTCATATGCTCTTGCGACCGGGCTTAGTCTCAGCTATGTTACAGTTTCTTGGGGGGCAACTCGATACGTGCCAGTCATGCTAGCTCTCTTCACTTTTCTGATGATTCTAAGAGGAGACTACTCAAGAAGCCTTCTGGTTTCCTATACGACATCAATAGGTCTTAGCTATTTTTTCTCCTCCTTCGCACCCGTTCTTGGTCTTCGATACCTAAGAGAAATATCTAGTCTTCTCGTTCTAAGCCTAATTCCTATTCTAATCTGTCACGAGCTAATGAAGAAAACTGAAAAGACGAGTAACAGAATAGTTCTGATAGGTACGATAATCATCGTGTTGATAGGGGGCATATGGTTTCTTGAGAGTGGAGGGTACGTCTCTAGTCTGGCCACGAAATTCTGGGGGGTCATAAATCCTTTCAGTAGAACACAGACTCCCCTTGTTGAATCAGTGGCAGAGCATCGTAGGTCTTCATGGGCTTCTTTCTTCAGAGACTTCGGCGTCATCCTCAGTCTATCGCTTATGGGCTCCTACTTTTCTCTTAGGAGAATAGACTCCAAGAAGCTCCTCGCTCTGCTCTACTTCATAACTTCTCTCTATTTTGCAGGCTCCATGATACGTCTGACTTTGATATTATCGGCAGCCGCCAGCCTGATGGCGGCCTATGGGCTAGTTGAGTTGGCAAGACCCTTCATGGGGATCCTCTTTGGTGGACCGAAACCCTTAGAGAGCCGTAGGCGCCGACTGATGCCAAGAACAAGCCCAGAGGTTGGAGCAGTCTTTCTCATCGCCCTCCTCCTAATAAGCACGCCAACTGTCTTTTATTCCGTGGAGGCAGCATATTCTCCGGGATCTCTAGCTATGTCAGCTGTGCCGGCCCAGTTGGCTGGCGGAGGCTATCCTCAGGATTGGATAGAGGCTCTGACTTGGATTAAGAATAACCTGGACAGTAAGACTGTCGTAGTCTCTTGGTGGGACTATGGCCACTGGCTTACAGGCATTGGAGATGTGACGACTCTGTCCGACGGAAGAACCCTAAATGGTACTCAGATAAGCTTGGTTGCCAAGATGTTCATGTATAATCAGACCGGGTCTCTGCAGCTTCTTGGTAGATTCAATGCAGACTACATCCTCGTTTTCTTGGCGTATAATCCCTCTCAGAGACAAAAGGGCTGGCCCCCCACAGGTCCAGATGAGATGTGGCCTTTAGGTGAGAATGTAAAATGGTACTGGATGGCCCAGATCGCGGGTCTAAACGCCTCTGACTACGTTGTGTACAACCAAGCTTACAAGCAACAACTATGGACGGCGAAGTTCAAGGAGACGACGCTCTACAACCTCATGTTCGAGAAAGCTGATCCAGAACACTTCGAACTTGTCTTCTATTCTTCCTTCGGCTTCGTTCTCATATATAAGATCAAATACTGATACTGTGAAACCGAAAACTGTTTAACCCCTTCTCAAACCCTAAACAACTATCGGAGATCTCGGCTCGCGCTGTCTCTTCTTGATCTCGTCCAGACCCTTCTTAGTCCCTAGTTGCGTGATCTTCAAATCATATTCAATGAAGTTATGTGCAAATTCATTGATGCTTTTGTCTATCTCCTCCAGCTCCTCTCTAGTGAACTTCCCCATGATGTCTGGGTTGTTCACATACTGTATCCACCCCCAGAGACTGTGATTTAAGGCTGAAAGCGCTGTACGCACACTACGTACAAGGTCAAGGCGATCTCGGTCCTTGGTAGAGACTAGTTCCTCTAGCACCTTCAGATACTGGCGGCATTCCTGTATCCAACTCTCTTCACCCATCTCAATCAGCTCCAGAATCTCCTTGTCTATCAGGAAACTCGTTACTAATCTACCACTTTCGGCAACTAATATCCTTTTCTATTTAAGCTTGCTAGAAATCTATTACGCGGACCAGTAGTTTTTTATTTCCATTATGAGCATTCTCTTTTCAACCAGGGGAATGCAGCTTGAATATCGATGTTCATAACCACTTCTTCCCAAAGACCTATATCGAAGAGTTAAAAACAGGGCGTGGCTACGCCTCAGTGGGACAAGACTCGGAAGGGAGGACGCTTATCTATTATCGTGGGGATTACAACATCGTTGTCGGACCGCACATAGTCTTAAATGAACGAATAAGGGCGATGGACAAATACGAGATAGACATGCAGGTTTTGACGCTCACGACCCCCGGAGTTGAGAGAGAGGCACCTGAGAGAGGAGTTCGCCTTGCGAAGGTCACCAATGACGCTTTCTCGGAGATAGTGGCGAAACATTCTGAGAGGTTCGCTGCATTGGCTGCCCTCCCGATGCAAGAGCCAGAGGCAGCAGTGGAGGAGTTGAAAAGAGCTGTCAGCGAACTTGGGTTAAGTGGAGCAACGATCTTCTCAAACGTAGATGGTAAACCCTTAGACTCGAAAGAGTTCTGGCCGATCTACGATACTGCGTCAAAGATGGGCGTCCCCTTGTTCATCCATCCGACGACCCCGATAGATGAGCGGGCTATGGAAGATTATCGCCTAGTTCCGATACTAGGCTTCCCCCTCGATACAAGCCTCGCTGTCCTGAGGCTCATCTTTAGCGGTGTACTGGAGAAATACCCTTCGTTGAAGATTGTAGCTGCTCACTTGGGAGGAATCGTTCCCTACTTGGTAGGTAGAATCGATACGTGTTATAATGCCTATCCTGAATGCAAGCCGAACACCAAGAAAGTTCCCTCAGAATACATAAAGCAGATCTGGGTTGACTCCATCTGTTATGATAGGGAAGTATTCTTGTGCGCCTACTCCCTTCTCGGACCAGAAAGGATCGTTCTTGGAAGCGACTTCCCTCATCAGATCAGTGACCTTGAAGAAGCTGTGAAGAGGATAAAAGAGCTAGATGTGCCTGAGAGTTCTAAGAGAGAAATCCTAGGAGAGAATGCAGCGAAGCTGTTCAGACTCTAAGGCTCCACCTTTTCCTCTTTCTTCTGCATCCTCATAAGCTTGAGTCGGTAGTTCTGGTATCTGTCGTCTATTGAGAACTTGGCTGGATGAGGTATCTTGACTTCTCCGCAACAAATGGGACACCTCTCTTGACCGAGAGTGTATCGATCGCATTTAGGACAGTAACGCAGAAGCCAGACCAAGAGAAGCCCCTCCATCTATTCGCGCACAAAGGAAACGGCTCCCTCAGCCTTTTCTATAGCTGAGGTTATCTCGGCAACGATCTCTTTCAGAGCGCCTTCTGTCTTTTTAGGGTCGTCGGTTTCCAGTTCTATTCTATATTTCGGGGCGCCGAGGGAGTAGATCTCGACATCGATCTTCTTTTTCTTTCCAAGTCTTATTGCATTCGACAGCGCTTCCTTTATTACAAGCACTCCCTTGGGGTCTCTACAAGCAACATTGATGATCCCCCGTGCCTCAAACATCCTTATTTTAATTTTCTCTTTCGAGAGCTCTGCTAGGGGTTCAATGATCTCATCAGGGATGCCGAGCTTCATCAGGGCAGTGACACCCTTCTTCGCCGCCTCTTCTAAGCCGTTGTAGAGACTGTCATATCTTTCTGCTATTAGAATTCCCACCTTCTCGTAGAGGGCCTCTTCGCTCATGTTCAGAAGCTTCGCGCATTGGACGAGAAGGCTGTAAGCCCTTTGCTGTTTCTTGAACTCCTCTATTTTTTCCCTTTGTTCGCTCTTGGTGACTCTCTTAAATGATAGGTCGATTTGCCCTTTTTCTTCATCAACCCTTAGAACCCGAAGAACGATCTTCTGACCTTCTCTCACGTGGTCTCTAATGTTTCTAACCCACCTTGTAGAAATCTCGGATATGTGGAGGAGGCCCTCTCTTTCTTGGTGCTCGTCTAGTGATACATAAGCTCCATAGTTGACGACCTTCTTTACAGTTGCAACAACGAGATCTCCTACCTCAGGCCACTCCTCCTCGACAGCCATCTAGTTCACCCCAAAACAGCCGTGATCTTCCCATTGATCTTCGTCTTGCCTCCCGTCGGCTCAGCTAGGAGCACACCGCAGTTCTTACAGTAGATTTTTTTCTTTGCATGACTGAAGATCTCTTGCTCGCTCTCACAGTTCTTACATTCCACTTTAAGAAACCTGGATTTGGGCCTAGGAATAAGTATGTCCCATTCGGACACCTTAAGCCACCTCCAACCTCTTCAGTCTGATCCCCGCTCTCTGATGTTTGTAGCCGCATACCTTGCATTGGAGTTTCAATGAGAACTTTCTAGTCGTTTTCGCCTTGTTCCTCTGGAAAGGGTATTTCTGCCCTCCGTATCCTTTCTTCTTATCTTCGTGCTTCCTATTACTTCTCTTTGCCACGCTGGTCTGACCAGCTTTGTATAAAGACACTGTCTGTTCCGTATGTGTTCTACACTTACGGCAGAAGGTTTTGATCGTCTTCGGTGCCTTCATGCGGATCCCTCTTCTTCTACCTTTACAGCCAAGCCCTTCCTTATTAGGTTTTCAGCATTCTCAGCTGGAAGTGCTGTTACATCCTCAGGCTTGAAGGGTCCATAAGTCTTCATGTCTATCCCGATTATTGTTGGTATGTGTTCCAAGATTCTGACCACCTCAAATCCAGAACTCGCTTTGGGTTTAGCCCTTACGTCTGGCGCTTGTCCCCTTAATATACTTTTCAGGCTCTCCTGATGTTCTGAGAGAATTCTTTTGAGTTCAAGAAGAACACGTCTCTCTTCTATCGTCAGCTTCTCCGAGTCGACTTCCTTTCCTAAAGACTCCGCGGAAATCATCTTTCTCAGTCTGAGCTTGAAGAGGTCGTCAACCATCTTCTCCACATTCTCTTTCTCCTTCTCAACGATCCTGCTTCTCGTCGTACCTCTCTCCAGCATCCTCGTCTCTTCCCTGAGCTTCGCAATATACTTCCCTATCTCGTTGTAGAAGGACGGAGATAGCACTTGAAGGTCATTCTCACACAGTTCTTCACGCCAAGCGTTCAGTAAGTGCATGTAGCTCATATAACCACCCTCGCAGCTCCTTTGCAGAGAAGTAGAATAGCTGCTGCCGCCGGAAGATCCACTCTCCTATCTTTGAAGGGTTCGAACGTGTCGTCTCCCATCCTGAACTTAGGAGTATTCACGGCATGAACAGTAATCCTGCCCTTGTTGAAGACAATCGCGTTCTTCAGCGGGTCGAAGCTCTCCAGTGTATTCACTGAAAAGCTCTCAGCCCTTAGACCAGTCTTGCCGTGAAGGGTCATTGGGAGCCTTATGAGCCTACGAACATCTGCTGTCACTACGGTGTCGATGGCGGCGGCTTCGCGTTTCGCTGCCTCTCCGATTAGCCTATCAAGTGACCGCCGATCCTTTAGGCTGAAGAACTTGAACACTTGGTTGGGAGATGAGCCTCTCAGTGACTCCAGCATCTCCACTTTTTTCTCAAGGAGAATCTTTGTAGTTTTATCGCTGAGGCTGAGATCTTTAAGATTTGCTGGATTGGCATCATGAAGGAAGCTGTAAAGTGCCCTAGCGAGTCTGCCGCTCCAACCAACCGTTGAAAGTGCTGGGTTCTCCTTTTGTGTAGTCCCGAAGCCGTGAAGTTCTGCTTCGATGCCAACGCCGCGAATGTAGTCGACGATTTCTCTGCGTGCGAGCTGGTCGAGTTGGCGTGCCTCTTCTTGATATATGTGGATGTGGTAGCCGCGGTTTCCGCTGAAGTTGATGTCGAGGTCTTTTTTTGAGGAGAAGCCCAGGTCTTGAACTAGGATGTCAAGGAGCTTAAGGGTCTCGAATTTTGCGGTCTCGAGGCATTTCTCGCAGAACCAGCTCTCCTCTGTGAAGTTTGCTTTGCCGCATTTTGGGCAAATCTCCGGTGTTGTCCCTCTTCCTGTCGTTCCGCAGTCTCTGCATGCCCATTGGTCATGCTCCTTCTTGCAGGGTGTTTCGAGGTGGTCGGCGTCTATGTCGAATACCAAGTCGGCGCCTAGCCACTCCTTGTTCTCCATCTCTGCCTCTGGTGTTTTGTAGTAGGCTGAGGAGTAGTAGACGTGCGCAGGTGTGTTTGTTTTGAGGTAGTTTCTCATGGTGTCTGGTGATTGGAAGGCTATGTGGCGGAACATTGTTTTTCCCTCGAAGGGTAGGAAGCCGAATTCTCTCTGCTCGAAGCCTGGAGGTACGTCAACTGTCTCAGCCTGTGCGGTATAGTACTCTCTGAATCTGTCCTTGAGGTAGGCGATTGCATCTATTTGGCCTTCAGCCATGAGATCCCCGAGTATAGTATCTTCGAGGCTTTGCTTAAAAACTCATTTCAGGAACTCCGCTTTGGTGTTATAACTGTTGTAATATTTGATTTAATACATTACCTCCATATGTGGAGATGTTAGGGGGATGCTATCGCTGTGTTGGGTGCGGAAGGGGCATCCTCCGCAGAATTCTTCGGTGTACTTAACGATGTTCCTATACTTACGACAGTAGTGTAGTCCAAGAGAGTTGAGCAACTTAGCAAGATCCTTCCCTTCAGACATCCAAGCGACCATGCTATTTGCTCTGTTGACAGCTTATTAAATAAATCTCTGGAACAGACCTTTCGTAACCCTTGAAGATTTCTAAGAAGAGATTTGTAGGTGTTCTGATCCTCTAACGTTAGTTTTCCCTTTCCTTGATGATTTCATCAATCGCCAGTCTTAGAAGGCTACCAAGTCTTTCACAGCTCTATCCTTGGGCATGAAGGGTCAGAGCATAAGAAACCAGCTGGGGCATGTGGGGTCAAAGTAATAGGACAGAATAAGTGGCCTACTCTGATACAGAATGCGAGTCAGCAACCGAAAGTTTACAGGGATTCGGAACAACCGACAACCTGACAGGACCAACAGAGGAAAGCCTTAATAAGGCTTACAAGAGATGTGCCTTGAACCAAGGTATTGGCGGTCTCCGAAGATCCGCTGGGGCATGTGACGATGAAACTACTAGACTATTTGAAGAAACCAAAGAGGCCAGATAAGACGAAGGAAACAAAAGTGATGCTGGATCGAAACGATGTTTTAGAGAAATATGTTAGACCGATGCAGGATAGACTGAAAGACCATCTTGTTAGGCTCGATAATCACATGTCGGTGTGGACTAACAACTCAAGTCAAGAACTTTCTAGAGGATGTCAATCCTGTAGGGAAGGAACGTGGCTATGCATCTTTGTTGGGCCGAAATGCGATTTAGATTGCGTTTACTGTCCTCAAGGAGGCAAATTTCAAAAGGATTCTATGTGGGACCACGACAGAGCCTTTTCTGACTGGTGGATAGACGATGTTAAGTTGATTGTGGAAGACGCACCCGATGATAAAATAAAAGGGATCTCCTATTCTGGGGGAGAACCCTTTCTATATCTAGATAAAGTCGTAGAGATGGGTAGTTTCGTAAGAGAGAAGAAACCTAACTGCTATCAGTGGATCTATACAAATGGGGTCTTAGCAGATAGGACGAACTTGACCAAGGTATGCAATGCAAACATCGAGGAGATTAGATTTCATATTAGCGCTTCCAATTTCGCTGATAAAGTTATGGATCACTTAAAGATCGCTAGAGAAATATTCCCTAGGGTCACCATTGAAATACCTGTAACGCAAAAAGTGAAGACATGGATGATAGACAAAGACGGTTTAAAGATCTTAGAGAGAATTGGTGTTGAACAGCTGAACCTGGCTGAGATATTTTATTATCCAAACGACCAAAGACAAGATTTCAACTCAGATCGATATTACCCGTTCACACAGTTTCCTTTTCCCCCCCTCATTTCTGAAGTTAAATCTAGAGTATACACCTATGACATAATAGAAGCAGCCATCAACAGAAACATTGACATCTTGATAAATGATTGCTCCTTGGAAAGGAGGGGCGTGCAAATGCTTAGACGGAGTCTAAATCCATACCTTTCTTTCTGGGGAAAATTCTAAGAGATATGTGTAAACAGGAGTGTTTTTGAGCTTCTGTGTCCTGGAATATCTCTAGCATGAAGAATCTCTCTTGTTCTTCTATATCCCTGAGAAGTTCTGAATGCCTTAGGCTCTGAACGTAATTCTCTGTAGTTTTGGACTTCCAATCGTGTGGCAGCTCCCTTTCCTAATTGACAGAATCCGATCTCTTGTGATTTCCTATTGCTTTCTCTATTGTATCTAAAGATATATTCGTTTCTTTGAGGTAACTTTCTCAGCAATTCGGAAGCTTCTGAGAAACTCTAAGCTGTCGAGGATTACTGTTTTTCTCTGGAGGATTGACCGATATTGTATCTCCTCCAAAGTCTACGGAATGTCATTCTCAGATCTGAGCATCGGGAGCTAATCTTATCATGCGAGGGTTGGGGTTCCAACCCACGGAGAACTGGTCCATCAAGTCTTAAGCCTCAACCTTAGGTCGATGGGAGACACCGCTCTTGAGATGTGCAAGAGGCAACCGCGACCTAGTGTTGCTCTGTGTATTTATGAAAGGGGTCTGTTCACCGTCTCGTTCTGCGTCTTCTCGCTCGAAAAGACCTAACAATCTTTATATGCGTGATGAGTTATATCTCACGATATATGACAGAGCATCTGGAAGCAAGGATTCTAAGGGTCCTCGAAGAAGGACCAGCAACCCCAGACGAGGTGGCCACCAAATTGGGGATAGCCTGGGCGACAGCCCAAGGTTACCTTCTCAAGCTGGCGGGGACTGGAAGGGTTCAGGTATCTAGAAAAGGGAGAGTCAACATCTACTTTCTCAATATTCCCCGGAGGCTAGCTTTCAGCGTTCCCCCTTGGGTCAGGGTCAGGAGTTTGGAGGAGCTAGCGGATGACTTGAAAACCCACTTCCCCGCCAACGTTTCGGCTGCAGAGATGGTTGAAAGAGAGCGGAGAAGGGCTTGATCGTCGGATTGGATGCCAGCGTGCTCATCGCCTCGGTGAAGAAGGTCGGAGAGAAGTATCATGAAGGCGCACTGCGGTTGAGCAGAAGGATGGTTCAGGCGGGGCATCGAGGCGTGTGTTCAGCTCTCTTGCTGCTCGAGTTGCCAGGAGCCCTCGCTTCTTCGACGAGCATGCCAGTCGACAGGATCTACGACGTCGAGGTCTCTGTCATCGAGAAATTCCGCGCCGACGTTATGCCGTATGAGCCGTACGTGGACAGGGCTGTTGAGTTCATGATCGAGTTCAGGGAGCTGAAGACCAGGTGGGAGATAGGCTCCGCAGACTTCCACTATCTCGCAACCACCTACCAAGAAGGAGCTGAGTTCTTCGTGAGCACCGACGAAAAGCACCTGCTCAGGGTGGAGTGCAGGGAAGCCATCTCCAAGTACATCACGGTTCTCAATCCAGATGAGGCTGCGAACAGTCTTAGGTAATTAGTGCGGCATAATTTGGCCTTGTTAGTGGATGGTGGGGGGGTTCGAACCCACGGAGGCCTAAGCCATAGGATCTTGAGTCCCACTCTTTTGGCCATTCTGGAACCTAATGGCACTGCTAGGCGGATCTGCATGTTTCTGGTTGCAAGTACTAACAGTTTTAGTAGCTTTCTATGGTTACTCCTTGTATTCCCTCGAAGTGCTTGACGTTCCGAGTGACGATGGTCTCGTTTCGAACCTTCGCTATGCCTGCAATCATCGCGTCCTCAGGATCGATCTTGGAACCAGCCTTGATCTTTTCCACGTAAATGGAGCCTCCAGCGCATGCTGACTGGAAGTCGAGAGGTAGCTGAGGTAGAGACGCCACTACTGAGAGTATCTTGGATTTTTCGTCTTCAGGCTTCCTGCTTAGAGATATTCCAACACAGAGTTCGAAGATTGTCGGTGAACCCACTGAGATTGCAGAGCCTCTCTTCTCAATCTCCGTAGCCTTCCTAATCGCTGAGGGATCGTTTACCATGATGTCAATCAGAAAGGACGTGTCGGCTATCAAGGCCCCCCCGCATCCTAAGCACAGTTGAAGCCACCTTCTTCTCACTCTTCAGACGGAGGTCCTCCACCTCTCGACGGAGTTCGTTTCCCTCAGCCGCTGTGAGGACGCCGGCCAACTCGAGGATCGATCTTTTCCCCGTCAGGCGGTTTATGATGTCAGTGAAGCTTTCGTTTGACCTCTTTAGCGCTGCGAGTCTTGAGTAGGCTTCATCAGATATCGAGATATTCCTTGAGCCCATGCTAATCTGTGTGGGTATATGTGTGTAATGGATAAAAGTGTTTCGTCATTCCCTGAACTAAAGATGTTTGTACTCCAGTTCGGAGGCATCTTAAGAGGCCAACACATTTCTATGATTGAGTTAAGGTTGACAAGGATAACTTCCTTCTCTAGGCTTTCTAGGACCATATAAAAACCTAGTCCCTCGTCCTTGCTTAAGTGACTGAGGGGTCAATAGATGGTGCGGGGGGTGGGGTTCGAACCCACGGAGGCCTAAGCCATAGGATCTTGAGTCCCACCCCTTTGGCCACTCGGGAACCCCCGCTCTAGGGGAGTTCTAAGGAATCTTTCTTTAAATCTGTTTCTCCTCTATTCTTCTAGGGTTGAGAGGAAGTTCTTCACTTTCCAGTAGGCATCTATGAACTCTGTGCCGCGGGGTGTGAGCTTGTAGAGGGTTTCGCTTTCTCCTGTTATCCGTATCAGCCCTGCTTGACTGAGTCGTTGTAGAAAGTCCTTAAGTCGGTCGACCGGCATCCCCACACCGTAGGAGAGCTTCGTGATCCGTTCAGAACCTCCTTTAGCCTTTAAGACTTGGAGTATCTCCGCGTAGAGGTCGAGGGTCGTTCTTCTCGGCAATCCAATCACAGAGGTGGAGCAGGCAGAGTCTGAACCTTCTCAGGCTGCACCGGTAGCTCAGCGTCCCTGTCAACATCTATGGACTCAAGGTATTTAACGTTGCCATAGATCCTGCAGCCTCTGCCAATGCTTCCCCTTATCACATAGAGGTTCCTGGCTGAGGCGTCAGGCTCTAACTCCAGATACCCTGCGTACACGTCCTCTACCTCAGCTCCCCTTCCAATTCTCACATCTCCTCCGATGAGAGGACCAATTGCCGAACCTTTCTTGCCGAGGCGAATCCTCTCAGCCTTCAAACCCTTCCTTGTGTCTACCTTCCCCCCTATCTCAGTATCCCTTTCGGCGATGATTCCATCAGCCTCGACTGAACCGCCAACCTCAAGCGACCTCATCTTCCCGAAACCTCTCACCTTGATAGCTCCCCCCACATCTATGTTGCCAGAGAGAGTCATGTCTCTATTAACTCGGATGCTTCCGCCGACATCTATCGATCCACCTTGAAGGTCTCCGTCAACCTCCACGGTTCCGCCGACATCGAGATCCTCAACCTTCAGGTTCTCAGAAGCTTCCAGTTTTCCTCCGACATCTATCTGTTCTCCTTCTCCTCTCTTCCTCAAAGTGACTCTTCCGCCAACATCTATTTCCTTAAATTTCAGTTCTCCCGTACTCTCAAAGCTTCCACCTACATCGATTTCGTCGATCTCGCCACCACCTACGTCAGCTTTTCCACCACAGTCTAAGTGCAGAATCTTACAAGGCCCTTCTATCTCTATTCTTCCTCCCACATCGACAGCCTCCACCTCAGCCCCGCCGCCTATGTACACGCTTCCACCCACATTGAGAGTTGAACCCTTCAACCGACCGCCCACAGTCAACCTTCCGCCAACGTCAATGCTACTACTGGAGGCTTCTCCGCCAATCTCCAACGCCCCGCCGATATCTACGTCTCTAGCGGAAAGACTTTTCCTCACACTTAGCAGCCCCCTAACATCCACCCCGTCTCTCACATCGAGGTCCCCATGGATTCTGATTCTACCCCCCTCCCTCTGGAAGCGCATGAACCCGCCTTCTTCGCGTTCGCGCCCCTCAAAACCCTCCGCCTTGACTGAACCCCTCATCTCCACATCCCCATAGCAGATCACAATGCCTGTGACAACGAGCTCCTTCCCGTCAACCTCGATGATTCCTCCATCGTGGACATACAGGTTACCATCTACCCTACTCAAGCGGAGCTGCCCTCTCGTTGGAACAGTAACATCCATCTCTTTTTTCCACTCTCAAGGTAGGTCTTGGAGCATAGAAATATAAAGCCGACTCACAAAATGTGAGTTAAGCCTCTACCCTTTAATAGGAAATCCTTACCAGAGATAAAGCGAAGACCCATGAAGGTTGTAATCTCTCTCGGAGGCTCCCTCCTCACCAGAGACCTGAGCGCAGAGAACATCAGACGCTACACAGAGGTTTTGAAGGAGCTCCAAAGCCGGGGACACCAGCTTGTAGTCGTATGCGGAGGAGGAAAGACAGCTCGCGGATACCAGCAAATCGTCAGGGAACTAGGAGGCGACTCTAGAACGCTGGATAGGATCGGCATCCTTGCAACCCACATGAACGCCCTTCTCCTCATCGCAGCCCTCGGAGAAGCTGCCGACGAGCACATCTTTAAGAGGGCTAACGATGTGAAGCGGCACTTCGAGAAACGCATCCTCGTGGGGGGAGGATACCTCCCTGGATGCTCAACCGACTATAGAGCCGCCCTCTTCGCCAGCGCAGTGAACGCAGATCTCATCGTGAATGCAACGGACTACGGAGGAGTCTTTGACAAGGACCCAAGCAAATATGCTGACGCACATCAATTCAAAGTTCTAAGCTTCAGCAAGTTAGAGGAGATTATCAAAGAGCGGTTCAAGCAGACCCCGGGCGACTACGGTCTCTTCGACCTAAAGGCGACGAAGCTTATCAGGAAGCATAGGATCAAGACGGTCATCATCGACAGCACAGACCCTGCTGAGATCATTAGGGCTGTGGAAGGCGGACACAGCGGAACGATAGTCGCATAGGAGCAGACGCTCTGATTCTCCAATATTCCTGTCATAGATTAGCTAGTCGGGATAGCGTTTAATTATATTCAGCGCCGATCTATCAGATGGAATGAGAATTCAGGCAGTTCCTGTTCGGAGAGGCTTAGTGCTTCTTCTGGCTTTTTCGATCTGCCTAGCCATTACAGCGCCCTCCGTTGTTGCGGAGGTCAAACAATCAACCCTAGATTTCTACGCCTTCTCCAACAGTAAATGCGAAGCATGTCGAGAGAGACTGGCTGTTTTGATCTCAACTTATCAGAACGCTAAGATCATCATCTATGAATTAGCAGAAGAAGAGAACGTTAGATACTTTCAAAGGATAGATGAAGTCTTGAAAGAAATACTCTCATATCAGATAATCCCTTACCTTCCTCTAATCGGGGTCTTCGAGGACAACGCCCTCAAGGCGATTACGGACGTGGCGAACTCCGTTGAGGATTGGATAGGGGTGGTCGAGAGGCAACATGGCGGAGTGCTAATATATTTCAAGCAGCCGTTGGACAAGGGTGATGTGAACAGGACATTCACAGATGCCGCCAAGATCGCCGTTTTCGAGGGGCTCTTCAAGAAAACCATCCCTGTGGCTGATGATAGTTTTGCATCCTTCTTCTCTCTCCTCGTACCAGTCTCTCTGGCGGCTCTAGTAGACGCGATCAATCCCTGTGCATTAAACGGCTTCGTGGTCTTCCTAACCTTCGCGCTCTTCTCCGTTGGAAGGAGAGGAACCTTGAGGATCGGCTTGTCTTTCTCAACAGCAGTCTTCCTCGTCTACTTCTCCTTAGGCTTAGGGTTGATCAGGTTCCTACAACCTCTTCCACAAGTCAAGTATCTCATAGCCGCCTTCGCAGGGATCATGGGCGCATTAAGGGTCGTCGACGCTCTAGGAAAAGAAGTTAAGTTTGTTCCTACCACCTTGGCCGAGAGGCTAACAGCTCGCTTTGAATCCGCTCTGACGCCGTGGGGGGGTTTCGTTGCAGGCATCACCACCGCGGCTCTGATCCTTCCTTGCTCTTCAGCCCCCTACTTCGTAGCCCTCGACCTCCTGTCTAGACGGGCGGCGCTTCTAAGCGGTCTTGCATTGCTTATCCTTTACAATCTCATCATAGTCCTACCCTTCGTCGCCGTGACTCTGGGAATCCACGCTTTTTCAGTGTCAACCATGGACATCAAGATCTGGGTTAAGGAAAAGCGAAGATGGATAAATCTCCTGACAGGTATAGTCCTGATCTCTCTAAGTCTAACAGTCCTTCTCTGGAGCTAAGAACCTATTCTTCCCGATAAAGAGCCGCTTGCTTCAGCAGAAAAAAGAAGGAGGTTTAGGCCATGCCCAATAGTAGTTTCTTGACGAAGTCGTTCACGAGGAAACTGAGTATACCCGCCATCATCGCCATCGCCCACATGTAGTCTCCAGCCCATAGGACAGCGGTAGAAGCCATGATGAAGACGCGCCCGATGTAGGCCGAGTATCCGACGACGCCCTTGTGTTCAAGTGTGAAGAAGAAGTACGAGATCACGGTTACAACGGCTATGAGGACTACAATAGCGTTAAAGAGCTCTAGAGACATCCTAGCCTTAAACAAGTCTGTTACAGTGAATCCGAGTTGATCAATTATCTGCGCCCTCAGCATCGCGACGGTGGTTACTCCTACACCCACGCCAAGCTGGAAACTTGTCGGATACTTTGAGATCCACGCGTACTTCCTGCTCAATCTGCCGTACATCATTAGGCCAAGTATGACTGGAAGGATCCAGAGAAACTCTCCCTTTGTTGTGACTGGTCTATAGACCCTGCTGTTTAGATACCATAGATTCGAGAGGGCGGTGTATACAAGGGCGAAGCCGACCGCAACTCGGGTGCCCTACCTAAAGAAGACGTTCTTCTTCCATATCATCGAAAGCTGTGAGAGGATTATGATCGTTGAAACAACTGTTCCTAACTGCGCCTGAAGACTCATTCTTCATCACTCCTCCTTTTTCTCTAGGTACTCCTTGCCGAGGTAGGAAAGGTTCTCCAGTACTAGGAAGATCATCGTTGCCACGCCTCCTAGGTCGTTTAGATCCGCCATCTTAATGCCCTCTCCAGGGAAGCCCGACAAGAGCTCTAGCTCAGCTGCCCCGGCAGCTCCGGGTATGAATCCTCTGATGGGTTTGTCTAGTCCCCAGTAGGGCATAGTGTTAGGCACACAGTTCCCTATGGTCATGAATAGCTGAGGCAGAGCGTGTGGCGGATTGCCTGTTACCCAGAACTGCCTGACATAGGTGTCAGGGACTGTGCAGGTCCAGGATCCCCAGATGAAGAGGTCGAAGTCGTAGGCGTTCAGCACGTCGTTGGGCGGCTTCCTTGCTGCTACTTCCACCTAGCGCTGTCCACCTAGCGGTGCCGCCGATGACTATCGCGCCTTGAAGCTTAGCTTAGTATTGATACCAAAGGAGAAGTGAACCGGCTTCCGAATCTCCACGGAGCGCCCAACACCTTCGTAGATGGCCTCTAGAGCCGCAATTCTCCTTATTCTTGGAAGGGGCTTCCCTTGTTGACTCTGTCGAGGTAGAAGAGTGTCGTCACGACTAGCAGAGCGAACAAAAGCAGATCCCAGTATCTACCAGTCTTGATTATCTGCTCTACTACTGTAGTTCTTAATACGTCCATAGTTTTCCCCTTTCTTCTTCTGGGTCTAGCTCTTGGCTAGATCTGAGACTATCTTTCTTTCCATGAATACAAGCCGATGTATTTGTGTGCGTGATCCCAGATGGACAATGTCTAGTATGGGAGAGGGAATGCACATGGAATTATGATAGGGGAGGAAAGATCAATCGGATTCTTTGGGTCAAGAAGGTTTGAAGGGTAGAAGGCGCCTCCAACCTGTCTTGGGTTTGGATTCTGCTTCTTCCTTCCTTTGAACTTTCTCCTTCTTCTCCTGTGCCTTCGCTTCCTTCCGACCTTCTCTCTTCTCCTTTTCTATCTCCTCTATACGTCTAATCAGCTTCTCGATGTTCTTAGGCTCCTCTAACGTGTTTATCACGTGTCGAGTGTTAACACCGACTAGATGTAACCATGGAGAGACAAAGACTCGGGAGAGAGGTCCCCCGATGGGAGCCAGTGGTTTGATGCTCTCAAAGACGAGAATGGCAGTGGACTCCATGTCATACTTGTCAACTAACTTGGCTATCTTCTCGATCATCGCGTCCATCTCCTCCTCCGTGGAGAGCCTCCAGATTAATCCTTCCACTCACTAAGCCCCCAGCCAACCTAGACGTACGCCAAATCGTTTTATATGCAAGAGTTTATTTAAGGTTTGCATCCTCATACGTAAAGCAATTCAAGGTGTTGACTGGATATGAGTGAGGAAACTCAAGTTAGAGAAATAAGACCGAGGGATTACGTTTGGGGCATAATTGTAATGAACGCTCCTGTGTATATCCTGAATTCGTATCGGGATGTTGTTGCGGCTCAAAATCTTGCCATCCAGATGCTCCTTCTAGGTCTAGCTGCCTTAGCAGGAGGCTTACTCTCAGGCTTTTCAATAGCAAGAAAAACTGGACAAAGCTACCAGAAAGCCGGAATGACTACAGGGCTTCTTTCATACGTCGGTTACGTCGCTCTTTTATGGATTACGGGCTTCGGAAAGATATCGATCTTCTTGGAGGACGCTGTCGTGATCACAGGTTTTGTGGCAGGCGGGTCACTAGGCGTCAAGTTTTGGGAAAAACGCCGAGTGCGCACCACTTGAAGCAAGAGAGGAGCTTCTCTAATGTGGTTCTTCTGATTCTCGTTATTCTTTGATTTATTGCTATGACTTTTCGAGTTCCTGTTTCGTCTTTGGCTAAGATTGTCTGTAGAAACTTCTAGTAGATTGCCTTTGACTAAAAAAAGGAGGAATTCTAAACCGGCATCCCTAGTAGTAGTCCCTTAACGAAGCTGTTTACTAGGAAGGTAAGTACGCCTGCCAGTATGGCCATGGCCCATATGTAGTCTCCAGCCCAGATGACAGCGATGGAGGCCATCATGAAGGCTCTTCCCACGAACGCCGATACTTTGAGCACACCAGTGTGTTCTCTTGTGAAGAAGAAGTACGAGACCACGCTGGCGACGGCGACGAAGGCCACAATGGCGTTGAAGACCTCCATGGTTGTCTTGGCAGTGAAGAGGTCCCTCACAGTCCAGACGACTTGGTCCAGTATCTGTGCTCTCAGCATAGCTACTGACGCTACGCCGACGCCTAGACCGAGCTGTAAGCCCAGTGGGTACTTGGCGACCCATCCGTATTGTCTGCTCAGCCTGAAGTACAGCATCAGACCTGCCAAGACTGCGAGCATCCACCACCACTCACCCTTCGTCGTGAAGGGCGTCCAGAACCTAGTATTGAGGTAGTATAAGCTCCAACCCATACTATCCGCTACGGCGTAGGCTACGACGATTCTCGTTCCCCACCTAAAGAAGAAGTTGTCCTTCCAGAGCATCGTCAGCTGTGACACAATTACAATCGTTGCCATGAGGGTTCCCGCTTGTGCTTGGAAAGCCATTCTCCATCACTCCTCTTTCTTCGTCAGGAACTTCTTGCCTAGGAAGGCGAGGTTCCCCAGAATGAAGAAGGTGACCGTACCTATGCCGCCCAAGTCAGTGATATCTGCCATCTTCATTCCATCGCCTTTGAAGCCAGTCAGTAACTCCAGCTCAGCTGCCCCTGCAGCTCCGGGTATGAATGCTCTAATGGGCTTGTCTTTTCCGTAGTAAGGCATGGCGTTCGGAACACAGTTGCCTATCGTCATGAATAGCTGGGGCAAGGCGTAGGGCGGGCTGCCCGCCGTCCACCACTGTCTAACGTATACATCAGGGTCTGTGCAGCCCCACGAGCCCCAGATCATAAGGTCGAAGTCGTAGGCGTTCAGCACATCGTAGGGCGCAGCCTTCTTCATGACTCTCTGAATGGCCGGAATCTTCTCTATCTCCGTTCCATAATAGTCCTTAGTTACCACAGCTTTGAAGTTCGCTGCTGTGGCTGCCATCGTGAGCTCTGATGCATATACTAGCTGGTAGCCGAGATCCACCCAGGTCTGACCATAGGTGTCAAGTCTCCACTGTGGAGGTTTGCACTCCGCCTTCAATAAGTCGTGGATCTTAATCGCCGCATCGCTGGTGCTTTGGTACATGATTATGGTTATGTCTTGATCCTTCGGGATCGACCACAGCATCTTGAAGGTGACTATGATGATCGGCCCCATGTCTGACCAGATATCGAGGGAGACCCAGTTGTGGAAGAGGATGAAGCTTCCCTTAGGCAGGTTCATTATGGTGTTGTAGTATATCTGTGTGGTGGGACCGATCTTCATCGGTATGCCGACTGGCTGAATCACTGGAATAACTAGTAAAACAAGGAATACGGCGTAGATGTAGCGATAATCGATCATGCCCAACTGATCCCAAATAGTCTTCTGCTCGACTTTCTGCGCCACTTTACCTCACCTCCAGAGTCGTCGATTCTTTGCCAATCAAAGCTCTTAGACCGACGACCAAGCCTCCTAGAGCGGAGGTTAGAGTCGCTGCGCGGGTGCCGCCGAGAGCTGGAGCTCCTGCCACCCAATCACCAAGCTCCATCATACCAGGGATGTAGGAGACGAACAGCGGTATCGAGCGCAGTATGAAGGCTAGCCCACAGAACGAGAGGACTAATGTCTCCATGGAACGCACTCTTAGGACACGGTATACGGCACCACATTGATACAGGAAAAGTATGGCGTACTGGGCTTGGGCCTGCCACTGGTAGACATTGTATGTGTACCACTTGTACTCTGCTTTGAGTACTGCGTTCGGGAAGCCATAGCCGAAGATGATAGTCGACATGATCAGCAACATCCCGAAGAAGCTCCCTGTAATGAAGTACTGTTGCCACGTCTTGTTTCGCTGTAGCATTTTTAGCTCGGCGGTGATGGCGTAGAACATACCTATACCGAAAGCCATGTTGCCCATTATGAGAGTAAACGTTCCCATGAACGTTTTGTAGTCGGTCAACTGCTTGATTGGAAGGAACCACTCCGCTACTATCCCGAGGCCGAAGAGACTTATGATGAGCACAGGCAAATCCCTTTTGATCAGCGTAGACAACTGTCATCACCTCAATTCTTCATTAAGTCTACGAACTTCACGCCAACCAGCATCAGTACTGCGCCCACGAAGAGGAGAGCCAAGGTGAAGATCTTGCCAACCTCCTCACTTGCAAGGCTGCTAATCATGTATGGATTACCAGATACTTTGGCCCCTGCAGCGTAACATTCCTCCCCTATGAAGATGTAGTCACAGGTCAAGACGAAGCTGTACATAGCTGTCCATCTAGCGGTTCCACCGATGACGATGGCGCCCTGTATCTTCGCAGCCTCCAACGTAACGTATTGACATGTAGGCTGAGGCCCCATCATGATCTTCATAGCGACGCCCTCACTCATGAAACTGGCAGTCATCGCGGCGCAATAGACCATCATGCCTCCACCATAGTAGCGAAGGTCACGCGTCCTGTCAAACTCGTCCAACTTCCCCTCTTTAGCGTAAGCTTCTAGAACAACGCCTTCAAGAAGAGGTATGGCCGCTGGAACAGCAGGCATGTGGAAGATGAACCTGGCTCCTAGCTGGGCGCAAAGACCTGCGGTGTAGCCCAAAACTGCCAAGTTAGCCAGTGTTTCACCTGTTCTCTCACCAGTTATGGTTACTCCACCAGATCCAAAAGACCAGTGAACCGGTTTTCGCATCTCAACGGCACGGCCGACTCCTTCCTTTATGGCTTCGATTGCAGCAAGGCTCCTTATCATTGGCAGTGGCATCCCCTTGTCAACCCTGTCGAGGAAGTAGAGAATCGCTGACATAATCAAGGTTATTAGGATTAGATCCGCGTACCTCCCGGTTTTTATCACATCCACGATCTTATAGAAGTCAAGAGCAAGAAAAGTCAACAATAATACCGCGGGCACCGCAATAAACAGTACGTAGGATGTAGCCATGCTTCCAGATCTACTGCTTCTCAATCGTTCCATCGTTTTCCCCTTTTTTTTCTTTAGACCCTTGTGACGAGGTCTATACAATTCTTCGTGCTGTTGGATAAAAGACTTATGTCAATCCACAAACCCAATATATAAGACATCACAGACTTCAGTCATACCTCTCCTCAGCTTCCCCTAACTCCCCTTCAGTCTCCTGTTCTTTCTCCTCCAAAAACGATTTCGAAGAAGTAGTAGGCGTTTTTGATCCCATTCGGCTGCCCAAAAGCGTTCATCATTTCTATCCGTCCTGACATCGATGCCTTTCTGCCACGGTTGTTCTTGAAGTATTGGTGAAGCTGTCTTTCCATTTTTTCTCTTGGACATGTTTCTTGTTCTTGGGGAGAACGATAGGGGTGAAATCCACGGGAAGACCCCTCTCCCTAGGATCCTTGGGAGAGAGCCCTCTCCTCAAAAGAACTGGGAAAGACCTCAAGTGACTGAAGAAGCAGTGCGCCTTCACGGAGACCCTGACGACGCGACGCATAGAGGAGAATCAAGATCCGAAAAATTCGCGAAAAGACGAACTTTTTCTTTAAATACTCTGCTGGAGCAGGGAAGCCCAGAACCCCTATTCCTGTCTATTCCGACATCAGCACAGCCCTTTCCATCGACCCGTGAGAAACAAATCTCTAGTTCTGACTGCTGTCAGAGGAGATAGATCAGACGTACTACGAAGGACAGATCTATACGTCCTGAACAGAAGCAGAAGTCAAATTCGGGCGGGTCCACCTTTCCTTTGAGATAAGACCAACTAGGCATCAAATGGATGCTAGACAAATCTCCCTGTGTTCATTTCATATGGACCTAGAATGTTCGACAGACTGATCCCTTTCTAGCAAGATACATAAGAGACGAGGCGCATCTTCGATGAAGGAATGCTGGGTCTGTCACTCAGTAGAAGAGGAGCTACATGAGTATAAGACCCGTGGGACACAGTTCTGGGTAGACTGTAGTAACCCCCAAGTCTTAGTCTGCACCTTCCACGAAGTATGAGAGAAGAGGAAACCTTCCCGAAAGAAATAATAAGTCCTTTCACGGTCAGACCCCTTTTGTTTATCTCGTGCATACAAAGCAGTAAGCCCCGTGGGTCTTTGTTGGTCAAGGTTTAATGACTAGTCTAAACCTTAAGCGCGAAGGCAGACTATTTATCCTCTGCTTAATCCTAAATCTTTTTAAAAGCTGAAGATCGTGTCTTAACTATGAGCAAACTAGAGGAAGTTGGGAAGGTCGCACATTACTACTCCAAGATAAGTGTTGCTGTTGTAGAGCTGAAGGGTCTGCTGAAGGTCGGCGACAGAATCACGGTGAAGGGCATGACGACAGACTTTGAGCAAACTGTGGAGTCTATGCAGATAGAGCATGTGAACGTCAAAGAAGCAAAAGAAGGCGACTCCATAGGATTAAAGGTCAAAGACAGAGTCAGACCAACAGACATTGTCTACAAGATCATTGGATAAGAATCGCTCAACTATAGAGTTGATCTCCAGAAATCGGATCTGACCAAATGGGTCTACTTCCCTTCTAGAGGTACTATCTCTAAGATGACTTGTCCCTTTGGGTCTGGACACTCCACTTCCCACGTTACAGGTAGCCAATCCTCTGGCTCGTCGACCTTCCGTTGTTTCGCTGGCAAAAGTGGCAGAACAATGTTGGGAGCCCAGTAGCAGAAATGCTGGTTCTCAGGCAACCTCAGCCTAGACCCGTCCACTGTGAAATGGTATCCGACTTTCATGATGTTGCAGGATCCTCTGATCTCCTTTACACGTATCACAAGCTTCCTCATGTTTGTAGCCTGTTAAGACTATTTCATTATCCTAATCTTCGAGGGCGAAACCCCAGAATCTATGAGATCATTCAGGCTCATGCAACTTCCCTCTGCAAGAACAATCTTTCTTCTAGCAGTCTCGGAGAAGCCGAAGGCGGCTACAGTGAGTGGATGGTCGAGTTCACCTGCTCCAAGAACCTTCCTAGGCACAGCAACAACCTCTCCCTCCACAGTATTCCTATTCAATCTGCTCAAGTTTGTAGCTACTCTTCTTCTTTTTGCCTTCTCCAGTTCCTCAGCCAGGGCCTCCCAGAGACCGACACCATCGACTTTCGACTTCTTCTTCAAAGCCTCTATCGTCGAAACAAGCACAGGGTTCGTCATTCTCCTACGCATTCTTCACGTACCTCCTAGACCTCTTCTATAGTTGTCCAAGCTGTCCGCCGAATTCCTTCAGCTTCTCAGCCAAAATTGCTGCAGCCTCGGAGACTATCCGCTCAGGAGGAAGGGCACCGGTGGACTCCACTGTGAAGAGGAAGGAGTTTTCAACAGTTTCTGCCCTCACAGCAGGTGGCTCCAGAGGGCAAGCTTCTTCACAGAGGTTACACAGAGAACAGTCGAGGGGCTTCTCAACAGTCAGCTTCTTGTCTGAGAGGTCTAGAACACCGCGTGGGCAGGCCTTAACACAGTTGCCGCAGAGGTTGCACTTGTCCTTATCGATTTTGACCTTCGGAAGGTCTTGGTAGATCGCTTCAGGGGACGGCTGCCACTTGGCATGAGTCTTCCCTTGACCGAGTCGGGCGTAGGCTTCGAACTTTAAACCCTGTTTCGGAGCGAGCTTCACGAGTGGTATCTTGTCGCTGACAGGGTGCACATTAGGGTTCTCAGATTTTAGATCACCTGAATACACCGTCCTTCCTTCTTCCTCTGCCCTGACTTCCAGTGTAAGGATCACCCTACATTTGCTGCAGCCTAGATCACTTTTGCACTCGCAATTCTCCGGAATGATATAGGAGTCTAGGTCGGTGGTCAAGGGTATGAGACCCAATCGATGGGCTAAGAACTCATCACCGAGGACCGAGGAGTTGTCGAAGAAGAATACATCGTCAATAGTCATCGTCGGGACCTCTGCTATCATGGTCCTCCGCAAAGCATTGGCGAAGGACGTCTCTGCGTCGCGGAGGATGAATCTAAGAGTATCCGCCTTCCGCTCAACCACCTCAACCTTCAAGTCTACAGTCTCCTACCTCTCCTACCGCCAGGCTTCCTAGT
>Ga0315314_1000485_pt1 | contig 43397 bp, 43 predicted proteins | sample TDP9_MG_FD_203631 | JGI IMG/M metagenome (GOLD analysis project Ga0315314, IMG submission 203631) | Freshwater sediment microbial communities from Lake Towuti, South Sulawesi, Indonesia - TDP9 | ecosystem: Environmental > Aquatic > Freshwater > Lake > Sediment | place: Indonesia: South Sulawesi... | reverse complement strand
GGAAGGTCGGAAGGTGAAGGAAGAGGAATTAGGCCTCATCATCGTTCCCGGCTTAGTGTTCGATCGCCGGGGTTATCGTTTGGGATATGGGAAAGGCTATTACGATCGCTTCCTCTCCCACCTATCCAGGAGGAGGATTCCCTCTGCGGGATTGGCCTTCGATTTTCAAGTGGTGGAGGAATTGCCAACCTCGCCCAGGGACGTTCCCCTGGATTGGATCATCACCGAGGAGAGGATCATTCAGTCAGAGGCTGGCCATCTGGATCAAGGCCGCCATTAGATAAGGGGTGCATTTCCCCTCAAGGGAGGTGAGGTATTTTGCATTTGTTTACCCCTTTCCACATCGTGGTATTGGTAGTTGCCTTGCTATGCATTGGGTTAGGGTATCTGGTTCGGAAGTACTTTGCTGAGAGCAAGATCATCGATGCTGAGGCCTTGGCCAGGCGAATTCTCAAGGAGGCAGAGAAGGAAGCGGAGGCCAAGCGGAAAGAAGCAGCCCTGGAAGCCAAGGACTTGGTTTACCAGGCCAAGGCTGACTTCGAGAAAGAGACCAAGGATCGCAGGTCAGACCTTCAAAACCTGGAGAGGAGGCTTAACCAAAGGGAAGAGAGCTTGGATCGAAAGCTCGAAATCCTGGATGGCAGGGAGAAGGAGGTGCTGAATCGGGAACATTCCTTGACATCCCGGGAGAGGACGGTTTCGGAAAATGAGGCCAAATATAAGAGCCTCCTGGAGGAGCAGAGGCAACAGTTAGAGCGGATCTCCGGCCTGACCTCGGAGGAAGCGAAGCGGATGCTCATCCAGAGCCTGGAAAACGAAGCCCGATTGGAGTCATTCGCTAAGATCAAAAGGATCGAGGAGGAGGCGAAGGAGACCGCGGAAAAGAAGGCCAAAGAGATCATCGGTACTTCCATTGCCAAGTGTGCCTCCGAATATGTGACGGAGGCCACCGTCTCGGTGGTGGATCTTCCCAATGACGAGATGAAGGGACGGATTATCGGCCGGGAGGGGAGGAACATCCGGGCCCTGGAGAAGGCGACCGGCATCGACATCATCGTGGACGATACCCCGGAGGCCATCATTCTCTCCGGGTTCGATTCGGTGAGGAGGGAGATTGCCAAGTTGGCCCTGGAACGGCTGATCGCCGATGGGCGCATCCATCCCGCCCGGATCGAAGAGATCGTGGAAAAGGTGAAGAAAGAGGTGGAGACGGCAATCCGGGAGGCGGGTGAACAGGCGGCCTTTGAGGCGAGGGTTCCCAACCTGCATCCCGAGCTGATCAAGCATGTGGGGCGCCTTCAATTCCGGACCAGCTATGCCCAGAACTGCCTCCAGCACTCCAAGGAGGTGGCCCATTTGGCCGGGGTGATGGCCTCCGAGTTAGGGATTGATTTTCGACTGGCGAAACGGGCAGGACTTCTCCACGATATCGGCAAGGCCGCGGACATCCGCAACGAGGGCTCCCATGCCAAGATCTCCGCGGATTTCGCTCGCCGCTATCATGAGCACCAGAAGGTGGTCAATGCCATCGCTGCCCACCACGGAGAGCTGGAGCCCAATTGCATCGAAGCGATCATCGTGCAGGCAGCGGATACCCTTTCCGCGACCCGTCCTGGAGCGCGCAGGGAGGTGTTAGAGACCTATGTGAAGCGACTGGAGAAGTTGGAGGAGATTGCGAACTCCTTTGCCGGGGTCACCAAATCCTATGCCATCCAGGCGGGAAGGGAGATCCGCATCATTCTTGAAAATGTGGAGATTTCCGATGCCCAGGTGGGGCAAATGGCCCGGGATATTGCCAGGAAGATCGAGCAGGAGCTGGAGTATCCTGGCCAGATCAAAGTGACGGTGATCCGGGAATCCCGGGCCATTGAATACGCCCGCTGAAAAGCAAGCCAGGAACTGAGGATCCCCCGTGCGCGTCCTTTTCATCGGAGATATCATCGGCCGGCCGGGCAGGGCGACGGTAGCTTCCTTGCTTCCCGGCCTGCTTGTCGAATTTGGAATCGACATCTGCCTGGCCAACGCGGAGAATGCCGCAGGTGGCTTTGGGGTTACCCCTGGCGTATGCACCGAGCTGTTCTCCCTGGGGATCGACCTTTTGACCTCCGGGAATCATGTCTGGGACAAGAAGGAGATCGAGGGGTATATCCAGGTAGAATCCAGACTGCTCCGGCCTGCCAACTACCCTCCGGGAGTTCCCGGCTCCGGCCTTCACATCTTGAGGAAGGGAGAGCATTGCCTGGGTGTGCTGAACCTCTCGGGGCGGACCTTCATGTCGGAACTCGATTGCCCCTTTCGGGTGGCGGAGGCGGAGGTGGCCCGGCTGCGGGAGGAGACCCCGGCCATCCTGATCGATTTCCATGCGGAGGCCACCTCGGAAAAGAGGGCCTTTGCCTGGTTCATGGCCGGGAAGGTTTCCGCAGTCATCGGGACCCATACCCATGTGCAGACTGCGGATGAAGAAATACTCCCCGGCGGGACAGCCTATATCACGGATGTGGGGATGACGGGATCGGCAGAATCGGTGATCGGCATCATCAAGGAGGATGCCATCGCCCGATTCCTCACCCAGATGCCTCAAAGGTACGGAGTAGCGAAAGACTCTCCCATGTTCAATGGAGTAATGGTGGAGATCGAGCCGGGAGGCCAGGCTAAGGAGATCATCCGAATCAATCGTTAAACAGGAGAAGGAGGAGAGTGATGGCGGCTCAAATGATCGATGGCAAGAAGGTATCGCAGCAGATCAAGGACCAGCTGAAAGAGGAGATCGGGGAGCTGAAGGAGAAGCACGGGCTCACCCCGGGCCTGGCCGTCGTCTTAGTGGGGGAAGATCCGGCCTCCACCGTCTATGTCCGCAACAAGGGAAAGGCCTCCCAGGAAGTAGGCATCCTATCCCGCCAGTTTAATCTCACCGCCACCAGCACCCAGAAGGAGGTGCTCGATCTGGTCCATCAGTTGAATGGGGATAGCTCCATTCATGGAATTCTGGTGCAGCTTCCTCTGCCCGACCATATCGAAGAGGACGCCATCATCCAGAATATCAATCCCATCAAGGATGTGGATGGGTTCCATCCAGCCAATGTGGGCAACCTCATCCTGGGAAACCCCACTTATCTGCCCTGCACCCCGGCCGGCATCATGGTGCTTCTCGATTCCATTGGGCTGGAGATCAAGGGCAAGCACGCGGTGGTGGTGGGAAGATCCAACATCGTGGGCAAGCCGGTCTCCTTCCTTCTGCTGCAGCGCCATGCCACGCTCACCATCTGTCATTCCCGCACCAAAGACCTCTCCTACCATACCCGGCAGGCGGATATCTTGGTGGCGGCCATCGGCAAGGCCAAGATGATCAAGGGGTCCATGGTGAAGGAGGGTGCGGTGGTGATCGATGTGGGGGTGAACCGCCTGGAGGGGGGCCTGGTGGGCGATGTGGACTATGCAGAGGCCTCTCAGGTGGCCTCTCACATCACCCCCGTCCCCGGAGGGGTGGGCCCCATGACCATCGCCATGCTCCTCAAGAACGCCGTTCTGGCCTGCAAGAGGCAGCACGGCCTTGTTTAGTAGCTGGCGGGCCTTTCTTCCCTCTCGAGGCTCTCGGCGCGCAGTTGGAAAAGGCCCCGAGAAAGATGTTGACAAGGGAAAAATGGGGGAGTAAAAACGAAACTAAGAAGGAGTATTAACCCACTTCCAAGATTCTTCTATAGAGAACCATTTCCTCGTCAAGCTTAGCACTAAGCCGTTGGGCGGCGGGAGAAGGAAGATGCAAAATAGGCACCGGGAAGATCTGCGAACCTGAGATCACGGTGCCTTTTGTGTTTGCGGGGCCATTGGCTATAGCCTAAACAGATGGGGGAGGGCGTGGGTTCTGAGTATGAGTAGAAGAAGGGGTCGTCTATGGCCGGAAGGCGGATGAGGTTCTATCGGGACTTGAGTATCCAACAGAAGATGGTGATGATCATCCTGCCGCTGATCGTCCTTCCCATGTTAATCCTCGCGGCGGTGGGGTTCGTCACCTCCAGCCGCGAGGCGGCCAAAATCAGCACCCGTTATCTCAAACAACGGGAGAACGATCTCCGGACCATCGCCGAGAACCCCTCGATCCACAACTACTTTGCCAACCGGGCCTACGGCCTGACCGAAGAGGCCGAGGTGTACCGGCGCGAGCTGGAACGCTCCCTCAAGCGCTTCGCCGACCGGAGCAACAGCATCGAGCTGATCTACCCTCAAGTCCGCTATGTGGACCATCGAGGGGAGGAGATCGCCAAGGTGGCCGGGGGCCAGATCAGAAGGGGCCGTGGCTCTGTGGCGGAGGCGCCCTTTTTCGCCGCCGTGAAGCGACTTGACCCCAGCAAGGTCTACATGTCGCCGATCGGGCCTCACATGGTCTGTGCCATGCCGGTGTATCAAGCGGGCGGCGGAGGCCAGGCCCCAACCTTTCAGGGGGCTGTGGTGCTCGACTTCAACTACCCGCTTCTGGACTTCCAGCGGACCACTGCGGTCATTGCCCGGACCTTTGTGATCATCACTCTGGTCAGCCTGGGCATCGCACTCTTTCTCACCATCAACCGGGTACGGCGACTGACCCATCCGATCCGTCGTCTGGCTGAGGCGGCCAACCTTATCGCCGCCGGCCAGCGCTCCGTCAAGGTCGCCATCGACTCCAAAGATGAGATCGGCCGCCTGGCGACCTCCTTTAATGAGATGGCCGCCAGCCTGGAAGCGAACGAAGCAGCCCTCCAACGAAAGGTCGGGGAGACCCGGACGCTGTATGAGATCGGCCAGGAGATCACCGCCCAGGTGGCCCTGGACCCAACCCTGCACCTGATCGTCGAGCGGGCCCGTGAGCTTTTACAGGCGGATGTCAGCCTGCTGGCCCTACGCCAGGAGGAGAGTGACACCTTTGCGATCCAAGCCCACAGTGGCCTGGTCACCGAGGCGCTCGCCAGAGTCCGCTTCCGACCTGGGGAGGGGCTGGGGGGGCGGGTGGTCATGACCGGCAAGCCGATGATAGCCCACGATTACCTCCAGGAATACCGGGATAGCCCCTTCCTGGAAGCCGTCCAAGAGGCCGGCATCCGGTCCTATGTGGCGGTGCCGCTGAAAGCCCACGGCATGATCATCGGGGTTCTCTTCGTTACCAGCCGGACTCCGTCTCAGTTCCGCGAGGAGGACCGACAGCTCTTGAGCGCTCTGGCGGATCAGGCGGCCATCGCCATCGAGAACGCCAAGCTGTACCAGCAGGTGAGCCGCCATGCCGAAGAGTTGGAGGCCAAAGTCGAACTTCGCACCCGAGAGCTTCAGGAGGCCAACCGGCGACTGGAAGCGGCCTCTCGTCACAAGTCGGACTTCCTGGCCAACATGTCCCACGAGCTTCGGACCCCCTTGAATGCCATCATCGGCTTCACCCGCCTGGTGATGCGGCGCTCCAAGGAGGTCCTCCCGGAGAGACAGTACGAGAACCTGGACAAGATCCTCATCAGCGCCGATCACCTCCTGGCGCTGATCAACGACATCCTCGATCTCTCCAAGATCGAAGCCGGACGGATGGAGCTCCAGCCGGTCAGCTTTGAGCTGGAGGCGCTGGTTGATGTGTGTCTTCGCACGGTGGAGCCGATGGTCAAGAGCGAGCAGCTCCGTCTGATGAAAGCGATGGAGGCCGACCTGCCCCCACTTTCCACGGATCAGGACAAACTGAAGCAGATTATCATCAACCTCTTGAGCAATGCGATCAAGTTCACCGAAGCAGGGACGATCACCGTCACGGCCCGGCGACGCGATGGGTATGCCGAGATCGCCGTTGCGGACACCGGCATCGGCATCCCCGAGGATAAGTTGGAGCTGATCTTTGAGGAGTTTCGTCAGGTGGATAGCAGCAGCACCCGGAAGTACAGCGGCACCGGCTTGGGGCTCTCGATCAGCCGCCACCTCGCCAGACTCCTGGGTGGGGACATCACGGTGAAGAGCACCGTCGGGATGGGCTCGACCTTTACCCTCACCATCCCCCTGCGCTATGGCGCTTCCCCGGCCCCCGCACCGGGCATCGTTTCCGCCCCTCGTGAGGAATCGGCCCCCGTGCCTGAGGGCAGCAAGGTGGTGCTGGCCATCGACGACAACCCGGAGGTGATCTACCTCCTGCGGGAGGACCTCACCGAGGCGGGGTATCGCGTGGTCGGGGCCCTGAGTGGCGAGGAGGGGCTCCAGAAAGCTCGAGAATTCAGGCCCTTTGCCATTACCCTCGATATCTTAATGCCGCACAAAGATGGCTGGGAGATCCTCCGGGAGCTGAAGGCGGATGCTGCAACCCAGGACATCCCCGTCATCGTCCTCTCCATCGTGGACAACAAACAGCTGGGATATCGACTGGGGGCCTTCGACTACCTCCTGAAGCCTTTCGACCGGGAGGCAATCCTGGCCGCCCTGGCCCGCATTCCTCCCCATCAGGGCCGCCTCCTCGTGGTGGATGACGACCCGCAGGTGGTGGATTTAGTCCGTCAACTGTTGGAAGGCGAGCCGTATGAGGTCGTGGCGGCAGCGGACGGCCTGGAGGCCCTGGAAGCTATTGCCCAGAAACGGCCCGACGTCATCCTGCTGGACCTGCTCATGCCCCGGATGGACGGGTTTGCGGTCATCGACCGTCTCCAGCAGGATTCCCAGGACCGGCAGATCCCGGTCATTGTGCTCACGGCCAAAACGCTCACTGCCGCCGAGCACGCCGTGCTCGAACAAAGCGTCCTCACCGTGATTCAGAAGCGGGGGCTGGATCGGGACACCTTGATTCAGGAATTGCGATCTGCATTACAGGCCTACCGTAATAAGCAAGCAAGGGGTTAAGGCAATGAAGAAGATCCTCATCGTGGAAGATGTGGAGCTCAATCGGGACCTCATCGTGCAGCTCCTGGAGGACGACTACAAAATCCTCACGGCGGCCGACGGCGAAGAGGGGATCCGGCTGGCGGAACAGGAACGTCCCGACTTGATCCTCATGGACCTCTCGCTTCCCATCATGGACGGCTGGGAGGCGACCCGCCGCCTCAAAGCCAATGAGGCGCTCAAAAACATTCCCATCATCGCCCTGTCGGCCCACGCCATGATGGGCGATGAAGAAAAGGCCCGGGAGTGCGGCTGTGATGACTACCTCAGCAAACCCCTCAACGAAGACCTGTTGTTCAAGAAACTTACTCAATTCCTGGCTCCTTAGCCCTTCGATGGGTTCACCCTGAGCTTGTCGAAGGGGCAGGGCAGGTTCTTCGACAAGCTCAGAACAGGCTCTTCGACATCCAGCCGGCCATCCTGAGCTTGTCGAAGGATGAGCACGGCGGGAGGAGATAGGTGAGCTTTTGGGTGTACATTTTGCGGTGCGCCGATGATTCCTACTACACAGGCCAGACAGATAATCTTGAGAAACGGATAGGGGAGCATCAGGCGGGTGAGCTTGGAGGCTATACATCTGCTCGACTGCCTGTGAAACTGGTGTTTTCTCAGGAATTCCCCTCTCGTGAGGAAGCCTTAGCCGCAGAACGGCAGATCAAAGGATGGAGTCGGAGAAAGAAGGAAGCGTTCATGCGAGGAGATTGGGCTGAGGTGTGCCGCTTATGCCGGCCTTTGACGGGGTCAGAATGACCCTTCGAGGACCTCACCCTTCGACAAGCTCAGGGTGAATGGCTTGAAAGGGCCTGCCCTGAGCCTGTCGAAGGGCGGCCCGATTGGTCAATATCCCCCCTATCCTATCCCTTGAAAGGAGGAGAAATGATGCACAGGGTGAAGAACGTCAATGGACTCCTCATCATCGGCTTGGCTCTTCTGCTCCTGTGGGCCGGGGTGGCATCGGCCGGGGTCCCGGCTCCACCGCCGGAGGCCGGTGGCCCGCATCCACCGCATCAGATCGCCAATCTGGGCCACTTCCAGTTCGAGAACGGAGAGGTGGTCAAGGATTTCAAGGTCTGCTATGTCACTCATGGGAAGCTCAGCCCGAAAAAGGATAATGTGATCCTGGTGCTGTCCCATTCCTTCTCGGATCACCATGTGCAGGATTTTCGCATCGGTCCGGGCAAGGCCCTGGATACGGACAGGTATTATATTGTGGCGGTGGACATGCTGGGGTGCACCGTCGCCCGCCCGGATACTACCACCGGCCCTACTAATAGTGGGTTGAAGATGGATTTCCCCCGTTATACGGTCCGCGATTCGGTCAATCTCGAGTATAAGCTGCTCAAGGAATACCTCGGTTTCGATCATATCCTCGCGGCGATCGGCTCGTCGTATGGGGGAATGAGAGCCTTCCAGCTTGCGGTGAGCTATCCCACATTCGTCCGTGGGATCATTCCCATTGTCGCAGGTCCTTGGACCCACCCCCAAACAAGATGGGTGGTGGTGAACATGATGGATATCATTGCCCTGGACAGTGGCTGGTATGGGGGCAGGTACGAAACGAATCCGACTGCTGGCGTTACAACGGCCCTGGTGAGTTACGGGCCATGGGTACACACCACCGGCTGGTATGTCGCAAACATAGGAACGCCAGAACAACTTCGCCAACAAAACAAATTCGAGCGCAGTCTCTATACCGTGTTTGCTCCTCAGGACGCCCGGGATGTCTATTATCAACTGCAAGCGGAGGCCGATTTCAACGTCGGGGACACCCCTGGCTTCAAGGGGGATGCGAAAGCGGCATTGCAGTCCATCAAAGCCCAGGTGCTGCTGATTACAGCCAAAGAGGATCATCTCATCCATGGTGACTGGGTTTCCTTCGCAAAGGAGTCCATTCCAAAGGTTACCCACGTCGAGATCGATTCTATCCTTGGACATGTGATCTGTTGCACAGACATGGATCGTGAGGCGGAGAGAATTCAGGACCAGGCGATCGCCAAGTTTCTGGAGAAATTGCGGTAGGGGGGGTTCACTACCTTATCTTTCCCTCCATCCTACGCCATGAAAGGAGGAGAAATCATGAACAGAGTGAAGAATCTTAACGGGCTCGTCATACTCACTTTAGCCTTTCTGCTCCTGTGGGCTGGGGTGGCAGTGGCCGGGGTGCCCGCTCCACCGCCGGAGGCCGCTGGCCCGCATAACCCGCATCAGATCGCCAATTTGGGGCACTTTCAGTTCGAGAACGGAGAGGTGGTCAAGGACTTCAAGGTCTGCTATGTCACTCACGGGAAGCTCAGCCCCCAAAAGGATAATGTGATACTGGTCCTGCCCCAGACCGCCCAGGATCATCACACGCAGGATTTTCGCATCGGTCCGGGCAAGGCCCTGGATACGGACAAGTATTACATCGTGGCGGTTGACATGCTGGGGTGCACCGTTGCCCGCCAGGATACTACCACTGGCCCTACCAATAGCGGATTGAAGATGGATTTTCCTCGCTACACGCTCCGCGATGCAATCAACCTCGATTATAAGCTGCTCAAGGAATACCTGGGCTTTGATCACATCCTTGCCGCGATCGGTGGATCCTATGGCGCAATGAGAGCTTTCCAACTTGCGGTAAGTTATCCCACATTCGTCCGTGGAATTATCCCCATTGCTGGAGGTCCTTTGACCCATCCCGAAATAAGTGCGGTAATTAGGAGTATGATGGATATCATCGCCCTTGACAGAGGCTGGTATGGGGGCAGGTACGAAACGAATCCGACTGCCGGCGTCACAACGGCCCTCACGAATTATTGGTCAAGGTGGTACAGCCATGACGCATATTCGGCGTGGTTTGGGACGCCGGAAAGACTTCGCCAACATGAGAAATTCGTGCGTGATCTTTATACCGTGGTCTATCCACAGGATGCCCGGGATGTCTATTATCAATTGCAAGCGGAGAGCGATTTCAGCGTCGGGGATACCCCTGGATTCAAGGGAGATGCGAAAGCGGCGGTACAGTCCATCAAGGCCCAGGTGCTGCTGATTACGGCCAAGGAGGATCTGGCTGTCCTGCGCGGCTGGATTCCCTTGGTGAAGGAGGCCATCCCGAAGGTCATCCATCTCGATATCGATTCCCTTCTTGGACATTGTATCTGTTGCTCAGGATATGATCGGGAGGCGGCGAAAATCATGGATCAGGAGATCGTCAAGTTCCTGGCGAAATTACGGTAGGGTTCACTATCTCATCTTTCCCCCTATCCTACGCCTTGAAAGGAGGAGAAATCATGCACAGCACGAAGAACATCAATAGGCTCGTCATCCTCTGTTTGGCCCTTCTGCTCGTGTGGGCCGGCGTGGCAGCGGCCGGGGTTCCAGCTCCACCGCCGGAGGCCGCTGGCCCTCATCCGCCGCATCAGATCGCCAACTTGGGCCACTTTCAGTTTGAGAACGGAGAGGTAGTCAAGGATTTCAAAGTCTCCTATGTCACTCACGGGAAGCTCAGCCCCAAAAAGGATAATGTGATCCTGGTCCTGTCCCATGCTTACTCGGATCACCACGCGCAGGATTTTCGCATCGGTCCCGGGAAGGCCCTGGATACGGATAAGTATTACATTGTGGCGCCCGATATGCTGGGGTGCACCGTTGCCCGCCAGGATCTTACCACCGGCCCTACCAATAGTGGACTGAAGATGGATTTTCCCCGCTACACGGTCCGCGACGCGGTCAACGTCGAGTACAAGCTGCTCAAGGAATACCTCGGCATCGATCACATCCTCGCGGCGATTGGTGCGTCGTATGGTGGAGATAGAGCGTACCAACTTGCGGTGAGTTATCCCACATTCGCCCGTGGAATTATCCCCATCGTCGCAGGTCCTGGGGCCGACCCCCAAATGAAATGGGTGTTTAAAAGTATGATGGATACCATTGCCCTGGACAGCGGCTGGTACGGGGGCAGGTATGAAATCAATCCGACGGCCGGCGTAACGACGGCCCTCCTGAGTTTTGTGTCAAGAGTATGGACCATTGGCTGGTTTGCCACAAATGTAGGAACGCCAGAACAACTCCGCGAATGGCAAAAAACTTTGCGTGACTGGTTCACCCTGTTTTTCCCTCAGGATGCCCGAGATGTCTATTATCAACTGCAAGCCTTCGTGGATTTCAACATCGGGGATACCCCTGGATTCAAGGGAGATGCGAAAGCGGCGTTGCAGTCTATCAAAGCCCAGGTGCTGTTTATCACGGTCAAAGAGGATCTGATCTACCACGGTGCCGGGATATCCTTGGTGAAGGAGGCCATTCCGAGGGCAACCCATATCGAGATCGATTCCCCCCAAGGACATAATATCTGTTGTGGAGGATGGGATCGTGAGGCGACGAGAATTCAGGACCAGGAGATCTCTAAATTCCTGGCGAAATTGAGGTAGGTGAACCAGCCAGCCTCCGTTCCCTCCTGGTGGGGCAAGGTAGGGACGCGGGGGTTAGCCCCCTCCACCCCCCGCAGGGGGGAGTAGAAAAAGGAAATCCACCCAATGGCACTTCGCTTTATCGCCGTCATAACCGCCTTCCTCTTCATGGGGTGGCCTCCCGTCGCCTGGGGCCAGACGATTCATTTCTGCCCCGGTCAAGACGCACCCATTGCCTTCGACTCCGCTGCAGGAACCTATGAAGCAGGGGCCAGCTTCGACCCCCTGGTCTGTGCCGACCAACCCTGCCTCGAGATCCTGGGCAATCTGTTCGAGCCGTTGGTTTCGATCTCGGAGACCCAGGCCGTCGAGCCCCACCTGGCCACGAGCTGGGAGCGCCGCGATGACTTGACCTTCCGCTTTACGCTCAGACGGGGAGTGAGCTTTCATAATGGCGAGGCCTTCGATGCGGAGGCCGTGCGCTTCTCGCTCCTGCGGGCGTCTCAGGCGTATGGAGCGACGGCGTGGTTTACGGAAATAGCCGAGGTAGATATCATTGGTCCTTATACCGTGGATGTAGTCCTCAAGGAGCCGGATGGTCTATTCCTCTATCGGTTGGCCTATATCGGCTTCATCCAACCTCCCAGGTATTTCCGGCAGGTGGGACCGGCCGAGTTCGGGAAAAAGCCGGTGGGCACCGGAGCCTTTCAATTCGTCCGCTGGGATGGGAAGCGGCGGGAGATCCACCTGGAGGCGAATCCTCACTACTGGCAGAAAGGGTATCCCAAGGTCGAGCGCGTGATCTACACCTATCTGGATCCGCAGAAGGCTCTCGACTTTTTAATTCAGGGAAAGCTCGATCTCATTCGGCGCCTGAACCCCCGCAAGACGACCGAGTTCATGCAAACAGGGAGAGGAAAGATCGTGAAGGCCTGGTTGCCCCAGATTGTCCTGGGGACCTTCAATCTCTTGAAGCCTGATACCCCCTTGAAAGACCTCAGGGTGCGACAGGCCATCAACCTGGCGATCAATCGAGAGGATTTGATCCGCTACGGGGCCCTCGGGAACGGCCGTCTGCTGGGAGGCTACACGGTCCCGGAGGACCCCAATCATGCCGGCCTTCAATCATATCCCTTCAATGTCCCCAAAGCCCGACAGCTCCTCAAGGAGGCTGGCTATGCCAAGGGATTCAAACTCTCGATGCTCGTGGCCGTCCAAGTTCCTCCCCAGATCGAGAACATCCTTGCCGTGTCGCTCCGCCGGATCGGGATCACTGTCAGCTTCAAGAGGGGAGGATCACCGGAGTTCCTCAAGGAACACTATCTGCCCAAGTTTGGCAGAGGTACTGCATCCTCTTTTGACATCCTGTTGTTCAGCATTCCGGGGACGATTACTCACTCCGGGTATGTGCCGATGACCCTGCTCTACTCCAGGAAACCGAACGAGTCCAGCCTGCGCGACCCGGACCTCGATCAGATCTACGAAGAAGCCTTGCACACGTATGATCCAGCAAGAGCCTCGGCGCTCTGGAAGAAATTAGAGCGCTATGTCTATGACAATCACCTGTTGCTGATCGGCTATCAAGAGCGGGCGGTCTTTGGGGCAAGCAAGGGCCTCCACTTCACTCCCCGCACCCTCATCAGCTTCTGGGATGCCTATTATGAACGGTAAGCGGTCCAAGATTCTGATTGTGGATGACGAGCCGTTCAATGTGGACTATCTGGAGCAGGAACTGGAGGACCTCGGCTACCAGACAGCCAGCGCCACGAATGGGCAGGAGGCGTTGCAGCAGGTCGCCACCGAGGCCCCTGACCTGATCCTCTTAGATGTAATGATGCCGGTCATGGACGGCTTTACGGTCTGCCGCATCCTCAAAGGGAATGACGAAACCCGGCTCATCCCCATCGTGATCATGACTGCCCTGGATGGTATCGAGGATCGCATCAAGGGGATCGAGGCCGGGGCGGATGATTTCCTTACCAAGCCGGTCAACCAGCGGGAGCTGATCGCCCGTATTCAGACCACGCTGAAGCTCAAGCACACCGTGGACCGGAAGATCAGCGAGCTGCGCCGGGTCAAGGATCACTTCGCCAAGTTTGTGCCGGAGTCCGTGAAGCGCTTGGTCACCGCGAACCCTGAAGCGCCGGAGCTGGCCAAGCGGGAGCGGGATGTCTCCGCCCTCTTCCTGGACATCAGCGGGTATGCCCGGCTGAGCGAGCGGCTGGCACCAGAGGTTCTCAATACGCTGGTGGAACGCTATTTTTCCACCTTTCTGGATCGCATTCATGAGGGCGGCGGTGATATCAACGAAACGGCCGGTGATGGCTTCATGGCCATCTTTCAGGAGGAGGATGTCCAACAACATGCCATCAAAGCAGGTGACACCGCCCTTGCCCTGCTGGCCGCCACCGACGCCCTGAACCGGGAAAATCATGAGCATCCCTTATCCATTCATATGGGTATCAACTCTGGCCTCGCGTTGGTCGGCTCGACCTGCTTCGAGGGGCTCCACGGCACCCGCTGGACCTTCACCGCCAGCGGCCCCATGACAAACCTGGCCGCCCGGTTGGCCGCAGCCGCCGGGGCCGGCCAGATTTTAGTCGGACCGGAGACGGTACGACGCCTGGGGGATTGTTACCGGCTGGAGAGGCTCGGCCGCGAACGCTTGAAAAATATCACCGAGGCCATCGAGATCTACCGCCTCCTCGGCGCCCGGTGAGGCCCAGGTGAAGCGCGAACCAAGGAGAGGCGGGACATCCTATAGTCGCCCTGTTAAGAGAAAAGGTGATCGTTATCTTGATCCGGCGTGCCATAATAGAGCACGAAGTTGCGGTTTTTGATCGAGGCGATCAGAGCCGCTAGAGCGGGGTGGGCATATTCATGGAATGGGATACTGAGAGGGCCCCAGAATATGGACAAGAAACTTTCCATCCTCGGTTTTGCGGGCAGCCTGAGGAAAAACTCCTTCAATAAGGCACTGCTGCGCGCGGCCCTGGAATTGGCTCCTCCGGATGTGAAGCTGGAGCTCTTTGATCTGGAAGGGATTCCGCCCTTCAATCAGGATCTGGAAGGCCAACCGCCAGAGAGGGTGAAAGAGTTTAAGGCGAAGATCCGGGCGGCCGATGCCATCCTGATTGCCACTCCGGAATATAATTATTCGATCCCCGGCGTGTTGAAGAACGCCATCGACTGGGCCTCTCGACCCTACGGGGATAATGCCTTTGACGGAAAACCGGTGGCCCTGATGGGTGCCTCCATTGGGGTGTTAGGGACCGCCAGGGCCCAATATCATCTGCGACAGTGTTTCGTCTTCCTGAACATGTATCCGTTGACACGCCCCGAGGTCATGGTCCCCTTTGCCCACGACAAGATCGACCAAGCTGGCAGAGTAACAGACTCCAAGACCCGGGAGGCAATCAAAGAATTGCTGGAGAGCCTGGTGGCCTGGGCCCGGAGGCTGAAGAAGTAGATCTTCGAGAGCGGCCACATCCCTCTTCTTCCCTCCTATTCTTCCGCGAAGTACTCGTTTGTTTCCACCCATAAGAGGCGATCAAGCCGAAATCCGAGGGCGACCGCGCTGAGGCCATGCCCAAACCCTGGACTCTGCGATTTATCTTGACAGGAGGCGATAGCTTGAGTATTTGTTTTGGGAAATTTCGAACAACCTCAAAAGGGGAGTGTGGATTATGGAGCAGGAGAAAAAGGCGGAAAAGACCAAGGATCTGGAGAGGCTGACCACCACCAAGCTGCGGGAATTAGCCCTGGAGAAATATCCCCAGATCAAGGGCGTCCACGGGATGAAGAAAGAGGAGCTGGTAGCGGCGATCAAGGCGGTGGAGATCGAGCTGGGGATCCGGGAGAAGGAGGAGGAGAAGAAAACCCCCCGACACGAGATCAAGAGGAAGCCCCAAGAAAAGGAGCTACTGACCCTCCCCGAGGCCAAGGCGGCCGTCAAGAAACTCAGGGGGCAGCGGGAAGGGGCCCTGGCTTCTCAGGATAGCAGGGCCTTGAAGGAGGTGCGATTCAAGATCAAGAAGCTCAAGAGGCTGATGAGAAGACTGAAGGAGGCCTCCTGAGCCTGATTATGAAAAGTAGGAAATTCTCAATTCATCAGGGGGAGGGAAGGGAAGATGGCCGATAAGAATAAGGAAGAGATTGCACCACAAGTAACGATTGAAGGAGAGGTATCCCTGGGGCAGATGGACCCCCTGAAATTGGCGGTGGTTCCCACCTTCCTGGGGATATTTGCCTATATGGGGCCGGGAATTCTCTGGGCGGCCCTGGCGCAAGGGAGTGGAGAGCTGATCTGGTGGCCCTATCTCACCGCCAAGTATGGGGCTGCCTTCCTGGGGATCCTCATTCCAGCTTCTTTGTTGCAATACTGGATCAACTTAGAAATTTGCCGCTACACCGTCTCCACTGGAGAAACCCCGATTACCGGATTTTCTCGCATCGGGACCTGGTATGCCACCATGATCTGGATTGGATTCATCGTCGAATATGCCTGGTCAGGGGCCTACGCCGTGGCAGGAGGGACCGCCCTCTCCGCCCTGACCCATTTCCCTACCGGATGGAGCCCCAAGGCCCAATGCCTCTTCTGGGGGTATCTCAGCATCTTCGTCTACCTCATCGCGCTCGTCTTCGGCCGTGTGGTCTACTACATGGTGGAGAAGATCTCCATGTTGGTGGTAGGCATCACCATCGTGGGCATGTTTGCCGCGCTGATTCAGCCCAAGGTGCTGGCGGTGAGCGGTGAGTTCCTCAGTGCCCTCTTCATCCCTCATGCCTTCATCCCCCACAACTGGGACCCCAAGGACACCAGCGTCTTAGTGACCAGTATCGCTTATGCGGGGGCAGGGGGGTTTGGACAGCTCTTCCTGGGTTATTATATGCGAGATAAATCGATCGGGATGGCCAAGTATATCGGTCGGGTTACCAGCCCCATCACCGGAGAGCTGGAGCCCATCCCCGCCACGGGTTACGCCTTCCGGGATACCCCCGAGAACCGGACTCAATATAAGGGGTGGGTGAAGTACTTCAGCTTTGAGAATTTCTTGGGGATCTTCCTCAATACTCTCACTACTGCGATCATGTGCTGGCTGGCCTATGCGTTGTTGCTGCCCGAGCATAAGGTGCCCAAGGGATGGGAGATCGCGGTGGTGCAATCGGCCTTCTTCGAAGTCGCCTGGGGCCCGATCGGAAGGGCCCTCTTTCTAGTGGTGGCTGCGGCCTTCCTCTGCGACGCCTGGCTCCAGCATGCGGACGGGTTCTCTCGGGTGCAATCGGATTATTTCTACGCCAATGTCAAGTTCGCCCGCAAGCTCCCCTTCCGCACCTGGTATTACATCTTTCTCACCCTATTCACGGTCATGACCACCATCACCATGGCACTGGCCCAGCCGGGGACCCTGATCGTCATCCGGGGGGTAATCTCCTTCCTGGCCATGAGCATCTTCTCGCCGGGGTTGATCTATCTCAACTATTACATGATGCCCAAGGTCTTTCCTAAATGGGTGAAGCCACACCCCATCACCAAGGCGCTGATGTATTTCTGCACCGCCTGCTATATCGTGATGGCCTGCATCTATCTGACCTTGCTGCTGGGGGGTAAGATCTGAGGCTCAGATGAGGTAGGCGAGGCAGAGGAGGAGGCCGGTCAGCAGATGATTCAGGATGGTGAGGGCCTGAGCCGGCCTCAGGCGAAGGGAATCTGCATAATGGCGCCGTACCAGGGATAAGGTCCTGAGGGAAAGGGGCAGGGTGAAAAGGCCCAGGAGGGAGGCGAGAGGGAATAGCCGAAGGAGAGCCCCCAGAGCGATAAGCAGATAAACAGATAGGCTCAGCAGAATGAAGGCCTGGGTGGCTTTCTTCCTTCCCAGGCGGACGACCCAGTGGGTCTTTCCCACTGCCCGATCGGCTTCCAGGTCGGGAAACTGGTTGAGAAAGAGGACATTGGTGATCAGGAGGCCCAGGGGCAGAGAGGCCATGAACGGGGAAAGGGCGAGGCGCTGGGCCTGGACGAAGTAGGCGCCTAACACGGAGAGGGGACCGAAGGATAGCCCTACCGCCAGTTCCCCCCATCCCCGTCCGGCCAGATTGAGCCTGGGCTCCACATAGAAATAGCTGGAGAAGAGGCCGAGGGCTCCCAGGAGCAGGATCGGCCAGCCCCTTTGATAGGCCAGGAAGAGGCCAATCGCTGCCCCCAGCGCGAGAAGAATGATAGCAAACCGATAGACTTCCCCAGGCTTCAGGATCCCCTGGATCAGAAAAGGGCTCCCGCCATCGAAGGGCGGGTTCTTTTGTTCGCGGTAGAGGAGGTCATTGCCGCTCTGATAATCGAAGTAGTCATTGAGGACATTGGTCCCCCCATGGAGGGAGAGGGCCCCTAAGAGAGCGAGAAAAAAATAGGGCAGGTGAACCCTGATTCCTTCCCCGTAGGCAGCGGAGGTTCCCAGCAATACTGGCAGAGCACTGGCGGTGAAGAAGGGAGCCCGCAGCTCGAGTAACCAGATCTTCAGGCGCGAAGCATTCACTCTTTTGCCTCCCTCTCGTGATTCTTGGCAAAGATAGCGTATGAGAGATCCACAATCAATTCCTGGAGAGGACCATCCCGAACGAAATCGCCAGGCCCTCCAATCCCTGGCATTGCAGGAAGGGATGTGCCTCTTCGGCGTGGCCGATCTCGGGCCCATCCGTGAGACCTTCCACCTTTCCCTTCAGCAGGCAGCCGAAAGGCTGCCCCACGCCATCTCCCTCGGCCTCCGGCTCTCCGATGCCATCCTCGATGCACTGAAGGACGGTCCCACCCTGATCTACAAACATCACTATAAGGCCGTCAATTACTGCCTGGATCAGGTTGCCCTTCGCTTCGTTCGTCACCTGCAGGAGCAGGGTTATTCCGGCCTCCCCATTCCTGCCTCCCAGGTGGTGGATTGGGAGGGACAGAAGGGCCATCTCTCCCATAAATTGGTAGCCAAGTTTGCGGGATTGGGATGGATCGGACGATCCAGCCTCTTGATCAATCCCTTCCATGGGGCGCGTGTGCGCTATGTGACCATCCTGACCGATATGCCCCTGGCCTGCGGTTCCCCCGTTTCGCTGGACTGCGGAGAATGCCAGGCTTGCATCTCTTTATGCCCGGCCAGGGCCATCACCGGGAATGGCTACGACATGGCTGCCTGTATGGAGAAGCTGAAAGAATTCTCCTCGCGGAGGGGGATCGGTGTCCTCATCTGCGGGATGTGTGTCCGGGCCTGTCCCTTCCCCGAAGTGCATAGGAACCTTAATCGGTGAGGAAGCTGGCTCGGATGTCGGGTCTTGGGCGGAGCCAATCGCTCCTGATGCGTCCCACTCAGCAGGAGTCATAAAGGGACGGATGAGCTTCTTTTCTCAGCGCTTCCTGGAAGCTACCTGGAGGCGGACCAGCGCCCGCCGCAGGGCGAGGTCCGCCCGTTCGAGATCGGTTCCCGCATCCCCCTTCCTGAGTCGCTCCAATGCCCTCTCCTTGGCAGCCTCTGCCCTGGCCACATCGATCTCTTCCGGCCTCTGCGCCTCCTCCGCCAGGACGATCATGCGGTCCGGCAAGACCTCGGCATAGCCCCAGATGATGGCTAAATGCCGCCCCTCTTTCCCCTTACGATAGGTGAACTCTCCAATGGTCAGGTGGGTGACGAAGGGGATGTGTCCCGGCAAGACCCCGAAGTAGCCCTGCGTGCCGGGGGCAATTACCTCAGAGACCTGCTCGCTCAGGAGGAGGCGGTGGGGGGTTACGATCTCCAGGAGGAAAGTGGAGGGGATCTCTTCGGCCATCTGGGATGCTCTTCCTAAGCGGAGGCCAATTCCTTGGCCTGCTTTTCGGCTTCGTCGATCGTTCCCACCATGTAGAAGGCCTGCTCCGGCAGTTCATCGTGCTTACCCTCCACGATCTCCCTGAATCCCTTGATCGTCTCCTTCAGGGGCACATAGCGACCGGATCGGCCCGTGAACTCCTCGGCCACGAAGAAGGGCTGGGAGAGAAAGCGCTGGATCTTGCGGGCCCGGGCGACGGTGAGCTTATCCTCCTCCGAAAGCTCGTCCATTCCCAGGATGGCGATGATGTCCTGGAGGTCCTTGTAGCGTTGGAGGATGCTCTGCACCTGCCTGGCCACGCGGTAGTGCTCCTCCCCAAGGAAGCGGGGATCCAGGATGCGGGAGGTGGAGGCCAAAGGGTCAACGGCAGGGTAGATACCCAATTCCACAATCTGTCGGGAAAGGACCGTGGTGGCATCCAGGTGGGAGAAGGTAGTGGCTGGGGCAGGATCGGTGAGATCGTCAGCCGGAACATAAATGGCCTGCACGGAGGTGATGGAGCCCTTCTTGGTGGAGGTGATCCTCTCCTCCAATTCCCCCATCTCGGTGGCCAAGGTGGGCTGATACCCTACCGCAGAGGGGATCCTGCCCAAAAGGGCCGATACTTCGGAGCCTGCCTGGGTGAAGCGGAAGATGTTGTCAATGAAGAGAAGGACATCCTGACCCTCCTCGTCCCGGAAGTATTCTGCCACGGAGAGGGCAGTGAGGCCGACCCGGAGGCGGGCTCCCGGGGGCTCCGTCATCTGCCCGTAGATGAGGGCCGCCTTCTCGATGACCTTGGAGCCCTTCATCTCCAACCAGAGATCGTTGCCCTCCCGGGTTCGCTCCCCGACCCCGGCGAATACGGAGAATCCCCCATGCTCCATGGCGATGCTGCGGATCAGCTCCATGATGATGACCGTCTTGCCGACCCCGGCGCCGCCAAAGAGGCCGGTCTTGCCGCCGCGGGAATAGGGCTCCAGGAGGTCAATCACCTTGATTCCCGTCTCCAGCATGGCCGTCTTGGTTTCCTGCTCGGAGAGGGAGGGGGCAGGGCGGTGGATGGGATATCTCTTTTGGGCCAAGACGGGACCGAGATGATCCACCGGCTCCCCGAGGACATTGAGGATTCGCCCCAGGGTCTCCCTCCCCACCGGCGTGGTGATGGGAGTCCCCAGGTCATAGGCCTTCATTCCTCGAACCAGGCCGTCCGTGGATTTCATGGAGACGCAGCGGACGACCTTCTCCCCCAAATGCCGCTCCACCTCGGCCACCAGGTCGATGGAGGGTGACGCACCATCCCCCCCTTCATCCAATACTCGAATGGCATGATAGATGGGGGGAAGCTTTCCCTTGGGAAATTCCACATCGATGACCGGGCCAATGACCTGGGTCACCCGGCCCTGATTCATTTCCCTCAATTCCATGGCTCCTTTCCATCCCCCATCTCGCTCTTCATCCCCTTAGGCCTCACGGTCTTAACGCTTCCGCCCCTGCGACCACTTCCAATAGCTCCTTGGTGATTCGTTCCTGCCTTACCCGATTATAGAGGAGGATGAGTCGATCGATCATTTCTCCTGCATTCCGATGGGCCATTTCCATGGCAGTGAGGCGGGCCGCCTGCTCGGCCGCTGCTGACTCCAGGAGGGCATGATAGATCCGCACCTCAATATACTTGGGGAGGAGTTCCTCGAGGATGGAGCATGCCGAGGGCTCGTACAGATAGTCGATGGGAACCGGGCAGGAGGCAGGGTCGGGCGGCTCGACGGGAAGTATCCTCCCCCAGGCGATCTTCTGTTGGCCCGGTGATTTGAACTCGTTATAGAGAAGGAGGACCTCCTCCAGATTCAACTCATCATAGAGGCGTAGAAGGTCTTGACGAATTTGGGAGGCATGTGCGTAGGAGAGATCGGCAAAGATATGAGTATACTCCGCCCGGGGGAGCACGGATTTGACGCGTAGAAAGTCCTTCGCCTTGCGACCCACTGCCATCAGGAAAACCTCTCTCTGCTCCGCCGCTGCTCTTTTGAGGAATTCCCATCCCAGACGGAGGATACTGCTATTGAATGAGCCACAGAGCCCCTTGTCTGAGCTGACGAGGAGCAACAGTTGCTTTCCCGTATTCCTCGGGAGCAAAAGGGGATGGGATTCGGGAGCGGTATGACAGACCAGCCGCCGCAACACCTCCTCCATCTTTTGAGCGTAGGGACGGGCATGGACAATGCGTTGCTGTGCCCTGCGCAGCCGGGCAGCCGCCACCATCTTCATGGCTTTGGTGATCTGCTGAATATTTCTCACCGCATTGACGCGGTTCTTGATATCTCGTAGGATCGGCATCTCTTAATTTCTGGGCGATCCTTTCACAGGAGTCCTCTCTGCGGTGAACGGGCCAAGACATTCCTTCAGAGCCCGATCGATCTGAGCTCGGAGGGCGTCATCGATCTCCTCCTTTTCCCGCAGGGTCCGCTTCAGAGTCGGATAGTGATCCTCAATGAAGCGGTAGAGCCTCTCCTCAAATCGTTTCAGGTCGCTCAGCGGGAGGGTATCCAGATAACCATTGATGCCTGCATAGATGATGAGGATTTGATCCTCCACGGCAAGGGTCCGGAACTGATCCTGTTTCAAGATCTCCACCATCCGCTCTCCCCTTGCCAGCTGGGCCTGGGTGGCCTTATCCAGCTCGCTCCCGAATTGGGCAAAGGCGGCCACATCTCGATATTGGGCCAGATCGAGACGAAGGCGGCCAGCCACCTGTTTCATGGCCTTGACCTGGGCAGCCCCACCCACCCGCGAGACCGAGAGGCCCACATTGATCGCCGGACGAATCCCTGCGAAGAAGAGGTCTGACTCCAGATAGATCTGGCCATCGGTGATGGAGATGACATTGGTGGGAATATAGGCGGAGATATCACCCAACTGGGTCTCGATGATGGGCAGGGCAGTGAGGGAGCCTCCTTTGAGCTCATCGCTCAGCTTGGCGGCCCTCTCCAGCAGTCGAGAATGGAGGTAGAAGACATCCCCGGGATAGGCCTCCCGTCCGGGAGGGCGCCGGAGAAGTAAGGAGAGCTGGCGATAGCTCACCGCATGTTTGGAGAGGTCATCATAAATGCAAAGGGCATGCATTCCCCGGTCGCGAAAATATTCGCCCATGGCGCAGCCTGCGTAGGGTGCCAGGTACTGGAGCGCCGCTGGATCGCTGGCGCTGGCTGCCACCACCGTCGTGTAGGACATGGCCCCATGATCCTCGAAGGTCTTGATGATCTGGGCCACCGAGGAGTTTTTCTGTCCAATAGAGACATAGATGCACTTGACCCCGGAATCCTTCTGGTTCAACACTGTATCCACAGCCAGGGCGGTCTTGCCCGTTTGCCGATCCCCAATGATGAGTTCCCGCTGTCCCCGGCCAATGGGGATCATGGAGTCAATGGCCTTGATCCCCGTCTGCAGGGGCTCTTTTACCGGCCTCCGATCCACTACCCCGGGGGCGAGTCTCTCCAGGGGATTGGTTTCGGTACTCTGGATGGGACCTTTACCATCCAAGGGTTGGCCCAGGGGATTGAGCACTCGCCCTAACAAGGCAAATCCCACCGGAACCTCGACGATGCGGCGCGTGCGCTTCCCCAGATCCCCTTCCTTGATCTGGGAATCCTCCCCCAGCAGGATGGCACTCACGCTATCTTCCTCCAGGTTGAGGACCAGGCCCAAGGACTGGTCGGGGAACTCAATGAGCTCGCCCGCCATGACCTTTTCTAACCCATAGAGACGGGCCACGCCGTCTCCCACCTCAACCACGGTTCCCACCTCGCTGAATTCGAGTTCAGGCTTCAGTCCCTGTAACTGGGCCTTGAGCATTTCGCTGATCTCTTCGGCCTTGATCCTCAAAGGGCCCCCCCATTTCTTGATAGTCTCGATTTGAACCGCTCCAACTCTCCTTTGACGCTGGCATCCCACAATTCACTGCTTCCGACCTGTGCCAGCCATCCTCCCAAAAGAGAGGGATCCTCCCGTTGTTCCATCACCACTTCCTTCCCGATCCTCTTACGGAAGGCCTCCTGGAGGATCTGTAAGTCCCCTTGAGTCAGGAGTACAGGAAGGGACAAAATGATCCTGACCCGTTTCATCCGCGTATCCGACAATTCGCGATACCGGAGGCAGATCTTGGAAAGCAAAGCAAACTTCCCCTTACCCAGCAAGAGAAGGAGAAAAGAACGCACCAATCCCTCTATCCCCAGCCTATCCAATAGAGGAGTGAGGAGGAGGATTTGCTCCTCCCGATCCAGGTCGGGTCGGGGAAGGAAGAGGGATTGGGAGGAAGGATTCTCCTCCAGGATGCGAGAAAATTCCTCCAATTGATTCCCCACCTCCTCCAACTTCCCCGCCTCCATGGCCAGATCGGCCAGTGCCCGTGCATATCTGGTGGAAAGGCCCCTGCTCATTCCTTTTCCTTCAATTGATCTAAAGATTCCGAAATTAGCCGGCGTTGGTCTTCTTCCTTGAGCGACCTCTTGATCACCTTCTCTGCCAGGGTGCTGGAAAGGTCCACCACTTCCCTCCACAGTTGCTGTCGGGCATATCTCACTTCTCCTTCGATCTCCTCCTTCGCCTCCTCGATCAGCCTCCTGGATTCCTCCTTCGCCTCCTTGATGATCAGTCGCCTATGATCCAATACCTCCCTCTTGGCGGCATCCTTCATCGACTCGATCTCCTTGCCAGCCTGCGAGAGAAGCTCCCTATATTCGGAAAGCTTAGCTTCCGCCTCCGTCCGGGACCTCTCCGCATCCTCCCCAGCCCTCTTGAGGGATTCGGATCTTTGAGCGAGGAAGCGGCTGATGGGCTTAAAGAGGAAGAGATAGAGAAATCCCATGAGGACTAAGAAATTGATGATTTGAAAGAGAAGCGTTCGGTTTAGCTCGATCATGGGCCCATCCTTTGGGTCTCCCTCACTCCTCTTTCAGCTTCATCCCCTGGAGGGCGAAGCTCAAGAGCAGGCCTCCCTGCGCCGCGAAGAGGCCGATCGCCAGAGCCAGAAGGCTCATGGGCAAATAGAGGATGGCCACCGCCATCACTCCCCCCGTGAACAGGAGGCGAAGGAGGAGGCCCCTCCAGAGTGGCGAAGCCTTGCTTTTTCCATTTCTTTGCAGCCATTGCCTGGCAGAATGGAGGAGAAGGCGAAAGTGAAAAAGGCTCAGGGCCGAACCCAACAGGAGTCCCAGGAACCAGTCCCATCTGGCCAGAAGGGCTGAGGGCAGAAGAAGAGACAGGGAAAGGGCCATTCCGACCTGGATGCTCCTTCGGATCAATCCCCCATCTTCCATCAGGTCGATCTCTTTTCCCAGGAGCCGCCGAACGAGATGTCTGTTCATTCTCGACCTTCCTGATCTATGCCCGGTGCCTCGCCAGATCGCCCGGATCAGAAGAGATGATCCCTCCCCCGACGACCAGATCCTCCTGGTAGAATACGGCGGCCTGGCCAGGCGTGATGGCTTTTTGGGGCTCTTCGAAATCTACCTCTACCCGACCGGCTGGTAGAGGTCGGATGTGGGCCCTTGCCCCTGGATGCTGGTATCGGATCTTGACCGAAACTTCCATCTCGCCCCTAAGCTCGTCGAAGGGAATGAAGTGCACCCCTTCCACCATAAATTGGGAACGGAAAAGGTCCTGCTCTTCGCCGATGATCACCTCATTTCGTTCTGGATCGAGGCCCACCACGAAGAGGGGACGGGCAGCTGTAATGCCCAGGCCCTTCCTCTGCCCAATAGTATAGAATGGGATTCCGGCGTGCTCCCCCAGAATCCGGCCATTCCGATCCCGAATCTTCCCCGGCCTGATTTCATCCGGGGCGACCTCGCGGAGAAACTCTCGGTAATCCCGCTCCGGCAGGAAACAGATCTCCTGGCTTTCCGGTTTTCCGGCCACCGCCAAGCCTAACTCCGTTGCCATTCTCCGGGTCTCCTCTTTACACAGCTCTGCCAGTGGCAGGAGAAGATGAGCCAACTGGTCCTGGGTCAGATTGAAGAGAAAATAGGATTGGTCTTTGCGGGGATCGGGGGATCGCCAGAGCAGATAGCGGCCTTTCGCCGGATCATAGTGAATGCGGGCATAGTGTCCAGAGGCCACATAGTCCGCCCCCCATCCTCTGGCTCGCCGGAGCAAGGAGCCAAACTTCAGCTGGCGATTGCAGAAAAGGCAGGGGTTCGGTGTCCTGCCCTGGAGATATTCGCGGACGAAGTAGGAGATAATCGTTCGGGAGAACTCGGCTTCTACATTGAGGATATAAAAGGGAACCTGAAGTTGGTAGGCGACAGATCTTGCGTCCTCAATCGCCGCGGGGGAGCAGCAGGAACCGAACCCTTCCCACTCCCGGCTTGGTTCCTGATAACGCCAGAGACGGAGGGTGATTCCGATGACTTCAAATCCCCTCTGCTTCAGGAGAGCGGCCGCCAAAGAGCTATCTACGCCGCCGCTCATGGCTACCACTACCCGGGTCATCTCTCTCGCCTATCACCTATTGGAGCGCCCTGGCAGGGGCCTCAAGCCTTGGCCTTCAATTTGCTGTGATAGTCCTCGACGGCTTTGTGCAGGGCATCGGCAGCCAGGTTCGAGCAGTGCATCTTGTTTGGCGGAAGGCCGTCCAAGGCCTCAGCCACCGCCTTGTTGGAGATGGTCAATGCCTCCTCCAGCGTTTTTCCCTTGACCATCTCCGTCACCATGCTGCTGGTGGCGATCGCAGCTCCGCACCCGAAGGTCTTGAACTTGGCATCCACGATCCTGCCGTCTTCCACCTTGATGAAGAGCTTCATGACATCGCCACAGACCGGATTTCCCACCAGCCCGACCCCATCGGCGTTCTCGATCTCGCCCACATTCCTCGGGTTGGTGAAGTGATCCATTACCTTTTCCGTGTACATTCCCTTTCCTCTCCTGTCTGCGTGCAGCGCACAGGCAGATTCGATTAGGTTTTGGCAAGGGGGGACATCGCCCTGATGCGTCCTACCACTCTGGGGAGCACCTCCAAGACATATTCGATCTGCTGCTTCGTGGTTCCCCGGCCCAGAGAAAACCGCAGAGAACCGTGGCAGACCTCATGGGGTATTCCCATAGCGAGCAAGACATGGGAAGGCTCTAAAGAGCCGGAGGTGCAGGCAGATCCGCTGGAGACCGCAATGCCCTCCATGTCCAGGCTGAGGATCAGAGACTCCCCCTCTGCGAACTCAAAGCTCATGTTGAGGCTACCTGGCAGACGGTGCTCGGGATCGCCATTCAATTGGACATGGGGAATCCTCTCCATGATCCCGTTCTGGAGTTCATCCCGGAGGGCAGCCAGACGATCCGCCTCCTTCCCCATGTCGGCATGAAGCAATTCCGCAGCCTTTGCGAATCCCACGACTCCGGCCACATTCTCCGTGCCTGGCCTTCGCTTCCTCTCCTGGCTTCCTCCGTGGAGGACCGGTACCATCTTCGTTCCCTTTCGGATGTAGAGGGCACCCACCCCCTTGGGCCCGTAGATCTTGTGGGCGGAAAGGGAGAGGAGATCGACCTGGTCCTTCTCCACATTCAGCGGAATCTTACAGAAGGTTTGGATCGCATCCGTATGGAAGTGGACATTTCTTTCCCTTGCGATCCGCCCAAACTCCCCCAAGGGGAAAATAGTTCCAGTCTCGTTATTGGCGTGCATCAGGGTGATCAGGATCGTATCGGACCGGATGGCCTTCCTCAGGTCGTCCGGATCGAGCCTGCCCTTTCCGTCCACGGGCAGGAAGGTCACCTCAAAGCCCTGCTTGGCCAACCATTCGCAGGTGTGAAGGACGGCATGATGCTCCACGGACGAAGTGATGATATGCTTCCCCTTCTCCTGGTTCCCCCATGCCACCCCCTTGATGGCCAGATTGTCCGCCTCCGTCCCTCCCCCCGTAAACACGACGGAGTCCTTTTCCGCACCCAAGAGGGAGGCGATCTGAGCCCGGGATTCCTCCAGGGCCCCTCTGGCCTTTCTTCCCCATTGGTGGATGCTGGAGGCATTGCCGAACTCCTCTTGCAGATAGGGCATCATCGCCTCCAGGACACGGAGGTCTAAGGGGGCGGTAGCATTGTGATCGAGATAGACTTTCATCTTCCCTTGATCCTCCCTCTATTAGGGAAGATTACGATTTGGCCCTTGGGGTTGCAAGGCCCCCTCCCATTTCGGACTCGATGGGCTCGAAAGAGCCCATCTCACAGGTCCCGTTGAACTTGGCCCCTTCCATGAGGATGAGACTGGGGGTGCGAAGATGTCCCTGCACGCTTCCCGGAGGCAGGATCTCAACCTTCTGGTGGGCATGGATGTTGCCCTCAATTTTGCCGCTATTGATCATTCTCCCCACATCGATCTCCGCCTTGATGAAGGCGGTCTCCCCCACGATGAGGAGATCCTTACTGATGATCTCTCCTTCCACTTTTCCATCGATGCGCACGGCCCCCTCGAAGCTCAGGATCCCCTTGAACTCTGTTCCTTCGCCCAGGAAGGCCTTGATGTCGCCGAAGCTGGGCTCTCTCTTTTCCTTCTTGAGCACTTGGGCCTCCTTTCGTGGATGTGGAAAAATAGCATAGAAAAATCAAGGGGTCAATCCCTTTTTGCCTCTGCGGGCGCACTACAAGCGAGGCGCTGGTGGACTTTTTCCGGCTTTTCGAGGAGGCCCGATCGACGTTCATTCCCTTTCCACAGGGGATGGGGATCGATTGTTTTTTCGGGAATGCCGTCCGAAGCGTCCGGGAAGCGAGGGGTAGGCCTCAATTCTCCTTGACAGATGAGAGGCCGGATTGATAACTTGCCGGCAATCGATATCAAAGGATGAGGAGGATGAAATGCTCAGCCAACGTCTGCAGGAATTGGAGCGGGAAGGAATGCCCATTCGAGTGGGAGTGGTGGGCGCGGGTAGGATGGGAACGGGTGTGACCTGCCAGATCTCTCAGATGAAAGGAATGCGTACCCCCATCCTGGCGGACATCCAGGTGGAAAATGCGATTGCTGCCTTCCGCCTCGCTGGAATGGGGGGAAAGGAGATCGTTGTCACCGATGACCCTGAAAAGGCCCGACTGGCTATCTTCGAGGGCAAGATGGTCGCCACCCGGGAGAAGGGGATCGTCTCTCAGGCTCCCGTCGATGTCATCGTGGAGGCGACCGGCGTGCCCGAGGTGGGGGCCATGGTGGCCCTGGAGGGAATCCAGAATCGCAAGCACATCGTGATGCTGAATGTGGAAACGGATGTGGTCATCGGTCCTCTCCTCAAGAGGATGGCCGATGCCAGCGATGTGGTATATACGCTGACCATTGGGGATGAGCCGGGAGCGATTACCGAGCTCTACGATTTCGTCCTCTCCCTGGGGATGGAAGTGGTCTGTGCGGGCAAGAGCCCCTTCAAGCCCATCAAGCGAGGGGAAACGCCAAAAACCCTGGAGAAGGAAGCGAAGCACCTGGGGCTCAATCCCAGGATGCTCTGTTCTTTCCGCGACGGCTCAAAAACCGACATCGAGATGGCGGCGGTGGCAAATGGAACCGGCCTGGTGCCGGATGTCCCGGGCATGCATGGACCACGGGCAACGGTAGCCGAACTGCCGAAGGTATTCAGCCTCAAGAGGCAAGGTGGCATCCTGCGTCGCAAGGGGGTCGTCGATTTTGCCACCTCTTTCCTGGATCGGCGAGGGCAGACCGACCGAAGCAAGAGCGTGGCCCCCGGGGTCTTTGTGGTCTTCACCACGGATCATCCCCAGATCCGAAAAGATCTGGAATGGCTGCTAATGGGCTCCGGCCCCAACTACTGCCTCTATCGCCCCTACCACTTGGTGGGAATCGAAACGCCCATCTCCATTGCGAGGGCGGCCATCTACGGGGAGGCCAGTCTCGCTCCGCGCTGGGGCTGGGTAGCTGAGGTGGCCACAGTAGCCAAGAGGGACTTGAAGGCAGGGGAGGAGCTGGATGGCATCGGAGGCTTTACCGTCCATGGGATGATCCATCGAGCGGAGGTGGCCCGTAAGGAGAACCTTTTGCCCCTGGGCCTGACCGAGGGGGCTCGACTCAAGCAATCCGTGAAGAAGGGACAGCCGATCCGCTACGATGAGGTTGAGCTGCGGGAGAACTCGATTCTCCTTCAGCTGCGGAGGATCCAGGATCTCCTCCTTGGTTGAGAATCGATTTCTGGGAGGGTACGGGAAAGGATGGGAACCAAGATGAAGGCGGTGGTCAAGACCAAGAAGGGAGAGGGGAGCATAGAATTCATGGATTGGCCTGAACCCCACCCGGGCCCGGGCCAGGTGAAGATCCGGGTGAAAGGGGCAGGAGTATGCGGCTCCGATGTCAGTCTCTATCATGAGCATCTCAGCATTCCCATGAACCTGCCCATCATCATCGGCCATGAGCTCTGCGGGGAGATCGCTGAGGTAGGGGAAGGGGTGAAGAAGGTCCAGGTGGGAGACCGGGTGACCTCGGAGACGACCTACTATAGATGCGGCCGTTGTCCCTTCTGCCAGATTGGCTGGTATAACATGTGCCCGGAGCGATTGATCATTGGATTTCGGGCCCATGGTGCCTATGCCGAGTACTGTGTGGTCCCCGAGATCTCCCTGCACAGGCTTCCGGAGAGCGTGGACTTCATCTCGGGAGCCTTGTGCGAGCCTCTCGCTGTCTGCACTCATGCCACCTATGAGCTGACGGGAGTCTATCCCGGGGACTGGGTCTATATCAGTGGTCCCGGTCCCATTGGCCTTTTGTGCATGCAATTGGCCAAGGCGGCCGGGGCCAATGTCGCCATTTCGGGTACGGAAAAGGATGGGGACCGTCTCAAGATGGCCCAATCTTTGGGCGCGGATCGGGCGATTCGTGTGGACCAGGAGGATCCGGTGGCGATACTGAAAGATCTCACGGCGGGCCTGGGAGCCGATATCGTCATCGAGTGCGCGGGGGCTCCCGCCGCAGTCTCCAAGGGGCTGGAGGTGGTTCGGAAGCGGGGAAAATTCACCCAGATTGGCCTCTTCGGCAAGCCGATTGAGATTGATTTTGAGAGGATCTGCTTCAAGGAGATTCAGGTCACCGGCTCCTTCGGCTCCAAATGGACTACCTGGGAGAAGGCCATCCAGATGTTGGCAGAGGGAAAAGTAAAGACCAAACCCCTAATTTCCAGCAGCCGGCCCCTCAGCCGGTGGAAGGAGTCCATCTTGGGTATGGAGGGGAAATCCGAGATGAAGGTGGTGCTGGTTCCCTGATTCCGATCCGTTCCCACAGAGGAGGGGCCATCTGAGATGTTCTCCAATATCCTGGAAACGATCGGCCATAGTCCCTTGGTGAGGATCAATCGCATGAACCCTAACCCCGCCGTGACCCTGGCGGCCAAGTGTGAAGGAGGAAATCCGGGCGGATCGGTCAAGGACCGGGCCGCCCTTTTCATGATCGAAGGAGCCGAGAGGCGCGGTGAGCTGACCCGGGAGAAGATCATCCTGGAGCCCACCAGCGGCAACACTGGAATCGGGCTCGCCATGGTAGGGGCGGTCAAAGGGTACCGGGTGTTGGTGATCCTCCCTGAGAATATGAGTATTGAGCGCAGGCGCATCCTGCGCGCCTATGGTGCGGATTTCATCCTCACTCCGGCGGAGAAGGGGACGGACGGAGCGGTCGAGCAGGCCCATGAGATCTATCGCGCCCATCCGGAGCGATATTACTTCCCCAACCAGTTTGCGAATCCGGACAATGCCCGAGCCCATTACGAGGGTACCGCATCGGAGATCTGGCAGGATGGGGAGGGAAAAGTGGATATCTTTGTGGCGGGGATCGGCACGACGGGGACCCTGATGGGGGTCGGCAGGAGGCTCCGCGAATTGAAGCCGACCATCAGGATCGTGGGTGTCGAACCCGTGCCTGGGCACAGGATCCAGGGCCTCAAGAATCTGACCGAATCTAAAGTGCCCGAGATCTTCGATGCGAGCTTGTTGGACGAAATCGTCCGCATTGAAGATAATCTGGCCTTTGAGGTAGCCATCCGACTGGCCCGCGAAGAGGGCATCTTCGCAGGGATCAGCTCGGGGGCCGTGATGGCCGGGGCCTTAGAGGTGGTGCGCAGAACGTTCCAGGGGCTGGTCGTCGCCCTCTTGCCCGACCGAGGGGAAAAATACCTCTCCTCCGAGCAGTTCTGCCAATACTGCGAGAGGCCTTGCCGCCTCTTCCCGGGACAGGAGAAACAGGAAGAATAGGCCTCCCCTCCCGGGTATGCCTGGGAGTAAGAATTAGCTTGATATCTATGATGGAAAGGACGAAGGGGAAATGCAGAAGGTTCTCATCACATCTCGCCTTTTCGGCCGCACCACTCCGGAGGCCTATGAACTCCTGAAGAGGGAAGGGATCGAGTTCAAGAGGGAGCAGGATCATCAGGGGGATTGGAGCGAAGAGGAGATCATCGCGGCCCTGGAGGGCTATCAGGGCATGATCCTGGGGGCAGATGAGCCGATGACGCGAAAGGTACTCTTCGCCCTTCCCAGGCTGAAGGTCCTCTCCCGCCATGGGGTGGGATTCGACAACATCGATATTGCGGCCGCCACGGAGCGGGGGATCGTGGTCGCAATCACCGCGGGAGCGAATGACGATGCGGTCGCTGATCTCACCATGGGGCTGATCATCTCCGTGGCGCGATCCATCCCCTACTTCGACCGCTTCATCCGCTGCGGAGAGTTCTGGAAGCGTAAGCCAGGAAATGATGTCTATGGAAAGACCCTGGGCCTGGTCGGGATGGGAAGAATTGGCAAGTCGGTGGCCCGGCGGGCATGGGGGTTCGATATGAAGATCCTCGCCTATGACCTGGTGAAAGATGAGAATTATGCGGCTCGCTATGGAATCGAATATCTGCCTCTGGAGCAAGTCCTGGAGCGGTCGGATTTCGTCAGCATCCACCTGCCTTCCTCCGCCCAGACTGCGAAGTTCATCGGGGAGAGGGAGTTCAAGAGGATGAAGCCATCCGCCTATTTCATCAATACCTCCCGGGGAAGCGTGGTGGATGAAGCAGCCCTGATTCGTGCTTTAAAAGAGGGATGGATTGCAGGGGCGGGCCTGGATGTCTTCGAGAACGAACCCCCAGCCCAGGATCACCCCCTCTTCGCCCTGGAAAATGTGGTCCTGACTCCTCATGTGGGTGGGGCGAGCCTGGCAGCCATGCGAGCCATGAGTCTGGATTCGGCCACCAATGCGATTCGGGTCCTGCGGGGAGAGCCTCCCTCCGCCATGGTCAATCCAGAGGTCTGGAGGTGAGGACCCTTGGCAGGGCGAAGCCCCTGCTGCTTCTGTTGCTGGTGGGTGCCCTCCTCTTTTGGCAGCGGGAGCGCATTTTGCAGGGAATCGGCCAATTCCTGGTGAAGGAGGATCGACCCCAGAAGGCGGATCTCATCGTATGCCTCTCCGGCTCCTGGGCCGATCGAACTTTGGCCGCCGTCGATCTCTATCGGGCGGGGTGGAGTCGAAGGGTGTTCCTCTTCCGGGAGGAAAGGCCCGTTGGCTACGAGCAATTGCTGCAAAGGGGCATTCGCCTCCCTGAGACCCGCGATCTGGCTCGCCAGATCCTGCTCCACTCGGGCCTCCCCCGATCGGCCATATTCAGCGGAGAACGGGAAAGCACCAGCACCTATGATGAGGCTTGTCAGATGAGAGAATTCCTGAGAAGACGTCCTTCCTCCTCCCTCATCCTGGTGACCTCCAAATTCCATTCCAAGAGGGCCTACCTGATCTTCCGTTCCCAGTTGAATGATCCCGGCGTCCGGATCCTCAGCCTCCCCACCTCCTATGATGAATTCGATCCCCGGAATTGGTGGAGGAAGGAAAGGTCACGGGAGAGGTTGCTTCTCGAATATCAGAAGTTCCTGGTATCTCTTGTGCGGGGAAGGATCCGTCTTTCCTTATTGCTGAAGGGGGGATGAGGGGAAGAGAAATCGGAGAGAGGGCAAAGGATGCAGGGAGGAAAGGAGGGAAGGGTCGGGCTCCCCCTTTATCCGAAGAAGACCTTCGCAATCTCGTAGATCTCCATGTCCAAGGTTTTCAGTCCGGTAGTAACCACTTCCAGGTCCACCGCCTCGATGCGATTGCCCCTCAGGCTGACCATTTTCCCAAATTCCCCCTGGATGACGAGATCCACCGCCGCAATTCCAAATCGGGTGGCCAGCACGCGGTCGAAGGGAGTGGGTGATCCCCCTCGCTGCACATGACCGAGAATGGTCACCCGCACTTCCATCCCGGTTCGTTTCTCGATCTCCTCTCCCACGACGTTGGCGATGCCGCCCAATCTCACATGGCCAAAGGCATCCACCTGGCGGCTGGAGGTAACCAGGTCGTCGCATTCCACAGGTTTAGCCCCCTCGGCCACCACCACCACGCTGAAGTCCTTCCCGCGGGCCTGGCGCTTGCGGAGCGAGCGACAAACCTCCTCAATGCTGAAGGGAACCTCTGGGACCAGGATGCAATCGGCTCCTGCGGCGATGCCGGCCACGGTGGCGATCCACCCTGTATGCCGGCCCATGACCTCAACCACCATCACCCGGTGGTGAGATTCTGCGGTGGAGTGGAGGCGATCGATGGCTTCCGTGGCGATGGTGACGGCCGTATCGAAGCCAAAGGAGTAATCCGTGCTGGGTAAGTCATTGTCGATCGTCTTGGGGATGCCCACCAATCGAACGCCCATCTGGGAGAATTTGTAGGCAACCCCCAGGGTATCCTCTCCTCCCACCACGATCAGGGCTTCGATTCGGTGACGCTTCAGGTTGTCCAGGACCCGGCGAGATCCATCTGGATTGCCGAAGGGATTGGTGCGGGAGGTCCTCAGGATGGTACCCCCCTTGGGGAGAATTCCAGAGACGGAGTCCAGGATAAGCTCCTCGATATCGCCGGTGAGGAGTCCCTGCCACCCACTCTTGATGCCCGCTATGCTGAGTCCGTGGTGGCCAATTCCCTTTCTCACCACAGCCCGGATCACTGCGTTCAAGCCGGGACAGTCTCCCCCACCGGTCAGAATCCCAATCCGCTTCATCGGCTCCTCGACCCCCTCCTCTACCGTCAAGTCATTTTCACCAGCTTGGCTCGACCCATCCCGCAGATTTCCTCCCTGATCGGAGTCACACCCACGGTGGGCCCGGTTCATTGTTACCATAACATCCTCGTGTCGGCAAAGGAAAAATCGTCCTGGGGTCCTTTCCACTCTACCCTATCCGACATCGGGCCCTTTTTTCCCTAACAGGAAGATAGGCTGAAGGGTCAGCCATGTGGGTTTACAGGGGAAGAGCGGGGGGTGATTTCCCTTGACAAGGTAGGGGTTGGTCAGTATAATCCCCTGTCTCAAAAGGGGCAGGGGATGCTGGTAAGTATCTATCAAATCACCGAGAGGGGACTTGATCTGGAGCTGGAAAGGCCCGATCTGGTTCTGGATGGGGCGGATGAACAGATCAGCCTGGGAGGCGTAAAAGCTCGCTTTCATCTGCAGTGGGAAGAGAGACAGCTGCACATCGCAGGGCAAGTCTCTGCCGCGATCAGCATGCATTGCAGCCGATGTTCAAAAGGCTTTTCCTTCCCCATCAGGGAGAGTTTCGATTTCATGGGCCTTCCGGTGCGGGGCTCGAAATTTCCTGAGAACCTCGGGCTTTCCGCGGACGAGATGGAGGTTACCTTCCTGGAGGGGGAGGAGATCGATTTGGACGAGATCATTCGAGAGAACATCTACCTCTCCTTGCCCATACAACCCCTTTGCTCAGAAGCCTGTCAGGGCTTGTGTCCCCGCTGTGGCCAGGATCTCAATGAGGGGCGTTGTCATTGTCTGGCAGAAAGGGTCGATCCTCGCTTTCAAGCCCTGGAAATCCTTCGACAAAAGATATCCCCAGAGTCTGAATCATAGCCGGTATTTTCGCATAGAAGGGAAAGAAAGATGCCACTGCCGAAACGCCGACATTCCAATTCCCGATCGGGGAAGAGGAGGGCCCACGATGCCCTGACCATTCCCCACCTCACGAGCTGCCCCCAGTGTCATGAGCCGAAGCTCCCCCATCGTGCCTGCCCGAAATGCGGAACTTACCGCGGTCGCCAGGTGGTCAAGACCAAGGCCGAGGACTAAATGGGAGAGCGAATCGCAGAGAATCCGCCACCGCTTCTGGCAGACCAAGGACACAGAAGAGCCAAGGAGAGATGACCATCATCGCAGTAGATGCTATGGGTGGGGATAGAGGCTGCGCTCCCGTGGTGGAAGGGGCCGTGGCCTACGCGCAGGAATATGGCGGGCCGGTGATTCTGGTAGGAAAGGGAGAGAGGGTGACGGAGGAGATCGCTCGGCATAAAATCCGATCTTCCCTCCCCCTCAGGATTCAGGAGGCCTCCGAGGTGGTTGAAATGGATGAACCTCCCTCCGTTGCCCTGCGCCGGAAGAAGGACTCCTCCATTCGGGTGGGCATTGAACTGGTCAAGCGGGGGGAGGCGACAGCCTTCGTGAGCGCGGGTAACACCGGGGCGGTGATGGCCACCGCAGTCGTCATCTTGGGAAATCTCCCTGAGGTAGAGAGGCCGGCGATCGCAGCGGTCATGCCTACTCTGAAGGGCAACTGCGTCCTGCTGGATGTGGGAGCGAATGTGGACTGCAAGCCCAGGCAGCTTCTGCAGTTCGCCATTATGGGCCATATCTATGCCAAGGATATCCTGGGAAAGAAAAATCCCAAGGTGGGACTGTTAAGCATCGGAGGGGAAGAGACCAAGGGCAATGAATTGACGAAGGAAGCCTACAAGGCCTTGGAGGATGAAACCTCTCTCATTTTTGTCGGCATGGTGGAAGGAACGGATCTCTTCAGCGGGAATGTGGATGTGGTGGTGTGTGACGGATTTGCTGGGAATGTAGCCCTGAAGTTCAGTGAAGCGGCGGCAGAGATGATCGGCGTCCTCCTGAGGGAGGAGTTTTCCAAGACAGTTCCCAGGAGGCTGGGCTATTTCCTCACCCGGCCCGCCTTCGAGCAGTTCAGGAAGAGGGTGGATTATTCGGAATACGGAGGAGCTCCTCTTCTGGGGGTAAAGGGTGTCTGTATCATCAGCCATGGTAGATCCACGGCAAAGGCCATCAAGAACGCGATCAGGGTGGCGGGAGAGTGCGTGGAGAACCGGGTGATCGCTCACATCCGAGAAGGAGTACAAAACAGCCTGGGGATGAAATCCTCCGCCAGTGCCTGAATCGGAGATTTTGCCCTGATGCATCAGACGAAGATCATTGCGACGGGTTCCTATGTCCCGGAGAAGGTCCTGACCAATTTCGACCTGGAGAAGATGGTCGACACCAGCGACGAGTGGATTCGGAGTCGCACCGGCATTGCCGAACGCCGCATCTCCTCCGAATCGGAAGCCACCTCGGATCTGGCGACTGAGGCTGGCCAGGAGGCGTTGAAGAGGGCAGGCGTAAAGCCCGAGGAGATTGATCTCATCCTGGTGGCCACCATCACCCCGGATATGTTTTTTCCCTCCACCGCTTGCTTCGTCCAACAAAAGATGGGGGCGAAGAACGCGGCTGCCTTCGATATCCTCGCTGCCTGCTCCGGTTTCATTTACGGACTCTCCGTGGCCAACTCCTACATCCGGACGGGGGCTTTCAAGGATATTTTGTTGATCGGAGCGGAGACCCTCACCAAGATTACGGACTGGAAGGATCGAAGCACCTGTGTCCTCTTTGGCGATGGAGCCGGAGCAGTCCTTCTCAGGGGAGAGAAGGGGGAGGCGGGGCTCCTCTCCACCCATCTCTATTCGGATGGAAACCTTTGGGGCCTCCTCAACCTTCCGGGAGGAGGCTCTCGCAACCCCACCACGATCGAATCCGTGCTCCAGGGACTGCACTTCATCAAGATGAACGGGAACGAGACCTTCAAGGTGGCGGTGCGATCTCTGGAGCAGGCCTGTCGGGATGCCCTCTCCCATAACGGATTGGATGTGGCCGAGATTGACCTTTTTATCCCTCATCAGGCCAACTATCGTATCATCCAGGCTGTGGCCTCTCGGTTAGATCTTCCCTTGCAAAAGGTGTACTTAAATCTGGAGAGATATGGCAATACCTCCTCTGCCTCCATTCCGCTGGCTCTGGATGAGGCAGTAGGGAAGGGGCGAGTGAAGGCGAAGGATCTGATCCTTCTCTCCTCCTTCGGAGGGGGGATGACTTGGGCCTCTGCCATGATTCGCTGGTAGCAAGTGAGGAAGGAGAATGGACTATTTTCTGAGCGATACCCAGAGAGAGATTCGGGCACTCACGGAGAAGATCGCCCGGGAAAGGATTGTCCCGGTGAGGGCCGACTTGGATGAGAAGGAGGAATTTCCGACCGAAATTCTGAAGGTCCTGGCGGAAGTGGGGCTCTTTGGGGTCTATATCCCCGAGGAATATGGAGGACTGGGCGGGGGCGTTCTGGAGCTCTCCCTGGTGATCGAGGAACTCAGCCGCGCTTGCAGCGGGGTGGCCGTCTCCTATGCGGCCAGTGCCCTCGGCTGTTATCCCATCCTGCTCTTCGGCAGGGAGGAGCAAAAGAAGAGATTCATCCCCGACCTCGCGAGCGGTAGCAGGCTGGCCGCCTTTGGCCTGACGGAGCCGAATGCGGGATCGGATGCGGGGGGAATCCAAACCACAGCCCGGGGGGACGGCAAGGAATATGTAGTGAATGGAGTTAAGCAGTGGATCACCAACGGAGGAGAGGCGGAGATCTACACCATTATTGCCCTGACCGACAAGAGCAAAGGGGCGAGGGGAGCCTCCGCTTTCATCGTGGAGAAGGGGACGCCTGGCTTTTCCTTCGGCAAGAAGGAGAAGAAACTGGGAATCCGTGCCTCCGCGACACGAGAGCTGATCTTTGAAGACTGCCGCATCCCCAAAGAGAATCTCCTGGGCAAGGAGGGCATGGGATTCTTGGTGGCCATGAAGACCGTGGACAAATCGAGGCCGGGGATCGGGGCTCAGGCGGTTGGCATTGCCCAGGGGGCTCTGGATGAGGCCATCGCATACGCGCGCCAGCGGGTGCAATTTGGCCAGGCGATCATCTCCTTTCAGGCGATTCAACACATGCTCGCGGACATGGCCACCCAAGTGGAGGCGGCGCGGGCTCTGGTCTATGCGGTCGCCCGTTATGTGGACTCCGATGCGAAGAATATCTCCAAGGAGTCCTCCATGGCCAAGCTATTCGCCTCCGATATGGCGATGAAGGTCTGTATCGACGCAGTGCAGATCCTGGGTGGATATGGATACATGCGGGATTACCCGGTGGAGAAGATGATGCGGGATGCCAAGATCACCCAGATCTATGAGGGTACCAATCAGATCCAGAGGAATGTGATCGCCCTGCAGCTCATCAAGGAGGCAGCGGGAGCCCATTTGGGATGAGGAAGGTAGCGTTCGTTTTTCCCGGCCAGGGGTCTCAATATGTGGGCATGGGCAGGGATTTTCACGGAAGGTATCCCTTGGCCCGCGATTCTTTTCGGCAGGCAGAGGAGGTATTGGGATTTGCCATCCGGCAGATCTGCTTTGATGGGCCGGAAGAGACCCTGAGAATGACCGCCAATACCCAGCCCGCCCTCCTCATTTGTAGCTTCATTGCCTTTCGACTCCTGGAGGAGGCAGGGATTCTGCCCGACTTTGTGGCCGGGCACAGCCTGGGAGAATATTCAGCGCTCCTGGCCTGTGGGTCGATCGACTTCACTGACGGGGTTGCCTTGGTGCGAAAAAGGGGCGAGTTCATGCAGGAGGCGGTTCCCCTGGGCAGGGGAGCCATGGCGGCCATCCTGGGGATGGACAGGGAAGCCGCCCTCCGGGTATGCGAAGAGGCAAAAAACGGGCAGGTGGTAGAGGTGGCGAACCTCAATGCCCCTGGCCAGATCGTGATCTCGGGAGAGGTGGAAGCAGTGGGTCGGGCGGTCGGGATCGCCAAGGGAAAGGGTGCCAAGAAGGCCATCCTTCTGCCGGTGAGCGCGCCATTCCATTGTCAGCTGATGAGGCCTGCCGGGGAAAGGCTGGAGGAAGTCTTCGCCAAGCTGGAATTAAGAGATCCCAGGTTTCCCTTGGTTACCAATGTGGACGCTCAGTTGGCTTCCTCTGCAACCAGCCTGCGCTCTGCTCTCCTTCGCCAGGCCAGCTCCCCGGTCCTATGGGAGGATTCCATCAGGCGCTTGCAGGAGGAGGGCGTCGATACGTTCGTGGAGGTCGGCCCCGGTAAGGTCCTCTCTGGCCTCATCAAGAGGATCGCACAGGATGCGACTCTGCTCCATGCGGAGGACGAAGAGAGCCTGAGATCCACGATCCAGACCTTCGGAGAAGGCAGATGAGCCTGCGGGGAACGGTCGCGATGGTGACCGGGGCGGCCCAGGGGATCGGACGGGCAATCTGCCGCAGGATGGCCAGCGAGGGGGCGGATTTGGCCCTCTGCGATATCAATCTGGAGGGCGTGCAGGATGCCGCAAAGGAGATGTCCTCCTATGGGGGCAAGGTTTTGCCGCTGAAGGGGGATGTCGCCTCCGCCCCACAGGTAGAGGAGATGGTCAGGAAGGCTCTGGAGGCCTGGGGTCGGGTAGATATACTCGTTAACAATGCAGGCATCACCAGAGATTCACTGTTAGTGCGCATGCGGGATGAGGACTGGAACCTGGTCCTGGATGTGAACTTGAAGGGCGCCTTCTACTGCACCCGCGAGGTATTGCGACCCATGATGAAGCAACGGCGGGGGCGCATTATCAATGTGTCCTCGGTGGTGGCAGCGATGGGGAATGCCGGTCAGGCCAACTATGTTTCCTCCAAGGCAGGGCTCATCGGCCTGACGAAAGCGACGGCGAGGGAAATGGCTGGACGAGGCATCACGGTGAACGCAGTCGCGCCTGGCTTCATCGAAACCGAGATGACCCAAGAGCTTTCGGACCAGATTCGGCAGTCCATGTTGAGACAGATCCCCCTCGGACGGTTTGGTTTACCCGAAGATGTGGCAGCCGTGGTGAGTTTCCTGGCATCGGAGGCTTCCAGCTACATCACGGGCCAGGTGATCCATATCAACGGGGGGATGTACATGTGAAGGAATCGGGCCCCGCGGATCGGCCTGGTCCGGGGGCCCTGTTTGCCTCTCTTTTCCGAAGAGAGGCTAAAGGTCGAGGTTGGGCTGAGCAGCTAAGTGGCTTCATCATTCATTGAGGAGGTGGAAGAGATGGCAGAAATGGAAGAGAAGGTAAAACAAATCATCGTCGATCAGTTAGGGGTGGATGGGAACGAAGTGACTCCCCAGGCCAAATTTGTGGAGGATCTGGGAGCCGATTCCCTGGACACGGTGGAGCTGGTGATGGCCCTGGAAGAGGAATTTGGAATTGAGATCCCGGATGAGGAGGCCGAAAAGATCGTGACCGTCAAAGACGCGATCGACTACATCAAGAGTCACACCTAATTGCAGATGAAGATCAGGCCAGCCATAGCCAGCAGAAGAGGAAAGGAGTATCGAAGGGAATGAGGCGAGTGGTGATCACGGGAGTGGGAGTCGTTTCCCCGGTAGGAATTGGCACCCAGGAATTCTGGAAATCCCTCTACGCAGGGGTCTCTGGTGTGGGAAGAATTACTCGCTTCGATGTCTCACCCTACCCGGTTCAGATTGCGGCCGAGGTGAAAGAATTCGACCCCCTTCAGTATCTGGAGAAGAAAGATCTGAAGAAGATGGACTTCTTCATTCAGTACGCCCTGGCTGCGGCGCTCATGTCCGCGCAGGACGCCCGATTGGCCGTCAATTCGGAGAATAGTGATCGGACGGGGGTCCTGGTGGGATCTGGCATGGGGGGACTCTGGGCGATCGAGGAACACCACAAGGTCCTGCTGAACCGCGGGCCCAATCGGATCAGCCCCCATTTCATCCCCTCCTTGATCACCAACCTGGCAGCCGGCCAGATTTCCATCCGCCTGGGGGCAAGGGGTCCGAATTCCTGCGTGGCCACCGCCTGTGCCACAGGGACCCACGCCATTGGGGAATCCTTCAAGATCATCCAGCGAGGGGCGGCGGACGTCATGATTGCGGGGGGATGCGAATCGACCATCACCCCGCTGGCAATTGCAGGCTTTGCGGCCATGAGGGCTCTTTCCACCCGAAACGACGAACCTCAGAAAGCGAGCCGGCCCTTCGATGCCAAACGGGATGGTTTCGTGGTAGGGGAGGGGGCGGGGATCCTGATCCTGGAGGAGCTGGAACATGCCCTTTCCAGGGATGCTCCCATCTATGCGGAGGTCTCGGGCTACGGGATGTCAGGGGATGCCTACCATATCACCGCCACCTCTCCGGGAGGAGAGGGGGCCGCGCGCTGCATGAGGATGGCCCTGGAGGATGCTGGAGTGAAGCCGGAAGAGGTCGACTATATTAATGCCCATGGGACATCTACCGATTATAACGACTTGGCCGAAACCCAGGCCATCAAGACTGTATTCGGCGATCATGCCTACCAGTTGGCCGTTTCTTCCATCAAATCGATGATCGGCCATCTCCTGGGTGCTGCGGGGGCGGTGGAGGCGGCTGCGACCGTCCTCTCGATCAAGGAGGGCATGATTCCGCCTACCATCAACTATGAGTACCCTGACCCGGAGTGCGATCTGGACTATGTGCCCAATCAAGGCCGAAGGGCTGAGATTCGTTATGCCCTCAGCAATTCATTTGGCTTCGGCGGCACCAATGCCTGCCTGCTGATGAAACGGTTTGACGGCCAATAGGTCTTCGGCCCGTTGCCGTTCAAAGGGAGAGGCCCCGCTGCTCATGGAGGTAGCGGGGCCTCTTTTTTTCGCTCTTCGGAAAAGGGGGCTGGGAAAAGGAAGTCGGTTCAGGATTCTTTCCCATGCTCCGACTTCCTCACCTCCTTCGGCATCATCCGGTAGAGGGCGTCGGCGAGCTGGATTTTCCAGCGCAGGATCACGATCAGGGCGATGATGATCAGCCAGAGGAGGAGGAGGAACAGGATCCGATCGAGGAGGGGATCCAGGCGTAGAGGTGGGACTTTTTGGGTGGCTGCAAGGGCCGGGGAGGGGACCAAGGGGAAGAGGAAAAAAGACCAGAGCCGCTTCACGAAAGGAGCCCCCAGAGGGTCATGAAGAGAACATAAGAGATGCCCAGGTAAGGAGCGAGGCGTAGCAGGAGAGGGGTCTTGGTGGGTTCGGCCTGCCGATCGATAAAAGGATAGAGGAAGGTCGCCAGGGCAACCCATAGGATGACGATCATGGCGATGGACTCTCCTGAGATCCCCATGATCCTGGCGGGAAAGAGCTTCAAGGTCTGGAAGAGGAAGAGGAAATACCACTCCGGCTTGATGCCCTCCGGGGTGGGAGCGAGGGGGTCCGCCTTCTCTCCCAGCGGCCAAGGGAAGAGCACCGCAAGGGTCAGGACGACTCCCAAAGTGAGGAGCCAGAGGACGAGATCCCGGTAGAGAAAGTTGGGGAAGAAGGGGATCACTCCGTAACCTCCTTCCCTCTCGATCGAGGGAGGCACCGCCATCCCCTGCATTTGCACCAGGAAGAGATGGAGAGCGAGGAGGGGAAAAAAGAGCAGGGGGAGTCCCCAGACATGGAGGGCGAAAAACCTGCCCAGGGTGACTCCAGTGATGTCCTGCCCGCCTCGCAAAAGCAGGCTGATCCAAATTCCAGGAAGGCCCAAGGCACGGGGGGCATCCGTCCCCACTTTGGTGGCGGCCAGGGCCAGTTGATTCCAGGGAAGGAGGTACCCGGAGAAACCGGAGGCCAGGACGAGGATGAACAGTAGGAACCCTCCCATCCAGGTCAGCTCCCGCGGTCGGCGATAGCCCTTGTAAAGGAGAACGCAGAAGAGGTGGAGGAAGAGAAAGAATACCATGAGATTCGCGCCCCAGGAGTGGATGGAGCGAATATATGCCCCCATGGGGACCTGGGTCACCAGATGGACGATGCTCTCGAAGGCGGTATTCTCCCCGGGGCTGTAATGGGCCAGCAGCAAGGTGCCGCTAATGACTTGGATGGCGAGCAGAAAGAGGAGGACGCCCCCCGAGAGATAGATGTAGCTATGCCGGTGATGCGGGACGGTCTTGCCCTTCAGGAAGCGGAGTAATCCCTCTAACTCGATCCTTTCTCTCAGCCAATGTCGCAGCTGCCTCATATCTCCACCTCCGGAGGAAGGACGGCCCCCGGCAGATGAACGATCAACTTCCTCTTTTCTACGCGCACCTCGAGGCGTTCCAAGGGGCGTGGGGGAGGGCCAGCGATATTCTGCCCTGCCTCATCATACCATCCATCGTGGCAGGCGCAGAAGAAGCGGCGCTCCTCCGGCTTGTAGGAGACATTACAG
>Ga0315314_1000484_pt1 | contig 43492 bp, 45 predicted proteins | sample TDP9_MG_FD_203631 | JGI IMG/M metagenome (GOLD analysis project Ga0315314, IMG submission 203631) | Freshwater sediment microbial communities from Lake Towuti, South Sulawesi, Indonesia - TDP9 | ecosystem: Environmental > Aquatic > Freshwater > Lake > Sediment | place: Indonesia: South Sulawesi... | reverse complement strand
GAAGTTCACAGAACTCACTATCCATGTTGTGGTGTCAACCTAATCTCCTATGCTCCTGAACTTTCAATGGAAATAGCGAAAAAGATGATTGGTGAGAGTAAGGGACCCCTAGTGACCTATTGTCCATCATGCTATCTAATCCTGTCAAGAGTTGACAAAAGCAAAGTTGAAGACCTCTACTCCCTCTTTGATGGGCAAAAAGGGAAAAGAGAGCAAACTCACCGTCTAATCCAGCTCAATGAAGGCAATCTTTAGAGATCCGGTCCACTTCCGTATGAGCTTGTTACCCTCCTAAGGAGGAAAGAAAGCTAGCTCAAAGATTCTATTAACGATGCTTAACAGAAAACTTTTATTCTCTGCGTATCCATTGTTGCAATAAGCCACTCTTGGTTTGACAACGTGAACAGAATGTCATCGGAACATGATAAAGAAGTCCGCGGGACAGTGAGAAAGCTGGAGAGAGAAGGGTGGAGTGTCAAAGCGGATTTGCCAGATTATGAAAAGCCATCTCCGATAGGTAAGTATGATCGTATCCCTGATGTCGAAGCCACGAAGCCGGGTAGTCGAAGAATAATAGAGTTACTGGAACCAAAAACACCCTTGGTATAGAGGATTAGGCATGACCGGAATGGGTCCTTTTTCTTACGAAGAGGCAATGATCACCTACGACAAAAAGAAACCGAGACCATGCCAAGAAACCTGTGTAAGGGAGGCTATCGAGGCTCTTAATCAGCAGAGGGACTTGATAATCCAGTTGCCAACTGGCACAGGGAAGACGCATACGTATCTGCCGATTGTGTGTAATGCGCTGAACGTGGGTCTTCGAGTATGTGTACTTTGCCCAACCAAAGACAACCAAAGACAAACCGAGAACCATAGCAGGGATTTCGTTTGTAGTGCAACGCCGTCCATGGTTTTTGGTATTGAGGAGTACGGTTGCGCAATAACAGGAGGACGTGCAGACTATCTGATATGTTTAGAGGAACGCGAAAAGTGTGAGGGGGAAGGCAGGCAGTGCGAGGTCCTGCAGGCTAACGAGCAATACGGCGAAAGCAGGTTTGTTATAACGAATTTCGCTAAGTTTCTATCGGTCAGGCCGGCGAACGAGTTTGACCTAATAGTTGTGGATGATTCTCACGGCTTTGAGAATTCCGTGGAACAGCGCTTCCAAAGTTCTGTGAGGTACGGGAAGGCTACCAGTCTCTACGAGAAGTATAAAGATGATAGGGTTATGGAGAACTTCCTCGGAAACTTCGTCGAGATTTTCGATGATATCTACGACGCCATGCCTCCTGACAGACTTGACATGAGAATTAGCGAGGACTATGTAAAGAGGTTCGCAGAAAGTGTAATTACTACGGACAAAGTCGAGATCCTGAAGCACTTTAGGGCGCTAGACAAGTTTGACCGGCCAGCATGCCAGGATATTGCCTACTTCATAGATGCTTGTGTCCGACTGACGATGCACACATTCTACATCAGGAAAGACTACTATGCACCGGAAGATCCGGATGGGGCTGAGGTAATATCCCGATTGTCCGAGAAATTTCAAAGGGATATAGTAAGGCAGAGGTTCGGCAATGCTAGGGTAATCTTCTCGAGCGGCACCCCAGGCCAGCCCATTATCCATGCAAGAAGTTGCACCTTTAGGCAGTATTCACCTAACAATCTTGTGGTAGTTCCAAAGGAAGAGCCTCCGATAGTTAAAGAATGGTTCAAAAACCTTCGCATCTTTGAAGTTGAAGATGTGGGCTCGTTCAAGGACCCCCGTACTTTTCCGAAGTCGCTCGATCTGACTTTGGAGCTTTTGAAAAGACCGCATGTCAAAACGCTCATGTTATTCAAGAATTATAGAGGGCAAGAGTACGCGAAGAATATGATCGAGAAAGAGATCAAGCGGGAGGTCGGCTTTATTGATGACACATTTCCGTCAGAAGAAGTGAAGGAGTTGGTGGACAGGTCTAGAATTATTCTGGCCACAGCGTCTTCAAGGCTCTGGGAGGGAATAGATATTCAGGGTCTCCTGTTGGAAATTATCTTTGATCTTCCTTATATCAAACCTCCTGTCTACATGGAGGGGCTGCGCTCTTGGGGTTACAACAAGCGCAAGATGCTGATGAGGCTGCAGCAAGGAATAGGCCGGCTTATCAGGCAGGAAAACGATGCGGGTGTATGTGTTGTATTTGACAGCAGGTTCATAGAGCGGAAGCAAGACCCGCTCTTCTCAGACAAGCTAAGGGCGCAGGTTGAACCTATCACTTCAGCAAGACTCGTAGAAAGCGTTAGGGGGCTTCTTGAAAGTTACGTGAATGAAGGTAAAGGTAGTAAAGAGGGAGGCGAATGAGAAATGAGTAGCAAGGTCACCTACAACGCCAACCTCTTCGCCCTCACAAAGAGTGAGCCCCTCAGGGTTCACGTGTACAACCCAACGGTTTCCCCGAACTACGAGAGGACAGGTCGCTTTTATGAGATTTTGGGCAGATTGGCGAAGAAGCTGGCAAATGAGCTCCGAACAGCGGTTATATCAGATGAGGGAAGGATCAAGACCCTAGAAAAGAGAATACCTTCTGATGCTCTAAAGCAGGAGATAGAGCTTGAGAACATAAGCACGTACACGATCGATTTAGCCTTTAAGGAAACAAAAGAAACCAGCGTTGAGGATACGGAAGAATACGGAAGGATTGTTAATAGGCTGATCGACCTTTCGCTTACTTACCTTTCTCCTGATTTTTACAAGTTTCACGCCTTATCACCTTACATTCTGAAGAGAGGAGATTACTTCTTTGATGAAGCCTTGCGCAATGAAATAGGAGTTGTCGACGTGAAGCGATACTACCGCGGCATCAGGGTTGTTAATGGCATGCTACACGTCATTGTAAATCGTGAGATAGACCTCAGGTCCTGGAAAAACTTCCTGAACGAGCTGAAAATCTTTGCGCAATGGTTTGGTATCGTGAAAGGAAAAGAAATAGACTTCTACAATCCGCCCGAAGACTTCGTAGGCCTCGTAAACAAGGTCTACATCGGAAAGAGAGCCTACGTTCACAGGTATTCGGGAAAATCGATAGCAATTGAACGAATCAGCTGGGATAGGAGGGCAGGAGATCCGATTCCCGGAGAAAAGTTTTCTCCCTGCGAATATCACATGATGAGGCATGGGATAGCCAACCTAGACCCAAAGCAGCCTGTCATCATTTGGAGCCTGCTGACCGAGGACGGCAAGATGATAAAACAGCTCCACGTTCCAGAGGTGCTGGTCGTTGGGCACACCTTCAGGGACCTAAGCATGAGGGTCAAGAAGTCAAAAATTTCTCAAGTCTTTGACATCCTGCACCCAAACTGCAACCTCCAGCAGAGATCGATATACGATTTCATGAAACAAGTGGACGGTGTTCTGAGGAAGGAGCTACCTGATGTCTATCCCAGAAAGATCCAATTTTCACTTGAGCCCAAGGAAGTAGGAGCCATTGCGCAACCGCCGCTCAAAATAAAGATCGAGTTCAAGGACAAGACGATGACCCTCAATCCTCCATATGACTTATCGTTCTACCGAAAGTACGAAGGCAAGAAGTTTGCAAAACCTGTAGGCGACATTTCCGTGATGACCCACAGCGACATAGCGCAGAAGGCAACAAAGGATTTCGTGGAAGAGCTGCAGAAAGAGTGGTCAAGCCGAAACGATTCATCAATGGACGTTACATTTGAGAAAGTTGATTTCGAAACCAAGAATTACAAGGATTACGACCTAGTTATCACGATAAGCGACTCGGAGCAGCTGAATCTGCACTGTAAGCAAGCGATCCAAAACGAACATGGAATACTGCATCAACACATAACAAGCAAGAACGCTACTTCGGACTCAGTAATGCAACTTGTCATGCAAATCAATCTGAAGCTTGGTGGAGACCCCTGGCTACTGAAAGACGTTCCTGAGGGTTTGAGGGTAGTGGCCTTTTATGCTTACTTGAACCCATTGACCAAGATTAAGAGCTATTGTTTCAACGCCGTCGACCCAAAGGGCAAGGTCGTTCAAGCGCCCAAGTCCTACTCGCGAGACCAGGCCTCTCTCCTAGTAAAGGACATCTGCAGTCTTATTGAAAGCTACGGCAGGGTTCTTTTTCTCACCTCTTTCGACATCGAGAGGTTCTATGATATAATCATCGAGGAGATGAAACGCAAGGAAAAAGTTGAATTCGCCTGCGCTCGAATAAGAAACGATGCGCTCAGGATTCTAAGGACGTACAGACCCAGGATAAGGATGAGGGAGAAAAGGAGGAGAGGTGGGCCTGCTTATCCGATTGAAGCTTACGAAGAGGCCCCGCAAGGCGTTGTTCTGAAGGGAATCGAGGAGGAGTATTTCCTTCTGCCAGCGGCCTCCAGAAAGATCGGTACGTACTTTCGGGGATGCCCAACTACGATGAATCTACAGTTCTTGCATGTCCAAGGAGACTTCGACACGAACGAGCTAGCTCGATACATCCTCTCCCTTTCCATGATGGGCAGGGCCAGCGGCCATCCAACAAGTTTCCCCTCTCCGCTGTACTATCTCAGAAAATATGCTAAGTACGTTAGAAGCCACGGCCCTCCAATGCATGACCTTTCTGGAATATTCTATATCTAGACGACCGAGATGAACAGATGAAGAGGTTACCTTCTTACAAGGAATGGTTGAAGTGGCTCTCCAGTCGCTCATCAATTTTCGAAACATATAGCTCCTTCCTACGTGAGCAAGAGGAGCTCTTCTGGGAATTGCATAAGAAGTTGGCGGCTGAGACAAAGAAAGTGTGGACCTTTTCAGCGCCCACGGCTTCTGGAAAGACCCATGTCATGCTTCTGTTGGCCGATTTTCTGGCGCATGAACACTCTGTTGCTGTGATCGTTCCTAACAACTACCTCAAGATTGAGACCATGTCTCAAAAGGAGTTCATTAAGGACGAGAAAATCGAGGAAGTCAAAGTGCTTTCCTTACACGAGTATGTTGCTTCAAGCTCCAACTATGACTTTAGCCTTGTCGACGAAGCTCATAATTTGAGAACAAGCTTAGAGCTAGACACGAGAGTTGTAAAGAGTTTCAGGGTGTTCGAAGTAGAAGACATTTTTAAGGACCTAGCAGATCGCTTCCTGCCTCCCGGTACGGATTATAATGCCCAAAAGCTTTCCACAGGCGACAGCAGATTCGTCCTCCGCGAGATCTCGAATCGTTTTCCATCTTCCCGAAGGATTCAGAGGAACCTCACGGCCTGGGCCGGCTTTATTTACACCTCATCCAAGTGCTGTGAAGTGAAGTTCATCAAAACCGGAGGCATATGGTCATTCAGACTGCCAAAAAAGAAGCTGATCTTGTTTTCGGCAACTCCTCTGTCAACACAAGAACTGGCTTTCTATTGCGGTATTGACCCAAGCCTAGTGGAAAAGAGCGTGACTGTTCCCCCTTTTTCCAGAAGAGCTGGGCAGAGAACGTGCTTTTCTGTCACAGACGCTCTGAATGACGACCTAAAACTGACACATCTATGCAACCTACTTGACCTTTATCCCAGACGAATCCTTGTACTTTTCAACAATTTGGTTTCGTGCCGCGAAGCCCATCGATACTTGTCGAGGCATCTAAGTAAAACTCAGGTTTTCCACATATCCAGCTATGAGGACAGCAAGAGCAGGATGAAAAGATACATTGAATATCTAAAGCATGATGACGGCATTCTCTTGTCTTCGTCAAACGTCTTCTGGGAAGGAATTTCTGTCAAAGATTTGGGCCTTCTAGTGATCGCGGATATCCCTTACCCCAGACCGAGTCTTTTCGAGTTGAGTTCTGGTCAAAAGGAAGATGCTAGAAAGCTTGTCTTGCGAAGATTAAAACAAGGTCTTGGGAGAATTGGCAGGACAGAGAATGGGGGAATCTGTGTCCTCATGTTTGACATTAAGCGCGCGTTAAGGGGCATGATGAAAGATCTTGATGCAGATATCAAAAGAGAACTGCGTTTTGGGAGTGCTTCTGAGGTTTTCCAAATTGTCAAAGCTGCTTGTTCATAACCGAACAAATGCCCGCAATCTGAGCAGAGGCTTCTGTTAATCCATCTTAACAGAAGCATTTGATGTTAAGCATACGAAGCTTAAGAGGGAAAGGGCGATTTGGGATTGCTTTCCTCTATTTACAGTTGGATTCACTGCGGGCTGATAGACTAAATCCTATTGAACTGGTTAACATTGAAATAGGCAGAAGCCTCTATTTCTTTTGGTGTTTAAAGTGCCAAGTGGACTACCTTTCATTGCAGGAGGACTGCTAAGCGAGGAACATTTCATAGACAAGGAATCAGAACTCGCGCGAATGAAAAAAGTTACTCTGGTAATACCACATGTCTCATAACTCAAGTGTCAGAAGTGTCCTTAATTTCACATGGCTTTCAGCAATTCTAGTGTTTAGTATTGTGATCGGTCAATTATTCGCCATAGTTATGTTCATGATTCCATCAGCAATGAGAATATCCAGGGATGTTCCAGTCAATCCCCTTACTCTTGTAACAGTATCAGTATCAATTGTTATGATCCTTAAGCTGTCTATTTAATGGAAATTAGCCGGGAATAGAACGATCTTCACAGTTATCTTCATCATTATCCTATACTCAATCTTGATTTTGGCAGTTTCTACAGAGACCCCTGAAAATGTCACATTCAACGTCCCAATTACATCTTTCCTAACGTATTTGGTCTGTATCATCGCGATTCTGCCTTTCTTTGGTTGGAATAGTCTCACTAGATTCTCGGAAAAACGGGCCATAATGGAATCGATTTATTTCGCCGCGAGCATAATGTGGCTTTCGCCGTTTATTGCCGAAATGTTTATCTGGGCAAAATGGTTTCTGACCGGAGTTTTATTTGAGAAAGCAAGCTACATGACTGTTGGTGAAGCAGGAACACAAGACATCCTTTTCTGGCAAGGCTTTCTAGCTTTGGTTACAATGACTTGCTTTCACGTGTTGATTCATACTGTCTCACCTATCTTAAAAAAGTGGATAAAAGGATCTTTCATAGAAAGAGTTCATACATAGAATTTACTAGTCCTTTTCTTGACTTCTTCGTAGAAAACTCTGAATATCTCTTCATCTTTCAGCAACTCTGAATATGCCAGAAGCTCCCGTAGAGCTTGTCCTACCATTACAGCTGTGTAGTTGTACTTCACTTCGTAGATTGTCACGCCAGCGCTGTTTCCTTCTAGACCTCGCCACAAAACATTAATCTCTAAGGTTTTCATATTCTTAAAAGGTTCTGGGAGAGGATTCGAATGTCTAGCTACGAAATAGGAATGGAAGTAAATAAGGTAATTGAGAAAATACTGTCAGAGATGGTCGTCAGAAATAGCTTTGATCGTCTTGTTGTTGACAAAATTTCGGGACAAATGGGCCCAGAAACTGTTGTTTCGCTCTTTAAATTGTACTTGAAGGGAAAAGAAGAGAAGTAACATGAAGATAAACTTATCCTACAAAGCCAATCCTGGGCTCAGAATGATCGATGAGATAGCCGACGGTAAGGTTGTATGGATAAAAGGCTATAACGGTATTGGGAAGTCATTAGCTGCGAAAATGCTTGAGATCATCTCAGGCAGTCATGTTTTTGACAATCAAGGAGAATTCAAAAGTTTAATGCAGTCGCTAGATGAGGCCGATATCACTATCAAACACGATGATGGAAAGAAGATAATAGCGAAAGTGCAACCAAAAAAGTGGGTTTTTAATGAATCGATGCGCATGATAGAACACGAATCCGTTGGAAACTTCTATGAAAACGATAAGATCATATCCGCGCAGCAATTCAGAGATAGGTTTGAAGCACGAATAATACATGGAAATGAAAGTCTTCCGACCCAGATTTCTACGCTAATTACTCATTCTTTAGATCAATTTCGGACTTTAGGCAGCTTAAGCGGAGACTTGGGGGATCTGTCTAAGAATTTCAGAAGCGGAATCATGGAAGAACTACAACTCGGAGCAGTTGCAGAATATGACAGAGTCAAAAGTCAATTGGCAGAGAACGAAAAAAATATAGAGAAAAATAAGAAAGAGATTGAGAACTTCGAAAATGACATTGCATTGATATCTAAATTGATGGATATTCAAAGCAATATTCAGATGCATAATGATTATGGCAATGTTGATTTGTCTGCTGAGATCAAAAGTTCTGAAGAGAAACTAAAGGAACTTGAGTCCAATTACAGAAAGCTGCAAGATGAGCGTAACGAGCATAGTTATAGATCACGAGAGCTAATCCTGAGAGAGAGGTCCAATTACGATGCGATCATAAATAGTATGAGACAAACAAAAGGTGAACTTGAACGACTGAACAAAGATATTCTAGATGAGATTAGTGAACTGGAAATAGAGCTTTTTCCAGAAGAGGAGTTATCATCAAAAATTAGAGAAAGACTAAGAAAACTAAGAGAAGAAGAAGAAAGACTAGACCAAGAAAAAAAACATGAGCGACTTTTGGACGAAGTTCTGACCAAACAAAGTCAGATCTTGAACGCTCTTACTAATGTTGAACCTGATCTGGACATTAGTAATGAGATTATAGCTCATGGCAGAATACACCCAGTTGATTCCGAGATAGACATTACTGTAAATGACCTAGAAAACATGATAAAGATACAAGAGAATGCCCTTCTTGAAAGAAAACGTGATGTTGCCTCGAAAGACTATGCTAGAGAACTAGAGAGGATTTCTGATCATCAAAGAAAGCTCGAAAACATCAGAGGGATGATAGGACGAAAAGCAAAAGTCGAAAACGAGATAAAGACTTTGGATCGAAGATTAAGATCGCTTGTTGTCTCGAACAAAGAAGAATACGACAGTTTCCTTAGGAAGATAGAAGAGATAGATGGAAATATCAGGCTCAATCGAATAGAGGTCGCAAGGATAGATAGTCATCTGGAATTATTGAGAAACGTTCGTGACAAGATTGGCAAGATACCGCTTTTGGCTAACTTAGTAGCCCAGAGAGATGCTATGGCTAAGGATTTGAACATAGCGCCCGTAAGGATAGATTATGGTTTCTTGAATGAAAAACACGGTGAATTCAAGGGTTTCATTACTCTCAGACAAAGAGAACTTAGAGAACTTGAATCCAACCTGGTATATCTAAGGCATAAAAAAACAGAAATGGAAAAATACTTCGAAAGGCAAGTGCAAAAGATACGAACTGACCAAAGATACGCGTTTTTACAGGATTGGCTGAAGATAAATGCTTCTAAGAAGCCAGCACATATTCTGAGAAAACTTGCTGAAAACCTTGATGGTTTTGTTAACACAATAGGAGATATAACCTTTCGTATGAAAGACATCCGAAACTATCATGAAGAGCTTCTAAGGCTAATAGCTCAAAGACCATCGGACTTGTCTAAGACCATGCCATTAAAGAATTTGGAAGAGATATTTAACAATAGGTTGAAAGAATTCTACAATGACAGAATTTTCATGCAATATGTTTTTGAGGGCTTCAACAAGATAGAGTCTTTCGATCTAAGGGAAAATCAAATTAATCTCACGGGTCCTGAAGGTTTTTTCCAAGCTAGACCTATTACTAGCTTCTCAACCGGGCAGAAAGCATTTGCGTTCTCTATGGCAATGATGTCCTTGGTTTTTAGGAGACCCTCAGAAAATAGAGTGCTATTTCTAGATGAGTTCGGTGCTTTGCTAGACTATGTGAGAGAAGATATCTTGATGGAACAAGTTAAGGAAAAGGTACTAGACAAGAATGTCGTTCAGAAAATTGTCATACTACTGCCGGTAAGAGAAAGACCCGAAGAAGTTGTAGATGCACTCCAAAAACAAATGAACTCTACATCAAAACCTGATGAAATAGCTAGACTGAAGGCCGAGATTGGAAAATTCAATGAAAGGCTTAGTCAACTTAAACATAAAGGTTACTATCAGGAGATAGAACATGCTTCCGGATAAGGAGATTGCTCTGTGTAACATAATTGGTCAATTGATAACCCCTGCTCTTAGAGAAATCCAAGATTTTGCGTACGAGTATAGAGTCAGAAAGATTTGTCGTGACTTTTATGGAATGAGTTATCAAAACATTTACTATTACCTGCAAAAACTGTGTAGCAAAAGGAAAATTTCGACATTGACATGCGAAAGTGGATATACAAGGCGGTATTGCGCAGAGATTGATGTGAAAAGCCACAAAAGACGATTAAACTGTTGCATAAAATTCGTTGGAAGAGAAAATGACAAGTACATCTACAGATTGGGTATCGAAGATTTAGCGTTGAATGTCGAAGGCAGAATACATCAGGAAGAATCGAGAAACGGGAACACCTTTATCGCTTTCTATGACAGCGAGCTTTCAAGGTACTACGTGATCCGAAACTCTGTTTTTGTGGGCGTGATAAGACGAGAAAGCAGAACAACTCCCCTGCTCCCTGGTTCGACATATGGATATGGAACGGAGTATAGTCGTTGCCTTGACCTTTTCAAGAAACATTCTCTCTCTCATCGAATCCTCAGTCTTGTTGGTCACAGAACGGTGACGGGAGGGGATTAGCCTGAGAAATCATCTCAGAGAGATTGGACCAAAGGAAGTAAATACTTTGGTAAATATTTGGAATAATCAGAGACCAGCAATGGGCTTGTCCGAAAGTGTAGTGGAAGCATTGGAGGGCATGATCAATGAACTTTTTAATCCAACTAAAAAAAGAAGTTCGCTTCATGGTTTGATTAAGAAGATGCCTCTTGCTGAGAAGTTTTCCGAACAAGATGTCGAGAGGTTAGAAATCTTAGGTTATGTCATCACCTTACCAAATGTCTTTGGCAAAAGAGTGACAATTACTCCAGAGGGTATAATGATCATAGAGCTATACAGGGAGGGTCGAGTTTCCTACGAAAAACTGAAAGACATTTCCTATGATAGATACAGGAGATTTTGTTTTCACAAGATTGAAAGGCTGAGAAAGAAGGAAGAACTTAAACCAAAACATATTGCTGTATTGTTATTCTTTCTTCTGAACGGTTCAATCGGCGAAAGCAAATCCTATAAGGTACATTCCTATGAGGATCTTTCCTATCTCGAACGGATAGTGAGGTCTTATCTGTCTGATAAGCATGTTGATGTTGAGGATAACTATGCTCTAAAATATTTTCTTGTGGAAGCAAAGCGTATTCTAGGAGATATCGCTTTCAACAAGAAACCAGATTATTACCTAAAAGAGGACACGCTGGATTATGTAATAGAGTCTATACGTAGTGAAGTGAAAAAGGATACGTCTTTTAAGAAAAAATGGGAACATATCAAGAATTCTTACAAAGAGAATATCACGTTTCTTAGGACAAGGGGAAACTCATATTATTCGACGACTTGGGAAATGGAACTGGATACAAAATTCTTGACAGAATCAGAGCATGTTAGGGATGTTAATTTGCATGAGCGCTCCTCCTAAGAAAATAGTAGACATATTACGCGCCATAGAGGATGAAAATAATGTAGGAGCTTTCTCAATCGAGGTAAACTTAAGACCTGAACTACTCGGAACAGTCACGAATCTTGTAAGGGAATATTTCTACACATATGGTGGAGATTTTCATGATTTAACTTCATCAGAAGAATTTATAAAGAGTCTACCAAACGACATATCATTTGAAAGGGCAGAAGTAAGTTCTTCTTCTCTTAGACTAGGTCCAGAAGATGGCAGGATACGAAAATTCATCTATAGACCTGTACAGAATCAAACAAAGGCATTTCTGGAAATTACATCCGAAAACAATACACAAACCGATATCATACCTCTCTCAGACTTAGATCAGAGTACCTTCTCCATCCTTGCGTCGATTTACGCGGCACCATTGGTATCCATAATCAAAGGCAGAAAAAAAATCGGAATAATATTCGATGGATCAACAATCGATGTAGAGAATTGGGAACGCTCGAGAGATTACCTAAGTGAAATTTGCATTTCTGATGGACTTTCAGTTTTCCTTCTAATTTTCACTGGCAAGCCGGGTTCAATTGAAGCAATGCATTCAGAAAAAGTTGGCAGAATTGGCATATACACTTCAGGTGAATTCAGAAAGATCAATTCATACTCAAGATCGATTGAAATTATTCGAGGAATGATAACCAGTCTAAAATCAGCTGACCCAAGAATACCATTAGTACTTTTTCCTGGAGCTGGTGCCTCAATAGAAGCCGGAATGCCACCAACAAGACAGTTGATGACCGAGGCCATTTGCAGACTTTTAGGAAAACCTGATATGCTCGGTGTTGACTTTGAAGAACTGCAGAAAGCGTTTCGTGATAAGATAGTATCGGAGAGCTTATATCTACCTGGTGAGGACAGGAACAATTTACAGGTGACTTTTGAACGTATAATGAGCGAAGAATTAAGATTTTGCGAACATCTAACAGAGAGCCCGACCTTAAATCACTTAAAGAACATCATCTCAAAGACTTCGCCCTCAAATGCTCATTATAACATCTCAAGTCTTGTGAAATCCAACTTTAGACCAATTCTATTAACTTCCAATTATGATGACTTGATAGAACGATGTCTAGACAAATATGAAATTTTTTATGAAGATGCTCAATTCACAAAAGCCCGAGATGCGATTCAAAACTACCTTCAAAGGGATGCAAGCTGCCCTGTGTTCAAATTTCATGGATCTATCCACAATTTCGACTCGATAAAGGCATCGGTTCAAGACACGCGAGCTTTGGAAGTGAATAAACATAGTTTCCTTGCATCAATTTGTAACGGCAGTCTTTTCAGAGAGATCATACCTCGATTTGATGCATCTGCCGTCAGAGTAGTCTTTATTGGGTATGGTTTCAATGATCAGGACATCACTAATGTTCTGCAATCTGTCCTAGCATCTGAGCACAGGCTTCATTGCTTCGTTGTAAATCCGAATCCTTCTAGGAATTCATTGTCTTTCTTGGATATGGCATGTAGAAAGAGCAGATCAGAGAACCACATGAGTAATTTAATTTCAATTCCTTTCTTGAAATTTTCCAGCGAACTAATAGGAACAGGGGGGTTGACATCCAGATAACCGTGTCGAAAATCACGGTCAAAAACGAACTTAGAGTAGAGTATGTGAGGGATCATATTGCAAAAATCTCAAATGGAAATTCTCGAAATACCATATAGAAATTGTGACGAAGGGGCACTAGACTACGCTGTGAGACTTTCAGATTTATACACTAAGTTCAATGATGTGAAGGAAAGAAAAAGAAAGGGTCAATTTTTTACACCCAAAAGAGTTAGTACTTTCATGGCAAGCTTATTTTCCATCAACCAAGATAATATCCGACTTCTTGATCCTGGAGCTGGAGTAGGAACTCTTAGCGCCGCCTTCTGTGATAAGGTGGCAAAATCTCCCGATAGAATCAAAACTACGATAGATGCATACGAAAGTGATCCTGACCTCTTGCCATTTCTAAGAAGGGTCTTGGAAACTTGCAGAGAAGAACTTGAGGAAAGAGGACACATTATGAGCTACAATATATTTGAGCAGGACTTTGTGTTGCATAACGGGAATTACTTAGAAGACAGACTATTTGTTAATTCTGAAACAAATGTTTTTTATGATTGTGTTATATCCAATCCGCCCTATTACAGACTGCACAGGAATTCACCACAGGCTTCGGTAATAAGGAAGTTCATCTCTGGTCACCCAAATATATATGCCATTTTTATGGCACTATCTGCAAAAATGTTAAGGGCGAATGGAGAAATGGTTTTTATAACACCTAGAAGTTTCTGTTCAGGGTTTTATTATAAGGATTTTAGAGAATGGTTCTTAAGAACAGTCCGTATTATGCACATACACATTTTCGAATCCAGAAAAGATGTTTTTGACAAGGATGGCGTACTGCAGGAGAATATTATAGTCAAAGCAAGGAAATCTGAGATAGAGACCCTCGGAATGAGAGTTAGTACGAGCAAAACAAAATCTATGAAAAAAGTCAGCGGGATCAATGCTACGAACAGAGACGTAATCTTTCACAGGAATGGCAATACTTTCATAAGAATACCTACATCTAGGCATGATATTAGAATTCTACGCTTCATTGATGGCTTGACCAACACATTCAAGGATCTTGGATTCGAAATATCAACGGGACCTGTTGTACCTTTCAGAACCAGACAAAATCTGAGCCACAAATCCAGCACTGAGGATATTGCACCTTTATTATGGATGCACAATCTCCGAAATTTGAAGATTACATGGCCACAAAAGAAGAACAACAAACCAATCGCTATAGAGATCAACGAGAACACCAAATCAATTTTACTGCCTGTGAGAAACTACGTTCTTGTGAAAAGATTTTCCTCCAAAGAGAACAGAAAAAGGATACACGCATCTGTTCTCTTGAAAAGAGATTTTTTGCATGATTTTATAGGCATAGAGAATCACGTTAACTATATTTACCGAATTGATGGTGAGCTGACAATTCCCGAAACTTTCGGAATTGCTGGATTGCTAAACACAACTTTTATCGATAACTATTTTCGCTTACTCAGCGGCAATACTCAAGTTAACGCCACAGATCTTAGAAGTTTACCCTTACCTGATACGAAAAAAATAATAGAATTAGGGAACATAATCTGCAAAAAAGAAACTCACGAGATAGATTTCGATAAGGTTGTTGGTCAGGTATTCCAAGTAGATCGAGAACTCAAAGATACTTTATTGAAAACTGACTCTTCTCACCAATAGTAACACATCATTCAGTTACCCTGACACAGAAAGTGCCAGAGTACAATAAGAGAGGTATCATTAAACATTGATAGCGGTTATTATGTATTACTGGTCAAACATCATTATGGTGGTCCAACTCTTCTTGGAAAAAATGTCGTCTAAACAGCTCTTCCGAAGCTGAATAGCTCACCCTTTTAGCACCCGCCTTCTTACAGATCCTATGCACAGCAGACACGGAAATGTCGCCCTCACGAATGATACCACATCAACTCAAACACGCAATACTGCGTAGATTGAATCCTGAACAAAAAACTTTAGAAAAATGCGCGCGTAAGTCGCCTTTTCCCTCTTAAGCTTCAAGCTTAACATCAAATGCTTCGGTTAAGATATGTTAATGGAAATATCGACGAATCGGTTGCGAGGGTGGCTTCTGTTAATTGGCGTTATCGGAACATAAATGCATCTTAGAATAGTAAGTCTCGCCGGCCACAGTTGTGTACATATCTCTAGGTATGAGCAGCTTTAGTTTCCTTATGGGTTTCATAGAGTTTGACTACGTAATACCAGTTTCTGACAAATGCTTCGACCTGTTTTATAGTCAATGAAGCGACCTCAGACGGAGGCATAATCTCCTCTTTTTCGTGGGACAATTGTACCCTCAGTTTAAGAACGATGCCTAACAAATGGTCTGCGATGCTGTCGTTTTCAAAAACTCCGAGTCTTAAGCAGGCTTCCTTCAGTATCCCGAGGGATGCTCTATCATAAGGTTCCAGCTTTAAGTTAGGCCAGACATTCTGTAGAGTTCCTCGAAACTTATCTTCCAATTCCTCTCTGAGAATGGCTTCTAATAACTTAGTTGATTTGTTGATTACTTCATCATAGTCTTCCTTCCGAAATGCTGAATTGATCTCTGCAATCCTTTTGTCGACTTCTGAGGGAACCTTTGCTGACAGCACTGTTGGTGGAAGGTTCAGAGCATCTACTCCGTGTGATGTCAGTAGAATTTTTCTAGGGGGTTGTAACGTTATAGACCCAAGCACCCTCAGCCTTGCCAAGCGTGAAAGTAGCATGTTGAGTGAGAGGTACTTTAGAACTTCTGGGATGAATTTGGCGGTCTCCTCCCTGTATCTTGATAGCTTTAAGAATTTCTACATCTATACTATCCACGCCTAACTCAGTTGTTACCAGATCAGGCATTCTTTCTTTCGAGGTAGAAATAATGGTATCGGTAATGACATTAACATCTTCATCCCAAAAATATGGAGTATCTTGGGTAAGGCGCGTTTCCAAATCCTTGATCGATGGCCTTCTTCTCACGCGACAGGAATCAATCTTGAATCCTGCTGTATGATAGAGCCATACTGTAGCAGCTTCCGCATATTCTTTAAGTTGAATCGTTGTAGTGTTGTTAGCTGGTGTAACGGTCCTGGCCTCCAATATCCTATAATACTGCGATCTTTCATCAGGACCTTCCGTGTTATACTTAATCCTGAGGTCTTGACTGCCAACAAGGTTGGAGTCAATTTCAACTATTAGTTCTTTACCAGAGAGTTCGACCTTCTCTATTCTTGCGTAGTATAGTGGTGCAGCTATGTGTATCGCATTTTGGAGACTGCTATCGCTCTGAAGTGATATGCCTGTGTAGAATCTAATGGCATCTGGGGGATTACTGAAGGGAACATCCTCTGACTCAAGCTCTAGACTTCTGCTATCGGGTAGACCAAGATTGTCCTTCCCAGTTGCACGCCAAAGGTTGACAGCCCAATCGATGTCATATGACCTTTTGGATTGCTTGCTGTCAGAAAAATCCCTTTGACCAAAATTGAATGGACCAGATACTTCGTATCCATCGACCTCAAGAACATGCTCGTTAATGAGACGCTCTAGGACTTCCTTAAAGTGGTCTATCGTGATTACAGCCGACAGAATAACGAAGTTATCTCTTTCCAATGGTTTCTCCCAAGGTCTTGAACTGCCAGAATGTAACATCTTGATAAGGGTGACACAGCTATGCCATTTTCCCTCTCTGCCTGGAATGTCATTTCTTTTAGCTATGACACTTTTGAACTCGACGAATCTGTAGAGGTCTTTATGCAATTCAATCTCATCTAAGATATCCTTGAAAAATCGTTTCTGCTCGTCTGAAGACACGCTTATTCACTGTAATATCACTCTAGAACTACACCATTATATTCTTTCAGTACGACCCCCACTATTTATCTAATCTTCGAACTATGTTCCTGTAATCGCGGTTAATAGAAAAATTGGAGTTGGCTCCGATTTCTCTCACACGTGAGATTTAAAGACCCTGCCTTAGGAGGAACCTTCGAGGGGAATATCTCCACTACTGCAAGGTTTGTTCAGTCCATAAGCCTCCGCTAATTACATTTTTTATGGACTTGACCCTAATAATGACCAGACACCAGCGGCCCGTCACTCCTCAATTGCAAATTCCTATACAGTTGCAGTACGCACTAATATCCCGTTCGGCCATGGTCGAGAAAAGAATGGTAGAATCTCCCACCTCCTAGAGCATGCAGGCGTCAAGACGTCAGCTTAGAAACCTGACGCGAAGAAGCACCTTTCAGAAGGACAAGAGTTCGTGAGCTTACCCGTCGAAGAGAATATGTTCTTGAAGAAGCTCCTCCAGACTGCACATTGTATACTCTTGGTTTGATTGCTGGACCGGGTAGGTGAGTATTCACCGGGGAAAAATGGGGCGTGCCTGCATGCTGCGGCCCCTGACTCAGCCAATCACGGTTCCAATGACCTTGGTCTGAGGTTGGCAGAAAGCGGATTATGGATGTCTCGCCTTCTCTGTTCTATTCGTCTTTTTTCCTCTCAGTATTGTCAAGTTTCCGCAATTTGACTTCTAGGATGCCGTTTCTGTAGCCAGATTCAACGGCGTCTTTTTTGATGCGGGCAGGCAGCTCGATTCTTTTGCAGTATTTCCTGTCTGGTGTGTCTGTGCTCACCGTCAGAGCCTCCTCGTCTGTAACCAGGTTTACCTCGTTCTCTTCTACGCCCGGTAGCTCAACCATAACTGCTATGTGGTCCTCTTCTTCGAAGATGTCGACGAAGGGTTCTCTTTCCTTTATCCTTGCTGTCGGAGGCTCCTGAGGCAACGATACTGAGACTGCTTTCTTGGACTTACTTATGCTCAAGGGGCTTTTCGGTTCTGCCGAGTAGGATTTCCTTATCGGTCGGGAGCTTACACGGAAGTCGACGACACCTCTTTTCCCAAGATCGACTCTCCTTTGGTAGGTCCCAGATTTTTCGGCCAGCGCAGCGAGATCGTTGATCAACCCAAAGAGTCCTTGACCTACGGATTTCCCTTCGACAACTTTGCTTGATGTGCCAAGGATGCTGAACCCCGCGTCAAGCAGTCCAGAGACCTCTCCGACTACTTTATCTAGCTTCTTGTTTGCGCCGGACTCTTCTCTTGCTTGGATCTGCTTTCTCATATCTTCTATCGTTTTCTTCAGTTGCTCAATCTCTGTTCCTTTCCGAGCGATTTCTTCCCTCAGTTGTTCAAGGCTTCTGTCTGTGTCTGTCTCGGTCTTTTTTTCATCTTCTTTCTCAGTCATGACTTCACCTCCCTTGTTGTATGGGCTTTGTTTTTTCCAACATCGTGAGGTAGGCTTGAGTATTGGAAAAATATTCAGCCTTGTCAGGTGGGCATTTCTCTAGCGCAACCTTTACGCCTTTCATCCCGTATTCTTCCAGAACAGCTTTGGCTAGCGGATAGCCTACGTAGTATGAAATGCCCTTCATCACCTGAAAACTTACGAGAGTCTCCTCGATGAGCTTCTTTCCATCCGTTACCTGCCTCTTCCGCTTCTCCCCTGCGAGGTCTTTTCCTGTGCTCCTCGTTGTCTTGCCAAGGTGGGAAAGAACATCCACATACTTGGAATGACCTGTTTCCAGCTCTTGCTCTAAGGCGGCTATCTCCGCTTTGAAACCTGTTTGGCGTAGAGTCTGAAGTGCTATTGCTTCACAGACCCCCTCTTTGAAAGCATTCTTGAGGATCAGACCCTTGGACATTTTCAGAAGATCATTGAGCCTTGTTGAATCATCCGTCCTCTTGGCTTCAGCAAAAGTCTGAGCCGCAAAGTATGACGGAGTGCTATGTGTCGATGGAAGACAAGCGTAAAGGAGTTTTTCGGAGAGCTCATGCGTGCATACTGGAATCACCCTTTCAGGATGCTCTGTAATCATCTTCTGGCTTATGTACAGGATGTCATCCTCTGGACTGTAGTGTGTGATGTTTCCAAAAAATCCCGCGAGGGCGGTTTCTGAAAGGCTTTCAAAGACCTGCTGCCACTCAGAATTGCTGTATATGACTCCGTTCTTTCTAAGGTTGTTCCTCATGCGTCTAGTTAGTCGCCTAAGAATGTCTGGCTGTTTGACTATCCTGATGTCGCGGAAGTATCTGAAATCAATGCAAAACAGTTCGACCATTTTCGCGTGTATGCCTTTCATTGTCTGGTTGATCCACTTTCTGGTTGACTCCGTATCTCTCAGACCCGTTATGTTTCCACTTGGTTTTGCGTCCGTTTCTTTCATTAAGCGTCCTCCTCACCGCTATTTGGAAGCGTTTCTTTGTTGTTCTATCTTGTTGATGGCTAGTTCGAAGTCTTTCATGGTTACCTCGGATTTGAGATTCGCCTTTTGTGTTTCCTTCAGTCGTTCCATTGCACCTATGGCTCTTCTGACGCCCATCATCGCAGCCTCTCTGCAAACTGCCTCTATCTCCGATCCCACAAATCCCTCAGTTTCTTCGACGAGTTTCTTCAGCGAAACATCTCTGGAAAGCCGAGTTTTCCTTGTGTGGATCTTGAAGATGTGGAGTCTTGCCTTCTTGTTTGGTGGCGGGATGTGGAGAATCAGATCGCATCTTCCAGCTCTTAGCAGGGCTGGATCGATTAAGTCGATCCTGTTTGTCGCGGCTAGGACGATAACTCCGCGGAGTTCTTCAAGACCGCTCATCTCTGTGAGGAGTTGACTTATGACTCTTTCAGATACGTGGGAGTCTGCGATTCCGCTTCCCCGTTTAGGTGCTAGGGCGTCGATCTCGTCGAAAAAGATGATGCAGGGTGCGGTCTGCTTCGCTCTTCTGAAGGTCTCTCTTATGCTCTTCTCAGATTCCCCCACATATCTGCTCATGAGTTCCGGACCCTTAACATTGATGAAGTTCAAGCCGCTTTCATTAGCCACTGCCTTAGCGAGAAGGGTTTTCCCCGAGCCCGGAGGCCCGTGCAGCAATATGCCTTTCGGAGGTTTTGTTCCTGCTTCTTCGAAGACTTCTGGGTACTTTAGGGGCCATTCTATGGATTCTCTCAGCGCCTGTTTAGCTTCTTCCAGTCCTCCTATGTCATCCCATCTGACGTTTGGCGTTTCGACAAGTACTTCCCTCATCGCGGATGGTTCCACGAACCTCAAAGCATCGAGGAAATCCTGCATGCTTACCACAAGTTTGTTCAGCACCTCCACCGGAATGTAGTCAGCTTCAAAATCTATCTCGGGCAACACTCTCCTCAGGCCCTTCATGGCCGCTTCCTTGCACAGTTCGGAGATGTCTGCGCCGGTGAAGCCGTGAGTTAGGTCAGCGATTTTTCCTAGGTCCACATCCGCTGTTAGAGGCATTCCCCTAGTGTGGATCTGAAGGATTTCGAATCGGTCCTTCTTGTCAGGCACTCCTATTTCTATTTCGCGGTCAAACCTTCCCGCCCTCCTAAGCGCTGGATCGATGGCGTTAGGCCGGTTCGTTGCCCCTATGACTACTATTTGCCCGCGTGACTCCAAACCGTCCATCATGGCCAATAGCTGAGAGACCACTCTCTTCTCGACCTCTCCATGTACCTCTTCCCTCTTGGGTGCCAGAGCGTCTATCTCATCGATGAAGATGATGCAAGGCGTGTTCTGCTTGGCTTGGTCAAAGATTTCCCTCACCCTTGCTTCAGATTCCCCATAATATTTGCCGTGAATTTCCGAACCGCTGAGGCTGATGAAGGTGGCGAACGTCTCGTTTGCTACGGCTTTGGCGATGAGCGTTTTTCCTGTTCCTGGCGGACCGTGCAACAGTACTCCTGTCGGAGGCTCTATGCCAAGACGGTCGAAAACTTCGGGATGTCTTAGCGGAAGCTCTATCATCTCCCTTATTCTTTGGATTTGATCGTCGAGCCCGCCGATATCCTCGTATGTGACGCCTATTCTCCTCTTGGTTTCCGTCGGTTTCTCCTCTATTGTTATCGCTGTTGTGGAGTGAACCATGGCAATGCTCTCCTTCGGCTCGAGGTTGACTACAATGAAGGAAATGTTTGTCCCTAGAAGGCTCAGTCTCACCCGATCTCCTATAGTCAGTGGCAGGTCTTCCAAAAGTCTGCCTACATGTTTCCCGTGCTTGTCCCCGATGAACCATGGCTGAGTGGGGTCGACGGGAGCCAGCATGAGTTTCTCTGCTTTCTTAGCTTCGACTCTCTCGACGTGTACATTGTCGTCGATACCTATGAACGCGTTGCTTCTCACTATTCCATCAATCTGGATGATTCCTTTGCCTCGGTTCTCCGGGTAGGCTGGCATTACCTTGGCGGCCGTCTTTTTCTTTCCTGTTATCTGAATTATGTCGCCCGTCTCCGCGCCTATCTTTTGCATATCTTCGGGGTCGATTCTGGCTATCCCTCGGCCGAAGTCTCTCTGAGACGCTTCAGCGACACGAAGTGTTACTGCGGTGCTGCTTTCTGCCTTTTCTGTCATCGGATTTTGCCCCTCTATGATCAGGTTGCCGGTCACTAACATTTGGTTTATAACGAAAGGTATATAAACGTTTCTATACTAACTAAGTTTCAGGAAGTGACTAAAATGAGATCGGTGGACACTGTCCTTCAGATAGTTGGGAATGAGACAAGAAGAAAAATACTAGACCTCCTCTCAGGGGAGCCTCATTATATCTCCCAGATTGCGAAGAAGTTAGATGTGACCCAACCGGCGATCTTGAAGCATCTAAGCCTTCTTGAGAAGGCCGGTCTGATAGAGAGTTACTGGAGAGACAGCCCGGCAGGTGCTCCGAGAAAGTACTACAAGATCTGCGACTCGGTCGGTATCGAGATAGCAATCAACCCGCGGGATTTCACGGTTACTAGGCGACCTCAAAGGATGAGCTGCCGAAAATATCTGAACGTGAAAGGGACCATAGAAAGGTTGACAGAGGAGATCAACAGAACCGAAGATCTGGCAACAAAGACTGCCAAGGCACTAGAACTGGCGGAGATTGCTGAGGCTCTTTTGTCCTGTAAAGAATTTGATAGCAGAAATCGGGACTGCCAAATTTGTCATAAAGTCGCATCTTTGAGGAGAGAGGTTTCGCAGGTCATATTGCACGTGTCGAGAGGAGAGATAGAAGCAGGACTCCGCAGACTGACCGAGGCAATGAACCATCTTGTATCTGGCTTGATGCCCGAATGACAATATTCTACTGGCCTAGATAGGTGAACCTAGAAGAAACGAAGACGGCTTTGGCCGCTTTCTGTTCCGGTCTGTTTTGCGTTGGGTTCGCTGGGGAGAAGCGAGGTTCTGCGTTATTCTTCCTTCATTGTTCTCCTTTCCTCTTCCTCCCATTCTTCGTCTCTGACCCTTTTTTCTTTGATGGCTTCAATCAGGTCTTTCTCTCTGATGACTCTTGGTTTACTCTTTCTGAAGGCGAACATGGTTTCATCTGATTCGAACATTTGTCTAGGTGTGGTGTGGTCAGGCAGCGACGGCATGACTCGGTCAGTGAAGGCTATTCGGTAGCCCTTGAAGTGGGGGCATCCTTCGCATTCCTTAATTAGAACCCTGTCTCTTGGAAACTTTTTCTTTGGACAGAAGGTCCAGAATTTTTCTGGGGCATCGACTGCTCCTCTGACTAACCTCTTGCCTATGGGCTGAAGGTTGCACAGTAGCCAAGGCATTCCCTTACCGAAATTTGATTCTCTCAATTGAAGCATCACACTCTAATGCATTGGCTCGTTGGGCCTTCCGCCATGTTTTCCAAATTGAGGGAAAGTGCTTCTTCGTCACTTTATCGGGGTTGAAGGGATGAACTAAGTGGCAGAATTCGTGGACTAACACGGCTTTGACTGCTACTTCTGCACCAGATCTTGATAGAAGGTTCTTGGAAACAAAGATCATGATCTTTGCGGCTAACACATCACCCACTTTGTCGATTCTGGCGTTTTCAGTTAGCACATTGTCTTCGTCGAGGACCTTCATTTCAACAGTGGACTCTGGCACAGGTGGGAGCCTGCCCTTCACCCACTCAGCAGTCCGGTTTAGGTTCATGACTAGCACCTTCGACAGTTCTTACGTAAATTTTAAGGGGTTTGTGAATAAGACGTCTGGACGCTGAATACAGAATGTACGTATCAGGCGAGACGTGAGAAGAAATGCTTCCATGCCATGCATCGGTTGCAATGCGGACATCGGGAATTTAAGATCCCTCATAAGGCTGCGCTGCTGAGAGAGGCCGCAAGTCTCAGGCAGATATGGAGAAAACGCTACGTCAACGTTTAATATGATATCAGAAATCCATCAGCATTATATAACCACATTCCCATCTATCTCATACCGAGATGGAATGCAATTTCGCTGGACTTTTTGAGGCGAGAGGATTGCTTGAGAAACGGATTTGTAGGAAGTTTGTCACATCATTTCTGGATATTATTGTCATGACAGTGTTGAATGGTATGCCGATGTACGGTTATGGGATCATGGCTACTATTCACAAAGAGTTTGGAGTTCTGCTTAGTCCAGGCACGCTCTATCCTCTACTTCATTCGTTAGAAGGCAGTGGGCTGATAGAGTCGAATCACGACATGGGAAGAGTAATCTATCAGATAAGCCCAGAGGGAAAGCAGAAGCTGAAACACACTTTGACCAACTTCAACCTAGCCGTTGAAAAGATATCAGTTTTTGTAAGAGCGCAGTGCGAAGAGATGGTTCTGCCAGTCCCCTCCTGATCGGTCCTAGATTGTAGTTATGACGGAAGCCGTGTCGATTTCCGAAATATTCTATTTAAGCAGCATTTCGGAGACAGAAGGTTGGGCGCACAGGATGGCCGATCCGAAGGCGAAGGACTTGATACTCGTCGTCGATGACGACACCGACTTTTTTGACGTAGTCTTCAAGCTGTTGAGGGATGAGGGATATGAGGTAGACACCGCTCAATCCGGTCAAGTAGCGCTCGACAAGAGTAGGGAAAAGATCTACTCCTTGGTGCTCATTGACGCGGAGCCGCCAAATCTTGAAGACCTTCAGCTTATCAAAAGGATAGGTGGCACCGATCCCAAAATGCGCAAAATCATAGTTGCAGGACAGACAACTCTCGAGAACGTCGGGCAGATCTTAGACATGGGCGCGGACACGGTTCTGGTGAAGCCGGTTGATCTAGGAAAACTACTCGAAGCGGTGAGAAGACAGCTTGCAGAACGAGATAAGGAACTCAAAGAAAGATATGTGCTACTTGAAAGTTCTGGGGAGAATACCCAGCAATCCAAGACGACGTTTTGATTGTGTGGAGTTGGGCGGAGCCTAGGTTACGAATCGATTTTCGATATGATGCCCGTTACACCGTTCTGAATACTTCTTAAATAACAAGGAGATGGAGTCAAGGTTACTGAAAAGACTCGAGAGGTGAAGAAAATGGTATCGCAAACGCCGGACAGTTCGAGCTTGGCTGAGGTCATTGACCGAGTGCTTGACAAGGGAATCGTCGTCGATCTATGGGCTAGAGCCGCACTTGTGGGCATCGAGATCCTGACAATAGAGGCAAGGGTAGTAGCTGCGTCGGTGGACACCTTCCTGCACTACGCTGAAGAGATAACAAAGGTCGAGCAGGCAGCCATCGCAGCCCCAGCGACCTAAACATGAGACAATGCCTCCCAACTGCTCACTGCATCATCCCCTTTTTATGATCTGTGAGGAGACATGAATGTCTGAAAAAATTGTTGATGAACTAACGAAGAAGCACACCCGGAAAGAATTGAACAAGGTCACAGAAGCTTTGGGGCTCAGCTCCAAAGATTGCCCAACCAAGGAATCCACCGCAGAAGCTATCTTGAAGGCCAGCGAGGAGCAACGCGAAACGAAAAAACTGGAAAAAGCGCCAGAGAGAAAAACAACAAGAGGTGCACGGGAGGCGCGTAAGCTGGAGATGGAAACGAAGATGTCGGCCAATACTGTTAAAGGAAAAGTCGCTGCTTTCAGAGCGACAGCAAGAAACATGCGCAGTGCTGCTGGCAAGATGATAAGCGAAGGCATAGCCGAAATGCAGGAAAACGTAGGCCAATTCCAAGGGGCTATAAAGAAGCAGATGAACGAGAACAAAGAAGCCGCCGTTCTTCTGCAGTCAGGTGTCAAAGAACTTCAATCCTCCATTAAAGAACAGGCTAAAAAGAACCAAAAAGCTGCAGCGACGTTTCATAAGGGCGTAGAGGAGATCCAAGCAGGCATTATGAAGATGTGCGAGGGCGTCAAAGACCAACTGAAAGAGACCCAGAAGTACATAACAAGCTTCTACGGGTAGGTGTCTGCCAACCGAACCAGAAGTGTGCGCTCTAGATTCCCAAAATTTTTTTGCATGGTCTATTGAAGGAAGGACCAGAAACTAAGCTCAGGAGGTGGGCGAACTGTCTATCATGAAAACGGGTTCCCAGAAAATAGAGAGAACGAAAAAGATAATCTGGCTGAGACAGCTAAGAGCGGACACGCAGCATCTTTCCGTAGCTCCGCGACCTCAGACTGTTCGTACGATTCTGAAAATAAGGGAGAAACAGGAATCTCAATCAGAGCAGTGAATGGAATCTCCCCTTCTGCGCAGTCTCTCTTATTGGGCATGCGCTTTGGCATAACATCGGGCTAGTTTCTCCTATCTGTGCGAAGTTGTTCTTGGAAGCACGTGTCATCTCGAACTTTGAACCGTTTTCAGTTCTTGACACAATTTTCGTATCGGCTTTCTGAATATTGCTTATGTAAGCAAGGTCTTTCGTAGCATATGCGAAGAGAGTGATCTGAAACATGAGGTATAAGCCTACACATCCCAGAGTGGTGAGGGGAAAGAGGGTTCACGAGACTGTCGAAGAGAGACTGTCGAGACTGGAATATCAGAGCAAACCGATAGAACTATCATTCGAGCACATTGACGCGGAGTTTCTGGTGCCAACCGTAGAGAATTTCGTCGAGACAGACGATGTCAGGAAGCTCAAGGACAGAGTCAAACTCTGGATAAGGGCTGGATACCCTCCGCACATCGTGGGGCCGACGGGTTGCGGAAAAACAACCTTGGCGATGGAGGTGGCAAAAGAGTTAGGGAGACCAGTAGTGTGGATAAACGGGGATGAGCAAACAACGACAACAGACCTGATCGGGGGATACTCGGAGATGGAAGCCGAAAGCCTGAGAGACAGGTACATCCACAATGTCCTGATAGCGAAAGACAGGACAAGATTCACTTGGGTAGACAACCCTCTAACAATCGCATGCAAGTACGGTTACACGCTAGTCTACAACGAATTCTCAAGAGCTAAACCAGAAGCGAACAATGTCCTTCTCTCAGTGCTAGAGGAAAACATCTTAGAACTCCCCACAATGTTCGGGAAGGAAAGATACGTCGACGTCCATCCGGACTTCAACATAATATTCACAAGCAATCCTATCGAGTACGCTGGCGTCTATCGGCCTCAAGACGCCTTGCTCGACAGAATGGTGGACATCTACATGGACTACTACGACTTTGACACAGAGGTAAGAATAGTGAGGGCCCACACGGGCATACCTATCAGCGAGGCTAGAAGAATTGTGGGCATCATCAGGACAATCAGAGAAAAGATGCTTGAGCCTTACAAGCCAGGTACGAGAGCAGCGATAATGGTCAGTCGGGGATTGAAAGCGCTGGGCGGATATTCGAGGAAAGACGTTGGGCAAGTATACATGGATGTTTTGGCCTCGAAGATAGGTGAACCACAAGAGCTGCTGAAGAGTCGTGACTTCATAAGAGAAGTGATCACCGGGAATTACAGAGACATAGAGACCGGGGAAGAGCAGCATAGCAGTTGATGTTACAGGGGAAGACAGGAATGGAAAAAGAGAGTGGTCGACAGCGTCTAGAGAAGGTATGCAACCAGGCGCTTTCGATAGTGAAGGAATATGTCTCTAAGGAGCCGGAGACCATCATAAGTATCGAAGAGGAAGAGGGAGAATGGAAGATCACGGTTGAGGCATTAGAGAGAAAGGCCGTACCCGACACACAGGATCTACTTGGAAGATACGAGATCAGACTTAAGAAGAACGGTGAACTGATTGGCTGGAACCAGAAGATGCTCAGGAAGCGCGCTGACAGGATGGTGTCCTCACAAGACGAATGGATAATAACACCTTAAGGAGCCGCGAAGCGACCACCGACGTATGTGCGCTGATCGAGAAGACTGTTTTGACACCATGCATGGGAGGGGCTGAACCGGACCAGCTCACTTAGAGACTTGGAAAAAAGGAGAAATGTCAAGAGAAAAGGTTAGACTGAGATGGATTCACCAAGCCCGCAGTCACGACCCGATGTGAGTGCTGGGGATGCCGCCCACATCCTCCACCTTTATACCCAGATAGTGGACAAATATGCCATTCAAGGAGCCTTCTTAGCTTCTTTACGGAACGATGAGGAAGTAGTCTACATAACTGAAGACAACCCGAAAACTGGCATCGAAGAGTTCAGTTTCGCAAATGCCAAGTTAAGAATAGTTAGACTCGAAGACCTGAGAGACACCAAAATCGAAACCGGCAAGAAAAGAATCGTAGTGGATGCCGGATCCTTCTCCAAAAAGGAGAGAGCGTACGAGATCGAACAAAGAGAGATCTACCTAAACGAGCTGGCTGAAAGGCACTCTGTGAACTGCCTATGTACATATGATGTTTCTAAGATCAGCCCAGAGACTATCAAACACTTGGTGAGATATCACAACCAACTTCGGCTTACAACAAGTGACCTCACGGTTGTATCGGGAGATATCGTCGACAAGTCCAAGTTGTCGGGTGGCTCGGTCGAGAGAATAGTGAAAGAGAACCTAGACACATTGATTCTCGCCTTGCTACAGAAGAAACCGATGTGCGGCTCAGACATAATAGAGGCTATACATCTTGAATTCAGCGTCTTCCTAAGCCCCGGAACCATCTATCCGTTACTTCATTCCCTTCAAGAGAGACGGTTGATTAGATCCGAGAAGCAAGGCAAAGCAAAGATTTATGCTCCAGCCCAGGAGGCGGAACTGAAAATAAGAGACCTAATCAACGAGCAAATCCAAGTTCGCAAGCTCTTGAACCGTTATCTGTCACAAGAAATGGAACGAGGCGGTTGAGATGACTAAGAGAAGATACGAGGAGCTCCGAGAGGATAGGTCCGAAGAACAAGAAGAAAGTCTCAGAAATGAAAGATGTGGAACGCAACCACAGAAAAAGCCAGAAGCGGTGGCAAGCGTAGGCGTATCTGCTGAGACTGTCGTAGAAGAGGCTGAAAGAGGGAAGGAAGAGGCAAAGTATCTTTACTGCATAATACCCCTCGTCAGGGAAGAGAGTTTCGGAAACCTAGGCATGAACAACAATGAGGTATACACAATAGCCTTCAGAGATATCGCGGCGGTGGTCTGTGACTCGCTTATGATGGAGTACGAGCTGACCGAAGACAACCTGATAAAGCACGAAGCGGTTTTGAGGCAAGTAATGCAAGAACATACCGTCGTACCGGTAGAGTTTGGAACCACCATAAAGAGGGGAAGAATCCTGAGGAGTCTGCTGGCTAGGGCCTATGATCCAATAAGAGAGTGCCTGAAATTTGTTGACAACAAGGTTGAACTCGGCGTGAAAGCCGTTCTAAATGAGGGCGCTGCGGCTAGTACCCAAGAACGAGCAAGAGAATTCGTGTCAGACATCCTAGCATCGCTGGCAACAATAGCAGAGCAGGCGGTTACTGGGGACTTGTTCAGTGACAGGCTAATTCTAAATGCATCTTTCCTCGTCAACAGAGGTGCCATCGACGCTTTTTCAGAAAAGGTGACCGAGCTGCGAGAGAGATACCCTATGCCTAGGCTTCTATACAGTGGACCCTGGGCCCCATACAACTTTGTCTATGTAAAGATCGGAACGAAAGGCATCGAGATCGCCAGAAGCAAGTGAAACCCATGCCGTTCCTTATAGACGACTTGCTGCTCCAGATGCTCGGGGTGTCGATACCGCCTTTTGACCTCATCTGGATCATGCAAACAATATCAGACTACATTCTCGGCGTGCAGGAAAAAGAGATCAATGAAAAGATAAACAACATGATGAAGGAGAACAGACTACTCTACGAGCTTAGTGAGATAACGAGGGAAGAGTATGAGAAGAGAGCCGAAGAGCTAAACCGCCAGCGGAGGATAAGCAATCGAACACAAAGCATGAACCTCCGCCAGAGAATCAACATATTGGGAAACGAGAGCTAACCGTTACGAATGAATTTCGGAGGTAGGAAAGCATTTTCGGTTTTCGATACAGTCATCGTATCGAGATTCTGAATATTGTTTATCTGCAAACTGGCTCAAGACAGGATTCCGAGTAGAGGAAGTCACATGGATGGTGAACCTAAGTCCGAGACGATCAGGCCTGAAGGGGCTTCTCGAAGCAGCCTTGGATAAAGGCGTAGCGGTCGACTGTAGTGTGCAAGTCGGCCTTTGCTGTGACGAACTCCTAGGTGTAAGGTCCAACATGATGCTCAGTTCCTTCAGAGGCGCCGAGAAGACAGGGTCAGTTTTCCCGAGCAGAACTAACGTCAGCACACCGACATGGCAAGCCTCACTTTCAAAGGTGTCATGTCCGGTCTGCAGAATGGAATCCAGAAAGGACGAACTCAAAGGGGAAGGTTGCCCTTGGTGCGGATGGGTGCCGCCCGAGAAGAGAGAGAGAAACGATGGATACAACAACATTGGCTCCTGATAAAGAGGACTCCGGCCTAGCTGGAGCTATAGGCAAGATTCTGGATAAGGGCCTCGTGGTAAACGCTGATATTGCAGTTGACGTTGCTGGAGTCGAACTGCTGGGAATCAAGATAAGAGCTGCCTTAGCTTCCTTTGAAACAGCCGCGAGATACGGACTTGAGTTCCCCTCCGGAACGAACGTGAAAACAGAGGCCTGGAAAGAGGCTATGACAGGAAAGGAAGAATGCCCCCAATGCGGTAAGAGGGTTGAGACAGAGGAGCTGCTAAACTTCGAGTGCCCATGGTGCGGATGGCAGAGCGCAAAAGCAGAGAGAAGGAAGGTCGAGGCGCAGGTGAAAGCGGAGGCCTGACTATTGGGTTTCTCAGCTGGATCGCAGGCAATGAAACTGCTCATGCGAGCGGTAGACGAAAAGAGTGGACAGATCATAACATACCTCGCGAGTAAGCGGCACGCAAGCGTAAAGGAGCTGTCAGATCTAGTCGATGCCTCTTCAGACATGTCAGTGCTCATCAGGATAAGGAAAGTCATAAACCCAAAAGCACAGAGGATCTTAGGGAAGCCAATCATCACATTCGAACGCTCCAAGACTGATCCATTGACCGGTGACAAGATAGTCTTTTCTTGGTGGCTAGAAGAGGATCTGATGGACTGCTTCCATTATGACGAGCTGCTAGACATCTTCGACGAGGAGGGACTTGTAAGGGTGACAGCTTTCCTGCCGCCAGATGAGAAGAAGGTCGAAGTCAAAGTAGAAGATATCTTTCTGGTAATATCTGGCGAACGATACCGCAGGGAGATCTCTCTCCCGTGTCCTGTTGAGAACAGCCTGAGAACAACCATCAACAACAGCGTACTGGAGGTAAGACTCAATAAGGTCGAACCGGAGGGAAAACATGCCGATAGATATCGATGAAGGCAACTTGAAATTTGGCCTCCTTGGTTTAGTGGTCGCTTTGGTCGAGGTTATACAGGAGGTACTTGAGAGAGAGGCGTTGCGAAGGGTGGAGTCTGGGAAGTTGAGGGAAGAGGAGATCGACCGGCTTGGGAAGGGGCTGATGGAACTTGACGATGCGCTTGAACACATTAAAGAGGAGAACGGTATCCAAGACCTAGTAAGAAACGTACGGTCTGACCTCGACAGGCTGGTCGAAGACACGGTCAAAGTCATAACTGATCCAGAAAAATGACAGAAAGCCAAGGTGAATTGAGTATGTCTTCTAGTGATAGTTACAGGGAGGGAAGATATCTTTACTGCGTTGTCAACAACGGCAGGATGGCAGATTTTGGGCATATGGGGATTGAAGGCAATCACGTCTATACGGTTCCGTTTGACGATATAGGCGCCGTTGTTCATCGTTGCGAGGCGAAGCCCTACACAACAAAGGACACGAAAATAGCCGAAGAATGGATCCTGACGCATCAATGCGTGATTGACCTTGTGACCAGAGAGTTCGGCACAGTGATCCCATTGGCCTTTGACACAATCTTCAAGGGAGGGGACCAAACGGTGAAGGAATGGCTTCGTGAAGAGTACGACCAACTCAGAACCCTTTTAGCGAAACTTCAAGGAAAGGCGGAGTATGGAATTCAAATATTCCTAGAAAAGGACCTCATTGAGAAGGCAACTGGCGAAAACGAGGGGATTCAGAGTCTAAGAAGGGAGATAGAAAAAAGATCTGAAGGCGCCGCTTACCTTCTCAAAAAGAAGTTCGAAAAGAGGCTGGAGCTCGAAAGAAGGACCTTCATAGACAAGCACGCTAAGAGCCTATACGACGAGATTGTGAAGTTTGCTGAAGACGTGGGATTCGGCCCGTCAAGCAGCGAAGTGCCTGAAAAGTGGAAAGGCAGGCAGATGATCTTGAACCTGGCCTGTCTTGCACTTGAAGAGGATGTCCAACAGTTAGGAAAGATGCTGGGCGAGATCAACAATAGAGAGGGTTTTGCTGTAAGGTTCACTGGACCTTGGTCACCTTACTCCTTCGTAGGCAGGATTAAGAATCAAAAGGCAAAGTAGGGAAGGCGAGAGGGTGGAGACGCGAAAGTACCTGTACGGGATAATAGAATCGGGGGGTAAAGGAAACTTCGGACGGATCGGGGTTGGCGATAGCGAAGTATACACAGTCCAACATGAGGATGTAGGAGCTGTAGTCAGCGACATTCCGAAAGACTGTATCATTGAGATGGCAGAGGTCAAAGCCCACGAGAAAGCTTTGCGGAAGATCATGGAAACTCACACAGTCGTCCCAATGGGTTTCGGAGTCGTCGCCAAAAACGAGGCAGAAGTATCAAACATTTTGAAGCGAGCCCGTATGAAATTCAAAAACACTCTAGCGAGGATAGACAGCAAAATCCAAATCAATGTCAAGGTCTTTTGGAGCAAAGAGATTCTTTCAACAATCTTGAGCGAAAGTGCAGAAATACGGGCGTTAACAACAGAGGCGAGGAAGAGCGATGCTGATCTGTCTCTCAAGATGGAGCTTGGAAGCAAGGTCAGGTCAGCCCTAGACGAAAGAAGAGACGAGTATATGAAAGACATATGTAGCGCCATGGGAGGCTTGTCGGAAGGGTTCAGGGAAAACAGAGCCCCGGATGAGAACATTGTGGTAAGCGGCGCCTTTCTAGTAGATCGAAGGCGAGAAAAGGAATTCCATGAAAAGATGGCTGATCTGGAAAAGAAGTACGAAAAGAGGCTCACGTTTTTCGCCGTCGGCCCCCTGCCACCTTATGACTTCACTGATATCGAGATAGGGAAGATCGATCCCAACAGCATTGAGGAAGCCAGAAACGCCTTGGGGCTAGGTCGGGAGGTAACCTTGTCGGAGGTAAACTCAGCATACGATCTGCTCGCGCGAGAATACCATCCCGATCTTCACCCTGATGATCGCTATTCAGAGGAAAAGTTCAGGAGGATAAGGACCGCGCATCACATCCTGACGAAGTACTGCGAGCATTACCTGTGCTCGCTGGAGAGATCGAAGGTCGAGGAAACAATTCTGGTACAGCAGAAGACCATCTGACTTTCTCCTGAAAGGAGATCGAAATGGGACGAACGATAGGAATAGATCTTGGCACCACCAATTCTGCCGCTGCTGTGTTAGAGGACGGAAAGATAAGGCTCGTTCCGGCGGCTGAAGGCCCGACCCGGCATGGGAAGATGTTTCCCTCTGTCGTGGCGTTCAAAGAAGATGGAGAAGTAGTTGTGGGGAAGAATGCAAAGGTTTTCGCCTATGTCCACCCAGAGAGGACGGTGAGATGGATAAAAAGGAAGATGGGCACAAACTATACGGTGGAAATAGACGGCTATACGTACACCCCGCAAGAGATTTCGGCTCTGATTATAGGGAAGATGGTAAAAGACGCCGAAGCGTATCTCGGAGAGAGAATAGGCATGGGCGTAATCTCGGCTCCAGCGTACTTCAACAATAACCAGAGGAACGCCACAAAGGAGGCGGGGGAGATGGCTGGGCTTGAAGTTTTGAGAGTTGTCAGCGAGCCTACAGCTGCGTCGCTGGCGTATGGCTTAGACAGGACTGGAAGGGACTTAAGGGTAGCTGTGCTGGACCTTGGCGCTGGAACCTTCGACGTGACTATCCTGAAGATGAGCAGCGGAATATTCAAGGTCATCTCCACCAGCGGAGACACTCATCTGGGGGGCAAGGACATGGACGATATAATCCTGAACTATCTTGTTAACCAGATCAAGGAGGAACATGGCATCAATCTGGATGGAGATGAAAGAAACTTGAACAGACTCAGAGATGCCGGAGAAATGGCGAAGATCCGTCTGTCGAGCCGAAGTTCAACGATTGTAAACCCTCGACTTGACATAGATGGGTCAAGGTTCACCCCCAATGTTGTTCTTACTCGAAGCAAGCTTGAGGAACTCATAAAACCAGAACTCAACAGGCTACGATTGCCTTTAGAGCGAGCTTTGGGAGACTCAGGGCTGGACACGCGGGACATAGAAAGGCTTGTCTTGGTGGGAGGACCAACTCGGATGCCAATTGTAAGAAGATATTTCAGAGACTTCTTTGGGATGGAACCCGAGAAGGGGATAGACCCTATGGGTAGCGTCGCCGTGGGCGCCTCAGTTCAGGCGAGCGTCTTGAAGGGCGAGATAAGCGATATGCTTCTCTTGGATGTAACGCCCCTCTCCTTGGGCGTTGAGACTGCTGGCGGAGTGTTCACGAGGCTGATAAAGAGGAACACGACCATTCCGGCCGAGGAAAGCATGGTATTTGGAACAGAGGAGGACGGCCAGACGTCGATGATGATTCACGTCCTGCAGGGGGAAAGGGAGATGGCAAGGGACAACATGTCCTTAGGCTTGTTGAGACTAGACGGCATTCCAACCGCGCCGAGATACGAGCAAGAGGTTGAAGTGACCTTCCAGATCGACGCCGACGGCTTACTAAACGTCTCGGCCGAGATACTGACCACGGGGAAAAAGGAGACAGTCATGTTGACCAGACCGACAGAACTGTCGAAAGATGAACTCGCAAGGATCATCATTGAGGCAACAAAGTTTAGCGAAACAGACGAACAGAAGAAAAGGACTGCTGAAACCTTCAACCGAGCAAGGGCTGCGATTTATGGTGCAGAGAAAACAATGGAAAATATTGGCCCAAAAATCTCTGAAAGGGAGAAGGAGGAAATAGAAGGAACCCTGAGAAAACTTAGGAAGACTTTGCGCGTCGGTAACGCCAAGAAGAGTCAGAAGTACACCGATGATCTCTTGGAGCTAATGCACGGAGCAAGCCTAAAGGTGAGAAAACAGGTTCAAGCAAAGATGCTGTTGTCCTCCCTAGAGCGAAATCTGGCAGATAAGCTAGCAACAGAGGAGAGAAGAAAAGTTCAGCAAGCGATTAAGAGGCTCGAAGAAGTACCATACGGGGATGTCGCGAAAGAGATGAGCAAACTCAAGGGGATGATAAGGCTTTTGGAAGCAGACCATGAGGGGAGATGAGAGATGGAACCCACAAGAGACAGTGCACTGGTAGACCTTTTGGATAGGATGTTGGTCAAGGGGGTCGTTCTCCACGCAGATGTGGTTATCTCGGTTTCGGGGATACCTCTGGTAGGCATCAGTCTGAAGGCAGCAATAGCCGGTATGAAGACCATGTTAGACTATGGAATCATGGAAGCTTGGGATGATGACATCAGAAGATATGCCTTGAAAAACAGCATAGAAGAAGCCTTACCGGAAAGGGAAGAGGAAATAGCGTCTAATACATTGGCTTCGTGCACTTACAGAAGCTCCTCTTTGCGCAAGTGAAACCTAGGATGCCTTTATCCTCCAAAGGAGAGACTGTTCTTGTCTGGGGAGAAGTCGGTTGGGGTATTGTTGGAACTTTCGCTAGAAGAAATGAGGGTCTCATCCTCTAAAGAAATGTCTAAATGAAAGCAAAACCTTGCTCGTTGTCTGTGATGCCATGGCGTCTGGCGACATTGGGAAGACAAACCGGTCTGACCAAGACATTTGAAAACAAGGGTTGCCCGTCAGGCTATAACACCATGGAGACCATTATTCATCCGAGGGAACTCACGTAGAGGCTCTTCAGTGAAGAAACAGGCCACTCCATGACATTGGCTAATGGAAGGTTCCTTGAGAAGCGGGCCCAACTATCCTTTCTCCTCTCCGCAAAATCATAAATAGCCCAATCGAGGCGATTGAGGGGACAACCTACTCCGAGAAAGAGAGGATCTTGGAGCAGGTTATGAAAGATTTCACGGTGTGGAGAAGCCTTGAGGCTGAAAGCCAAGACTCCACAAACCATAAAGGAAAACGGTCCGAATCTTCTCGAAACGTTGTGAAATGAATTAACGTGACAAAAAAGTCTCATTAATGGGGATTATAAGCCAGAAGGTATGATCGCGAAGCAAAGAGAAACATAACGTCAGAAATCAATATGTATTCTGTGCGGTTTTGGTTTAAACATCAGTAAGTCGTGGATTGGGAGAAAGTTTATATATAACACTGTTATGGAATGAAATAACAGCGTTATGGAAGATCTGCTCGTAAAAGGTGACAGTAAAAATGCCCAAGATAAGTGAAGACGAAATAGCCTTATTGACAAAGCGTTTTGAAAAGAAAGAACCGCAAGTAATCTTAAAGTGGGGTCTAGAGAGATTTCATCCCCGAATAGCGCTTGCTTCTAGCTTCGGAGCTGAAGACGTTGTCTTGATAGATATGCTCTGCAAGATAAGTTCAAAACCGAGGATTTTCACTTTGGATACAGGTAGGCTACACCAAGAAACCTATGACGTGATGGACGCTATCCGAGGAAAATATGGCATAGAGATCGAGGTATACTTCCCTCAGACCGAAAGTATCGAAAAGATTGTTAGGGAGCATGGGGTAAACCTCTTCTACGAGAACCCAGACCTTCGAAGGTTATGCTGCAACTTAAGGAAGGTGGAGCCATTAAGCAGAGCCCTATCTGGGTTGGATGTGTGGATCACAGGGTTAAGGAGAGAGCAAGCTCTCTCTCGTGCTGATATAAAGAAGGTTGAGATCGACGTGGCTAACGGAGGAATAGTGAAGATAAATCCATTGGCAGACTGGATCTCCACTCAAGTCTGGAGCTACATAAGCGAGAATAAGATACCTTACAATAAGCTCCACGACCAAGGTTACCCAAGCATAGGCTGTGCACCTTGTACCAGACCAGTTAGGCACGGTGAAGACCCGAGGGCGGGAAGATGGTGGTGGGAACGGGAGGGCGTCAAGGAGTGCGGGCTGCACCATAGATCAGAGACCGGAAATTTGTCCCTAAGGCAAGAGACCAGCGCTTAGGAGGATAATGGATGGTATCTGAACCGTATGGGGGAAGGCTTGTCAATAGGGTCTTGACATCTGGAGAAAGAGAGAGAAGAGTTAAAGATGCAAGGGAGATGCCGAGAATAAGCATAGATAGAAGGCCAGCCTTGGATGCCGAGAAGATAGCAATAGGTGCCTTCAGCCCTCTAGAGGGCTTTATGGGACGTGAAGATTACGAGGGAGTTTTACATAAAGAGGAGCTTGCCAGCGGCCTTTCATGGACGATACCTATTGTCCTCGCTCCCAAAGGCAAGGACAACTTGAAGATTGTGAAATCGTTGAGTGTAGGAGACGAAATAGCATTGTCTTACGCTGAAGAAACTGTTGCGGTATTATACCTGGATGAAAAGTTTTGTTATGACAAAGGAGAGATGGCGAGGCAAGTTTACGGAACTTTAGATCCGAATCATCCAGGCGTGAATGAAGTGTGTAACATGGGAGACACTCTCTTAGCAGGCAGGGTTAATCTGATTCAGCATATCGACTCACCTATGGATAAGTATGAGCTGGCTCCTTTGGAGACTCGTCGGATATTTGAAGAGAAAGGCTGGGAGAGCATAGCTGCCTATCAAACAAGAAATCCGCCTCACTTGGCACATGAATATATTCAGAGGTGCGCCTTGGAGATTGTTGACGGAATTCTCATCCATCCAGTAATCGGCGAATTGAAGGAGGACGACTTCCCTCCAGAAGCTATAGTTGAGACTTACGAATTTCTCGTGAACAACTATTACCCTAAGGATAGTGTTGTTTTGGCTACACTTTCAATAGCTATGAGGTATGCTGGACCTAAAGCCGCCGTCTTTCTCGCAATTGTAAGAAAGAATTATGGCTGTACTCACTTCATAGTCGGCAGGGACATTGCTGGGATAGGAAAGTATTATGATCCCTATGGCGCGCATAAAATCTTCAAGAACTTAGATGTCGGCATAGAGCCCATACTCTTTAGAGAGTCTTTCTACTGCATGCGTTGTGAACGCATGGCAACCGACAAGACCTGCGGTCACTTTCTCGATGACCATGTGAAGGTCAGTATGACAGAGATTAGGAGGATGATCGCGGAAGGTTTAGAGCCACCAGCAGAGATAATGCGCCCAGAAATTGCGAGAATCCTGATGAGGTACGGACCTAGATTTCGAGAAAACTCCACAAAGATCTATTCAAAAAAATGAACATCAACAGCAACGTTCAAATTGAGTTCATTATTGGCAGTATGCATAGTGCTACATGCCGTATATTTTAAGTGATAAGGTTAGTATAGCTAATAAATTTACCTTCTTCATAGCTTAGCTACTAAGCCTCTTCGTCAAAAAAAGAAGAGGGAGAAAGACCGTTAACTATCTACCGTAACTAAAAATGGTTGGAAGAAAAAACAGTTGCACTACCTAAATTAGGAAGACTAAGGATTTAAGAGCAAGGGGCATATTTATCGAAGGTTGGTACTATGGTTAAGTATCCTTCTAACTAAGTCACCCTTTTTACGATTATTGTTTCATCCTTTAAGACAATCCAACGTAGTTTATCCTTGTCCTTTAACTTAAGGAATTGAAACACTCGTTTAGGTATTGTGGTTCTGTGGCGGTACCCTCTAACTGTGACACTCGACTCCTCAACAATAATTATGTTTTCCATGTATTGTTATGGTATTGACGCAAGATTTAAATATAACGCTGTTATAATAAGCAATAACACTGTTATAAAATATTGGTACAGTATTGGAAGTGGTTAAATGAATAGAAAGGTTGTAATTATCGCTGCGATAGTCATCCTGGCAGCTATTGTTGCGTACAGCTACTTCAGTACTTTAAGCGAACTGAAAGGTGCGATAAAGGTGTCCGGGGCGTGGGCCCTTTATCCAATGATGGTTAAATGGGCTGAAGAGTTCCAGAAGATTCATCCGGGAGTAAAAATTGAGGTCTCTGCTGGCGGAGCAGGTAAGGGTATGGCAGATGCCCTCGCGGGATTAGTGGACATTGGTATGGTCTCAAGAGACATTTATCCTGAAGAGGTTCAAAAAGGAGCGTACTACGTTGCTGTCACTAAGGACGCCGTAGTTGCGACTATAAACAAAGATAACCCTGTGTTGAATGAGATTCTAACTAAGGGATTAACTAGGCAAATCTTCTACAACATCTACATCGCTGGGAACGTAACCACATGGGGACAGGTCGTAGGTAGGCCAGAAGTCACGGAGGAGATTCATGTGTATACAAGGTCTGATGCCGCAGGTGCCCCAGAGACTTGGGCGAAATACCTAGGCAAGAGGCAAGAGGATCTTCGAGGAGTAGGAGTTTATGGGGATCCCGGGTTGTTGGAAGCGGTTAAAAAAGACCGCTTGGGAATCGGCTTCAATAATATAGGTTATGCTTATGACGTTGAGACCAAGCGGCAAGTCGAGGGGATAGTAGTGGTTCCCATCGATGTCAACGAGAATGGACAAATCGACCCCGAAGAAAACTTTTACGGTACAAAAGATAAGATCGTTGAGGCAATAGGGAAGGTGCTGTACCCGCATCCACCAGCGAGGAATCTGCACCTTGTGACTAAGGGTAAATTTACTGGCGTGACAAAGGAATTTGTAAAATGGATTTTGACCGACGGGCAGAAGTACGTTGAAGAAGTAGGATACGTGCCGCTTTCTAAAGATGTAATTAACGAGCAGCTGAAGAAACTGGAGGGATGACATGAGTACAAGAAGATTAAAGAACCTTGTTGCCAACAAGCTTATGTTTTCAGCCACAATCCTCTCAAGCCTTATTGTCTTCATCATAACATTCGCCCTTTTACAGAAGTCCATGCCGATCTTGACAACTCAACCCCTAAGTAAGCTACTTCTCTCATCGTCTTGGCATCCTTGGAAGGGAGAATTCGGCTTCTACCCATTCATCATTGGCACCTTATGGGTGACAATCCTAGCTATGGCCTTATCTATCCCTCCCTCTTTATTGACGTCCATTTATCTAGCAGAATACGCGCCGGGTAAGGTTCGAGGAGTCGTAAAACCCATGATTGATTTGCTTGCTGGGATACCGTCAGTGGTTTTTGGGCTTTGGGGTGTGCTATTCGTGGTGCCTCTGATAAGAGATTATGTGGCTCCTCTTGCAGGAGTCACCACAACGGGTTACACTGTGCTCGCAGGAGGCATAGTGCTCGCGATAATGGTCTTTCCTATAATAATTTCCATCTCAGAAGAGGTGATTAGAGCCGTGCCCCAAGAGACTCGAGAAGCATCAATGGCCGTTGGAGCCACGAAATGGCAGACAATTAAGCATGTGATTGTGCGAAGTGCTTTTCCCGGAATTATCGCCGCCATAATTCTGGGCTTCGGCCGCGCCTTTGGCGAAACAATAGCTGTACTCATGGTAGTTGGAAATGTGCCTAAAGTTCCGTCCTCACTATTCGACCCCGGTTATCCTCTACCCGCGCTTATAGCCAATAACTATGGCGAGATGATGTCGATACCATTATATGACTCAGCGCTTATGCTTGCAGCCTTAATTTTACTTGTTTTAGTTCTGATGTTCAGTGTTGTAGCGGAAATTATTTTGGTAAGAATCAAGAGGAGGTATGCTATTGGACAAGCGAAAACTTGAGGAGAATTTCTTTAAAGGAATGATGATAGCATCCACCGTCATAGTCATAGGAAGTCTCTTATCCGTATTCATAACGATGATCTGGAAAGGTGCGCCTGCCCTTAACATTTCGATGCTTACTCAAATTCCAAAGGGAGGATACTATTTAGGGAAAGAAGGCGGAATACTAAACGCCATAATTGGGTCTCTATACTTGGCCGGTGGCGCAACCGTCCTATCCTTTATCATCAGCCTCGCCACTGCACTGTATCTGAACGAGTATGCTAGGAGGTCAAAATTGGCGAGTCTAACCAGACAGTCTCTAGATGTCTTGTGGAGTGTTCCATCCATAGTATATGGTGCCTTCGGCTTCACTATCATGATTTACTTGGGTATGAGGGCGTCTTTGTTAGGAGGGATAATGGCATTAACATTACTAGAGATTCCGATTATGAACAGGGCTATGGATGAGGCGATTAGGATGGTTCCGCTTAGGTTAAAGGAGGCATCTTACGCTTTAGGGGCGACGAAGCTGGAGACCACCTTGAATGTAGTATCTAGACAGGCGTTTCCTGGTATATTGATGGCTGTTCTATTGGCTTTTGGGAGGGCCATCGGTGATGCAGCATCTATATTATTTACAGCGGGCTACACGGACAATATCCCTAGTTCCATCTTTGACCCCGCAGCGTCACTACCATTAGCGGTCTTTTTCCAGCTTGGAACCCCCTTCCCTGAAGTTCAGCAGAGGGCATATGCATCTGGAGCTATACTCTTAGTCATAGTCCTATCACTAAGTATAGTCTCGAGGCTTCTAACAAAGAGATTCATGAAATATGTAATAAGGTAGGGATAGAGAAGATGCAAAAAACCCAGATAAGCATTGAAAAACTTAATGTTTATTTTGAAGGGCATCATGTGTTAAAGAATATCACACTGAACATACCAGAAAAACAGATCACCGCTATCATAGGGCCGTCTGGTTGCGGAAAGACAACCCTCCTAAAAAGTCTTAACAGACTAATAGACCTAGGAGACGGGGTTAAAGTTTCGGGCAGAGTATCAGTTGATGGGATTAACATTTTTGACAATGGAGTGGATGTCACCAATTTAAGGAAGAAGATGGGATTTATAGCTCAAATGCCTAACCCGCTACCTATGTCGATTTGTGATAATATAGCCTACGGTCCAAAAGTACATGGAGTAAAAGATAGAAAAGAATTGTATCAAATAGTTGAACGTTGCCTTCAAGCCGCAGGTCTATGGAACGAAGTGAACAATAGACTTAAGGAACCTGCCTCAAAGCTCTCTGTAGGGCAACAGCAGAGGTTGTGCTTGGCTAGAGCCCTCGCAGTGGAGCCTGAAGTTCTCCTTTGCGACGAGCCCACATCAGCCCTTGACCCAATCTCCGCACGGCACATAGAGGCGCAACTCTTCACCCTTAAGAAAGAGTACACCATAGTATTCGTTACCCACATCCTGCGACAAGCAAAAAGACTTGCCGATTACGTAGTCTTTCTCTACCTAGGTGAGTTAGTGGAATATGGACCAGCGGAAGAAGTCTTCGCAAAACCTACCGATCCGAGGACGCAAGCGTACCTCAAAGGTGAAATCAGCTAGTAAGACTACCTCGATACATCGATTCACGCTTGGATGTATTATGGGTTGGGGCAGTCGTCATCATGCACATGCCTAGTAGAGTCAGAATTCAAGATGAGTCAGCGGCTCTATTATCTATCGAAGCGCCACTATCAAGCATCTTCAACATAGTTTTCTTCTTTGCATTCCTCAAAACTCGCTTGGGTGGAATTTTGAACCTTTCAGAGGATTTGGCTTTCATAATCGCAAAGTTTTCCGCAGGCGTGTTAATAGGGGTGGCCATAGGCATACTTTGGCTTTGCGTTCTCTCCTTTCTTAGAAGGGAGGAGTTCATGTACATAGCTACGATAGGATACATCCTAAAGTGCTATGTGATACCTTCAAAGACTTGATTTTTCGAGGGGCTTGCTGGGAAGGTACCAGTTTTAACAAAACAGGAAGTTTTCGGCAGTGAAGGTTGACTGTCGACTTAATTTATAAGCTTGACACTGATTAAAACTCCCACTTATAAAAAGGATAACTGGTAATTGTAATTTCCTTTTAACCGTACATTTGTGGTAAACTGTGGAATACGGCTAAGATTACGTATCCTATGCCTGTTTTAAGCCTAGTTGAAAGGGGCGGCAGTCCACCCTCAAACCTTGCCTTGCCGTTTTTGATGGCTTCAAGAGGGTCTTCGCCGACTGGGTTACCTGCCTCTACAAGACTGTACGCGTCTTTCAAGTTACCTAGATAGTCACCTAAATCCTATGCACAAAAAATATAACTTTCTAAAGCCAATTATTACGATGATTCGTTGGATGGTGAGTTCTGTGTCTATTCGGTTCCAACCTAGAGCAAGCATGAGAACTAGACTACCAGCGGGGATTTCCTGACTTTGACTGTTTGGCCTGGGAAGTCTGATCCAATAGCTGAAGTTATCACGGTGCAGATACGCCACCTGTCAGGTGATCGATGGGAAACCGTTGGTAGACTAGCTGCTTATAGAACAGCTGATGGAAGCTACTCACAACTGCCAGAACGCAGAAAGCAGATACAGAATAGTGGGAACTCGACATTAGAGATTTGAGAAAATCTTTGAGCATCAGGCAGAGGCGCATTGTTCTCAATCATCTGCGGGAACAGGGGCTCAAGCTGCATCATCTTCAGAGCGTATTAAACACGTTCTAGGGAATTTCTTCTACCTGCAGTGGCGGCGTGCATGGATAACTCGGTCGACCTTAAAGGGATTATATCCCATGATCCGATCAATTAATGGATTTTTATTAGCCCCATTCTGCATGGAAGAGCATCATGAATGATCCATAAACATTGTATGTGAAATCTTTGAGGCCTGGCTCTGAGAGGTAACCATCTGTTTCCTCTACATTGAAAGTTCCTACCCGAAAAGTTCAAAAAGGCTATGCCATTAACCATAGTAATATGGGGTCTAGGGTGTTTCACTTCATCCAGGTCTTTGGGGTCATTCTGATAGTTCTCGGCGCCCTCTTATTCATCGCGCCTCTACTTCTGGAGAAGATGCCCTCCTTGGAAAGCATTTCATGGATAATCCTCTACATCTATCGCAGGGATGGCTTCGTCTTTGCGACATCGCCCCTCCTAGTAATAATCAGCATTGTGTCCCTTCTTTGGTGGATACTTACCCGGTCAGGCACACCTTGAAATCATGAAACACAAGTTCCGATAATGGGGATCAACGGAACCGATTATGCGTAGGCTACGTTAGTTCAGGGATTCTGTGATGAGGAGTGACAAAATTCAAATGGGACAAGAAATCAGGAGAGAATTTTGAGATAGAAGGAGCACTCAGA
>Ga0315314_1000483_pt1 | contig 43572 bp, 38 predicted proteins | sample TDP9_MG_FD_203631 | JGI IMG/M metagenome (GOLD analysis project Ga0315314, IMG submission 203631) | Freshwater sediment microbial communities from Lake Towuti, South Sulawesi, Indonesia - TDP9 | ecosystem: Environmental > Aquatic > Freshwater > Lake > Sediment | place: Indonesia: South Sulawesi... | reverse complement strand
CAGGACAGGGATAGCCCTAGAAGAGCTTCCCCCAAAAATGAGAGAGCTCCACGTGTAGTGCAGTGCAGCATCTCCGGTGCCACTCCTCCACTTCAAAGCGCAGAGGTTTTTCATGGATGCTCACCAACAACAAAAAGAAAAAGAAGGTGTGGAAGCCGTTAACAGGGTGGTGGCACACCCCACACTTCTAACAATAACAGTGTAGAAGTGTAGAACCCCTAACCCTTCGGGTTGGGAGTATGTCAGTCGACCTTGAAATCGTCCTCTAACTTTATATCCTCAGAGGATGCGCCAATCATGACTTTGAAGAGACCTGGCTCCACAGCGAATCTGCATTTATCTTGGTATACGGCTAAATCTTCTATGTTCAGTACGAAGGTAAGTCTCTTGCTTTCATCTGGCTTAAGAGATAGTCGCTCAAACCCTTTTAGTTCCTTAATGGGTGTAACCCGAGAGCTGCATACGTCGTTAATGTAGAGCTGGACTACTTCATCACCTGCTATTTCCCCAGTGTTCTTAACCGTTACCGATACGTTGACTCTACCCTTAACGCCGACCTTCTTGGGGGAAACTTCAAGGTCACTGTACTCAAAGCGGGTATAGCTCAAGCCGTGTCCAAACTCGTAGAGCGGCGCATAGGCTGGTGGGTGAGCCTCGCTGAAAGGTCTAATCTTATAATTATGTCTTACCGGTATTTGGCCCACCGACCTCGGTATGGAGATGGGGAGCTTCCCTCCTGGGTTATAGTCTCCGAATAGTACATCTGCCACTGCCCTGCCGCCCTCTAAGCCGGGGTGGAAAGCTATTAGAATGGCAGGTATGTTCTCAGCTATCCACTTTATAACTAAAGGTCTACCCGCTAACAACACCACAATGATAGGAGTGCCTGTCTCATGTATCGCATTAACCAGTTTTAACTGAGCATCTGACAGCTCCAAAAGAGTTCTGGAGGGGAATGTATCAAGTCTAGCTAAAAGCTTCTGTTTCAACTCTTTTGTGAGTTCGACATTGGGCAAACCGGTTTCAAGGTTCATAGTAGACGCCAAATCTGCCAAGTTCCAAAACTCATGTATGTAAGCAGATTCACCCAGTATGGCTACAGCGGCATCCGCCTCCTTCGCCTTCTCTTTAACCTCATCCAAAATCTCAAGCTCGTTGTAGCCAGCACCCTTCACGTAGGAAACTCTGGTTTTAGATGAAACTTTGGCTTTTATAGCCTCCAAAACGGTTATAGCCGAGGGCCAAGGACCGAAATGGTTTGTCCAGCCGCCTAAAAGCCCTTCCAGGTTATCAGCATTAGGCCCAGTCACCAGTATGGAGTTTAAATTCTTTTTTAGGGGCAGAAGACCTTCGTTCTTAAGCAGCACTACGCATTTTCTAGATGCTTCTAAAGCTAAATCTTTGTGCTCACTACTTCCCACAATTCTTGATGCCATCTCCTGGTCTACGTAGAATTTATTGAACAAGTCTAATCTGAACTTTACCCCTAGTATTCTTTTCACCGATTCGTCTATTCTCCTCTCTGATACTTCGCCTTCGTTGACCAGCTCTAGGAGAGCTTGATAGAAACGAGTTCCTCCTATCGAGTCTATATCTAAACCTGCTTCTACTGTCTGTTTCACTGCGTTCTTGTAGTTTTCAGCGGTTCTATGGTATTTATGGAGCATTTCTACGCCGCCCCAATCTGAAACCACTATACCTCTGAAACCAATTGAACCTCTAAGAAGCTCAGTAAGGTACTCATACGAGCCGTGAACCGGCTTACCATTTATCTCATTGTAGCAGGGCATTATGGATAGAACCCCAGATCTTACAGCGGCTTCAAAAGAGGGCAGATGAATGGTATAGAAAGTGTACTCTGAGATGTCTACAGGGGCGGTGTCTTCTCCTCCTTCGGGGGCGCTGTAAGCGGGGAAGTGTTTAGCTGTAGCCGCTAAGTGTTCGTCATCCACACTGAAACCCTCTCCTCCCTGGTAACCGCGCACCATCGCTGCAGCCATTATAGAGCATAGGTAGGAGCTTTCTCCGAAGGTCTCGTAGGTTCTACCCCACCTCGGATCCCGAGCAATATCACACACGGGGTTCAGATTCTGGTGTATGCCGGTAGCTCTGGTCTCTCTTGCGGTTGCCTCTGCTACTCTTGTTGAAAAAGCAGGGTCCCAAGTTGAAGCCATACCCAGATTATGGGGGAAAACTGTGGTTCCCTTAACAAAGGCGTGGCCGTGGTCGGCATCCGTGTAGAGTAAGAGTGGTATGCCAAGCCGGCTCTTCTCTAAAGCGTAACTCTGGATAATGTTGACCAAGTCAACAAGACTATGAGTGTTCTCCCATATAAAAAACGGGGCTCCGGCTCCCGCATGATACTTTTCCACCGCCTCCGCAGCGATTTCTGGGGTTAGGATGAAGAAGCCGGTCATCTGTCCCACCTTTTCTTCTAGGCTCATCTTGGAGAGAAGATCTTCAACTCTCTCTTCAATCGGTCGACTAACATCTCGATAAATATCAGTCAATTCCAACTCCTCTCAAAAATTAATCATCACTTTACCCACTTTTTACAAATGTTAACCCCTGCAACAGCATCCGGGGCGTAGGCGTCGGCTCCAATCCTTTTGGCGTAATCCTCTGTCAGGGGTGCACCACCAACTATGACCTTAACCTTACTCCTCAATCCAGCCTTTTCAAGCTCCTTTATGACATTTTCTAATTCTAGCATGGTGATTGTTAACAGAGCAGACAGTCCAAGTATTCTCGGTTTATGTTTGCTCACCGTTTCCACGAACTGTTCCGCAGGTACGTTTGCACCGAGGTCGATGACATCGAATCCCGCTGCCAGAAGCAGGTTGGCAAAAATGTTTTTCCCTATGTCATGAAGGTCCCCTTTAACCGTGCCGACTACAATTCTTCCCAGGCTTTTAACATCCGCTTCCTTTATGTGGGGCTCCAGAATTTTCATGCCCTCCTTCATTACCTCTCCAGACATGATGAGTTCGGCTAGGAAGTATTCCTTCGCCTCATACTTTTGTCCGACAATATCCATGCCCCTAGCCATTCCCTCTGTGAGAGCCTTAATTGGAGGAATCCCATTAGCTAAGGCCTCTTCACAGGCCTTTTTTACTCCTTCAATGTCCAAGTTTACAACGCTGTCCCTTAACCTTCTTAAAATTTCATCTTTACTCATTCCGAGTCACCAATAAACTGAATCTGAGGATTTACCCTTTATAACAGCCTCGGTTTCGTCTGGTTCAAGGGTTTTTCGGACCCTAATTTTGTAGTGCCAGTCGAAAAGACACCATCTTACTAGTTTAATCTCTTTGCCCTTTAAGTTGTTTGGCAGAACCTCATCGGGGGTTCTCTTTGAGAAGCCGGTTAGTTCAAGGCTGAAAATGCATTTCTCCCAAACATTTCCTTCTTCGTCTTTTTTCTTTTCACCAGTTTTCTCGACGCCCAAAACGGTTCCCTGCAACATCCTAATTTCTTGCCTGGATGCCACCGCTTTCTAACCTCTGTTTTCCTCTCAATGTTTTCCATCTATTTCCCTTTTAATATTTATCCTTTGTTATTACAATCCGAACTGCTCACCACAATGTTGAAGCGGTGATCTTCGCGCTGCAAAAGATATGCGACCCACACTATAATATCTCAAAAAAGAAAAAAGACAGGGGCAGAAAAACAAAACGAAACAAAAAAAGGGAAAAGAACCAAAAGAGCTAAACAGTAAACAGCATGAAAATAAAAAAAGAGGGGGAAGGAAGAATAGGAAAGCAAAACCCTAAACAACGATTTAAGGCTTCACAAACTTCCCTCATCCCTGTTCTTATCCAGATTAAACCCTACGTATGCGGAGGTAGTAGAATAATACCGCAGCAGCCACACCCACACCAGCAACACCCACAGCAACGTAAACCATGGGACCAACACCACCCTGCGCACCAGACAACATCAACAAGGATAAGACTATCAGAAGCAGTGAAGACTGCTCCCCAGCCGCCGCCCGCTCTACCTGGAATGTTTCCACATGCGACGAGGATATGTTCACTGTTCTCGGATTGTTCAAGATGCTGAGCCCCTGATAGTACACGGTAACGGTGGTGGTGTTCACAGTCATTGTATAGTTAGTTGTGAATGTCCTGTAGGTGACAGCGATCCACAGGGTTAAACCGTTTGAGCCGGTTGTAGCGTTCAACCCTCCGAAGTGGGGTGTTGCGTACACAATTGTTCCATCGGTTTCAACCTCAACATCCGCACCAGAAATGGGGAGACCCCAAATATCCGCAACATTCACCCGCAGATAGTAAGCCTCCACACTACCCGTAAAATCATTACTGATACAGCTAGCATCCCAGTAGTATCCTCCAGTTGTACTGTTTAAAGCAATGTTACCCAGAAGGCTATTACCAATAGATGCCCCACTCAAATAAAAGCCGTAAATGCTGTTTGTGGCAGTGTTACCCGTAAAAATGTTATTGTTTGAGCTGTAGTATAGGTAGAAGCCCTCGCCGGTGTTGTTGTTTGTGGCGTTGTTACCCGAAAGAATGTTGTTTGAGCTGGAGGTTAGGACGAAGCCATACTGGTTGCCGTATGCAGTGTTACCCGAAAGATTATTGTTGTCCGAGCTATTGTATAGATAGAAGCCCCAGTAGCTGTTGTTTGCATTGTTACCCGAAAGAGTATTGTTGGAGCTGGAGCCTAGGTAGAAGCCGTCGATGTTGCCGTTTGCAGTGTTACCCGAAAGATTATTGCTGCTTGAGTTGGAGATTAGGACGAGGCCGTACTGGTTGCCGTTTGCAGTGTTACCCGAAAGATTATTGTTTGAGCTATATTGCAGGTAGAAGCCGTTTTTGCCGTTGTTGTTCACGTAGTTACCCGTAAGATTATTGTTTGAGCTATATTGCAGGTAGAAGCCGTTTTTGCCGTTGTTGTTCACGTAGTTACCCGTAAGATTATTGTTTGAGCTATCGTACAGTTCGAAGCCGTAGTAGGTGTTGTTGTTTGCAGTGTTACCCGAAAGAGTATTGTTTGAGCCGTAGGATAGGACGAAGCCTAATAGAGTGTTGCCGTTTGCAGTGTTACCCGAAAGACTATTGTTCGAGCTGGAGCCTAGGGAGAAGCCTACGTCGTTGTTGTTTGCGATGTTACCCGAAAGACTATTGTACGAGTTGTAGCTTAGGTAGAAGCCGCCGCCGGTGTTGTTTGTGGCGTTGTTACCCGAAAGAATATTGTTTGAGCCGTAGGATATGTCGAAGCCTACGTCGTTGTTGTTTGCGGTGTTATCCGTAAGATTATTGTTGTTTGAGTCCAAGTATAGGAAGAAGCCGTAGAACCTGTTGCCGTTTGCAGTATTACCCGAAAGACTATTGTTCGAGCTGGAGTCTAGGAAGAAGCCGTAGAACGTGTTGCCGTTTGCAGTGTTACCCGAAAGATTATTGTTTGAGCCGGAGGATAAGAAGAAGCCGTGTTGCCACCCTGTGACTGTGACGTTAAAAATGGTTACGTTGCTTCTGCCAGTTAAATTTAAGCCGTACCCGAATCCGGTTCCAGGGCCCTGTATTGTGGATCCGTTTCCGTCTATCACTATGTCGTCCGCCAGCACATTTATAGTTTCATAGTAGACGCTCCCGTTTAATATCGTGTTATCCGAGATGTTATACTTTGGTAAAATGATAGCGTTGTTAGTGTCTGGGGAGACGCCCTGCAGGTAGGCGTTGATGAGGGGATAGGTGTTCTGGTTCTGGGTTTGGCTTTGGCTCTGGATTGTGGTAACCGCGAGGATTGTGGCTGTGAGTAGAACCGCTACTAAAACTACTGCCATCCTTAGGGTTTTCCTGTTTCTCCTGACGCATTTCATAACTCTTCCTCAATTCTACTTTTTGTACGATTAGCGTTTTCGAGTAGAAACTAAAGTTTCCCCAAAAAGGGCAAGGCTCCACTTTTAGTTTAGGAGACCTCGCTTTCCTTCTCGCCTCGCTTATTCGGGTGCTCAAAATAGATGTAGCACTAGGTAGGTATGTGGGTGGCTGTTTGTTTGAGTTTTCTGCCTTCTTCGTCTCTCCTCTCTGTTGGGTTTAATAGCGAGATTATTATGTTCATTTGTAGTAGGCATGTAACTTATTTATGATTTATGGTTTCCTTAATTTTTTTTGGTGCTAATTCAATTAGCAACTAAAGAAATCCCCAAAAAAAGGGAACGCAAGCAAAAATGTTTAATTTGAAGGCAAAACTACCACTGCTAGGTCGAGAAGGAAGCTTTGTTGAACGCTTCTTTTCGGAGTGAGAGGGAAGCGTTCTGCGTCTCACTGTTGTGGCTTTCAGTTCGGTAACTTTTTTAGAGCTATTTTTGGTATTCAAAGGAAAAATTAGCTTTCCTTCTTCTAAAAACTTTAATAAAAACTCAAATGGAGTCGGCTATCGTGGCTTTAATGCTTTCTCCAACTTTGCGATTAGGTCTTCAACTTTTTCATTAGTTACGTCTAATTCGTGGCTTATACTTTCGACTGGGCGGTAGTCTAATGCGTATCTCAGAATTTCAACCAGAATTTTTATCTCTTCTTCGCTAAGTTCCACTTGGTGAGAAACACTGCATATTATACACCGTTTATTCGTAGACATCTAAAAAAATAACGTTGTTATAATGTTTTAAAACTGAATCAATAATGCTAAAAGTTAATGTATTTAGTTTTTTTACTAAATAAAAGGTGGGCGTAAAAAGTCTTTAGTGCATTGCAGGATTTGGGGGTGCATCTACTCTTCACATAGATCCTTATTTAGGGTCTATTATAATGCGGTTTCTACGCCTCCTCATGTTTCCGAACCCTTGTTTTGGGAGTGTTTCGTCGTGGCTCTGGTCATGGACTCGGAAATCCTCCAGCAGATAGGCGAGAAGAAAATCTAGCAATCAATCCTACTAACCGTTAATTTCATTCCCTCCTGCACCAACGCAGTCCCTCCCCTAAGCTGTCCTTAAGCCCTTCTGAGTTGCTGCCAAAATTTTACGGGGTGTTACCTGGTTGGAGGCCTCGAAACCCAACTGAAAGCCGCTAAAAAACGACGCCCCTCTTGAACACCGACTTCGAAAAACAGTGAACTGCTCAGTCAATCCTTACAATGCGTATATGTGTATCCTCATAAATATTTAAAAGAAGGATGAGGAATAGAATATGAGCCGATATGGTGAAGGATGTCCCGACTATGAAGCCACGTGAAAGAGTTCTCAGAGCCCTCATGCGTGAAGAACCGGATAGGGTTCCATTATTTGAACTCGCGGTCAGTCCCCAGGTACTCAGCAAGATTTTTAACAAGAAACCAGAGGAGTGTTTGTCGATATTCGCAGGGTGGGAGGCTGAGTTTAACCTTTACGAAAAACTCGGGCTGGATAGCTCCTCCATATATACGCTCATGTTTAGCCCGAAAAACTCTAGAGGAATCGACAAGGATAGGTATGTTGATTCTTGGGGTCGAATCTATAGTGCTAATGTTTCAGCAGCGTACATTTCTCGGTTCTATATCGGGGGATACCTGACCACCCCTGAAAAATACGAGGAATTTCCTAAACTGGACCCGCTAGACTCATTTGGGATCGAACAGTGTAAAATTGCCCTGAAGGCTGCAGGTGACCGTATCTTTCCTGTGGCTGCTGTGGGCTCTATTTGGGAGGTTCAGGGTGAAGCTCTGGGGTGGGAGAATATGTTCCGTTACATGTTCACTAAACCCGATTTCGTCAGGGAGGTTTTGGAGGACTCCACAAAATTCCTCATTGAGCTGGGAAAGGCATGCATAGACCTAGGGGCTGAGGTTCTCTTGGACTGGGATGACTACGGCTACACAAATGGACCCATGATGTCACCGAAACACTTCAAGCAGTTCATCTTTCCCTGTTTAAAAAGGGCGGCTGACGAATTTCACCGGAGAGGAGCTTTCCTCATGGTTCACTCCGATGGAGACATTCGCCTACTTATGGACATGATAATAGAGGCGGGGGTGGACGCCATTCAACCCCTTGAACCCAAAGCGGGGATGAATATCGATGAGGTGGCTGAGAAGTGGGGCGATAAGATTTGCTTGGTTGGAAACATTGATGTTGCCCATCTTCTTCCCTTCGGGACCACCGAGGAAGTTGCTCAAGAGGTGAGGAGAGCCATAGACGCCGCAGCTCCGGGCGGAGGCTATCTCCTAGGCTCAGGGCATCAGATCAACGACTGGTGCAAGCCAGAAAACTTTCTTGCCCAAATCAAAACGGCTAAGGAGTACGGGAAATATCCTTTACACTAGGTTTTCGTAAAGTTTTTAGGCTGTGGAGCTGACGAATAGGATTAAAACAAGCTATAAAAAAAATCCGATAAGTATTTAGTAAAACTTTTAATTCGCTTAACAGTGGTTGGGGTAAATGACTCCGAGGGAGAGAATATTAAGAGCTTTGTATGGAGAGGAGCCAGATACTGTTCCTCTTTTTGAGATTGAGATAAATTTGCCGATAGTTAGAAAACTTCTTGGAAGAACGCCGACGGATGCTTTGGATTTCTATGAGGTTTTCAGCAGCTACGGATTGGATGGAATAAATTTTTGGGACAATTGGAGACTGGTGAGGTCTCTTGACGAGAAGTACTTCGTTGATGACTGGGCTAGAGTTTGGGGAGTTGAGGAGAATGAAGTCACCTATTATGTGAAGGGCACAATAAATAGCGTCGAAGATTTTGAGAACTTTTCTCCTCCCGATCCTTTTGACTACAATAGACTTGATAGACTCAGAAAAGTGATAAAAAACAATAAGAAGAAACTTGCAGTTGTGGGAGGAATTCACGATGCTTACGAGATTCCCTCACAGATGAGGGGGGTGAACAACTTTCTCATAGACCTTTATAGTAATCCAGGCTTTGCGAGGAAAATTATTGAAACATCTGTGAATTATAACATCGAACTCGCAAAAGCGATGATTGACCTAGGGGTAGACGCCCTCATTTCTGGGGATGACTATGCGTATAAACATGGACCATTTATGTCTGTGAAGCTTTTTAGAGAATTCATCACTCCCTATTTGAAGAAAATCGTAGACACTGTCCATCATGGGGGAATACCATTCATTAAGCACTGCGACGGCTATATTTGGCCAATCTTAGATGATATGGTGAACACTGGAATAGACGCTCTGCACCCTATAGAACCTCAAGCGGGAATGAGCTTAAAGGAAGTCAAAGAAAAATATGGAAACAAAATATGCGTAATGGGTAACGTGGATGTAACCAATGTGCTGCCCCTCGGGACAGTTGAAGATACAGTTAAAGATGTTAAAAGATGCATAGAAGAAGCAGCGAGCGAAGGAGGATACATTTTAAGCTCCAGCAACTCCATCCACAACGCTGTTAAGATTGAAAACTTCAAAGCCATGACCGAAGCCACGAAAAAATACGGTAAATATATGCATAGTTAAAAAGAAAAAAAATTGGTTATTGCTCTTGTTTTTGCGGAACTTTCTCTTAAAGCCTGTCTTGGGCGGGGATTAAATCATGTAACAACGCAACAAACAAAGCGGGTCATCAAATTCTAAAAGCTTGTAGTCCCAATTATAGCCTGAAAGTAGTTTAAAAATCTTGCACATGGTTGAAAGGTTAATACAGGGCAAACCGCCGACTGTCTGGTTTAACGCGCCATTATCGAGAGCCATTTGGCAGGCATCCTTAACGTTGCAGTTTATAAAAACAATGTCAAAACTTTCGTCTTCATTTTTCCTGTATCCCGATGTACAATTAACAGTTTTTAAATCATTCAAAATCGGATAATACTGTGTTAGAAGCGCGTTTATGTCAACATTTCTCTCTTTACAATTTGGATGTTGCGCTGCATCGCTAGAAAAACCCATAGTTGCAACGTGAAGCCCTGCTTCGATTTGGCCCTGTAACTCTTTTTCAGTCGTGAACCCAGCGTAAATGAGTGCACAGTGGGGAGTAGGGTATTTATCGATTATTGAGAATAGATATTCCTTCAACTGGTCTAGGGTTTTGATGTTTTCGGGTGGCTCTTCTTCGATTTTTTGAATCACAAACCTTAGAGAGTGCTTTATGTATTTGGCTGTGAATACAGGACCATACACCTTTTCCGAGTTTCTTGCAGCGTTCATACACAGCTCTTTAAGGTTTACTACTTGGGATTCATCATATGGCGGCTCTTCAAACATTTTAAACTTTGACAGCTCCAATTTTGCCATCGTTAAACCCCACTTGCTATTATTCGTGATACAACCGGATTATATCTCTATGATATTAGAAAGTGCTTTCCATTATAAAAATTTTGTCTATTATGTATTAATACTACATAATTACTTCTTTATTAGTTTATAGCCACATTCATAATAATTATTTCCCATCATTGCCAACTCAAGGTTTATTTTGAGGAATTCTCCTTTCCCCAAGTTATGACCACCTAATCCCCCACACAAATCTTGCCTAGTTTTGTGTTATAATCCCAAAAGTTGATAGTAAGATTATTAATTGGTGTAGAATTGTTGGTTTATGAGTTCGTAAAACTGCTCTAAACCCGCACGGACCGGGTTTATTTCAAGTTACTGCATTTTTCTAATGTCTATTATTTTCTCTTCTGTTTCCGCAATCGAACCTTTTTCTAATAGCTCCACAACGGCCTCGGTTCTTAGGGCTTCTTTGAATTCCTCTTCCAATTCTCTTCTCACTTAATCGAGTATAAGTGTTAACATTACACAATTAATTCTGCCAATAAAATGATGATTTTTCCTAAAATCTTTGATGATTCTGTTTCCTACTATTTATAATTTAAAAGTAAAAATAGGAAGGATTAATTTAAAGTAATAACTTTTGGTTCGGCGGGAATACTTTTAAAGGCTTTATCTCCGAATGAATGTTTAGATCATGTAAGCTCGTGCTATACAGTGTGGTTTGTAAGTTTCTAATAGGTCATAATCCCAATCGTAGCCTGTAGCCAGTTTGAAGAACTGGGTCATAGCAAGAGAGTGGCAACATTGCAATCTGCCGTCTGGCCGCTTTGATAAGCCCTCTTCGAAAATGGATTGGCATAAATCCAAAAAGTAACATGTTGGCCAGATTACGTCTACGCTTCCATCTCTGTTCTTCTTATACCCCAATTCCTGGGTGGCAACTTTCATGGCAATCATTGTCTGGCGGTAGGTTGATAGAAGATTGTCTAAATCAACTTTTCGCTCTTCGACGTTTGGTTTTTTCTCCGTGCCTTTGTGAAATCCTACTGAAGCAATTCGAGCTGCTGCCCCAGATTGGCCTTGGAACTCATTTTCAGTCTTGAACTGGGCATACAGAAATGTTTGGTAGGCGGTGTGGTGTTTTTCGGATAATGTGATTAAATATTCACCCAGCTGGCTTAGGGTTTTGATGTCTTCTGGTGTTTTTTCTCCAAATTTTTGAGCAATATACCGTAAGGCATGCTTTATTAATCGAGTGGTGAATACTGGACCGTAAATGTTTTCTTCCGCTCCTAGAGCTTGCACAGCTAATGCTGTATAGGATCCCAGCTCGGGCTCTGTGGTGGGAATCTTCTCAAACATTTTAAAGTCGGATATTTTCAATTCGGCCACTTTCCAACACCTCACTTATTATTCTGATTATAACAATGATGTATTATTAATAAGTTATACACATAAATATATTTTTCTATATATCTTGACAATGTTAAGTTTCAAGTTGGTTTCGTTTCCGACTTTAAAAACGGTAAAAAGGCCAATTTCCTCAACATGAAAAGAAAAATCTAGGAGAAATAAACAGCAATAGAATAAATTTAACGTTGTTGAGGTAATTTGTAAAAACTATTTTAATTTGGTTAATCCAGTTATCCGAATTCAAAGTGGGTAAGAGCCTCACCAAGAATAATCAAATGAAGTGGAAATGTTTTATTTCATTTTTCTTATTCCGTTTTCCTAAGGTCTATTATTTTTCTCTTTTTGTTAAAGTTATTGAACACTTTTCTACTAGCTCCACAATGTCTATGATTCTGATAGCTTCTTTGTATTCTTTTTCCAATTCTATTTTCTCTTCTTTTTTCACTTAGTCGAGAATGAGTATTAACCACACGAGTATCCTCCGAGGGAAAAGATAGCCACCTACTTTCGCAATAACTTTTTATTCTTTTAGACGGTGAAGTTATATTATGAAGTTTAGAGTTGTTATCGAAATCGATGAAGAAGGGGTTTATATTGCTCAAGTTCCCTCGCTACCGGGCTGCATTTCCCAGGGAAAAACTAGAGCGGAAGCCTTAGAAAACATAAAGGACGCAATAAAGGGTTACATTGAAAGCTTGAGGAAACACGGAGAACCAGTACCTCCAAGTATTGAGGAAGAGCTAGTTGATGTAAATGTCTAAGCTCCCAGTAGTTTCAGCACAAAAAGTTGTAAAGGCACTCAGCAATATAGGTTACGATTTTGACCATCAAACAGGAAGCCACATAATTCTAAGACACAAAGATCCTCCTCATAGGAGATTAACTATTCCAAAGCACAAAGAGATAGCGAAGGGAACCCTGAGGGCGATAATCAAAGAAGCTGGGTTAACTGTGAACGATTTCGTAAAACTACTCTAATTTCGAGGTCTTAGCAGACACGAGTTTTTTAGCTTGAGACATTTAATTGCGTATCTTTTGTTTTCATTGTAATCGACTTAAGCAAAGATAGCAGACCTAAACCTCAAGAGCATTATTTTCATTTGCTGCTAATTAGATGAACCCTTGAAGGTGCTTTATGATGATAGTAAATGATTATTTATTCCATTTTTCTGAGGTCTATTATTTTTTCTTTTGTTTCGGTGATTGAGCCTTTCTCTAATAGTTCCACAACAGCTTTGATTCTTATGGCTTCTTTGAATTCATTTTCTAATTCTAACTTAGCTGCCTCGGCATTTTTTGGTAGGCTTTTTCCTGCGTCTTCAAACTCTATTCTAATGGTTAGGATGTCTGATAGCTGGGGTCTGTCGACGATAGCTTCGTAATTTCCTAGTTCTGGATGCTTCCTTATCACGTTTTTAATGTTCACCGGGTGCACGAACATTCCCTTAACTTTCACTAGCTGGTCTACTCTTCCCAGTATTTTCATCAGTTTGGGTGATGTTCTTCCGCAGGAACACTTTTCTTCGCTGAGAATTGTGGCGTCGCCAGTTCTGAAGCGTATAATAGGACTTGCCAACTTGTGAGGCATGGTGCAGGTGATTTCTCCTTCCTCTCCCGGTGCCACCTGTTCCAGTGTGTTGAGGTCGATTATCTCCATTATCATGGATTCTTCTAGGTGCATGCCTCTCTCCTCCGGACATTCTCTGGTGATTGTGCCTAGGTCTGCGGTGCCGAAAAGTTGACGCGCAAGAATTCCAAAATTATTCGTGAGAGATTTTCTCAGGCTGTCGGGCAGGGGTTCCGCGGAGAAAATTCCCAGTTCCAATTTTAAATCCTCTCTGGGGTCTATTCCACCCTTCTTGGCTTCTTCACCAATCATAGCTAGAAATGAGGGTGTTCCCGTAAACACTGTTACCCCAAGGTCTCTCATGATTATGGCTTGGTAAACGGTTTGACCTACGCCTGTTGGGACCACGGTGCATCCTAAGCGTCTGAAACCTAGGTGGATGTTTAAGCCCGCGGGTACCATGTGGTACATGAATGTGTTCATGACTATGTCTCCGGGTCGGGCTCCGCAGGAATAGAATGCCTTGCACCTTGCGTTTAGCATCGTCTCAGCTTCCTCTGTAACCACGCCTTCAAAAATTGGTCCGGGAGATATGAATATCTCGGAGAGCTTGTTCAGGGGGACGGTTAGATTGTTTCCGAAGGGGGGATTCTTTGTCTGGGCTTCCTGTAGTTCGGGTTTCTGCAGTAAGGGAATCTTCTTAAGGTCTTCAAGTGTTTTCACGTCTTCGGGTGTTAACCCGGCTTTCTTGAATCTCTCGTGGTAAAAGGGGGAGTTGTTGTACGCGTGTCTAAAAATTTTAACTAGCTCCTTCTGGTCGCGTGTCCTTTTTTCCTCTTTGGTCATGGTTTCTTCTTTGGGGTTCCACATTCCCTTATTTCTGTCAGCGGGCAACAGTATCTCTCCTGTGTGTTAAAAAGCTGTGTGTGAGGTTTTGAAAAATAAGAGAGATTATAAAAAAATATAATTTGCGATGCTTGGTTTATACGCATTCTATGATTGTGGCTCCTCCTTGTCCGCCGCCTCCGCAGAGTGTGGCGCAGCCGTATTGTGCGTCCTCGAGTTTAAGTATTCTGGCCAGTGTTCCAGTGAGCCTTACGCCCGAGGCACCTAGTGGGTGTCCGATTGCGGTGGCTCCTCCTTTCACGTTTACTTTCTCTGGGTCTAGTCCTAGTGATTTGATTGCGTAGAGTGCCACTACTGTGAAGGCTTCGTTTATCTCCCAGAAGTCTATGTTCTTGGCTTTTAGTTTAGCGTGTTTTAACGCCATGTTAGTAGCGGGTACGGGGCCCTCACCCATTACGCTGGGGTCGACGCCAGCCCAGCCCATTGAAACTATTCTTGCCATGGGTTCCAAGCCGTACTCTTTAACTTTCTTATTCGACATTAGAAGCATTGCTGTAGCTCCAGCGTTGAGCGGAGAGGAGTTTCCGGCTGTGATGACTCCATCTGGCTTGAAGACGGGTTTAAGCTTCTCAACCGCCTCTAGTGTGGTGTCGGGTCTTATGGATAGATCGGCGTCTATTACTTTCTTGCTTCCATCAGGCATTTCAGCCTCTACGGGCATTATTTCGCCTTCGTCTCTGCCTTCGGGGTATCCCGCGCCATTCCTGAAGTAGCCTTCATTCTGAGCTTTTGCGGCGAGCCGGTGGCTTCTAACCCCAAACTCATCCAAGTCTTTCCTAGTCCAGCCAAGCTTGTCCTTGTACTTGGCGAAGAGCTTCTCCGCCGTTAAACCCATGCTCATTGCGGTAAGTAAGTCGTATTTCTGCACAAACTCGGGCTTCATAAGTGTGGGGCTGACTCCTATATGTGGATTAAGATCTAACTGCAGCGGTAGGTGGGTCATATGTTCAATTCCGCAGGCGAAGCATGCATCCGAGTAACCTGTCATTATCTCCATGGCTCCTCTGTGAATTGCCGACATGGATGAAATGCACACCCGGTCAATAGATTGAGCCGCGACATTCAATGGGAGTTTAGCAAGCATGTTAACTGCTCTTCCCCCGTACAACCAGTTCTCTTTCATCTGCATAGTACAGCCTGTGACTACGTCCCCTATTTCCTCAGGGTTTATGCTGGTTCTCTCAATGATTTTGTTTACAAGCATAGCTGCAAGATCAGTCATATACACCTTGTTAAAAACGTCCTTATCAGGTTCCTGAGGTCTCGATCTTGAGAACGGTGATCTGAGATAATCCACTATGTAAACTTCTTCCACCATAAAAATACCTCCTAAAATTTTTCCAACACCCATAATTAAGAGCTGAAAGTGTATATAACCTTTTGTCAAAGGGTTACCGGAACCGGAAACTAGAAAGCATTTTTCTAGGGCTTAACAAAATAAATAGTATGAGAAATAAAAAAAGTTTAGAAATTTCCGCTCAAATAATTAAAATATGGATGGAAATAAAATGGAAGAAAAGAAGAGGAATGTATCCGGATCTGTCAGAAAATCAGAAAGACGGCAAAGAACAGAGCTGACTCTTGCAGAAACCAATCAATTTCTTAGCGCCGTCCTCGATCATACTCCCATAATGATCGCTTATATGGATTCCAACTTTAACTTCATAAGAGTTAACCGTGCCTACGCAGAGGCGGACGAACGAGAAGTATCGTTCTTTCTAGGCAGGAACCACTTTGAATTGTATCCTAACGAAGAGAACGAGGCGATCTTTCGGCGAGTGGTAGAAACTGGTGAACCCTACTTTGTGAAAGCTAAACCGTTTGAGTACGCCGAACATCCAGAGCGCGGTGTGTCGTATTGGGATTGGAGCTTGATACCGATTAAAGATTCTGAAGGTGTTGTAAAAGGACTGGTTTTAACAGTGCAGAATGTCACCGAGGAAAAGGTGGCGAAGGAGAAGTTAAAAGAATCCGAAGAAAAATATCGAAATGAGTATAATCTCGTCAATTTTTACAAGGATTTGTTTGCCCACGATATGAACAACATACTTCAGAGCATTATCTTGTCAGCAGATTTCTATTCTAGATATCGAAACAGTCCTGAGAAATTAAAAGAGTTAGGGGATATTGTACAAGTTGTTAACTATCACGCTCAAAGGGGAGCTAAATTAATTTCAAATGTCGTAAAGCTAACGAAATTAGACGAAACCGAAGCCGAATTAAGACCTATTAAAATTTTTGATGTACTAAATAAAGCGGTGGAAAACACGCTCACCGTCTTTCAAGAAAGGAATGCTAACATTCAAATTGACGGTTTATCTAAGGATATGAAAATACTTGGGGACGAACTTTTGATTGATGTCTTTGATAATGTTCTGAACAACGCTGTAAAGTACAACGAAAACGATAAAGAAGTTAAAATTGATATCAAGATTTCTAAAATACGGGAAGACGGTATGCAATACCTGAAATTTGAATTTAGAGATTATGGGACAGGCATACCCGACGAGAGAAAGGACACGTTGTTCAAGAAAAGGTATACCGAAGACATAAGCAAACGGGGTATGGGTATGGGATTGTCTCTCGTTAAGAGGATCGTGGATAAGTATGGGGGCAGGATATGGGTCGAGGATAGGATAAAGGGTGATTATAAGAAAGGAAGTAATTTCATAATATTATTAAAAGAAGTTTAATAATGAGAGATGCAGGTGCCAAGCAGACAGAATGTTTAGTTGATGGCGACTGGAAGAGCAAGTGGTAATTTAAGCAACTCAATCATCGTCTTCTCTTGCTTTTTTCAAAAATTATGAACAATTACAAAACAGTGACTCCAACTTAGGTTGGATGATTTAAAAAGTGTTGGGGGTTACGGTTTTCTATTTCTGTTGGAAATGTTTCAAGCAAAACTGTACAGCAGGAATGATTTCAAAAGCGGATCCAAACACATGTGGAGAGAGATCGTATTTTTTGCCTGTGTATAATTGGTAGTCGTGGGGGATTTTGAAGAACTCTAGGAATTCGTGAAAGGCTTCAACAGTCGGTGCTAGAGGATCATAAGCATGGCATTTCAGCTGCAAGTGTACCTGTTTGAAGGCATCAGGATGAGCTCTCGTATACTCGACAAAATATTTTTTGTAGTTTTGTTTATAGTTTTCAAAAGCTGACCGGTCAAACGTAATGGTTCCGTCTCGTCCTTCCCTAATCGTCGGTATGAGCCGCTGTTCTTTTGGGGAGCATATCAGTTCCAATGTATCTGTTACATCCTTCCAGAATTTTTTCATGTATTCTTTCATAACACCCTGAGAGAATCCTAGTTTCGCGTATCCTGGGATTAGGTTGAGTGGCTCTTTAAGTTGCATTAGAAAATCGTACTCTGAAACAATGAATTGTGGGGCTCCACTTAGTGCGGAGGCTGCGATTAACTTATCAGGATGTTTTACGCTCAAGGTTATGGTTCCAATTGCCCCCATTGAAGCGCCTGCCATTCCCCTGTTGAATCTGTCGGGTATGGTTCGGAAATTGTTGTCGACGTAGTTGATTACGTCTTGGACGATGTAGTCTTCGTAGTTACCCGTGTAGGGTGAGTTTACGTAGAACGAGCCTTTCCTCATCTGGTCGAAATATGGTCCGAGAGCGCTCAGGTCGTGGATAGTCTTCAGGTGGAGGCAAGCGTCTGGTTGAACAAAAATCACGGGCTCCATTTCACCGTCGAGGATCAATTGGTCAAATTTCCGGTATGAGGGAAAATCGTCCAGGTCAACGCCGAGAACCTTTTTGAGCGTCTTCGCAATTCCTTTGCCGCCCAAAAAAGTTTCCACATCCTCAAGAGCTGTCAATCTTTGGGGTTGAGCTCCATACCCGTGAAGGAAGTATATGACTGGGTAACGTGAGGATTTGTCTTCATGATATTTTGGCGGAAGATATACGGCGAGTTCTCTATCGACTGGTGAGCCTAGGGGGTTTCCCTCCAAGCTTTTAGCATGGAATTTAACTTTCAAATATCTTTTTTTCCCATCCTGACTCATTAGAAAAATCTCCGAGCAAGGATCATAGTAAAGTTCCTAGTAAAAAATTGAGTCAAGTTTATTTTTCAATTTCTAGTAGCTCGTCTTTCTCTATTCCCGCGATGATTTTGGCTAGTTTCTTTTTAGATTCCATGTTCACTTCTCTTTCGATCATTATCCTTTGGGATTGGGGTGAGCCTGCACCGTGCATTGATTCAGTTCTGTATCCAACAGATCCTAGTCCCATAGATAGGTTTTCTATGAGTCTAAGCATGCGTAGTCTGTACTCCGTTGGGCATTCGCTAACGCCCTTTAGGTATTTTTCGACGTACTTTCCGATTTTGGGATTTTTAAGATCCTTCTCTGATGGCGCAGTTACCAGCAGACCGCCTGCAATGTCCTCTGCTAACCGCGTAATCTCGTAGGGAAACCTGGTTACATTATGCTTGCAAATGTTCGCTAAAAGAGTGTTAACAAAGTAGGTTCCTGATGGTTTTTTGCATCCTTCTGAGGAGCATGCTATTCCGCAGGAGTATATTGTTTCGTTCAGGTGATTCATTTCCACGAGCTTATCCTTAATGCTTGACGCTCCCGCTGTCCCGTTATACTCGGCGATGTTGGCTGCTGCGCCTATCAGTACGTCTCCCACACCGGATTTGCAGCCGCCATAGCTTTGTCTGTGATACGCTGAGAAAGTATCAACGAGTGGCCATGCGAACTCGTACTCTCCGCACATGAAGACTCTCTCCCAGGGCACAAAGACATCGTCGAAAACTATCATCACTTCTTGCCCTCCGTACTTTGGATTCCCCATGTCAAACTCTACTCCTTCAAGTTTTCTTGTATCGCATGATTGTCTGCCGTAGATGTAAATCAGTCCTTCGGTGTCGTTTGGAACTGCGAAGGAAACAGCATAATCTTTATCGTCCTCCCTCATCGTTCGGGTTGGCATAACAATTACATCGTGAGAGTTTATCCCACCGGTTTGGTGAACCTTTGAACCTCTAACCACAATTCCGTCGTCTCGTCTCTCAACCGTCCTCAGATACAGGTCGGGATCCGCTTGCTGACTGGGTCTCAAACTCCTATCTCCCTTCGGGTCCGTCATAGCACCGCAGCACACGAGGTCATTTTCTTGAACGTATCTCAGGTATTGATTGAATCTATCATAATATGTGGTTCCCAGCTTTTGATCCATTTCAAAGGTTACGATTGAGAGCGCGTTGAGGGAATCCCATCCTACGCATCGCTGAAAACACGTGCCAGTCTTTTGTCCCAATATCCGCTGTAATTTCACTTTTTTAATTAGGTCTTCAATATTCTGATGAATGTGCGTAAAGCGGTTAATCTTTTCTCCTGAAAGGTGAGATGTTGCAGTCGCGAGGCCCTCATATTTTGGGTCGTTTGCCACTTCGTAGGTAGCGGCAACAGAATTAATTGATGGTCTTATGACCGGATGGTCAACTGGGTTTTTTACCTGGTCCCCGTAGAGGTATACATCAAGTCTTCTTTTGCGTAGGCTTTCTATGTACTCTTCACTAGTTTTTAGGGTTATTTTAACCACCACCAATTACAAGTCTTACTTTATTATTCGACAAATAATTCCCTACTATTAAGGGTTTGTGGTTCTACGTTAAGTTGAGTCAGGTAAATATAAAAGAAGGATGAATGAGATAATATTTCAAGTTTGGATTTGGAGGTGTGAGTTCAGTATGCCTTTAGTTAATGTTAATGGCTTGAAGACCTTCTATGAATCCAAGGGAGAAGGAAAATCATTGCTTCTGGTACATGGGGCTGGTGGTACCAGCTTGTACTGGGGTATTCAGCTTTCCGAGCTATCAAAGAAGCTTAGAGTTATTGCCATCGATCTGCCGAGACATGGAAAGTCCGAACCCTTGAAAGAAAAGGCTACCATAGAACGGTACGCTGACCACGTAGCTGGTTTTATGAAGCAGATTAAACTTAGCCGTGCCATTATAGCCGGCCACTCAATGGGTGGGCTGATAGTTCAGCATCTAGCGTTGAAGCGTCCCGAGCTTTTCGAGAAACTGATTATAGTTGACAGCACTGCTAGTTTTCCCGATCCAGCCAGAGATCCAAACCAGTCCGCAACTTTAGAAGCTATTCGCAACTCCTATCTCAATAAACAACCTGCGGAGCTTTCCAAGGCAATTATATCTAGGCTTTTCTCTAAGAAAACGCTCGAAAAAGGGCACCTATCTTCCATAATGAAGTACCTTCCAACGGACTCGGTTTATGACCCTAGCATTTGGTTTACCGATTTTGAGGCTGGAAGGGGAGCGGACTTGAGAGAGAAGATTAAAGACATCAATATTCCGACGCTGATAATAGCTGGGGCGGATTCCATGCTTCACGTCTCAATGTCTCAGTTCCTACACGAAAACATTAAGGGTTCGGTGCTTGAAGTGATTCCCGATGCAGGGCACATGCTTATGCTGGAAAAACCAGAAGAATTTAACGAGGCTATTCTAAGGTTCATTGGAGCATGATTTTTGCTAACCTACTTTTTATCGTATAATTCATTTGGGGTGGGGTCTACACTAAGTTCAGTCAGTCAAATTTAAAAGAAGGATTAATGAGACAATACTTTAAGCTTGGATTTTGAGAGGTTAATTCGATATGCCTTTAGTTAATGTTAATGGCTTGAAGACCTTCTACGAGTCCAGAGGGAAAGGAAGACCATTGATTCTGATACATGGGGCGGGTGGCAGCAGTGAGTACTGGAGTATCCAGCTTTCCGAACTATCAAAGAAGCTCAGAGTTATTGCTATCGATCTGCCGGGGCATGGAAAGTCCGAGCGCCTGAAAGAAAGGGTATCCATAGAGCGGTACGCTGAGCACGTAGCTGGTTTCGTAAAGCAAATTAAACTTGACCAAGCGGTTATATTAGGTCACTCAATGGGTGGACTGGTGGTTCAGCAACTAGCCTTAAAGCATCCTGAGCTAATCGAGAAACTCATTATAGTTGACAGCGCTGCTAAGTTTCCCGGTTCCGGTCCACCGGAATTTGCGGATCGCGTTCGCAACCAACCTGAGACGCTTAGCGAACTCTTGCCCATGTTCTTTTCTAAGAAAACCCTCTCAGAAGGGAACTTGGCTTCTATATTGAAACACCTTCAGCCGAGTTCGGTTTTTGACCCTAACGTTTTAGCTGACGATTTTGAGGCCGCAGGTGCAGTAGACTTCAGAGAGAAGATTAAAGGGATCGCTGTTCCAACACTGATAATAGTTGGAGCAGAGGACATACTTCCCCTCTCACTGTCACAATTTCTCCATGAAAACATTAAGGAATCGGAGATTGAAATAATTCCCGACGCAGGGCACCTGCCTATGCTTGAAAAACCAGACGAGTTTAACAGGGCTATTCTGATGTTCCTTGGAGCCTGATTTTTGCTAACCTAACCTTTTTATCGTATAATTCATTTGGGTGAGAATAGAGTTAAAAATAATAATCGGTAGTTCTCCTAATTATGAGTTGTGGTGTATGATTATGTCTGGCAAAAAGGTTTTGATTGCTTATGGTACTCGTTTTGGAAGCACCGAGGAGATTTCTCAAGAGATTGGGAAGATTTTGGAAAAAGAGGGACTGGAAGTCCAACTCGTTGACCTTAAGAAAACGAAAGCTAAGGAATGGCCTTCTCTGGAGCCGTTTGATGGAGTTCTAGTCGGGTCCAGTATTAAGATGTTCAAGTGGATGAATGAGCCTCAGGAATTTCTCAAGAAACACAGAGTGGAAATCCAGAAGAAAGAGAAGATTCTTGGCATGTTTGTGAGTTGTGGCTTGGCTTCGGTTCCCGAAAATTGTGAGAAGGCGAAGAGTGATTACTTGGAAAAGGTTATGGCCAAAATAGGAATTGAGGCGGATATTTATGATGCCTTTGGAGGAGTTTACGATTTTTCTAAATCCTCAAGAATGGGTGGCATGGATAAAAGATTGCTGAAGATGGGAGCAAAAGAAATGACCAAAGAGTATGGTACGAAAATAGATGAAGACGGAAAGAATGATTTTCGGGACTGGGATCAGATTCAGAATTTCGCGAGAAAATTTGCAGCACGGGTAAAGAAGTAAATAGATACTTAATTATGGCGAAATGGGATTTCAGAAAATATAATAGTTCAAAAATTAGTGGATTCAGAACAGAGGGGTGGAGATCTTGAATAGTTCCGAAATTCTTGAGAAGTTAAAGAAAGCCGTTATCGATTTTGATGAGAGGGAAGCCGTGGAGACAGCGGAAAAAATAGTTGAACAAAAAATAGATATTGCAGCGGCTATCGAAGCCCTGAGAGAAGGCATGATTGAGGTAGCCAAGAGGTATGAAAATAAAGAGGCCTTTATGTCCGAAATACTGTTATCCTCGGAAACCATGTATGCCTGCCTTGAAATTCTCGAACCCCACATTAAAATTGGAAAAAGAATACCGAAGAAAATCGTTATTGGAACGGTGGAGGGCGACGTACACGATATTGGGAAAAACATTCTTAAGACGATGCTTACCGCCGCAGGTTTCAAGGTGGTAGACCTTGGGCGAGATGTCCCCGTTGAGAAGTTTGTTTCAGAAGTTGAGGAGCATGGTGCTGATGCTGTGGCAATGAGCACCCTTATGACAACAACCATGGCGAACATGGAGAGGGTGGCGAATATACTTTACGAGAAGGGTCTTGCGCCGAGAGTTAAGATAGCTGTGGGAGGCGCTCCGGTGTCCGGGGAGTACGCTGACGATATAGGTGCACATATTTACTCTACCAATGCAATAGAGGCTGTGGATTTCTTCAAAAAGGTTTTGGGGTGAGGTGAACACTATGAAGCAGTTCAGTCACTTTGAAAGAATGTTTGCTAGTATATTTGATGAGCCTGTGGACAGACTGCCTGCTTTCCCCATGGTTTGCGGTTTGAGTAGGAGACTTGTGGGAGCTACTCACAGAGAGTTCAGTACTGATCCCAGAGTTGCCGCAAACTCTCTCCTAGCAGCTCAGAGGGAGTTCGACATGGGTTGTGTACCCCTGCTTACCGACCTATCAGTAGCTGCCGGGGACTTTGGGGCGAGGGTACGCTTCCCGGAGGAAAACACACCTATGGTAGAAGAACCCCTAATAAAGAGTGTTGAAGACTATGAGAAGCTTGAGGCACCAGAAATTCCCGGGGAGAGAATGAAGTACCAGATTGAGACAACAACACTCATAATGGAGAAGGTCTCGGGGCAGGTACCCTTCTCAGTTCTTGTGGAAGGCCCCCTCCTTGTTCTAACTCAACTTGCCGGTGTCGAAAGAGTTCTAAAAGACATGAAGAGAGAACCCAAAGCTATTGACTGTGCCCTAAAAGTCATAGCGGAAGCGATCGTGGAGTACTTAGACTGCTACCCCGACGGGAAAGGCATGGGTTCATTATGTATGGACTACCTCTGGGGCAACCGCTCGGTAATGAGTGATGATGATTACCGAAGGCTTGAGGCGAAGTATGAGCCGAAAATTAGGGAGAAAATTCAGGAAAAGGGATACATATATAATATTCATAACTGCGGCGAGTCTCCAATGCTCAACATTCAGATAAAGGAGTTTCAGTGCCCCATCTACAGCTTGGCAACATACCCTAATCGGGGAGAGAACCGCTCAATCTCAAAAATAATAAGGGAGTACAGCGACTACGCAGTCATAGTAGGCTCCCTCGACACCCAGCTATTCACGTTCGGAACCGTTGAAACCGTTAAGAAAGCTACAAGAATCTTCATGGAAGAAGTCGCAAAAGCTCTAGAGGAATCAGGACACAAATCAAAATTCGTTATTTCAACAGGATGCGAGGTTCCTCCAACAGTTGAAACCAAGCTAGAAAACGTCAGAGCAATGATGGAAACAGTGAAAACAATCGGACCCAAACTGCAGGAAAAACTAAAAAAATAAAAACAAGGGTAAACGCGTATCCTACTGAAATTCTTCGCCTACGGAAAACCAAACTCAAAAGCCCTAACAATGCATGTTTCTTATTTTACTCTGTAAACTATCATGGAGGGGACTCCCTGGTAGAATATTACTAGCTCCTTTTCGTAGAGCGGGCTTGTCTCGAGGTGTGCTAAAATTATGGGGGAAGCATAGTCGAACAAGCTTATGAAGATTGCTCTAACGTACCCACTTTGAGCCAACATATCAACCTCAGAGGGTAGGTCGGGTACCCAGACGCACATTCTGTCTGTGTATTGCACCGCCATTGGGTAAGTATTTGTAACTATTACCTGCCAGGGGAGTGTGGTGTACTTCAGATATTGGTATACTGGGATTGGTTGTGAAAGTTCGGGATAGCTTCGTACAGCGTAAATTCCTATGAACCCTATTGAAAGGTTAAGGAGGAGTAAGAAGATTGCTAGGTTTTTCCTGCTCTTAAGAATCCTTTTTCCGTTAAGAATGCTTTTCCCGTTTTTGAGTTGAAACTCGTTTGTTAGCATCATTGCTAGGCCTAATCCACATAGGATGCTAATTGCTGGTAGTGAGGTTTGATTGTACCTCAAGAAGTCTACGAGACGGGCGTCCGGATTAATCAGAGGGTAGGCTACAAGGAACATAGCCACCCAGAGGATTAGAGGCAATCCCTGAACTGATTTCTTCTCTGCTCTTAAGGCTGAAAAGAAGTAGGGTAGGAGAAAGGCGGGCGTAAACAATGGAATCACAGCGTAAGCAATTGTCTCCAAGTTCCAGAGAATTGTCTGTGTAGCTGTGGGTGGAATGATTTGGATGAGGGTTCTACTCCAGTAATTTTGTATGAGGGAGTAGACATTAAGGAGACCGAAATAACTTCCCGTAAGTATTTGACTGTAAAGAAGCCAAGGTAATACTGTTAGGAAAGCGCAAAGCAAACCCAAGTAGAGCCAAGGAGACCTAATTGTTCTTCTAAGTCCCTTTGCTAAGATAACATAAGCGAGACCAACGAAGACGATGAGAATCCCGGGGGATCTTGAAAGAAAGCTCAGGGTTAATGAAACTCCGGCGGGTATGTAGTACCTTGGGTTCTTCTGAGCCCTTACCAAACACAGTAAAAAGAGTGTTGAGAAGAGGGCGAATGGAATCTCCGTGAGTATCCCCAAGAAAAAGGTAAAGCCGAGACAGCCGCTTGTTAGGGCCAGGGCTGAGAACTTTCCTACAGTTTCACTGTAGAGCTCCTTTCCCAGCAGGTAAATGGCGTACAGCGCCGGTAGAGACAGAAGGAAAGTAACGTATTGTGCGATTATAATGTTTGGAGTTGTTAAGAGATAGGTGAAGTATATTGTGAAGGGGAGGAGGGAAGGTCTAGCGAAATCGAGTAGTTGCTGGAAGAGGTAGTAGTGGATGTTGATGCCGAAGTAGTAGAAGTCGCGTGCCAGATTAATGTATACAGCTTCATCCCATGTTAGAGGCACGGGGATGGCTGCGAGCACTCCTCTAATTCCTGTGATAATTATAATAAATTTTACCGTCCAGTCAAGTTCTCTAAGCCGCCCCAGCATTTAAACCACCCGAAATGATTATTTTTTAGTCATACGTTATATAAAAACTCTTCTATACCAACAAGGGGATGAATGTGATTATGCTGACTATGGTTCCGATGGATGCGATTTGGTATTCTCTTCTCATATAAATCTACTTTATTTTTTCATGCTTTTGAGACGAATATATTAACTACTTTATGTAGTTTACTTAAATCTTTTGGTAAATAAAAGGGCATAGTTAACCCAGCGTTCTTTATTATGAGTTAGGTTCAGATGTATGGAGGGTGTCTTCTTTAAATTTAAAGAAGTGTTTAAAAAAAGGAAAAATAATTGTTCACCCGAATACTAAAGGGTTAAAAAAGTTAGTGGAGTCACAACTCACAGTAGGAAACGTCCGGTTAACTGTGCCTCAATAAGGGGGCTAAACCAGCATTCCTATATTTTTTAAATTTGCCCTTTTAACCCGTTTTTCGCGGATTCCAAGTTCTTCGTAACATTGAATCCTTCTCGGTGTAGAGAGTGCTACTTGTACGTGTTTCTTAAAGATACCCAACATAGTTTTCAAAATAGAGCGTTCAAAAGTTGAAAACCCCGAATACCACTATAGAATTCACAAATGTGTGAAAAATGGGTTTTAAAGAAGGTTTATAGATTTTGATTTTCATATGATTGTTATAACTATGCCATTATTACAAGGAAGGTTTTTTTTGACGAGATTGTCAACTGCTGCGTTGGAGTGTCCCTGTGGAAATAGGTTGAATGTGGTGTACGAAGCTAGTATAAACATTTGGCTCTCAGGCTACCTTATTAGAGACCTGCTTGACGGAGAGCTTTACAATTTCAGGTGCAAATATTGCGGCAAGGTTATTCATCTGGTAACAAAGGTTCTGATTAACGCTCCCAGCGGAATGTTCTGGATATCCACGGGTGAAGAGCCGGAAACACTTCGAAAAATCTTTAAAGAACGCGGCGTTATCGACGATAAAGGTGAAGTCGCAGACCCACTAGAAAAATTGGTAAGATTGGCTGAAAAAAGAGAACAGACTGCACCAGAAGACACCCAACCTACTTCCCCCTCAGAGATAAGAAAAGAACTTGATAAAATCTTTTCAGAGCATAAGGATATACCCAGTAGGCAAGAAATGTTAAACGATTTAAAAGCACTTTTTGAAAGTATAAAAAGCGAAAGAAGAACCAAAACCGCAGTCTTCAGCAGACATTCATAATCGACCGCCTCCCCCCCACAGCCAAGAAGGAAGAAAAAACGGAATCCGAGCAGAAAACTGAATGATTTAAAAAGCTCTACTGCGAATTTCTGTTAGTCTAATCCATCCAAGCATCCGCATATTTCCTTTCAGAGACCCTTCGGAAGCATGCGGTTATGTTCCGCTTAAATGATGAGGTGAGTTAATTGCCAAAGGAGGCTATGAAAGACTTAGACTCTTATTTAAAGGAGGTTAATTCAGCCCCTTTCGCTAGGTTTATGGGTTTTAGAATCGTTGGAATGTCTGAGGGCTACGTGAGAGGAGAGATGGTGACCAGTGATGGTATGGTAAACCAGGTGGGTGGGATTCATGGGGGAGCTATAATGGCTTTTGCGGACTACCTATTTGGGGTTGTTGCGAACATGTTTGAGAAGCCCTCGGTGGCGGTCGACTTCAGTATAAGCTTCTTAAGCCCAGCTAATCTGGGGGTGAAACTTCTTGGAGAAGGGAGGGTTCTGCGTAAGGGGAGGCGTATAGTAAACGTGGAGTTAACAGTAAGCGATGAGAGAGACAAAACTATTGCAAAGGCTCTGGCAACAGCCATATTCGTCGAGTGATATCTTTACTTTAGGGATTTAAGCAGTGGCTTTTAACCCCCCAGCGCTATTGCTTTTTTACATGGTTCTGCTTCTTGGAAGTTTTAAATAGCGGTTCCCACCGCTCCTTCTGAGATTTGAATGTTGTTTGCTTTTTTGTTCTATTTGTGTTTTCCGCTCTCTTCAAGGGTACATTGAACAGAATGTTTCGATTAGTGGGGCTTTTTAAGCGAACTCAGAAAACAATTGGTGAATTACAAGGTTGAAAACTCAAAATGGGAATCCGAAATTGACCTATCTATTTTAGAGGCGGGTCTGATGATTCGTGAGCAGTTGATCGAAAAATTAATGGATGATGTGGAAAGGAATAAGGGTAATTGGAATTCTAGTGGACTAGCTATTATGAATATTGAAAACTCCATCATTGGTATAAGAGGCGATGTGCCGGACGAATACATCGAGTATTATCTAAAATTCCCAATTTCCGAGATGCATGAGGGGGACAGTATACACAACGGTCGCAGCTTCCTCATGAGGATCACAGAAAAAGCGGCGGTAATAGTAGTATTAAAGGAAGAACACCTTGCTAGACTATCTGCAATAAATCTGCGGGGAAGAATATCAGCCCTCCACGACTTTTATCTCCTAGACTTGGACGAGAAGTGCAGCGAAAAAATTTTCGGAGAAAGCAACATAAATCAGTCCAGCTCAATCCTAGAAGACACCATAAACAAAATAAAATCCGGCGAAATAGCGGCGGATGTGGCAATAAACCAGTGGCTGAACAGCTTCATAAGCAGAGTTAGAAACATCCAAGTTTAACGAAACCATTTTATCGATTTTCTATTTTTAGGTATCGTCCATATTTTTCTAGTAGATATTTCTGCTTTTCCTCGTCTAGTCCAATGAATAATTCCATTGCCGCATTCCGATTTGCTAAACTAATTTTTCTGAAACTTTTACCCACTTCTGTAAGGTTGTTGGAAGCGTTCATCTTATCAATTATCAGGGGTAGCAGTTCAGTTGCCGATTTCACTTCAAAATTTGCGATTCCACCAAAACAGGTTGCTACATATACTAAGTTATCGGATGCCCTCAGCTTTTCCATAAGTTCTCGGAGAACAAGGTCGGCTTTTTGGGAGTCTATTTCCCGGATTGTTCTCAGTAAATTTCCCACACTGTAAGGATTTCTTGTTTTGTTTAGCTTCTCTATAATTATTTTATAATCTAGGTTGCTTAATACCCGGTCGGCGAGGGGTTCCCAGATGATTTTCAGGGTGTGTATACTTTCCCATACGTCTCTAAGCCTGTTCGAATGGATTATATTCTTTACTAATGTCTTCTCATCCAATCCTTCAACAATGAGAGCCGCCAATCTTATTCTGTTATAGTCATGAATAGTGTTAGAGTGAGAAGAATTGATTAAACACTGAGAAAAGTTTCGACCCACAATTTGATTCAAACAAAGCATCACTTGACGAAGAGTATCAGATTTGTTAATCTTCTCGCAAACGAGCGGCGTCAGTTTCTCCCCAATACTTCCACTCACACAGTTAATCCTTTCAATAAATTTTCCAATCTCACCAAAATTGTTAGACCCTTTAATCATTTTTTCGAAATTTGAAATCTTAATATTATCCTCGTCTAAAAAGGGAAGATCGTTCAAACGAGTTGGCGTCTGATATGGTGAAGAATCTTTGGAATCAGAAAAAACTCTGGAGACGTAATAGGATTTGGCTTCAAGCTCATTAATGAAATCAATAACTTCTCTCATATTATGCAGTTTGTTTAGCTTCTTTGCCAAACTAGTTCCCAAAGCCATTTAAAACCTTCTCCAGTTGTCCATGCTTCCCAAAGTTGGGACCATCAACCCCAAATCCATGATTCCATTCCAAAGATAAATTAGAACAGTAAAAAACGAAATCTGCGTGATTTATAGAAAATTAAGACTCGCTTAAATCGTTTATCCTTTCTGTCAACTTCTTCCTGACTTTATGCGGATTGATAACAGTTATAGGTAATCTTTCCACGCTATTAATTAGCCCTTCTCCAAGTTTGATGTTTAGTTTTTTTGCCTCCTCGTTCAGATAGTGCCAATCAAGTTTTTCTATCAGATAATACAAAATTACAGCGATGTCTGTCTTATCCCTCTCCCTTCCAGCAGCCAACTTTACTAGAATAAGATCTTCGGGAGACACGCATCTCAGATTTCGCCCCTCAAAAACTATAGTTGAAGCTCTTCCTATTAGTTGCTCTATCGGGACTCCTCCAATCGTTTCTGTGTAAACATCAATGTCTCCCTTTTCTGTGTGCTTGAATTCGTGTTTCCCTAAACGCGGATTATGGAGATAAAAATAACCGATTTCTTCAAGTGCCTCTTTGAGTTTCCAAAGATCCGTTTTCAGTACCGCCGCATCCACATCGTGTGTTGTTCTATATCGAGTTATTTGAATCAGAGCCCATGCACCCACCAGAGCGTACTTTACATTAGATTTCTGGCAGGCAAGAAGAAAGTCATTAAGCAACGACATTGGTAAGCTCCTCCGGAACAGTTAAAAATATCTTCTCTCCTAAGCTGTTGGAAATAACCAATGAGTCTAGGAGCCCTCGCCCCATTAATGAAAGCCCTTCAAGGAATACACGCTTCCGCGAGACACACTGAACTCCATTCACGCTTATATTTTGAGGGATGGAACGGACAGAAAGCAAAACGATATCAGCCATTTCTCCCTCAAAATTTTGCTCGTACCATCTTTTCTTTAAGAATTGAATCCAAATTTTTTTGTCCCTTTCCAGTACATACGAGATGCAAGCCGAGGGAGTTTGGTAACCTGTGTGTAGATAAGCCGCGGTTTCTGCGGCAACTGCATAATCTAAGCCCTCTGATTTGGATATTTCAACTATAACCTCAACCTGATGTTCCCAACCTTTAGGCTGGCTTCCCTTTAAAAGTATCTTGTCCAACATTTGTTGTTCTACATGGATTACGCCAACGATGATTTCAAATTTTTGTTTTAGAAGTAAGACGGCCTTTTCTGAGAGGCTGATCTCCCTATTCCTAACCTTCACCCAGCCCCTCTGTTCCAATTCTCCTATCCTCCTGTACATTGTAGACGTAGGAACTCCAACCAATGAGGATAACACTCGAATACTCTGAACTCCCTCTTGCAAGTAGAAGAGTATAGAAAATTCTAAATCATCCAAATTTTTCACCAAAAATAATATAAAAAAAGAAAAATTTAAGCCTTTTTATTTCTAAAAATGAGAAAAATAATTGACGCGCAATACCCATATTGTAACATCGAAATTTTCGAAATTTGAAATCTTAACATTATCCTCGTCTAAAAAGGGAAGATCGTTCACACAGGTCGCCTTCTGATACGGTAAAGAATCTTTGGAATCAGAAAAAAACTCTGGAACGTGGTAGGATTTAGCTTCAAGCTCATTAATGAAATCAATAACTTCTCCCATACTCTTTAAGCTGTTAAGTTTCTTATACCAACGGATTCCTGAAACCATTTATAACCGTCTCCGAAAGGTCTCTTTTTCCAGAAAATGGTAATAGAAGAGTATAGAAAATTTCAAATTTATCCATATTTATTCGCCAAAATCTATATTAAAGGGATAAAAATATTTTTTTATACGTGTATCAGGTTTGTGGGTTTGGAGGTGTTGGAGTGGCTAGGTGGAGTTTGGTTTTAGCCGTGCTTTTTGTTCCTGCGGCTATTCACGCTCTGTTGTACTATATTCCGGTGTTTTTGATTATTCCTTCATTAGGGAGGGAAAGTATGTCCTCAATTCTGGGGTTTATTTTAAGTGTTTATTATGGTAATTACTTGTTTTACATGGTTGGGATAACCCTCTCGTACTTTTACCTCTATATCTTCTACCCTCGGGACCTTGAATTGATTTACATCCCGATTCTGCAAATTGTTTTCCTCATTATTGCGGTTCGCCTCTCCTCTAGGGAGGGGATTGGCCTGAGAGATTTGATTGCTCACAAGCGTGAGGAACTCAAGTTTAACGTTTTGTTAACCATTCTTTTAACAGTTGGAATAACCTTATCCCTCTACTTTATCTTATATCCGCTTTATGGTATGTCTTTCCGAGCTACTTTCAGCATCTCCTACTCTCAACCTTCACTGTGGTTCGTTATAGCCCCGACTATTGCCATTATTGCGGGCATCGCAGAGGAAATAATCTGGCGCGGCTACGGGGTAACGATGGTGGAGAAGCTTACCAAAACCCGCAAAGCCCTCAAGGCAATCTTGCTTACCAGCCTAGCCTTCGCAGTGTGGCACGTATGGCTTTTTCACATCCCACTAACATTTGTAATCGGAATAATTTACTCGTATATCTACGTGAAGAGGAGAACCCTGGTCCCCCTGATAGCAGCACACGCAGCAGTAGACATTATTACCTTCCTTATCCCCTAGACCTCTAGCTCTCAAAACTCACAGATTTCAGAAATCTTTCTCTTATCTCTCTGCAGAATGGCAGATCAATTACAGTTTATAAAAGAACTTCATACCTCACTAACCTTTAGTGTAATATCTATACTTCATTTGATATTGGACGATTGATAAAGTAAAGTATTAGAGAAAAAAATTGGAAAAGGGTTTAAACAATGGGGAAGACCCCTCGTTTTATATAGTAGAAGTTTTATGATTTAGATTATTTGAGGTGAGAGCCTGCGTGGAAAATTCGAAGGAGAAGCTTTTGAGTAAAGCTTTTGAACTCGGTCAGAAGTACGAAAAGGAATACACGGGATGTGCCCAAACTGTGATTGCAGCCATCTTCGATACTTTGGGTATATGGAACGATGATGTGTTTAAGGCGGCGAGCGGTCTGGCGGACGGATTGGGATTAACGGGGGACGGAGCCTGTGGTTCTCTTGTAGGGGCGTCTATGGTGATAAGTTACCTGTTTCCTAGGGAAAAGAAGGACTTCAAAGATATGCGTAAGCCTATGAAAGCCTACAGCCTAGTCAAGAAGCTGCACGACCAGTTTGTGGAAAAGTATGGCTCCTGTCGATGTTACGATGTTCAAAAGAACCTCATGGGCAGAACCTACAATATGTGGGATCAAAAAGAGCTGCAAGAAGCATTTTCATCTGGCATGATGGAGCATTGTTCAAAAGTTGTGGGGAACGCAGCCAGACTAGCAACAAAAATCATCTTAGAAGCAAAAGAGCGAGAGAAAAAATAGTTCAAGCATCAAACAATTATCTATTGATAGTCCAAGGAGTAATACTGCCCAATTGATAGAGTAAAGGGGGTCAAAACGACCAAAAGCCTTTCTAATAATACGATTTAATCTCTTATTTTACTAAATATTTTTGTTTAAAAGAGAGAGTATCTTTAGAACTATACGTTTATTAACAGTTATTTAGAATTGCATGAAAGCTGTCGCATATGTGATATTAATAGTAAACTTTGTTCATTTTGATTTTTTTAGAGCTAATGAAATTTATTCCCTCCATTTCTAGGAGCTTTTTCTTCATTGTTACTCCTCCTTGGTATCCCCCGAGCTCTCCATTTTCTCTTACGGCTCTATGGCAAGGGATTACAACAGGGAATGGATTTGTAGCCAAAGCTCTCCCAACAGCTCTATTAGAGTGAGGAGTGCCTATATGTTTGGCTATCCTGCCATATGTAGAGACCCAGCCACGGGGTATTCCGTATTCTGCAATGAGAACCTTTCTTTGAAACTCTGAACATAAATCTAAATCAATGACACCTAGGTTGAATTGCTTGTCTTCACCTTTAAAAAATTCTGCAATGTCATTAGCTAATTTCTCGATTTCGTTATTAGTTGAGTATTTCGCCTTTGAATACTTGATATCAAAAGTCTCTTTATGGGCGGGAAGCAAGATATGTTTCACTTTGATTTTAGGTATTTCCTGCCAGACAACGATAATGTCTCTAAAGACGGTATTTTTAACTAAATAATGGAGGTTTTCTGATTTCGTGTTTTTCATTCTAAATATGTTCTTTGAATAACTGTAATAAATTTTTCGAAGATTTCAGCAACGCGTTTTATTAAATAAATTAAAAGTAGAAAAGTTATAGAGATGTTATTATTAATATAGAATATTTTGAGATAATTAACTGAGGCGTTTAAAGAAAGGTTTTTATTGGTATTATACTATATCCAAGAAATAATGGGGATATCGGTACATGGAGAGCCGTATCCCTTTCGACAGAGCGAAATGAAGAGAGAACGGAATGTGAAGAGTGTGCTAGAAAAAATAACGAGGGACAAACAAGAATAACTATCTATTTTCTCCATAAAAAGGGAGTTGATAAAAAAAATGCAGCCAAAGCCAGCAAAGGCTAAACCGAAGAAGGCAAAAGGGCCAGCCCCTGCAAAGCCCGGTTGTTAAATTAAATAAAATAAATGGAGGATATTTAAAAAGGTGGGATAATCCACCCTACCTACTTTTTTTTAATTACAGAATTTATTATTACGGCAGAGGAAAATTCTGCAATCAGGGATTCTTTCTTAGAAATTTTTGGATGATTTTAACTATTTTTTCGGGCGCGTCTTCTTGGAGGAAATGACTCGCTTCGGGTAACTCGTGAACTTCGGTTCCGGGGTAGATTTTGAGCCATGCATCTATAAACATTCTTGGAAAAACCGGATCCTGTAGTCCCCAAATAATTACCTTAGGTTTATCGCGTAGAAGGTCCAGTTTCTCACGAATGCCGTGCATCACAGCTGCGCTGGGATGGTTCCTTCCTACGGGGATATCGAGTGGAAACGCTTTTGCTCCTATGCATGATGCTTTGTCGGGGAAGGGAGCGGTGTAAGCCCGAATCATGATATCGGTAACCTCGGTATCCTTACCGACTCCGCCTCTCTTGAGTAAAATGGGTAGTGTTTCTCGAAGATTTTCGAAAAAGCTGTCATAGGTGCCCCTCTCTTTCAAGTTGCTTACCCAGGTACGGGAACCTTCTGGAAACACTCCCACCGCGGTATTCATTATTACCAATCGCTTGACTCTTTCGGTATGGTTGACGGCGAAACCAAACATGATCGGACCACCCCAATCCTGGCCCACCAAGGTTATATCACGTAGATCCAGCTTGAGAAGGAGTTTCGTTATGTTGTCTATGTGTTGGGCTAGTGTGTAGGGCTTGTCTTGGGGTGCGTCGCTCTTACCGAATCCCATGTGATCTGGGACGACTACGCGGTTGGTTTTGGATAGTGGGAGAATGAATTTGCGGTATAGGTATCCCCAGGTGGGTTCTCCGTGGAGGCAGACGATGGGTTCACCTTCTCCATCATCAACGTAATGCATTCTAAAACCGTTAATCGTCGTGAAGTGAGGCTCAAATGGAAAAGTTTCATCGAACGTTTCATATAAAATTTCTTCCCTCAAGGCTTCCACCTCAAATGTTCTTTCACGGTTAAACCTATAAAAGTAGAAGTTAGTCTACTCTAATTAAATTTTCACGCTTTTGTTACTATTATTGTGGAAATGGAGTGTGCGGGGAGCTTGTATTCTATTTTGTCTGGTAGGTGTGTGAATTCTTTCTGGCTTATGGTAATTTCGCTTTTTTGGTAATCGTTTTTTGTGTGTATGTCTGCTCCGTTCATTTCTTTGATTAGCAATTTTTCGTATGATCTCAGTTTGGGTATTTCTATCTCGGTGAGTATGTCTTTTTTGGGGTGAAAGTTTACCACGAATACGGTGAGTGTTTTTCCGTCTGAGCTTCTGGTTGCGGAGCAGTCAATGTAGGGTATTTCTGTAGTTTCGTTTAGGATGCCTAATGGTTCAAATGTGAATTTTGGTGCGTAAACCTCTGCGCTGATAGCGTATTTCTGGGTGTGTTCCCGATAGAGTTTCATCACCTCGTAGGAGGCTGTTTTTAAGACATTTTCTCCGTTTGTTTGGAGGATTCCTATGACGTTTACCAGTTGTGCGACGTTAGCCATCTTTATTATGCTTGACATTTTGTGTATCTTGTTTAACACTGAGGCTGCCCATAATCCATCTCTCATATTGTAGTTTGCGTGTATGAGCTGGTTGAAGTCCCACCAGAGATTCCACTCATCGAACGCGATTTTTACTCCGTGGTTTTTGCCCATTACGGATTCAATGATGTTCCTCACCCACTCAAGTATCTCTTGGAACTTGTAGGATGAAGCAATGATCCGCCTATAGGTTTTGAGATCCTCCTTTATCTCTGACCCCCCTTCCTCTGGAAGGGCTCCTGGAAAATATAGGTGAATCGATAGATAATCAATGTATTTCCCCGCTTTTTCAAGAACAGTTCTTGTCCAGTCTGGGAAACGCTGGTCTGCACCCACCGCCACCAGTTCTATTTTGCGGTCAATTTCCTTTACGGCGTCGTGGTATTCAATGAACTTTTCCGCATAATCCTCCGCGGACATGTGACCGGTCTCCCAGAGTCCGTACAGCTCGTTTCCGACTCCCCAGTACCTGACTTTGTACGGCGCGGGATTTCCATACTTTGCTCTTAAGGAGCCGAATTCACTGGATTCGTCGCCGTTACAGTATTCCACCCAGTTCGCCGCCTCCTCAGGAGTTCCCGAACCCACGTTCAGGTTAATGTAGGGTTCTGCCCCCACCCTCCTACAGAACATTATAAATTCGTCTGTGCCGAACCGATTACTTTCCTTCGGGCCAAACTCCGGTCCCAGTAGACTCCAAGGCATATTCTCTCTTAGCGGTCTCTCCTCAACTGGCCCGATTCCATCCATCCAGTGATAATTGTCAGAAAAGCATCCCCCGGGCCATCTTACCACCGGCGGCTGCAAATCCCTGACACACTTAATTACCTCCTCGTTAAGAGTGCTCTTCTCAGCGTCCCAGATTCCACCGTAGATGCATTTACCCAAGTGTTCTATGAAATGACCGTAAATACGCGGGTCGATTTCACCCAAAACCTTTACCGGAAAAATTGAAATCGAAGCCCTAAACACAACCAAACCTCCAACCAAAACACCCAAGGGTATAAAAACATTATTTTCGATTCATTATAAAAGCATTACCCACAATCTAACAAACTCCCAAAAAAGAATATCCAGAAACGAGCCTTAAATGGCTTAATAATTAAAACCCAAGAACCAAACTATGGGTGGAGTAGGATATGAAAAAGGTTTCCCGTCTAATGCTCATAATGAGTTTGACAGCCTTTTCTGCTGGACTACTTATCTACCTCTTAGGTCTAATTGATGGTTTCTTCCAGACATTTGCAACATACATAATGTATTTGGAGACCCCCAGAATCTTCACTCTGAGTCAATTTCTCCTGTTTGAAATTTATCCAAGGCTGGTTCTATTGTTCTCTAATATTCCCCTATCTATAGTGAGGTTATCTCCTCTAACGCTAATTTTTATTATCTTCGCCTTCACAGCTATTGTTTCAATCTCCTTGAAAAGGATTAGGGTCGCCTTACTTTGTTCCACTTCAGCTTCACTAACTGCTTCAGTGCAATATCTTTCTCTACTTCCCTTAGTGGGTGGTGAGCCTCTGGGACTTGTGCTGAGAACTCCACTATTTTTACCCATCATCCCACCTTCATTTCTAATATTGCTCTCCTCAAAAAACCTTTACCTAATAATTCTACCCGCAATACTCTTTGGAAGCAATACACTCATTCTTCTCATCTGGACTCTACAGAAGAAAGTGGATATGCTCTCAGTTGAACCTACAATTAGCAAATATTTCAAGATTATCAAATCTACGGGTATGGATTTCTTAGCGTTAGCAGCTCCAATGTTTGTGTTCCTATTAGCGGGATGGTTCCAGACTCAGATTCTTCAAGCTGAGGTTCCACAGTACCCTCTACTTCTCACTTTCGCAAGAGACTATCCCTCAGCCATGACTTTTGTTTCAGTTTTTTGGATCTTTTATTGGCCAATGTATTTTCTCTCGTGGAGAACTAGAAACCGTGCGTTAGATCGAGTAGCGGAGCAATTTATTCCAATACTGATTAGAGAGTCTAAAAAACAGAAGCCTTTAATCCCACTTGACTCGGTTAAGCAATTGCTGGAACTCGAATCCATAGATAAAAGATGGATTAGAGAAACACTCAACAGAGCAGCCACTATAGCCGACAAAAAGGGAGCTTTATACTTCGGAGTTTCAGGGAATTATGTATACCTCAAGGAGCCAATAGCAAGTATAGTGAAAGAGAAGCTCAGAGAGCGAGGGGAAGCGGATATTAACGAAATTGCAAAAGAAATTGAAGCTGACCCAAAGCTGCTTAAAAATATTTACTATAGGCTCAGAAGGGAAAGGCTCCTAGAAAACGTGAGGATCGTGAAAAATATGATAACACCTTTAAGGACTGCAGAATCCCCTTAAATTTTCAAGGCTTCTACAAGAGTGTTAAAAACGTTATTTTGACTCATTATAAAAGCATTACCCACAAAACAACAACCTTCAAAAGGAGGATGAAGCTTTCCGAGGCTAGGTGGAACAATGGGGAACCCGAGTGAGATCCCCCTGAACTTAACAAAATTCAGCAGTATATCAATGGATTTTAGAGGAAGCTGGATAGAGACTATATTAAAAAACCAAAATAGGATAATTGTTTGACTAGGTACTTCTCGGGAATTTGAGTTCTTTGAAGGGATAGAAGACGATGGTTGAGTTTACGTTTGCTTCAAAGCGGTTTTTATGCAGTCGTAATCGTTCCTCTTGAGTTTTTGGGCGGCGAACAGTCTAATAGAAGGTAAATTTAGTGTTTGCGTCTGAGATCTCTAAACAGCTCTATCTTATTAGAGAGAAACTCTTCAATTTCTTACACATTCTATCCTGTGGCTAACCTCTGTTCGCCTTTAAAGGCGTTGGCCATTGTCTTCATTACTACGGCCAGCCTCATTCCTGTGGCTAGGGGGCCGTCGAGTTTGAATTTGCGTGTCATTAGGCCTTTTATGGGGTCCTGTCCGCCTGTGACCAGTTTTATTAGGGTGTCTGTGTGGCTTGTGACGGTGAGATCGACAGTATCTAGCTTACCCGGTCCGCCGGTGATTTTTCCTCCGCTTATTTGGTAGTGTCCTTTCATGGGGCTGTCTGTGGCTTCGTAGTTTACTTTTATGTCTCCTGCACCCGCAACCGCTTTTTTGAATTCTGGATCTCTTTCGACCAGTGCGTGTGTTACTTCCCAGAGCATCACCGTGAATGCGTCTGTTGCTTCCGGTGCTTCGGTTGCCCACTTTTTGACGTCGCTTTTTGAGAGTCTCTGTGCTAATTTGTGGGGTAGGTCTGGCATGGCGGTCAGCAGTTCTGGTACGCTGTCTTTTACTCCGGGTATCACGGAGGGCAGTATCTGCATTAGGTCCTTGTCTGGCATGTTGAGCATTTCTTCTGTCATTTTCTTCAAATCCATCCCTCCTGCGGCGGCCTCTGGCTTTTCTTCTGCAGCAGCCTTCGGTTTCTTCCTCTTTGCGGCAGTCTTTGGCTTTTTTGTTTTAGCAGTTTTTGGCTTTTTCGTCACAAAACTCCCTTTGCCTTTTGCCTTTTGTTTTTCTATTTCCTCTTCCCGTAACTTTCTCTTGAATATTTTCTCGGTAGCAGTCAGTGGCAAGTCGTCCTTGAACTCAACAAACTTGGGTATAGCATAGGGTGGGAGACGTTCTTTACAATGCCTGACGATATCCTCCTCCAATTGTTTGCTGGGCTTGTATTCCTCTCTCACTCTTATGAATACCTTTATTCTTTCGCTGCCCGGGCGCTTAGGGTCAGGAAGTCCTATTGCTGCTGCCCTAGAAACGGCTGGATGCTCGTATAGAACATCGTCGACCACACGTCCGTACACCTTGTAGCCTGAAACGTTTATCATGTCTTTAATGCGGTCGACCACGTAGAAGTAGCCATCTTCGTCCATCTTGCAGATGTCTCCCGTGTATACCCATCCGTTCCTTAAACCATCGCCTGGGGTGGGCCAGTATCCCTTCATAACTTGCGGTCCACGGATGATCATTTCTCCTGGTTCTCCAACCGGCATATCTTGGGTTCCGGTTTCAATGTCGACGATTCTCACCTCTGTGTCGGGAACAGGTATACCTATGGATCCGAGCTTAATTGGTAGGTCAATATCGATGCCGACTCCCTTCAGTATAGTTACGAAATTCGAGTGAGTGACTGGGCTGGTCTCGGATAACCCGTAACCCTCACTCACGAGTATATCCGCCTTCTTTTCATAAGTTTTGGAGACCTCAGGAGGGAGAGCCGCTGAGCCGCTGAAGGGTATACTTCCTTTTAGCTCGTTTAGGTCAATATCCTTAGTTTCTGCTAATCGCATGAATTGCGTGGGGACAGCTGGTGCGAAAAGGGGGTGATATTTTTTTATGAGTTGGTAAATCATCTCATTGTCCCTAGGGTCTGGAACTAGGAGCAAATTCCCCGCCCAGTTTAGGGCTAAGTTCATGGCGCAAGTGAATCCGTAGATGTGGGAAAACGGGATGGCTCCCAGTACAGCGAATTCGCCCCGGTAGACGTCTAGTATTATGCCTGCAGTCGGGCCGAAGGTCTGTAAAATGTTTGTTGTCAAGTTGTAGTGGGTGAGCATTACTCCCTTAGGTACACCGGTTGTGCCCCCTGTGAAGAACAACAATGCTACATCCTCCGTTGGGTTGACTTCAACTTTGGGAGGATTTGGTTCAGCCTTACTTATCAAATTCCTTAGTTGCAGGGTGCCTTTTTTCTCTTTAATTTCTGGTTCTTCTTCGGCTGAATAGTCCTTGATGGATGTGATTATTATATGTTCAAGCTTTGTTTCGCTTTTTATAGAGACTACGTCGTCTGACTTCACATCTTGAGTGATTATCGCTTTCGCCCCCGACTTTTGAAGCCCGTAAGTAAGATCGGGAAGCGGTAGCAGCGGGTTGAACAAACTGACGGTTGCTCCCGCTTTTAGGCTACCATAAACGCCGATGATGAACTGAGGCGAATTCCAAAAATTCACGCCAACAACATCACCTTTATTCACCCCCAACTCAGCGAGAGCCGCTGCCAGTCTATCCGCATGGGACTTGAGCTCCCCATAAGTGTACTCTCTCCCCATATATACAGCCGCCAAGCTATTTGGGTAATCCCTCGCAGCCCTATCTAGTAGCTCAAACAAAGGAATTTTCGGGTATTCAAAACTACTCTGAAGCCCTAATTGATTGTATATCTTTATCCAAGGTTTTTCAGAATAAGTGAGTTTCTCAATCATCTTTTACTTGCCTCCGATTTTTAGATTTGAAAGTCCTTTTTTGAAGTGCAGTGTGAGTTTTTAGGAGGAATAAGTTGGGCGTATAACACCTCCATCTCCTCCGGATAGTCCTCCAACCAATTAAGAAGATAAAGTCCTAATGTGTTTTTAATGCCATATTTTTATGGCATTAATATATTTATAAGTTTTACTCCTCAATAACGCGGGTGACGGAGAATTATTCAGTTTCTCTTTTCTGGAGAACTGTTTTTAGGGTTTTTTCAATTTCAAACATTTCATCAGCTTAAACCTACTCATGCCACTCCCCTTTCCTGACCGGCTTCTCTAACACCTTATTTCTCCGAACGAAGCCAAAAAAATCCCCTTTCTCCACACCTATAACCGAAACAATCCACATCATCCATGGCAAGCAGGAGCTAAAGGAACAAATAATTAAAGAGATCATAATGTTACGAAGAAAATTACTTGTTAGTGAGCTTAAAATTCGTGATGTCCATATAGGTGTAACCATTTCTGGGAACTTTTTGGGTTTTAAGGATTCTGATTCTTTTTTTGAATATTGGACCGTCGTAGACGAATGTGTGGTATTCACCCATCTCTCCTAGGACATCAACCTTTCTTTCCTCGTTAATTTCAAGCAGTTCATTCAGAAATTCTTGGTCCAGTTTGCGTCCCAGCCACTCATCTCCCAGAAATTCCTTTTTAACCACAATCACGACCGCCTTGAAGCCCAAGTTGATAAGTTCTCTAAAAAGATTCTCGGGTTTGTTGCTGAAGAGGGGTGATAGAGCTTTTATTCCCAGTTCTCTGCAAACGCGCTCAGTCCATTCTCTGTGTTCCGCAACCCACACATCGCCGAAGACACATCCCTCTATTCCTCTCGGCTTTAACTCATTAACAAGTTCCTTGAATCCCTGCTCGTACGTCTCCCAAGTAACCTCTTTGGTAACCAAGGGGATTCCTAGAGCCTGGGACTGAGCTTCCAATAATTCCACTTTGAGTGCATGTGACATGGACCTGCCGTCGCTCGATACAAAACTCATCATATGGGAAATTTTAATACCCTGATTGAGAGCCCTGTAAAGCGAAAGCGTACTCTCTTTACCACCACTCCAAGAAACAATAAACCCCGACACACAAACACCAACCAAAACAGGAATAAAACGAACCTTAATAAAAAACTAAATGGGGAGCGTAATTGAAAAGGCTTTTGTGAATCTTCTAGAGAAAGGCTTATATCACTTTTAGTAGCATAATTTTTCAATATTTTATTCTTTAAAAATATTGCGAGTTTCCCTCCTACCTCTTAAGTTGAGCGGACAACCTTTTCCGCTTGTCTGCGAAAAGTGGAGCTGAGTCTTGTTGAAGAAGCGGTGTGCTTGTATGAGTTGATTTGGGGTCGTAGGTTTTGAGTGAGAAAATGCCTTCTATGAGTAGTATTGAGGTTTTGAACTCGACAGTTAACAGGAGATATTCACGGTTCTTCCTCAGTAGGGCATCTAGCTTTTGTAAGAAGGATGGTAAGACGAGGATTGAAGTAGCGTTAGAGCTCTACGCGGGTGCCAGGGACTCAGCGTGCTTTACTTGTTCTCATATTATCCGACCAATGGTTGGGTGGCATATCAGGAATGGAGCGAAATCATTTGGGCTCCCCGAGGACATTGTCAAACAATTATTGAGTGACGGAAATTGGAGAAGGGGTGTGGCAAGTGTTCTACGTGGGGTGGCTAGGTTTGGCGTGCACCGCCCGTTCGTTCCCGGCGCACCCTTCCTAGTAGTTTGGAACTACACCTGGCTTTGCAACCTGAAATGCAAGCACTGCTACGCAACAGCCGGAAAGGCACGCTCAGATGAACTTAACTCCAGAGAAGCAATAGCTGCCGTTGAGAAACTCGCGGACGCTGGAGTATTAATAATCGCTTTCTCTGGAGGAGAACCCCTAATGAGGCATGACTTTTTTGACACCTTAAAGGCAGTCCACGATCATGGCATCTACACCGCCATCGCAACTAACGGCACACTCATAACAAGAGAGGTTGCAAAAAGAATAAAGGACAGCGGAGCGGGGTACGTTCAAATCAGCTTGGACGGGGCTAAGCCGGAGACCCATGACGGTTTTCGCGGAGTTTCGGGAGCCTTCGAGAAAACCATTAAGGGAATAAAGAACTGCGTGGAGCAGGAAATCTTCGTTGAGGTCTCAACTACTGGAACAAAGTATTCCAAAGAGGAGATACCGGAGATAATAGAATTATGTGAGCAAATTAATGTTCCCTGGTGGATGTTGTATAACTTTGTTCCCAGCGGTCGTGGAAGGTTCATTGCGGAAAACGACCTCACACCGGAGGAGAGAGAGGAAATCTTAAGGCAACTATACCAGAGGCTTAAGAGCAACAGTAAGGTGGAGGTACTTTCAACGGCTCCCCAGTTTGCTAGGGTTTCGCTTCAAATGGAGAAGGAAGCCAAGGATAAAGCAAAGGATAATATGGTGATTGTTCCCACGCACTTTTACAATACTCGCATCTTCGAGCAACTGGTTGAGTTAAGCGAGTTTATCGGCGGCTGCGGAGCGGGAAGAGTCTACTGCGCATTGGACCCTGATGGAACAATAACTCCCTGTGTTTTCTTCCCACTCAATGTCGGAAACATAAAGGATGATGACTTCGAAGAAGTGTGGGGCAATACTGTTTTCAAGGAGCTAAGGGACAGAGACAAACTTAAGGGTCAATGTGGGCAGTGCGAATACAGGTACGTTTGTGGAGGATGTCGAGCTAGGGCGTACGGATACTTTGGAGACTACATGTCACCAGATCCAGGATGCATAAACAATCTTGATTTATGGGAGAGGCTGAGAAAAGGTGAAGCGTGTCTGAACCGCACTCCATAGAAATTTGAAGATTAAGAGTTAATATTATTACTAAACTTTGGCAAATTTTAATTTTTTCTCTGACCTTACCATCTTTAGGTGTTAATTATGTTGCCTATTACATGTCATCCCTGCATTGTTGAGAACTTTCTGCCTCGGCTGGAGGGAGTCT